>Ga0209633_10000480_pt1 | contig 46345 bp, 44 predicted proteins | sample Cruoilmetagenom1_FD_187290 | JGI IMG/M metagenome (GOLD analysis project Ga0209633, IMG submission 187290) | Oil polluted marine microbial communities from Coal Oil Point, Santa Barbara, California, USA - Sample 1 (SPAdes) (version 2) | ecosystem: Environmental > Aquatic > Marine > Oil seeps ... | reverse complement strand
GCCGCTGGCAGCTCACCTCTTGAGAGCAGTGACCAGGGGCTAAGGTTTTCATTTCAATTCGACAAGCCGGTTGCGGCAGCCGTGTTCCGGCGTGGACGCAGCATATGGGCGGTTTTCGACTCAAAGTCGCAACTCGACCTTTCAAGTTTGAAAGCGCGCATTGGCGGGGAACTGGAGGATGTGACTCAACTCCAGTTTGAAGATGCCCAATACGTACGGATGAAATTCAAACAATCGCAGCTCGCCCATGTGACCCATGCCAACAATGGATGGCATCTCTCCGTTGGCGATATGGCGACAGGCAGCACCAGCCCATTGCACCTGAACCGTGCGCTGCGCGACGACAAGCGCTCCTTAATCAAGGTCGCCATGAAGGATTTTGGCAAGGTGCACTGGCTGACGGATCCTGAGATTGGCGATCGTATTGCGGTGGTAACGGCCCTGCCGCCGCAACGCAGTATTGAGAAACCTCAGGAACTCGTTGACTTCACCGCGCTGTCAACAGCGCACGGGATCGCCATTCGCCCGAGGACGGACGACATCGCTGTCCGCCTGTATCTCGATGAAGTTCTGATCACGCGCCGGGAGGGGCTCACGCTTTCAGCTGGAAATGTGAGCCAATACGTGGCCGGCAAGAAACCGCTGCGAAAAACCTCCCGCGCCGGATTCATCAATTTCCAGCGATGGCGGATTGATACGCCTGGTGACCTCTCAGACCGGATTCATGAGATGCAACGCGAAATTGCACAGGCGCCCCAGGAGCAGATGAATGCCAGACGGTTTGATCTCGCAACCCTTCATACGGCCAACGGCTTCTATCCGGAGTCTCTGGGGCTTCTCCACCGCATGGCGAACGTGGACAAGGATGTTGAGAACGATCCCGTTTACAGGGCCATGCGGGGCGCGACACTGGCTCTAATGGCCCGCCTGGAGGAAGCGAAAAGAGATTTCGAAATTCATGCGCTGGCAAACGATATAGATGCATCCTTGTGGCGTGGATTTATTGCCTCAAGAGAACAGAGTTGGGCAGAAGCACTGCTGCAGCTCAAGGAGGGGGGTGACGCCCTTCCATCATATCCTGCGGACATCAGGGCTCGCTTCCGTCTCGCGGCCGTACGCGCGGCCCTGGAACTGGACAAACTGAGCCGTGCAGCGGAAGAACTCAATGCAATTCCGCGCGTTAAGCTCCCCCGAACCATTAAGGCAAGGTTCGATCTTCTTTCCGGCCGGTATCTTGAAAATGTTGGCCGCAAAGAAGAGGCGCGGGAGGCCTACAATGCGGCACTTCAAAGTGGCGCAGATCCGGTCGTTGCCGAAGCGCGCCTGTTTTCAACTGTGCTTGATCTGAGATCCGGCCAGATCAACACGGAACAGGCGTTGAAGACTCTGGAAAGCCTTCAATTGTTCTGGCGTGGTGATGATATTGAGCTGCGGACCTTGAGGGTGCTCGCGGATCTCTATGTCAAAGAAAAACGATATCGCGACGGTTTTGCAGTGATGCGCAACAGCGTCGAAGCGTTTCCGAAAAAGAAGCTGGCCCTCCACATCCAGGATGACATGAAGCAGGTGTTCAAAAACCTGTTCCTGCATGGTGAAAGCGACGAGATGGATGCGATCAGGTCGCTGAGCCTCTACTACGGGTATCGTGAATTGACGCCGGTCGGACGGCTAGGCGATGAAATGATCCGCAGGCTGGCCGACAGGCTGGTCACCGTCGACCTTCTCGACCAGGCGGGTGAATTGCTTGATCATCAGGTCCACAAGCGCCTGAAAGGTGCTGCACGCGCGCAGGTGGCAACACGTCTGGCAATGGTGCACCTGATGAATCATAAGCCCGATTTGGCGCTGCGCGTTGTTCGACAAACGCGCCAGGCGGGGTTGCCTGAGGACTTGCAGCGCAACCGAAGTCTGCTCGAAGCACGAGCGCTGGGAGAACTCGGCCGCGCCGCCGCGGCTGTTGAAATACTCAACACGCTGGATGGAGCCGGAGTGGAGCGGTTAAAGGCCGATGCCTATTGGTCCGGTCAGGAATGGAAAAACGCGGGCAGCCAGATCGAAAGAATACTGGGCGGGCGCTGGCGTGATCCGGAGCCATTGAGTGAACAGGAACGTTTCAACGTGTTGCGAGCGGCAATCGCCTATTCTTTGGCGGATGATCAATTCGCGCTCGACCGAATGCGCAAGAAATTTTATCCGAAATTGGTCAAGACGAAGGATGCTGAGTCTTTTTTAGTCGTGACCAAACCGGTAAAGCAGAAAGATGTTGCGTTCCGAAATCTGGCCAAGGAAATTGCCGCGACCGATACCCTCGACGCGTTCATGAAGGAGTTTCGATCGCGCTATGACGGCGAATCTGATGCTTCAAAGACAAGCTCTGCGAAAAGGGGCGGGCGAGCGGGATAAGCCGCACAGGTTGACTTTTTTGGGCTGAAAGCCCATGTAATGCTTGAAACTTCTCGCGATCGCGCGATTCGACCCGGTTAGCCGGGCGTTATTGTCTCGAGACAAAATTCAAAAAAATCCGTCAGTTCCAGGTGCGCGTGGACGATGGCGACACGGCCAAGGCCGGTCGCGCGCAACTTAGGTGCGTTTCCGCTTGGCACAAAAGGAATATCAAAAGTGACAGTTGAATTATTTACCGACCTCGGTCTATCGAGGTCGCTTCTGCGCGCCCTTGAGGACGCCAACTATAAGACGCCTACACCAATTCAAGCTCAAGCCATTCCATTGTTGATGGATGGTTTTGATCTGCTCGGAGTTGCCCAGACGGGTACCGGCAAAACTGCGGCTTTCACGCTGCCGTTGCTTCACAACCTTGAAGAGGATGACAAAAAGGCGGCATCGCGCCGGCCGCGTGCTCTGATCCTTGCTCCGACGCGCGAACTCGTGATTCAGATTACAGACAGCATTAAGACATATGGGCGACACATGCGCTTCAAGCAGTTTGCGGTGCTGGGTGGCGTTGGCCACAGGCCACAGATCGATGCGTTACGACGTGGTGTCGATATCCTGGTTGCGACGCCCGGGCGGCTACTTGACCTCGTCAAGCAGGGACACGCGGACCTCAGCCAGGCCGAATATCTAATTCTCGACGAGGCTGATCGCATGCTTGATATGGGGTTCATCCACGATGTGCGTCGCATCGTTGCGGAGCTGCCAGACGAGCGTCAGACCTTGCTGTTCTCCGCGACGATGCCAAAGGAGATAGCTCGGCTCGCACGTGAGATTTTGTTTGAACCCGAGCGGGTGGAAATTGCGTCGAAAAGTATTGCGGTCGATCGAATTGAACAGCGGGTTCATCACCTTGCATCCGCTGCAAAGCGTACTCGTCTGACCGAATTGCTCTCTGCGCCAGATTTTGAGCGGGTTATTGTGTTCACGCGCACCAAGCGTGGCGCGGATAGGGTGGTGAAAAACCTGGTGCGCGATGGCGTTAGCGCTGAGGCCCTTCACGGCAACAAGTCCCAGAATGCCAGGCAGCGTTCGCTTGATAATTTCAAGGAAGGACGTTCGCGGGTGCTTGTCGCAACCGACATCGCTTCGCGTGGAATTGACGTCAACGATGTAACTCACGTCATCAATTACGAGCTGCCCAATGAACCCGAAAGTTATGTGCACCGGATTGGACGCACGGCGCGTGCGGGCGCCGCGGGTATTGCGATCTCGTTCTGCGACGCGAGCGAACGCGGACAACTCCATTCGATCGAGCGGTTAATCAAACGGTCGCTAACCGTGGCAGGCGGCGATTTACCCAGTGCTGAACAGATCCCCTCAGGACGGAACCGTCCGCCAAAAAGGTCTGGTAGCAGGAAGACGCGCAATCGCCGCCGATATCATTCCTCTAGACCGCGTGCAGCATGATGAGCAAGGCAACGAAACAGCCTGCAGACGTAAAAGCGTCCAGCTTTGACTTTTCAGCGCCAGGCGAGTTGTTTGGTGGTGGCAAGTGGACCGGAAGGGCGACGTCAATCAAATATCGAAGGTTCGACACCGCGGCGGAAGCGATCCAATATGCGGTTGAGGAGTTAAACGAGACGAGCCGGCGCTCTTGCGTCCTTGAAGTGAATGAGAAGAGATTCAATCATATTGAGCTGCGCAAACTCTATGACAGCAGCAGCTACCCCCTGAAGAGGGCCGAAGGAAAGGATATCGATGCGACGTAAACCAAATTACAGGTTCGAGAGATCAGAGCGCGACAAGAGCAAGGCGGCCAAAAAAGCGGAACGTCTCGAAGCGAAAGCTCGCAAAACGGCCGAACGGAAAGGCGAAGGCGACGAAGCCGAGTCAGGAGACACCTCCGAGTAACGGAATATCTTTGGCGATACGGCCAAACTTGAGAAGAGGAAAACTGAAATGTCCAATGCGACCAATTCCAGATCTGAACTGAAGCTGGAAGCGGTGCGGGTGAGACAGGAGCAGGTTCAGCAGGAGCGAGAAGACGTTCGCGAAAAAAAGGCCGAACGGACTGCAAAATTGCGGGCTCTGCGCCTGATCAAAGAGGCAGCGGAAAGGAAAGCGACCGCTAATGCCACCGCAGAAAAACGCGGTCGAGCGTGAATGGCTGCAGCCATTCTCACAAGTCCTTCTGCGCTGAATCCAGGATGTTGACCCCGATTGCCGCTTATTCCACGACGATAGTGTAGGCGTAACTGGAGCCATCGGGGCTCGCAAGGTCATCAGGATTGCTGAGAAGGGCAAAGGTGGGCCTGTATATGCCCTTCTTGTCACCAGCGACAAATTCCAACAGCAGAATTGCACCACCCAATTTCGCGCCCGCGCGCTCGTTGTACGTCTTTGTCGATTGAGACAGATGGTGGCCGTTTTTCAGCAACGGTGTCCGGACCTCATGTCCCTTTGCTCCCGCGGGTGCCTGGTCGATGATGCCGCCAACGATCCGATCCTGGCCCGGCTCAATCAGGCCATCGCCGTTGGCATCCTGAAAGATCAGTCCACCGGTAAAGCGCTTGAGGGTTTTCGGTATTTTGTAGTTCAACACGCTGAGCTCGCGGCTCGATAAAACGCCAACGCCGTGTAGCCCCTGATTGCCAAAGGCGTCATTCCTGGCGAACAACAAAAAGGCGAGGGGGAGTGTTCCTTCTGTGCGGCCAAGTATCTGGCCCGGTTTCAGCCTTTGCCAATTGTGATTGCGTTTGCCATGGGGAATATTGGTTGGAAATATCTGAGGCTGGGGCGCGGGGAGAAAAGCTATTTCTCCCATCCCGCGCTTCACTACTTTTCCGTCCCCATCGAAGATACGAACCTCGACCCGGCCTTTTTCTCCGCGATTGACGAAAGCCATCGTCATGCCGATGTGGATAATCTTGATGCCATATTGGCGGATGGGGTCGTGACTTGCTCCTGGAGCATTCGACACGATTTTCGCGACTTCCAGTCCGCTCTGTATCGTAGGCGTGATCACGAATGTGCTGGGCGTCTTGCCTTCGCTGACTGTGTACCCGACGGCCCTGCCGGGCAGGCCCTGCTGTGGTGTGCCGGCGACCAGCAGGATGGTGGGCTGTCCCAGCGGGATTGAGGGGTCGCGCTGAAATCCATTCACCAGCTCAACCTCCAGGCGCCCACCAGGCGGAATCCCGTAGCCGGGGACTTTCGGATCCAGAAAATCAAGGCCCATGGCATCGCGCCGCTGGAGGTAGATGTTGATGCCGCTGCGGATGTCGCGCACGGTGCCGTTCGCAAAAATCGGCGAATTGACCACGACATTGACCATGCCATCGGCACGCAACGATGTGTTCCCGATAACTGCCAGAAGAAATGCTGCCGATAGAATTCTGATTGAGAGCTTCACACCCAAACCCTGCTGCCGATAGGCACAATACACTAATTGTGGGAATCAATTTGGCCGGGCAAGCGCCAGAACGCCATGCATATTTTGGTGATCGAACGTGATTTTGGCCCGCTCAGATAGAGTCGGGCATTTCCTCGACAATAGCGCCTGGATCAGTTCGCGTAACTCTGCACCAGGCTGCCGGCGACAAGGTGCCAGCCATCAACCAGCACGAAGAAGATCAGTTTGAAAGGGAGTGAAATAATGATCGGCGGAAGCATCATCATGCCCATGGACATCAGCACCGACGCCACGACCATGTCGATGACAATGAATGGCACGAACAACAAAAAACCGATTTCGAAAGCGCGTTTGAGTTCCGAAATCATGAATGCGGGGACCAGGACGCGCAGCGAAATATCACCTGGTTCTTCGGGTTGTTCGTCGCCGGCCAGGCTGACGAACAGGCCCAAATCCTTCTCCCGGACGTGGGACAGCATGAACTTCTGAAACGGTTTTGATGCTTGTTCAAAGGCCTGCGGGAGTTCTATCTGATCGTTCATCAATGGTTTGATGCCGGCATCATAGGCTTGCTGAAAAATCGGTCCCATCACGAATGCGGTCAGGAACAGGGCAAGCGAGATCACAACCGTGTTGGGCGGTGATTGCTGGACGCCGATTGCCGTGCGCAGCAGCGACAATACGACTACGATCCGGGTGAAAGACGTGACCATCACCAGGATTGATGGCGCCAGGCTCAGAATTGTTATCAGTGCAATGACCTGAATGGCGCGTTCGGTGACGCCAGCTCCTTCTCCAAAACCGATGGTGACGTCCTGCGCCAAGGCGGGCGCGGTCATTACCAGTAGGGTGATGGCGCCTGCCAGAAAAAAACGCGCGACAGTCCGGAGTGGCTGACTATTTGGCCTAAGAGTCCTGTTCATGCGCGGCGGGTTCTTTCTCGCGCGCGATTATGACTTGGCCATTATCATCCGCCGGCTTTTCGAAAGCAGGTTCCCGGGGCTGATCTTTTGATGGTTGTGCGGAAGATGGACCTTCAATACCGGTTTCGACCACGACGTCTACGGGGCCTCCGGTCATAATGAGATGCTCAACATTGTCCCGCCTGAGCAGGATCAATTTTCTGCGCCCGTCGACTGAAGCTGCCTCGACAACACCGAGACGGCGTTCTCTGCCGCGAAGGAAACTCGATCCTTTCGAATTCCCTCCTGATGTGGCGCCGCGCAAAAGACGGGCGCCGACAAGGATCAATGCAATCACAAACACAAAAGCGATTGCGTAGACGACAAGCGTATTCAGATCAGTTGGCATGAGCACTCACACAGTCCACCGCATCGGCCTTGCCTTACGCGGCGTTTGGTTAACGTCGGTAGGCAAAAATTGCCGTATGTAGCCCTAACAAATGGTTAATTTCCCCGCTTGGTCCGGGAGAATCTCCAGACCATGCATACTTCCGCGCATATCTATAGCGGTTCTTTAACCGCTTTTTAACCCTGTGGGCGGCAAACTTTTCCCAGTTGAGGCACGGGACCGCCGGTTTCGTTAATAAATTCGCCGAATGAGGAAAATGTGGCTTTTTCGGATTTATCCCTTCTGGGCATTCTGAAAACCAAGATGAACTGGCACCAGGCGCGCCAGGGTGTTCTGGCGCATAATGTTGCCAATGCGGACACTCCGGATTTTCGCCCGTCGGACCTCCAGCCAATGACCACACGCGACGCTGTTCGCGCTCCGCGACTTGCCGCGGTCAACGCAGCACGTACGCACAGTGCACATTTCGAGGGCAAAATTGTCGGCCTTTCCAGCGGCGGCTTTCAGGACAACAACGCAAAGGGCTGGGAAACGACTCCGGCCGGAAATGCGGTGGTTCTCGAAGAACAGATGATCAAAGTGTCGGCAAACCAATTCGATTTCCAGGTCGCGTCTTCACTCTACGCGCGTTCCCTCGGACTGCTGAAAACAGCAATCGGGCGAGGGCGCTAGATGGTGCGTATCTGACGGCGCTGCAATTGCGGGGATGAACCAATGGATTTGATGGCATCAATGAAGATCGCTGCTTCCGGGCTCAAAGCCCAGAGCGGACGTATGCGCGTGATCGCGGAAAACTTGGCCAATGCAAGTTCCACAGCAAAGAAGCCCGGTGCTGAGCCGTATCGGCGGCGCATTCCTACATTCACGCAGGAGATCGACCGGGAGCTTGGAGTGCAAACCGTAAAGTCCGGACGCATTCTGATGGACAAGAGTGACTTTGGACAACGCTACGAGCCGGGACATCCAGCGGCAGACGATAAGGGTTATGTGCTGGTGCCCAATGTGAATTCATTGGTTGAGAGTATGGATATGCGCGAGGCCCAGCGCAGCTATCAGGCAAACCTGAATGTGATCGGTGCGACGCGGCGGATGTTGGCGCGTACGCTTGATATTCTGCGCGCCTAACAAGGCTCCAAAGGGGAGAACTGAACAATGCCAGTCAATCCATCTGCAGCGGCCGGGGCGTACACGTCTATCGCGAACATCGCAGACAATATGCGAAACGGGGCGAAGGCAGCTTCAAGCGGGGAAGCTACAAACTTTGGCGAGCTCGTCGAGGTCGTGCTTTCAAATGTCTCGCAAAGCGGCGCGGAGACAGAAAGCAAGGCCATGGATATGGCCAACGGAAAGACGGAGATTGTCGATCTGGTTACAGCGGTTGCGGAAACAGAGCTGGCGGTTGAATCGCTTGTCACTGTTCGCGATCGGGTCATTTCCGCATATCAGGAAATTCTCAACATGCCGATCTGACAGGATGCAGACGGTCGGAACAACAAACGGGGGTGGAGCCAGGTGAATGGAGCAGAAATACTTGATATTGGACGTGATGGGATCTGGACGCTCTTGATAGTATCCGGACCGCTAATGATTGTCGGCCTCGTGGTCGGTGTTGCCATCGCTTTGTTTCAGGCCCTAACGCAAATTCAGGAAATGACGCTGGTTTTTATACCGAAGATCATTGCTATTTTCCTGACCCTGATCGTTTCCCTGCCGTTCATGGGGTCGGCACTTGGCGGCTATATGGGCCGCATCGCCCAGCACATTGTCGGCGGCTAGCGATATGGCGCGATGACAATATCGCTGGATTTCCTCCCGCAATCGGCATTTGCCTTCATACTCATTTTTGCTCGCATCGGCGCCATGACCATGGCGTTGCCGGGCATTGGTGACAGGAGTGTGCCGACGCGTATTCGTCTGGTATTCGCACTTGCCCTGAGTATGATCCTCTATCCTCTTGTAAATAAGGTTTTTCCAACCTTGCCAAGCAGCCTTTTCGAAATGATGGCGGCTATAGTGCGCGAGGTACTTATTGGTGTTGCGATCGGGATGTCTGTCAGACTTATCGTTAGCGCGATCCAGTTTGTCGGAACGATTATCGCTTTCCAGACCGGATTGGCTTTTGCTCAGAATGTGGACCCCGCAAACGGGACGCAGTCCACCATGTTTGGCACATTCCTGTCGGTGCTATCCGTAGCGTTGATCTTTGCCACCGACATGCATCATCTGCTGCTGTCGGCGATGTATGACAGCTACCAGTTGTTCAAGCCGGGTGGGATTCTGCCAACCGGTGACTTCGCGGAAGTTGCTGTGGAGACATTGTCGAAGGGATTTCGGATCGCCATTCAACTGACGGGGCCGTTTCTGGCGTTCGGCTTGATCTTTTATCTGGGCATCGGTGTGTTGTCCCGCTTGATCCCACAGGTTCAAGTGTTCTTCCTGGCGCTGCCGCTCAACATCATGCTCGGCATGTTGCTTTTCATGGTGCTGCTTGGCACGTTCATGCTGTGGTACGTCGACTATTTCGGCGAGGCTCTTCGGCCTTATCTCGTGTGAATTTGGAGAGCTGAGGAAGGGCCATGGCCGACAATCCAGAAGAACACGAGAAAACAGAAGAGCCGACTCAAAAGAAGCTCGAGGAGGCGCACAAAAAGGGTGACGTCGCAAAGAGCCAGGAGGTCAACAGCTGGTTTCTCATGGTTGGCGCCATTTTGGTGCTGATGGTTTTTTCCAAGGATATGGCTGCCTCAATCGCAGGCATGCTTAAGGTCATTCTCGCCCAGGCACACGAATTGCCAGTAGGTGGTGAAGGGCTGCGTGCCAATCTCTGGAACCTGTACATGGCGGTGCTTGGGGCGCTGGCCATCCCCTTTATTCTTTTCATGGTCGCTGGCCTTGCGGGCAATCTGGTGCAGCATCGCCCTCTTTTTTCATGGGATCCGGTTCAACCCAAGTTGTCGAAGGTTTCTCCTCTGGCCGGGTTCAAGCGGTTGTTTTCCATGACCAGCTTGGTCAACTTCGCCAAGAGCATGGCCAAGCTGGTCATCGTTTCGACGGTCATTCTGGTTATCGTCTGGCCCAACCGTGACCAACTCGACGCCATTGTAGTTCTCGACCCGTCCGCTCTGATGGGCGTGACCCACGCAATGGCGGTCAAGGTCATGATCGGCGTTGTTGCCATTCTGTCGATCGTCGCTGCGCTCGACTACGCCTGGCAGAAGCACAAGTGGTGGGAGAAGCAGCGTATGACCGTGAAGGAGCTGCGAGACGAGTACAAGCAGCTTGAAGGCGACCCGCAAGTGCGCGCCAAACTGCGTCAGGTGCGTATAGAACGCGGCCGCAAACGCATGATGCAGAATGTGCCGCGAGCCGCTGTCGTCATCACCAACCCGACCCACTACGCTGTGGCCCTGGAATATGAGCCTGGAATGTCCGCACCGGTTTGCGTTGCCAAAGGCGTGGACAACGTAGCGTTGAAAATTCGCGAGCTTGCAGATGAACACGATATCCCGATTGTCGAAAATCCACCGCTCGCCCGTACCCTTCATGCAAGCATCGAAATCGAGGATGAAGTTCCGGCTGAACACTACAAGGCCGTCGCCGAGGTGATCGGATATGTCATGCGGCTGCGCACAAAGGCAGGCACTGGACCTCGGCGCTAGGGAATGGCGCAACGAAATGCCCATTTTCCCCGCGCGACACGTGGCAGAATCGGATAGCTTGCACCCATGAGCGACATCAACGCACCGTTGCCCTTTTCTGACGGCTCCGAAGATGCTGAGACCCGCGATGGCGGGATCGGGCTGCTTGTTCTGCTCGCTGTGGGACTTGCCATTGCCGCGGTTGCTCTTGCAATGCTCAATCGTGACGCGGCCGAGCCTTATGTGCTTGCTGTTCTCGGCGGCTTGTCGGTCATCGGCGTGTTTGCCCTGTTCGCCGGTTCCGTCGGCCTCCTGCGGTTTTCCGAGCGCACGGAAGGCAGCGACCTCACAAGAACTCTCCTCGATACCCTTCCGCAAGGTGCACTGGTGACGACGCCTCAAGGCAAGGTTGTTTACGCCAATGAAGCCTACAATCGCATATTGGGCACACCCGAGGCTGAGGTGACACTAACAGTCGAGCGTGCTTTTTCCGGAAATTCGCGTGTGGCTGAGCAAATCTTCCGCCTCGCGCGCGCCGCGCGGCAGGGGAAGGAATGGGAGGAAGAGTTTGCGTACACGGAAGACGGTGTGGCCGCTGGCGTTGCCGGTCGCTGGTTCCGTGTCTCCGTCCGCCAGATTCCCATGCGCCCGGGTAAGGTCAATGCCGGGGCGCGCACACTGTGGTTGGTTGACGACATCACCGGCGAACGTCGCAAGGAAGACAGCGCGTTCGAGAGCCTGCAACAGATGGTCGACTATCTAGACGATGCCCCGGCCGGGTTCCTGTCAGCCGGATCGACTGGCACCATCACATATATGAACGCGACACTGGCGCGTTGGGTTGGACGTGACCTTTCCGACGTTGCCGATGGATCGCTCAAGCTTGGCGATGTAATCATTGGTGACACAACGTCGCTCGTTGCGAAGTCGGGGGGGCAGGAAGCGCCGTCCAAAAGGCAAGAGCTCGAAACCGATCTGGTGCGTCGCGATGGTACGAGTTTTGCCACCCGTATCCTCTACCGCCCAACTGCTCATAGCGAAGGCGACAGCGATTTCACTCATATGATCATTCTTGATCGTGGGGAGGATGCAACGTCCGATGCGAATGCCCAAGCAGTCAAGGCACGTTTTTCGCGCATGTTCCATACCGCGCCCATCGCCATAGCATCCATCGATGACAAGGGTCGAATTGGTGAAATAAACACGGCATTTTCACGCATGTTGTCACATACGGGTGCGGAATTTGAGACGGGTGAGACGGCACTTGCGGATCTGGTGCCGGATGATAGCAAGGGAGCGCTTCTTAAGGCACTGGACGAAGTGCGCTCCGGCCAGGCAAACGTCGACCCGGTCGATTTGGTATTCGGCGATCAGTCCGAACGCAGTGGGCGGTTTTACTTCAGCGCCGCCCCGGCGGCTGACGGGGATGATGCCGCAATACTGGTTCATGCCGTCGATACGACCGATCAGCGCGCCCTCGAGCTTCAGTTTGCTCAAAGCCAGAAGATGCAGGCCGTTGGCCAGCTGGCAGGCGGAATCGCTCATGATTTCAATAACGTGCTGACAGCGATTATTGGCTTTTCTGATCTTTTACTCGCCAATCACCGGCCAACCGACCCTGCCTTTCAAGACATTATGAATATCAAGCAAAACGCCAACAGGGCTGCGGGGCTTGTGCGTCAACTGCTGGCATTCTCCCGCCAGCAGCGACTGCGCCCACAGGTGCTTTCGTTGAACGATGTTCTGGCTGAACTTACGATTCTGCTTGGGCGCCTGCTTGGGGAAAAGACGAAACTCGATCTCAAGCATGGACGCGACCTTTGGCTGGTCAAAGCAGATCTGCACCAGTTTGAGCAGGTCGTTATCAATCTGGCAGTCAACGCGCGCGATGCCATGCCGGATGGTGGCAAACTCACCATCCGCACAGAAAACGTTACCGAGCGTGAAACCGAGCAGCTTGGTTACAAGGGCATGGAACCGGGCGAGTATGTACTCTGCGAGGTGACTGATACGGGAACAGGCATGCCACCTGAGGTGATGGAAAAGATATTTGAGCCATTCTTTTCAACCAAGGAAGTCGGCAAGGGGACTGGTCTTGGGCTTTCGACCGTCTATGGCATCATCAAGCAGACAGGCGGCTATGTGTATCCCCTGTCGGATGGTGCCGGGCAGGGTACCACTTTCCGGATTTACCTGCCGCGCCATGTGGGCAAGGAGGTCGAGGAGCCGGCAGAAGCAGAGGATGTGGGTGCTGAAAAGAAATCGGCATCGAATGACCTTACTGGCTCCGGTACGATCCTCCTCGTCGAGGATGAAGAGGCAGTGAGAAGCTTTGCCGCACGCGCACTTGAGGGGCGCGGATACAAGGTTCTGCAGGCCGGTACAGGCGCAGAAGCGCTTGAGGTTTTCGAGGAATATGATGGCGAAGTCGATCTGGTGATTTCCGACGTGGTGATGCCGGAGATGGACGGCCCAACTTTGCTGAACAAACTGCGTGAACTCGGACAGGACATCAGGTTCATCTTCATATCGGGCTACGCTGAAGAGGCGTTCAAAAAGAATCTGGAGGGCGAGGAGTCATTTTCATTCCTTCCCAAACCCTTCTCACTCAAGGAACTTGCGGCGGCCGTGAAGAAGGTTCTTGAAGATTAGACGCAGCCACCGGCGCCCGAATCTGCTTCCGCATTCGCGTTGAACATTGCATCCACTCTATCTGTCTGACCCGTGGGGCCGCGAAACGCAGCCAGGACGCGTGTGCCGGCCATATCAGCTGGCAATACCCAGGTGCGCCCGCCGTCAGAGGGGGTAGCATCCAGGTCAATATAGAAGGTGTAGTCGCGGCTTTCCGCGAAGTTTTCGAATTGCAGTGAAAGCGTCCGTCCGCCATCCTGTGCGGGGACTGTTCCGATAAGACGAATGCTGGAGTTGCTGTCTGGCATGAATTCAGATGCACCGCCGACGCCCGCTCCGCCTGTGTCAGGGTCGAATACAAGCCTTCCGGCCGATTGAGAAAGGTCAAAGGCAATCATTTCAAGAGACCAGCCGCGTGCCGAGCGGTTCTTGACGATAAAGTAGTCCGGGTCGTCGTCGGTGTATTCGATCCAAACCCGTGGTCCGCATGCAGGTGTCTCGGCTTTCTTTTTCCCCGCGGATCCCTGGGCATGCAATGCACTTTGACCAGGCAGAAGCAGGGCGGCAATCACGACGGGTGCCGCCAGCGTTTTTAAAAACCGAGACATGGTGTGAATTAGGCCACGGGATTCCGACACAGTCGAGATCCATGTGCCACGCCGTGAAACCTTTCCCCGATCTGCAATTCCGTTTAACAAGGCCGGACCTATTGTGAAGAGAGCGGAATGACCGATCAGGACGAGCGCGCGCCACGCCGAAAGAAGCAGTGGAAACAGTTCTGGAAGAAGGTGCGGGCGCCAATGAAGGTGCACCGGGAAGGGGGCTGGCTGCTCTATTTCTGGCACGGAATGGGGATCACCACATGGGCGAAGCTTGTGGCGCGAGGGCGGTTCGACGTCACGGCCAATTGCCTTCCCAATATTTTCACCGTGACGCTTTGGTCGCCCGTCAACTCGCTGCTCTATATCGTGTCAGAACTGATCTACGGGGTGAAGGCAAATCGCCACCGGATCGATCCCGCACCCGTTTTCGTGCTCGGTCACTGGCGCTCCGGCACTACGTTCCTGCATGACCTCCTGTCGTGCGATCCCGACCACGGCTATCCGACGACCTATCAGTGCTTCTTCCCGAACCACTTCTTGTTAACCGGTGGCGCGGTGCGCAGATGGTTCAATGTGTTTCTGCCCAAACGTCGGCCAATGGACAATGTCCCTGTTGGAGTCGACCGACCGCAGGAGGATGAATTTGCGTTCGCCAATCTGGGAATGGGAACTCACTATGTGACGCTTGCCTGGCCGCGACACGGGCCGCAGGATATGAGCTATCTCGATCTCGTCAATCTGAGCGACGATGAGCGTGAAGAGTGGGAGGAGGGCTTTCTATGGTTCGTCCGCCGGCTTTCTTTTAAGCAAAAAAAACGCCTGGTGATGAAATCGCCGGCCCACACCGCGCGTATCAAAACCTTGATGAAGCTCTTCCCTGACGCGCGCTTCATCCATATCTCGCGTAATCCGCTCGCCATTTACCCATCGACGGTCAAGCTCTGGAAAGCGCTCGACTCGGTTCAGGGATTACACAACCCGGCTAACGACGATCCGTGGATGGAGGACTTCGTATTCAGCGTTTTTGATACCGTGTTCCGACGTTATGAAGAAGACAGGCATTTGATCCCGCAGGGGCGTCTGATGGAGGTCAGGTATGAGGATTTTACGAAAGACCCGAAGACAGCCCTGAGCGATATATACGATAAACTCGACCTTGGAGATTTTGCGCGCGCCGAGAGCGCTGTCGACGCTTATCTGTCATCTCAGAGCGACTACACTCCGAACGAATTCGATCTTCCCAAAAGCTTGCGGGAAAAAATCATCCAACGCTGGACGGGCTATATAGATCGTTTCGGCTACAGAGATGAGATTGCAGGAAAAAGATGATCCTAACGGGCCAGCTCGACTCGCCTTTTGTGCGGCGTGTCGCCATTGCACTCAACATCTATCGGATCCCCTACGAGCACAACGTCATCTCCGCTTATGGTGACTTCAGCGAACTACTGACGTTCAACCCGCTTGGAAAAGTACCGGCACTCAAACTGGACGATGGAACGATGCTCGCCGACTCCAGCCTCATCCTCGATTATCTGGACCGGCTTGCAGGGTTGGAAGAATCACTCTGGCCATTCGCATTGCCTGCGCGGGCAAAGGCGCTCGCTCATGTGGGGGTCGCCGTCGGGTTGGCCGAAAAGGCTGTTGAGTTCCGTACCGAGACGGTACGCCGCCCGACGGACAAGATCGACCGGCCGCGCATCGAACGCGTCTTGGCGCAAATTTCATCCGCGCTTATGTGGCTTGAGTCGCATACATCCGTAAACGGTTTCATAGCAGGCGAAGATATCACTCACGCCGATATCGCATCCGCAGTGGCAGTCACGTTTGTCGCGAACAAGAACCCAGAGCATCTTGCTCAGGTGAAAGAAACCGGGGAGGGATACAAAAATCTCGTGGCCCACACAGGGCGTTGCGAAGCATTGGAAGAATTCAAGGCCGCAGCTTTCATGGACTATTAGTCAGCCACAACGAAGGAAATGAATCACATGGCAATATTTGTTGTGGCCCATGGTGCCTGGTCGGCGGGGTGGGCCTGGAAAAAAATGCGTTCAAGAATGGCCGAGCGCGGCCACCATATTGTGACGCCCACGCAAACCGGGCTTGGGGAACGCGCGCATCTTGCCCAACCGGATATCGATCTTGAGCTGCATATTGCCGATATTCTTGGCGTTCTGGAATATGAAGACCTCGACGACGTCATCATCGTCGGACACTCCTACGGCGGAATGGTCGCGACAGGCGTTGCCGACCGGGCGCGTGAGCGTGTTGCGGCGATCGTCTATGTCGACGCCTATGCTCCAGGAGACGGAGACAGCATATTCAGCCTGACGCCGCACCGCCGCGAACCCATGACGGCCGCGGCGGCAGCTCATGGCGAGGGTTGGAAGATACCGCCAACCGAAATGCCTGCCGATACGAGCGACGAAGACAGGGCATGGGCGGCGCCGAAACGTTTGCCACAGCCGGTCAAGACGTTTAACCAGCCCCTGAAACTACTTCACGGCGAACCGATTGTTCCCAGTCATTATATCTATTGCGCGCGTCGCCCCGCTGATGACCGCTTCAGACCGTTTCTGGAGCGCGCACGGGCGGAAGGCTGGAGCACTTACGAAATCGACTCCAGCCACAACCCCCACATCAACATGCCTGACGAATTGGCTGAAATATTTGACGAAATCGCCAAGTCTATAAGTTAAATGTTCAAGCCGATTTGCCCGTAGGATTGTCGCGCATGAGTGTTGCGCTCGCAATCATGCCGATGAAGGAAACGATCATCATGGCAATCATCACAGCATCGAACGTGTCGTCTTCAAGGTCGGCCAGCGCACTCCTGATATGTGCTGCATCTTCGGCGGAGAACGTCGTCAACGCCTGTTTCACTTCGCCAGGAGCGCCATGGGCAAACAGGTGCGCCAGTTCCGCCGCATTTCCAGGTACATGACTTACAGTGCGTATGGCTTCAGCAACCATGTCATGACCTACTTCCGCCGTGACAAGCCCCCCGACAACGACGCCAACAACAGCTCCAATGAAAAGGCAGGTATTTACGACACCAGCACCCTGGCCTGCATGATGGTCGGCAAGGTCGCGCAGGCCTACCGTGGGGATGAGAGGGAACGTCAGTCCCAGTCCACAGCCGACAATTGCAAATTTCCACCAGACCTCGGAATAGACTGTCTGGTTGGTTGACAATGATAAGAGGCCAAACCCGATAGCCAAGGCCAGCATCCCTGCGGTGATTGCCCATCGGAAGTGATGTCGCTCGAGGCGTCGTGGCAAACCAACGGATATCAGCAGCATCGGGATCGTCATGGGCAATACGGCCAAGCCGGCATGTATCGCGGTGAGATGGAGGCTGGATGGTGATTGCAGGAACAGGTTGAAGAAGAAGAGGGAGCCAATCAGCACAAAGCCTATGACAAACATTGCGATTGTCGCACCCACATAGGATCGATTTTCAAACAACACGAAATGAACCAGCGGGTTTTTCGTTCGATGTTCCACGATGTAAAATGCTGCTGTGCCGGCAAATCCGACCACAAGGAGGATCATAATAGCCGGAGATGTCCAGCCCGATGCATGGCCGTGGCTCACGGCATAAACCAGGGAAGCGAGTGTCACGACGAGCAGGCCGGCACCCAGATAGTCTATGGTTTCTCTTTTTTCCGGCTGCGGCGTCACAATTCCAAGCTTTTCGACCCGCCATGCAAGAAACAGGGCGATCAGCAGCAAGACAACATCGGTCGCAAAGATCAGACGCCAGTTGAAGACTTCGGTATAGAATCCCCCAACCAATGGGCCAACGCCCAGGCCAAATGTAACCACTCCTGCCCAGATGCCCATGGTAAAGGGCCGGTCAGGAGTGGGTGTGGTGACATTGATGAGTGCTGCGGAATTACTGAACACCGATGAGGCACCAACGCCCTGCAGGAATCGGAAGCCAAGCATTGTTGCAGTGTTTTCAACGAATATCAGGGCTAGTGATGACGCTGCGAAAACGACCACGCCGAACAGAAACAGGCGCATCTTGCCGAAAATATCCGAGAAGCGTCCCATAACGACGACGAGGCATGCGGCGGCGAGCATGTAGCTGTTCATCACCCACTGCAGGGCGGCAGCCTTCATGTCCAGATCCAATTTGACGGCCGGTAGTGCTGTGATGAGTGCAGTGTTGTTGTAACTGACGACGAAGGAGGCGACGCAGGCTGTGATGAGCACCAGTATCGCACCTTCAAGTTTATCCGGCGAACCCTTCGCGGCAGCCATCATTCACACCCCCCGTATGCGCTACTGCGCAGAGCAGCAACGAACATAGGGGGAAGGTGCCGCCGTGGAAAGGGACGAGCTGAAAGCGGCGTAGGATTTTGTTCAGCCTTTTTGAGGTGCTGCCGTGTAGTCCTCGTCACTCACTGGTTCCAGCCAATCTGCGACGGCACCGGATTCATCCGACTCAGACAACGCCAGATGACACATCATCTGATCAGGGGCCGCGCCATGCCAGTGGCGCGCGTCGGCCGGAATAATGACCGTATCGCCGGGCAGGATCTCCTGCACAGCTTCGCCCTCGAGCTGATATCGTCCGGCACCGGATAGCACATAAAGGATCTGTCCGACGGCGTGGGTATGCCAGTTGGTGCGTCCGCCTGGAGTAAAGGTAACTCGCGTCACTCGGAGCCTTGAAGGGGCTTCCGGCACGAATACCTGGTCCTGCCAGACCGTACCGACGAACCAATCAGCTGGTGCTTGTTTGGTTGTGCCTTCACTGGCGCGCACAATTCTCGGTTTCATGTGAATCCTCCCCAATGCTTAAGTTTTTAGTCGATAGCCGGTTTTGAAAATCCACCACACGATGGTCATGCACGCCACCAGAAAAAAGGTGATCATGCCGAGACTGACGCCAAGCGACACATCGGCGACTTCGAAGAAACTCCAGCGAAAACCACTGATGAGATAGACGACCGGGTTAAACAGTGAGACGGTTTGCCAGAACGGCGGCAACATGGAAATGGAGTAAAAGCTGCCACCCAGAAACACCAGCGGGGTGATGACAAGCAGTGGTATGATCTGCAGCTTTTCGAAGTTGTCTGCCCAGATCCCGATAATGAAACCGAACAGGGAAAACGTGATTGCTGTAAGCACCAGGAACAGCGCCATCCAGAACGGATGGGCGATGTTCAGCGGCACGAAAAAGCCGGCGGTTGCCAGAATAATTGTTCCCACGATCAGCGACTTGGTCGCAGCCGCGCCGACATAGCCCAACACGATTTCCAGGAAAGAAACAGGTGCGGAAAGGATCTCGAATATGGTTCCGACGAAGCGCGGGAAATAGATGCCAAAAGATGCGTTGGCAATGCTTTGCGTCAGGACCGAAAGCATGATCAGACCGGGCACGATGAACGAGCCGTAGCTCACGCCATCAACTTCCGTGATTCGCGACCCGATTGCAGAACCGAATACGACGAAATACAGCACGGTCGAGATAACCGGTGACACAATACTCTGTCCAAGCGTGCGCCCGGTTCGCGCCATTTCGAATTTGTAGATCGCCCAGATCGCGCGCCAGTTCATGATGACCTCTTCACAAGCGTGACAAAGATGTCCTCAAGAGAACTTTGTCTTGTATGGATATCTTTGAACTTGATGCCCGCCTTATTCAGTTCGTTCAGAAGAGATGTTATGCCTGTACGCTCTGCCATTGTGTCGTAGGTGTAGACCAGCCGTTCGCCATTGTCGTCCAAGTCCAGTTTGAACGACTTGAGCGCCGGGGGGATCTTCTTCAGAGTCTTTTGCAGATCGAGCGTCAGCTGTTTGATGCCGAGTTTGCGCATCAATTCCTTCTTTTCCTCAACGACAATGATTTCACCATTGTTGATGACCCCGATTCGGTCAGCCATCTGTTCGGCTTCCTCGATGTAGTGGGTGGTCAGGATGATTGTGACGCCTGATGAGCGTAGCTCATGCACCACCTCCCACATGTCCTGTCGCAATTCCACGTCGACGCCCGCCGTCGGTTCATCAAGGAAAAGTATCTTCGGTTCGTGGGAGAGCGCTTTGGCGATCAGCACCCGACGCTTCATGCCGCCTGAAAGAGTCATGATGGTGGAGTCTTTCTTGTCCCACAATGACAGGTCCTTCAGGACTTTTTCGACATGTGCTGGATCCGAGGGCTTGCCGAACAGTCCGCGCGTAAAGTTGACGGTCGCCCATACGGTCTCGAAAGAGTCGGTGGTCAGCTCCTGCGGAACAAGTCCGATGCGCGACCGACTCTCACGGTAATTCTTGACGATGTCGTATCCGTCTATGGCGACTGACCCTTCGCCAGGATTGACGATGCCACAGATAATGCTGATGAGGGTTGTCTTGCCGGCACCGTTTGGCCCGAGCAGGCCGAAGATTTCACCGCGCCGAATATCCAGATTGATATTCTTCAGCGCCGTGAACCCACCTTCATAGGTTTTGGTCAGGCCTTTTACGGATATTACCGGCTGCATAAGGTTGCTGCGCTCCTGATTTCGGCTGCGCCATGTAGCACGGCTCAACCGGATTCGTCGACCTGCACGCGAATGCGGGGCGCAATCTGGCTGAGGATCTTGAAATGATCCAGATAATATTATGTGCGAGTTGGTGTACGCAGTAGTGCGGCTGGCGCTGGCTGGCTGGCATGCGGCTGCGCAGCGATGGTTGGAGGTGCGCTCGCGGTTGTATTTTGCGCGATGCCTGGAGTGTTCTGGTGGACCGGCTGGCCGGGGTGCTCGGGTGGATGTTGCAGACCTTGCCCCCCGTTGACATGAGCACCATTGGGCATGGATGCGGGTTGCGGCGCGGTCATCGTAGCGCCCGGGGGTGCAGCTGGTGCAGCTGGTGCGAAAGTTTCTTCCGGTTCCGCAGGGAGTAAGGACTCAATATCGCTACCCACGGATCGCCAACGCAGAATGGCTTCATCGACAATCGCGGGATCAGGCTCACTCTCGCCACTAAGATCCAGGTGGGCGCTGGCGCCTTTCGGAAGTGCATGTTCAGGCAATTCGGCAAGCATAATCCGCGAGGGCAACGTAACGCCCTCGCCGAAAGTGATTGTTTCGCGCATTCCAAGCGACGGCAAAAAACGAAGCAGACTTTCTGCTGCATCCGATACTGCGGATCTCACGATTTGCTGGTCGCGCTCATTGGAGAGCCGCATCGTAAAGATCGTGCTGCATTGCGAGAGTATGGTCGGGTCGATATCGCCGGGGCGCTGGCTCACCACGCACAATGCGATGCCGTATTTGCGGCCTTCCTTGGCGATCCTGGAAATGATGCGTTTGGTAGGCTCAAATCCGGCGTCCTTTTCTCGCGGCACGTAACGGTGCGCTTCCTCGCATACAAATGTGATCGGGACCTTGCCTTCGCTCCAAACCGATAGATCAAATGCGAGCCGCGCCAGGATTGACACAATTACATTGATGATTTCTGCGGGCAGTCCGACGAGTTGGATAATGGTGATCGGTTTGCCGACCACCGGAATACGGAAGATCTGTTTGAGGATTTCACCCAGATTGTCCTCGATCATCATTTTGCCGAACATGAAGTTGAAGCGTGGGTCCTGCGCTATCGCTTCGATGCGGGCGATCAAGTGCTTGTAAGGGCGCAGGTCCTTTTGGGTCTCGAGCAGGCCCATCTGATTTCGGATCTGGTCCACCAGATCGGAAATCCGGTAAGGAACCGGTACGTCAATTGAATAGCGTTCGCGGCGCGTGATGCTGCGTTGAAGGAGGCGGGATTCGCGTCCCTGGTTCGCAGCGAACTGTCTTTTGGCCGCGGGAATGAATTCGCGTAAAAGTTCTACTTCCGGCCCGTAGTCATCACTTCCGCCAAGCAGGATCTCGACAATTTCTTCGAAATTGAGAAACCAGAATGGCAGGCGCAGATTGTTCAGCGTAATGACGTGTGCCTGTTCTCCGAAGCAACCGCCATACTCATTGTGCGGGTCTACCAGCACAATATGTGATTTCGGCTGTTTGGCGAGGAACTGACGCAGGATCAGCGCGACCGCGCAGGATTTGCCCGTTCCCGTGGAACCCAGGATCGCAAAATGCTTACCAAGCATCTCATTCACCTTGATGACTGCGGGAATGGTCGGATCCTGATGAATTCGGCCAATTTCAACACCGTCAAAGTTGCCGAAATAGTAGGCCTTCTCCAGTACCGTACGTGTCGGCATCTGCACATGATCGCCGAGTCTGGGGTAAACGGAAACGCCGCGTCGGAAGGTGCACAGGTAGCCATCGTCTTGACGCGGCAACTCGCCAACGAGCTCCACATCCATGACCCGGTTGCCGGCAAGGTCCGGATCGGTTTCGGCATCGGCGACGCTCATCGCGGTGATGAGACAGAGCACGACCGCGGTACCAGTGTCGATGGTAACCACTGTCCCCACATAAGGGTGATCTTCCGCGCGCAGCGGACTGCCGTTCACGCTCTTGGCCAGAAGAACCCGGGCCCTCGTGCCGTTGATCGCAACGATTTCGCCGACTGGCGGCAGTTGCGGCTCTGGCGTATTCTCCGCAACGACAGAAACTGTCACTTGTGTGCCCCGTACTCTACTAGATGCAGGCTGAACGGTAGCAATGGCAGCTTAAGGTTGTCTTAAGGTTATATGTACAATTCACACGCGAGTAGAAATGGAGTTTTGTTTTTCCAAGGTGAGATTCCCGGAAAACTTGAGAAGACAGATAAACCGATCCCGTTCCGTAAAATAAAAATACTAGCAACATCAAGAATTTGTGAGGTTACACTTCGATGAATGAATTCAAGGGCGGCTGCCATTGTGGAAATATCTCGGTTCTCTACAAGACAGGCATTGCGCCAGAGGATGCGCTCCCCAGAGCGTGTCAGTGCGAATTCTGCCGCAAACACAACACGTCTGCTGTGTCAGATCCGGAAGGGGACCTCACCATTGACGTGCGCGACCGCGACAAACTCAGCCGCTATCAATTCTCTCTGAATGCCGCCGATTTTCTCATCTGCCGGGACTGCGGCGTTTATGTTGCCGCGTTCATGCCCGATCCGGACGATTCGCACGGATTTGCCACGCTCATGTCCGTCACACTCGATGATCGTGCCCGCTACCCTCAGGCCGAACCCTCTGTGTACGATGGAGAGGATGAAGCCGGGCGCCGGCAACGCCGCCGGGAACGCTGGACGCCTGCCATACTCAAGATCGACTAGGCGGGCTACCTTCAGTCGAAGGCCAGCAAGGTTCTCACCTCAATGCTCTCTCGTGGAGGCGTATCGTCCGGTGCGTTCGGGTTCTCAAAGCCCGTATGCGCCGTATAGCGCGTCCGCCCGTCTTGTGCCGTGTCGAAGCATTTGAGCAGAAGTGCTTCATTCGGAACCATGTTGGAAAAATAATACCAGCGCTGTCCCGGTGAATGGGCGTTCTGGTAGATCTCGCCCGTGCGATCCTGATATACGATATCGACGGCGATAAAATCTTCATCGGGGATCGTGCGTCCGTCTGCGGTGGCCAGCGGGTAACGCTCCGCAGACTGGCCGAATGAGCGCCAAACATTGACCATCGCAAAACGCCCGGCAAGAAATCGCTTCGCCTTTTCCGGTTCCAGCAGATCATGCACCCGTTGTGGTCCGGATTTCTCCGTATAGTCATTATGCACAATTGGTACGGGCAGCCGCGTGCCGTGGGTCTCGCGTTTCGAGTCGTCCTGAACACGCAGCGTATGATCGAATATATGCACCTCGCGCGCACCGGTTGCCGTCTTAAGCAGCGTGATGCATTCGGGGTAATAGACGTCCGTGATCTGTTTCTCATCATAGAAATTCGTGACGGCAGTTGGGGAGTCAACAAGTTCAAAGCCTTCCCGGTCGAGCTCAGGTTGTTCTGCGGCGCCGCGCGAGTCGGCAATCTCAAGCTCGGCAATCTGAAACTCGCCGGTGCGTTTATTCGGCTCAGCCTGATTCACCGACATGAAAACTTGCGGCTTTTCCTCCATGGGCACCATGAATTTGAGCGGTGCCTTGATGATCTGCGGTTGTGCTTGCGACATGAGTCTGTTTCCCGCGTTTTGTGTGTATTGCTGTGCTTAAGTGTAAGGTCCGCCGCTACGCTGCGGCAAGGCGGTTCAATTTCATTGCATGCATCTGGCCTCTCTGGCAGATTTGACCTTGGTCTTGGCAATATGCGCTACACTGATAAGTCCAAAGGAAAAATTCTGACGCGATGGAATATTGCAAGCACCACAGGAACTCCCGCCGCTGCAATCCTCTTTCCTCAACGATTTGTCCACAGTGATTTATGTAACCTGCGCAGACGCACATCGGCAGAGTGAATGACAGACACTTCCGATATCAGCTCCCTGATTGCAGAATCCGCGACCCGGATCTTCCATGACCGCTGCGACCCGCAGGCGATCAACAACGCAAAGGGCGTGTGCTGGAAAGAGCCATTGTGGCGCGACATCGAAGAAAACGGCCTGACCTTGTCCTGGGTTGATGAGGAGAGGGGCGGTGCGGGCGTTGGGATTGCGGCGGGTTTCGATGTCCTTTACGTGTCTGGACAGTTTGCCATCCCTGCACCGCTTGGTGAAACGATGCTCGCCGGTTGGCTTCTGTCACAGGCGGGCATCGCAATTCCCTCCGGTCCGATGTCTGTGGCTCCTTGCACCCGGCAGGATAGAATCTTCATAGACAAAAAGGGGGCGCTTTCAGGCACTGCGCGCTCTGTGCCTTTCGCGAGCGAAACGCGGCATCTGGTGTTGTTGGCGCAGGGCGAAGAGGGTCCCGTCACTGCGCTTGTAGAGACAAAAGATTGCAATGTTAAAGAAGGGACCTCCATCGCTGGCGATCCACAGGGCAAATTCTCTCTTGACGGTGTTACACTGCTCGCTCAATCCGCTCTGCCTCCAGACATAGGGAGTGACGTGCTGATGCTGCTCGGAGCCGCTGTGCGAGCACGTCAAATTGCAGGCGGGTTGCAGGCAGTCCTGGATTTGGCAGTCGAATACGCGAAGGAGCGTATCGCTTTCGGGCGCCCCATTGGCAAATTCCAGGCGGTACAACACAATCTGGCACGTCTCGCCGGTGAGGTGGCCGCAGCTGATGCAGCCTCTGGTTCCGCGGCCGACGCCATCCACCATGCGAAATGTTTCGATGAAGCTGTCTTTCTGGAGGTAGCCGCCGCGAAAATAAGGGCCGGCGAAGCCGCTGGCGAGGGGGCAGCCATCGCGCATCAGGTCTTCGGCGCCATTGGATTCACGCAGGAACACATCCTCCAGCGATACACGCGCCGGCTCTGGGCATGGCGAGATGATTTTGGAACCGAGAGCGAATGGGCAGAAAAACTGGGGCGCAGGATAGCTGCCGCAGGTGCAGATCAACTCTGGCCAATATTGGCGGCGCGTTAAGATGACAAGCGAAACCGTGCAGGGAATTCAGTTTGATCAGGTCAGGCTTCCGCCGGAAGCGCAGCAGTTGCGTGCCGAGGTCCGCACATTTCTGGCAGAAGAAATTGCAGCTGGAACATTCGATCCTCATGGCACCAGGGAAAGTGATGGATTCGACCGAGAGTTCAGCCGTCGCGTTGGTGCTCGTGGCTGGATCGGATTGACCTGGCCAAAGAAATACGGCGGTCACGAGCGCACGTTTCTGGAGCGCTATGTGCTGACGGAGGAATTCCGTGTGGCCAATGCGCCGACACGCGGCCATTTCGTCGCAGACAGGCAGAGCGGTCCCATGCTCATGAAATATGCGGGCGAGGAAATCTGCATGGATGTACTGCCGCGCATCTGTCGTGGTGAGTGCTGTTTCTGCATCGGCATGAGCGAGCCTGACTCGGGTTCGGATCTTTTCGCCGCAAAAACCAGGGCAGAGCGGGTTGATGGCGGCTGGCGCGTCAATGGCACAAAGGTATGGACATCGGCGGCTCACAACGCAGACTACATGATTGGCCTGTTTCGAACGTCTGCCCCAACCCAGGAAAATCGTCGCCACGGGCTAACGCAATTCCTGGTGGATATGAAATTGCCTGGTATTACCGTCAATCCGATCCCGCAGATGACCGGCAGTCTCGACTTCAATGAGGTTGTGCTTGAGGACGTTTTTATACCCGACAGCCACCTGCTCGGCGAAGTCGATATGGCTTGGAAGCAGGCGACCAGTGAGCTGGCCTATGAACGCAGCGGACCTGAGCGCTTCCTTGAAACATTCTATGCGCTCGTCGAGCTTGTTCGTCTGCTGGGCGATGATCCTGATCTACGCGGTGCGGAAAGCATTGGCCGTCTCGTTGCGCAACTCCATACACTGCGTCGCATGTCAGTTTCCGTGAACGGCATGCTGCAAGCCGGTAAGGAGCCGGTACTGGAAGGCTCGATCGTCAAGGATCTCGGTACGGTCTGGCAGCAAAAACTTCCAGGCCGTGTGCGTGATCTCTCCGCGTTCGCGGACCCGAGGTCTGCCAACATCGTTTCGTTCCATGAGCAGCTTGAAAACGCGATCATGATTGCGCCGAAACTGACTATCCAGGGCGGCACCACGGAAGTGCTGCGCGGCATCATTGCCCGCGGACTTGGTCTTCGTTAGCGTCGATGCCTGATCTCAACGCGCTGCTCAACCCACGCACAATCGCAATCATCGGGGCGTCGCCGGATGAAACAAGACTGCGCGGGATGCTGCCAGCCGTAATGCTGACGCACCCGTATCAGGGGAAGATTTTCCCCGTCAGCCGCTCCCACGAAGAAATCATGGGGCATCAGGCCTATTCATCCATTGCCGGGGTTCCAGAGCCGGTTGAATTGGCGATCCTTGCGATCCCGTCCCGGTTTGTTGCCGATGAGCTGGGTCGATGCGGCGAAGCCGGTGTGAAAGCGGCACTGATTGTGACCTCGGGATTTGCCGAAGAATCAGGTGAATGCGGCAAGGCCGTTCAGCAGGAGTTGGCGGAGATCGCACGGGCGTACGATATGGCTGTGCTTGGACCCAATTCGGAAGGTTTTGCGAATACCGCGCTTTCGATTGCCGCAACCTTCTCACCAGCGATGATGGCGCCGTCAAAGCCAATGCTTCCGCCCTGGCACGTCGAAGGCCGCGTAGCGGTGGTGGCGCAGAGCGGCGCGGTCGGCTTTTCATTTTTTGATGTTGGCCGGGAAAAAGAACTCCCGTTCCGCTATGTGGTGACGACCGGCAACGAGGCATGCCTGGAGATTTTCGACCTTGTCGACTTCATGCTGGACGAAGGCAAGACGGATATTTTCCTGCTGTTCCTCGAAGACGTAAAGAGCCCTCAGAAATTCAAAGCGGTCGCCGAAAAAGCATTGCGGATGGGCAAACCGCTGATTGCCGCAAAGCTGGGCCGTTCGCAAGCGGCCGTGCGGGCGGCCGCCTCGCATACGGGAGCCCTGGCGGGCAGATACGAAACCTACGCTGCCATGTTCGCGCATTACGGCATCACGATCGGCGACAGCGCGGAGCAGATGGTGGATATCGCCAATACGTTCCTCGCCAATTTGGACCGCCTGCCGTCAGGGCGCCGCATCGGCATTTCCACCGGCTCGGGTGGTGCCGGCGCGTGGATGGCCGACGCTTGTGCTGGGGAAGGCCTTGAAGTGCCCGAACTCGATGCGGACGCGCGCGCCGAAATCGATGCACACCTGCCAACCTACGGTACGTCCCAGAACCCGGTCGACGGTACTGCTCAGGCAATTCGTGAAATCGGATATGCGGAGTTGGCCCGGCTGGTTTCGCTAGCCCCCAACATCGACGGTCTTGTGATGGTGGCGTCGGCTCGGAAGAAGAACGGGTTTGAACGCGAGCGCGATAATTTTTTCAAGCTGGGACAGTCCCTCGAAAAACCGATTGCCTGCTGGAGCTATACGTTGCCACACGAAACCTCGGTGGAGTTGTTCGCCGAGGCCGGGCTGCCGCTCCTCACAAACATGCGCAACTGCGCTCGCAGCATGGCAGCGCTCGCGGATTACCGGATCGCTCGCGACGGCGCTCTAGACGCCTCAAGTGCTGCGCCCGAGCCCAATACGAATCGGGCCAAGGCCGAAAAGCTGGTCGCGCGGTCGGGACCTGTTTTGTGTGAATATGAGGCCAGAGCCGTCCTTGCACTTTACGGGATCGGGGAAGCGCCGGGCGGATTGGCGAAAAGCGCAGATGAGGCTGTCGCTATTGCTGCCGAAGCGGGCAGAGCCGTCGCTCTCAAGATCCAGTCGCCCGACATTCCGCACAAGAGCGACGCAGGCGGTGTGGCGCTTGGTCTGGAAGGCGCGGACGCGGTGCGCGACGGTTATGACCGGATTATCACGGCTGCGATGGCGAGCCATCCTGACGCCGAGCCAAGGGGTGTACTTGTCGAGCGCATGGCGCCCGCCGGTGTCGAATTCATACTCGGCGTGAACCGCGATCCCACATTCGGTCCGATGCTGCTCGCGGGGTTCGGCGGCATCCATGTCGAGATATGGAAAGACACGGCGCTGGCACCCGTTCCCCTGTCACAATTCTCGGCCAAGGCGCTGATTGGCACGCTCAAAGGCGCACGCATACTTGAAGGTTTGCGGGGTGCACCGCCGAGCGATGTTGACGCGCTGCTTGAGACCATTATCGCGCTTTCGCAATTTGCCACCGATTTTGCCGATGAGGTCGCAGAAATTGACCTCAATCCGGTTATCGTCCATGCGCGAGGTGAGGGTGTATCAATCGTGGATGCGTTGATTGTGAAACAGAGATAGGCAAACCATTCAGTGAGGCCGGCATGGAACAGACCGAAGAGAAGCAGGACATCAGCGTGGAGATCGCCGATTTCGTCGCCACGATCGAGATACGGCGACCGCCGCATAATTTCTTCGATTATGACCTGATCAAACAGATCGCCGACGCGCTCGAAGCGCTCGATGACAATCCCGACTGCAGGGCCGTCATATTGGCCGCGCAGGGAAAATCCTTCTGCGCTGGAGCCAATTTCGGTGACGGCAGTGCCGTGACGCGCGACGGCAGCGTCGTCGGCCAGAATAGCCGTGGCAGTGCCGGGCATCTCTATATGGAGGCCGTGCGGCTGTTTGCGACCGCGAAACCGATCATTGGGGCGATCCATGGTTCCGCTGTGGGCGGTGGGCTTGGTCTCGCGATGGTGCCTGATTTCCGCGTCACCTGTCCGGAAGCGAAATTCTGCGCCAATTTTACCCGGCTGGGATTTACTCCCGGCTTCGGCCTTACAACCACGCTTGCCGACGTGATCGGCAAGACCAATGCCGCCCTGATGTTTTACACCGGCCGCCGCTTCAGGGGTGACGAGGCCTACCAGATGGGTTTGGCGAACGTGCTGGTGCCGCAGGATCAGGTGCGCCAGGCGGCAACTGATCTCGCCCGTGAAATCGCAATTTCCTCGCCTCTGGCGGTCGTCGAAGTGCGCAAGGCCATGCGCGCGGACCTCGCCGAGCGCGTCAGGGCCGCGACGACACGCGAACTTGAGGTGCAGACCCGTTTGCGGAAGACGGAAGATTTCGTCGAAGGCGTCAAAGCCATGTCGGAACGGCGCGACCCGGATTTCACCGGGCGGTGAGATTCGCCGACAAACCCAGGGTTTGGAATCGCTGTAGCTCCCACGTCATTCCGGCGAAAGCCGGAATCCAGCGCGATAACCGGGTTGGAGCGGTTTCCCTGCGTCTAAATTCTCACGGGCAAAGCGCGTCAGCCCGTGTTTCATCTTTCGGGCCTCTTCAAGGGATAAGTGTTTACCGCGTGGCATTTTGCTACTTAGGTCCTTTCTCAAACCAATCTGGAAAGTGCTCCGACGAATCGAGATCAACGTCGTATTGCCAGTTGTCGTAATCGACGCGAATGTGCGCGTTATTCCAGTTTTTTATGTAGTCCGCCGTTGAAATTGGGGGGGTGAACGGTAGCACCAATTTAAATTTGGCTTTGGGCAAGACGGTGTAACCGCCGCTCGGAATTTCCTTCACCTTCTCACGCTCAATTGAGGGGTTCCGCCAGCTGGTAAGGAACATTTCATGTTCCCCGCCCTGGTGGTCAATCAACACCGCAGATTTCAACTTGCTGCTTGTTTTCTGAAATAGACTTTCACCGCCAATCAAAACGGCAGCGACAGTATCTTTGTCGCGCAATCTGCGAGGATAATGATTCACGTCCCATTCAATTCCACCTTCAACGCTCGACTTGACGAGGTGATAGTCGGGAATAGGTTCGGGCAAATCGGACGCGGCGTTGGGCGGGGCTTGCAGTTTCTCCGACGTGCCCGCTCGGATGCTTTCCGCCATCTTCTGATCGGCCCCTGAAGTGGATTCATTTGGTTCGCCAAACTGAGAGGCTCCGATGCCAATCACGGCGATTCCCGCAACGGTTATGACCAAACCAATGATAATTAGAGCGAGTGACATAGTTTTTGAACGCTTTCTGCGATCTTCTGGGGCGGCTATCTCCCAAAGGAAAACAAAAGGAAATATAAGCATGGCCGCGCAGACAACGGCAGCTTTTACTATTAGCTCTTCAACACCTTGATCTTTGCCTCCGACAAGGAAGACACCAACTAAAACGATGATCGTGATGACAATCGTAATCACCGCGCGCCTAGGCGTATGCCAGCCAAGATCGCGGCATGTGGCGTCGAACGCGATGCGTGCCTTGCTTTTATTCTGAGCCATAACCACCACAATGTCCCGAATCGCTGACCGGAACCAAGCAAACCGCTGAGTTCATTGAATGTTCGGTAGAAAATTATCCCAATAGTATATACCCGTTAGGGGATATGTACGATCAGAAAATCTCCGAACATATTTAGAACATAACCCTTAAAACACCACATTATCAGTTTGTTAATGGGTCGCTTGCAAAATAGAACAAAGTATGTACATTAAAGCTCAGATGTCGGCCCGGCGGGATCAAATTGCCAGTACGGCGCCAGATGTGGAATAAGGAGAGGGACCAATGAAAGAACCGGCAATTCGCCTCGTCGAGGGAGACAATATGGACAAGGAAAAGGCGCTTTCCGCAGCTCTCGCGCAGATTGAACGCTCATTCGGCAAGGGCTCGGTGATGCGGCTTGGGCACGGCGAGGCCCTGGTTGAGATCGAGGCGATTTCGACCGGCTCTCTCGGACTGGATATCGCGCTCGGCATTGGCGGGTTGCCACGCGGGCGTGTCGTCGAAATTTACGGGCCGGAATCATCCGGCAAGACGACGCTGGCGCTGCACGCCGTGGCCGAGGCGCAAAAAACCGGCGGTGTGTGCGCCTTTGTCGACGCGGAACACGCGCTCGACCCCGTTTACGCAAAGAAGCTCGGCGTCAATGTCGAGGATCTGTTGATTTCCCAGCCCGACACAGGCGAGCAGGCCCTGGAGATCGCCGACACGCTGGTGCGGTCTGGTGCCGTCGATATTCTCGTGATCGACTCCGTCGCAGCCCTCACGCCGCGCGCCGAGCTCGAAGGCGAAATGGGCGATTCACTTCCCGGTCTGCAGGCACGGTTGATGAGCCAGGCCTTGCGCAAGCTCACCGGTTCGATTTCCAAGTCGCGCTGCATGGTGATTTTTATCAACCAGATTCGCATGAAGATCGGCGTCATGTTCGGAAGCCCGGAGACGACCTCCGGTGGCAACGCGCTCAAATTCTATGCCTCGGTGCGTCTCGATATCCGCCGGATCGGCCAGATCAAGGAACGCGATGAGGTGGTCGGAAACCAGACCCGCGTCAAGGTGGTCAAGAACAAGGTGGCACCTCCCTTCCGCCAGGTTGAGTTTGATATCATGTATGGCGAGGGTATTTCCAAGACCGGTGAGCTGATTGACCTTGGGGTCAAGGCCAATGTCGTGGAGAAATCAGGGGCTTGGTACTCCTATGATTCCACCCGCATCGGTCAGGGTCGGGAAAATGCCAAGCAGTATCTGAAAGATAATCCGGAAATGGCGGAGGAGATCGAGCATAAAGTTCGCGCTGACGCCGGTCTGGTCGCGGACGAATTCGATGAAAGCGAAATTGAAGATACGGAGAGTGATGGCGACATCGCAGACGCGTCAAATGTCGCAAAACTCCCTGGCGCTGCCAAAGACCCCACTGATGATGAGCCGGAAGCCAAGACCGGATAGGTCGCGGCAGGCAAACAGCTAAACCAAACCTCCCTGAGAGGGTCTGACCCCACCCCACACGCATAAGACCCTCCCCAAGCAAGGACCCCGGGCACGCCCCCTCGTGCCCGGGTTTCCGTATTTGTGTGATGGCGGACGAGGATAATTCCTTCAGGTGTTCTGGCGCGGATTGCTGGACAGGGGTTACGTGCAACCTTAAAAACGGCATGACCCATGGTGTGGCCATAACAGGGCTTGCATCGGCCCAACGAATACAGGCATTTCACGCATATGACCGGCGTCAACGAGATTCGCAAACACTTCCTCGACTATTTCGGCAAACACGGCCATGAGATCGTTGATTCAAGTCCGCTCGTTCCAAGAAACGATCCGACATTGCTGTTCACCAATGCAGGGATGGTGCAGTTCAAGAACGTGTTTACGGGTGTTGAATCCCGCCCCTATGACCGGGCCGTTACATCTCAGAAATGCGTCCGCGCGGGCGGCAAGCACAATGATCTCGACAATGTGGGCTACACTGCGCGCCACCATACATTTTTCGAAATGTTGGGGAACTTCTCGTTTGGCGACTATTTTAAGGACCGGGCAATTGAGCTCGCCTGGAACCTTGTAACCAAAGATTTCGGTCTGGATGCAAAACGTCTTCTCGTCACTGTGTACTCAGAAGATGATCAGGCTTTCGATCTTTGGAAAAAGATTGCGGGTCTGCCGGAGTCGAGAATTCTCCGCATCCCGACATCAGACAATTTTTGGTCCATGGGAGAAACCGGGCCTTGTGGGCCGTGCTCGGAGATTTTCTTTGACCATGGCGAGCAGATTGCAGGTGGTCCTCCGGGGTCTCCCGATGAAGATGGCGATCGTTTCATAGAGATATGGAACCTCGTTTTCATGCAGTTTGAGCAAGTGACGCCGGATGAGCGCGTTGACTTGCCAAAACCCTCAATTGATACCGGTATGGGACTGGAACGCATTTCTGCTGTTCTTCAGGGTACGCACGACAATTATGAAACTGACTTGTTCACTGCGTTGATTGCAGCTTCCGAAGATGAGACGGGTGTTGCTGCGGAGGGTGAAAACAAGGCGAGCCACCGGGTGATCGCCGATCATCTTCGAGCCTCATCGTTTCTCATTTCCGATGGTGTGCTGCCTTCAAATGAGGGCCGTGGTTATGTGCTGCGGCGCATCATGCGGCGGGGTATGCGTCACGCCCATTTGTTGGGTGCCAAGGATCCGCTGCTGCATCGTTTGGTACCGACCTTGGTGCGGGAAATGGGTCAGGCATATCCTGAGCTTGTCCGGGGCGAGCCGCTCATCTCCGAGACGCTGCATCTGGAAGAGACGCGTTTCAGGAGAACGTTGGAGCGTGGCATTCAGTTGTTGGATGAGGCGTCTGGTGACCTCAAGTCCGGTGACACGTTTTCCGGCGACATCGCATTCAAGCTTTACGATACCTATGGTTTCCCACTCGATTTGACGCAGGATGCGCTCAAGTCACGCGGCATTGAAGTTGAACTCACGCAATTTGACACCGCGATGGAGAAACAACGCGATGATGCGCGGCGGGCATGGGCAGGTTCAGGCGACACGGCGACGGAACAGGTCTGGTTCGAGCTGAAAGAGAAACACGGTGCGACCGAGTTTCTGGGCTACGAGACGGAAAGGGCAGAAGGCGAGGTGCTGGTGCTGGTGAAGGACGGAAAACCCGCCAAAGCACTCATGAAAGGCGATGAAGGTGCGCTCATTCTGAACCAGACGCCATTTTATGGAGAATCCGGCGGCCAGGTCGGTGACCGGGGCATCACTGCCTCCGCGGAGGGTGGAAGGTTCCGCGTCACTGATACGCAAAAGAAGGTTGGTGACCTAATCACGCACTTCGGCGTGGTTGAGGAAGGTGAGTTCAAGCCTGGTGATGCGGTTGAACTGGATGTCGATCATTCCGCGCGGACTGCTACCCGTGCCAACCATTCCGCTACTCACTTGTTGCATGAAGCGTTGCGGGAGGTGCTGGGAACCCATGTAGCGCAGAAGGGTTCGCTGGTGGAACCAACACGTTTGCGGTTTGACTTCTCCCATCCCAAGCCCATGAGTGATATCGAAATAGCTCATGTGGAAAATATGGCTAATGCAATCATCCTGCAAAATGGTGCCGTGCAAACGCGATTAATGGATGTGGACAATGCTATTGAAGCAGGTGCACTGGCGCTATTCGGCGAAAAGTATGGCGAAGAGGTTCGTGTCGTCTCCATGGGCACAGGTGTTGAAGGAGAGCACGACGGCAAGGCTTATTCAGTCGAACTGTGTGGAGGTACGCATGTGCGACGCACCGGAGATATCGGTCTTGTCAAAATTATTGCGGAGGGTGCCGTGGCTGCGGGCGTTCGCCGTATTGAAGCGCTAACGGGCGAGGGTGCGCGAAGCTACCTGACGACGCAGGATACGCGCATCCGCGAAGCAGCGGATCTGTTGCGCATCAAAACGGAAGATCTGGTGCCTCGGATCGAACAACTGCTTGATGAGCGTAAGAAGCTTGAGCGCACTGCCGCTGATGCCCGCAAGCAACTGGCGCTGGGTGGCGGCGGGAAAAGCGACGATGACGCCATTCGAACACTTGGAGAAATCAAGCTGCTCGCGCGAAAGATAGAAGGCGTGTCACCAAAGGATCTTCGCGGTTTGGTTGATGACGGCAAGAAGAAGGTCGGTTCCGGTATCGTCGCGATCATTGGTTTGAGTGACGAAGGTAAGGCTGGCCTGGTGGTTGGTGTCACCGATGACTTGACGGGGGATTACAGCGCTGTCGAGCTGGTGAAAACAGGCGCGGAAGTTCTTGGTGGCAAAGGCGGTGGCGGGCGTGCCGATATGGCGCAGGCTGGTGGGCCCGATGCCGGCAAGGCTGATGCCGCCCTTGAGGCCATCGCCCAAGCCCTGAGCGAGCAGGCAGGTGCCTGACGCTCCGGAAAAGACAGGTTTTGCTGGCCGGGACGGGCCGGTGACCCTGCGCCAACGCGTCCATGACATTCTTGAATACGGATCTGAATTCGATCCAGTTGCGAAGGGCGTCAATGCGTTCCTGGTCGCCTTGATCGTCCTTAATGTCATGGCATTCGCAGCGGGGACTGTACCACGCATCCATGCGGCTTACGCGAATGCCCTCGATCTTTTCAACCTGTTCTCGGTGGTCATCTTCACGATCGAATATGTGCTTCGTCTTTGGAGCTGTGTCGAAGTTCCCATGCTCCATACGCTTGCACCGTCGCTTGCCCGGTTGAAATTTGCCGCGCGACCTTTGCTTCTTATCGATCTTTTTGCAATTGCCCCGTTTTATCTGAGCTTCTTTTTCAATCTCGACCTGCGCGTCTTGCGCGTCCTGCGGTTGTTCCGGTTTCTCAAGCTTGCACGATACTCGCCGGGGCTTGTTGCGCTTGGTCGTGTGATCTCCAATGAACGACGCGCGCTATACGGCGCCTTAATGGTCATGGTGACCCTTCTGCTGTTCGCGGCGACGGGCATCTATTTTCTTGAGCGAGAGGCGCAGCCGGATGCGTTCGGCAGCATACCTGCCGCCGCATGGTGGGCCTTGGCGACGCTTACCACGGTTGGATATGGCGACGTAGTTCCAATAACGCATATGGGTAGGGTATTCGGCGGTGTCATGATGCTTTTCGGGCTCGGCATGTTTGCCTTGCCCATTGGAATTCTGGCGACCGGATTCAGCCGCGAAGCAAACCGCCGCGAGTTCGTAATCAGCTGGGGAATGGTCGCCAGCGTTCCCATATTCGCCCACCTCAAAGCCGGAGCTGTCGCACAGATTGGTGCGCTCCTGTATTCGCGAACTTTTCAACCCGAGCAGCCGATCATGCAGATAGGTGAAAATGCAGACGCAATGTTCTTTATCGCGTCGGGCGAGGTGGCCGTCGAATTGGACGACGAGCAGGTGCGGTTGGGAGAAGGCGAGTTTTTTGGGGAAATGGCACTGCTTTACAGGCGGCAGCGAGAGCATAACGTATACGCCGTCACAAAATGCCACTTGCTTGTTCTTGATAAAGCAGACTTTGAGCGCCTATGCCATCGTGAGCCCGAACTGCTTGCCGAAGTCCGCCGCATTGCCGAGGCCCGAGTGAAGGAAGACAAGCTCAGAAAGGCCGGCAAACAAGAAAGCTGAACCGACTGCTCCGGTTCAGCTCATGGCTTTCTGCAGGTTCTCGTCGATCTTGTCCAAGAAGCCGGTGGTTGAGAGCCAACTCTGCTTGTCGCCCACCAGCAAGGCCAGGTCCTTCGTCATGAAGCCGGACTCGATGGTGTCGACAACAACCTTCTCCAGAGTTTCGGCAAATTTCGCCAGTTCGGCATTGTCGTCGAGTTTGGCGCGATGCTTCAGGCCGCGTGACCATGCAAAAATTGAAGCCGTTGAATTCGTTGACGTTTCTTCGCCTTTTTCATGCGCGCGGAAATGGCGCGTCACGGTGCCATGCGCGGCCTCGGACTCGACGGTTTTTCCATCGGGTGTCATGAGTACGCTCGTCATCAGACCCAACGAACCGAACCCCTGCGCTACCGTGTCAGACTGAACGTCGCCGTCATAGTTCTTGCAGGCCCAAAGAAATCCACCCGACCATTTCAGTGCTGCAGCGACCATGTCGTCGATCAGGCGGTGTTCGTATGTGATTCCCGCATCCGCGAACTTGCCGTCAAATTCGTCGTCAAACACTTCCTGAAACAGATCCTTGAAGCGTCCGTCATAAGCTTTGAGGATGGTATTCTTGGTGGACAGGTAGAGCGGATATTTGCGCGCCAGAGCGTAGTTCATGCTGGCGCGTGCAAAATCCCGGATTGAATCGTCGAGATTGTACATGGCCATGGCAATGCCGCCGCCAGGAAAATCGAAGACATCGCGCTCGATCTTTTCCGAACCGTCTTCTGCTTCCCACGTCACTGTGAGCTTACCCTTGCCCGGAACCACGAAATCTGTCGCCCGATACTGGTCACCAAAGGCATGGCGGCCAATGATCATCGGTTCGGTCCAGCCGGGTATGAGGCGGGGAACATTTTGGCAAATAATCGGCTCGCGGAAAATGACACCCCCAAGGATGTTGCGAATAGTGCCGTTGGGCGAACGCCACATCTTCTTCAGCCCAAATTCCTCTACGCGCGCTTCATCCGGTGTAATGGTCGCGCATTTAACCCCAACGCCGTATTTCTTGATCGCTTCGGCCGCGTCGATGGTCACCTGATCATCAGTCGCGTCACGGTGCTCCATCCCGAGGTCGTAATATTTGAGGTCGATTTCGAGATAGGGGTGGATCAGCTTTTCCTTGATGAACTTCCAGATGATCCGTGTCATCTCGTCGCCATCGAGTTCAACGACCGGGTTTTCTACTTTGATCTTCGCCATCTTGTTTCGGCCTCCAGTATGAGGATTTTTGTGAGCCGCGCGCTATCAAAATTACGGGTGTTGTCATTCCGCCTGAGAATGAAAGCGTAGGGTGGTTGCGGATGCGGGCCCCCTATAGCATTGTGCCGGGCCGTTAGGAAGAAGGCGAAGGACGGATTTTTTCTGTTTCCGTTTCTCCCGCGGCGCTCTACGAAATGTTGGCAGCGACCCCGCACATGACTTCCAATTCTGTGAAACATTCCGACACTGAGCGAACCGTGGATTTTTCCACACGCGAAGCCGCACCGGCCGTCATCCTCGTAAAGCCGCAACTTGGCGAGAATATCGGTATGGCAGCGCGCGCTATGGCCAATTTTTCTCTTGGAGAACTGCGCCTCGTTGCGCCACGCGATGGCTGGCCGAATCCAGACGCTCAGTCCGCGTCGGTCGGTGCGAGAGCCCTTGTGGAGGATGCCCGCATCTTTGACAGCACAAGTGCTGCCGTTGGCGATTTGAATTATGTGTGTGCAACCACTGCTCGTACGCGCGACACGGTGAAGCAGGTGCTCTCGCCTGAGACAGTGGCTGAAGAGATGCGGAAACGAATCGCAAACGGGCAGAAATGCGGAGTTTTGTTCGGTTCCGAACAATCTGGACTGGATAATGACGATATCGCACTTGCAGACGCGCTGGTTATGGCACCGGTCAATCCACTTTTTGCGTCGCTCAATCTGGCGCAGGCCGTCCTTATTGTGGCGTATGAATGGTTCAAGCGTGGCGAAAGTGCCGCTTTGGGGCGCCAAACGGAGTTTGACGGTCCGGCACAGGAAGGCATACAGATGCACCGCACGCGTCCTGCGACACGTGGTGAGATGATAGCTTTCTTCGAGCATCTTGAGAGTGAACTTGACGCGGCAGGGTTTCTCTATCCGCCAGAAAAGAGACCGCAAATGGTTCGAAATTTGCGAAATCTTTTTCAAAGGGCGGGTGCGAGCGAACAGGAAGTGCGCACATTGCGTGGTGTCATATCATCGCTGACCCGGCCGCATAGGCCGAAATAGAATGTGCCATAGTTCCGCCCCGATTTTAGGGTTGCGATGGCGTGGAACGATGGTAGCTTGCCGCCCAAAGAACGCGAGGGTTGGGTATGAAAAGAAAATTGTTGAGTTTGGTTTGTGCGTGCGCACTCGGGTTGGGGCTTGTCTCCGGAACCGCGCCGCTGGTTGCGGCCCAAACAGCTGCGGATGCCAAAGCTGATCCGGCCAAGAAGCCGGTTGAAAAGAAGAAGCCAAGTGACCGCACGGTTCGCGTGATCATGGGATATGCATTTGCCGCAATCCCAGAATCGGTTCCCAAATCAAATGGCGAAATGGTCAAACTGGATCGGTCCGACCCGAACAAATTCATTGTACCGATTGAGGATGCACGGCGGATCATTCGCCGGGCATCGCTTTCAGCGAGTGCGGATTTGTGTGGGCTGAAGGATCTGGAACGCCAGCATTTCGGCAACATCATGAAGAATGAAAAGACAACAAAAAAATGGACACCGAACCAGTTCATTTATATCGGATTGCTGCATACGACGACCGGCCTGGTAATGACCGGCAATGTGCAGGCGGGCGATGATGCAGAGAAAAAAGAAGACGGCTCTCAGGACGCGCGGAAAGACTACATCTGTTCGCCGCAGGAACGCGAGCGCGTAAAAGCGGCCGTCGAAGCCGATATCAAGGCGCTCGCATCGGCCCAGTGAGTGTGTTGACTGCCCTTAGTGCCAGCGATATTGCTCCTGTCCGCAATTGACACTTTGGCGCGATAGCGTGTAACAGGACCAGCACGGGCAGCAAATGGCCCGCTTTTTCAACCGCACCCGTGGACATGCCGTAATCCCGGTATGCCTGTCAGCAAGAGGCCGGAGCAGAACTCCGGACCGATGCAAAGGAGGGGGCGTTCTTGAATATGGAACGCTGATCAGGAGTTAGAACATGACCAAGCGACTTCGCTCCAAGTACAAGATTGACCGCCGTCTTGGAGAAAACATCTGGGGACGCCCCAAAAGCCCCGTCAACAAGCGTGAATATGGTCCCGGCGAGCACGGCCAGCGCCGCCGCGGAAAAACCTCTGACTATGGCATTCAGCTCAGAGCAAAACAGAAGCTGAAAGGCCACTACGGCAACATCACCGAAAAACAATTCAAGTCGATTTACCGCGAGGCAGAGCGCCTTAAAGGCGATACGAGTGAGAACCTGATCGGCTTGCTTGAGCGCCGTCTCGATGCTCTCGTATACCGTTCGAAGTTGGTTCCGACGGTCTTTTCAGCACGTCAGTTCGTCAACCACGGCCACGTTCGGGTGAATGGCAAGCGGGTAAATATCCCGAGTTACCGCTGCAAAGTCGGTGACCTGATCGAGGTGAAAGAGCAGTCAAAAGATATGGGTTTGGTGCTGGAGGCGACGCAAAGTTCAGAGCGCGAAGTGCCGGACTATATTGACGCCGACCACTCAAAGCTGAAAGTCAGCCTCAACCGGATTCCGGTTCTTTCCGATGTTCCGTATCCAGTGATGATGGAACCAAACCTCGTCATCGAATACTACTCCCGCTAAATAGCGGCACCGGTTAATCTCTTGCCGAGTACGATTGAGGCCGCCCTCAGAGGCGGCCTTTTTTGTATACTCCCAATTGCGGCCTCAGGCTGCCTGCTACAGCAAAAGCCACACTCCTGCGCCCAGCATGAATAGCGCCAGGATTTTTCCGAACTGATGCCCGCGTGGCGCAAGTTTCTCAATCAAGACAAAGACTGCAAGTCCGGCAATCCACACCAGGTTCATAACGCCGCCTGCGAACAGGAGTGCCATGAGGGCTACGCAGCACCCCAAACAATAGGTTCCGTGTGATAGGCCCATGCGGAACGCACCCCATTGACCATCTCGCCAGTGCTGCGACAGATAGGTTGCAGGGGAGCGACAATGTTCCAGGCACGCCGTCTTCAGCGGGGTCAGCTGATACAGTCCCGCTGCGATCAGCAACAGGCCAGTCAGTGTTGTGCTTGTGCTCCACATCAGCATCTGATGGAGCACACCGGCACGTTCGAGCGCCCATTGTGCTGCCGTCGCCAGGACACTGAAGCCGAACCATGATGCCAGATATCCACCCACGAATGCTGATGTTGGCAATGCACCCGCTTGCATCTGGCCGCGCCGTTGTGCATGACGGGCCACGCGGGCATACAGCAGAATCATGGGCGCTGCGCTGGGGATCATCATCGCAATCATCATGATCCACCACATCATCAACATGATCGCGGCATAAGCCAAGCTCCATGCCATGATCATGCCGTCGCGCGCAGGCGGCGGAAACTCGAATGTCGTCATGGCAATGGTGCTCATGCCTGTGCCGGCGCCGATCAGGACCCAGAACCAAGCGAGCAGCGTCAGAACAACCAGTCCGGCAACAGTGACGGTCTGGTCCTTCGCGACGAGACGTTCTGCAACAGTTGTGCTTTGGGAGCTCATGGAAGAGTTTCTTCTAGGCGCCGACGATGCCTGAGTTGCTCAGGTGCAAGTGGGCGAACTGACCGTAAGTGTCCTTGAAATCAAGTTCGATCGGACCCGTCGCGTTTCCGGAGGCACTACCCATTTCCGCGACCGAATACTCAAACCCGTTTACAAGGTCGATCCGCGCGCGATGCTCAGCACCCGTTACAGGGTTCTTGATGGGCTCGCCGGTCATCTTTACGAGATCGTCAACATTCACTTTTCCGGTGCGGGCCTCGACGTCGATCTCAATATCGATCGATTTGAATTCAGGGTCGAACACCTTGTCAAACGTGGCTGCAAATACGTTCCAGATCGTTTTGCCAGGCTCTGTGTGTTCGCCCGAGAGGATAGACAGAAGTGCAGAACGTTGAACCTCATCGGCGCGCTCATCGATAATGATGAAGGCTTTCCCGCCTCCTTCATGGATCGGGCCGGGCCACCAAAAAGTGGCAACGACATGCAAGCCATCCAGCTTTACATCGCCAAAATGGCCCTTCTTGATTTTGTAGGAAGCGATTGCTTCGCAATTGTCATGCGTTGGCAGTGCATTGAACTGGCACGGGCAGCCATAGTCGCAGTTACAATTCACAAGTTCATCCGCCTGGATTTCCCAAGTCGTCATTTTCGGTCTCTCTGGTAGAAAACGTTGTGTGGGATTGTGAGGTTATTTTTGCCAGATGGCTGGCGCGCTTTCCTCGGCAATCAATCCGTGAGGTCCGTAGGAGACGTAAGTCAGGGCGCCGTAGCGCGCGGTTCGGTCAAACCCGAGATCATCTCCTGAAGCGTTGAACGTTCCCGAGACCATGTCAGCTTCACGAAATTCGAAGCCCTCAGGCAGGACGATTTTCGCGGGATGGCGCGTATTTGTAACGGGGTTGCGAATGGGCTCCATCTGCAGTTCCATGACGTCCGCAACAGAGAAACCTCCTGTTCCTTTTACGAAGTCGCAGGAAAACTCGATCTCGGAAAAAACGGGATCAAGCTCTGTTTCGATGGTTGATCCGTAAATGTTGAAGATCGTGGTTGGTTCCTGCTCCTTGCCGTCGAGGATTGTAAAGAGGGCATCGATTTGTTGTTTCGTTGCGCGCTTGTCGATCACGCCCTGCACGGTGCCACCACCTTCGTGGACGGCGCCCGGCCAGCGGAAGCTCGCGGCGTAGATCAAGCCATCGAGCCGGACATCGCCGAACCAACCCTCGTCAATCCGGTGGGCTTCGAGACCTTCACACAATTCTTCGGTCGGCCGCCCGTTGAACTCACATGGGCAACCATAGTCACAGCTACAGGACGTAATCTTCGGTCCTTTAAGTTTCCAGTCGACATAGGCCATTGCCCGTCCACTCCTTTTGAATCTGTCTGGTCATGGCGGCAATTTGGACCTTGGACGTGTGAAATCAACCGCTGGACAAAATTTCCACGCAAAAAAACACGCTGGAACTGCATCCGGGGTCCGGTGCGTCGGGAAAACCCGTTCTGCTCACTTCATGTGTCGCAGCCCGCTGATCAGGGAGTGTCGGACCCGGCAGGGTTTGCCATATCTGCACAAGCGTAATCGACGCGCGAGCGAACGCTCGCACGTGAAGGCATTGATGGCCGAGGATTGCGAGTTAGACGCTACTCAGGCCGTCAGTGTCTGTTTGTTGTGTGAGATTTCCTTGGCTGTCAGCAGGTCCTGCAACTCACCGTCCTGGAACATTTCACGGATAATGTCGCAACCGCCGACAAACTCGCCTTTGACATAAAGCTGCGGAATCGTGGGCCAATTGGTGTAGCTCTTGATGCCTTCGCGAATGCCCAGGTCGTCAAGCACGTTCACCTCTGAATACTCAACGCCAAGATAGTCCAGAATCTGCACAATCTGACTTGAGAATCCGCATTGTGGGAACTGCCGGGTGCCTTTCATGAAAAGCACCACATTGTCACCGGCAACCTTCTTGCCAATCCAATCGTGAACTTTTTGATCACTCATAACCTGTTCAACCCTTCTCAACTTTCCGGTGCGGAGGTTTGCAGCGCAAGCGCATGGAGCGCCCCGCCCATATTTCCTTCAAGTGCTTCATAGACCAATTGGTGTTGTTGTACCCGGCTCTTGCCGCGAAATTCCTCGGACACCACGGTTGCTGCATAGTGGTCGCCGTCGCCCGCGAGGTCTCGAATTGAAATATCCGCGTCCGGCAGTTTCTTCTTGATCAGCCGAACAATCTCATTCTGGTCCATGGGCATAAAACAGAGCGCCTCCTTGCTCGGGTCTATACTACTGTGAGCTCATATAGCGCGGCAACCACCCTTCGTGAAGGTCTCGCAGCCGAGCAAGCGGAACTGGCTCTTCATTCGGCAGGTTTAGGGTCTGGCCTCCAACGGTGCCGATTTCGCGGCAGGGAATTTGTGCCTCCGCGGCGCGGGAAGCAATATCCGCCTTTTGTGCGGTCGCAATCAGGTAGCGCCCCTGATCTTCGCCGAACAGCACAGCATGAAGGGGCAGGGGACCCTCATATGGCAAAAGCTTGATACCGATATTCCCGGCAACCGCCATTTCGGCGAGAGCCACCAGTAGCCCGCCATCGGAGAGATCGTGAACGGCGCTGACAGCCTCTTGGCGAATGAGCTGGCGCACAAGTTCCCCTGTCGCACGCTCAGTCTTCAAGTCGACGGGCGGTGGCGCACCTTCACGCTTGTCGAGGATCACGTCCATATAGAGCGACTGGCCCAGATGGCCGGCTTCTGCGCCCAGAAGAAACAATATCTCGCCTTCGTCCTTCAGTGCGATATCGGCCATGTGGGCGATGTCCGGAACAAGCCCCACGCCGCCGATGGCGGGCGTGGGTGGAATGGCGAGGCCATTCGTCTCATTGTAGAGCGATACATTTCCCGACACGACGGGGAAGTCGAGCGCGGTGCAAGCTTCGCGCATGCCTTCAATGCAGCCGACGAACTGCCCCATGATCTCGGGTCGCTCGGGGTTGCCGAAATTCATACAGTCTGTGATGGCGAGCGGATCGGCGCCGGTGGCGGTCAGATTGCGCCAGGCCTCGGCAACAGCCTGCTTGCCTCCCTCATGTGGATCGGCAGCGCAGTATCGGGGCGTCACGTCACAGGTGGCGGCAATGCCTTTGGTGGTCCCGTGCACGCGCACGACAGCCGCATCGCTTCCAGGCCTGCGAACCGTGTCACCCATCACCATGTGATCATATTGCTCCCATACCCACCGCCGGGAAGAAAGATGCGGCGAGCCCATCAATGCATCCAGCGTTTCACCGAGGCTGTTGGGTGCGGGAACGTCGTTTGCGGGGATGGGGGCGGGTGGTTCAGGGAGCGTCCATGGGCGTTTGTATTCCGGCGCGGAATCGGCAAGCGAACCCACCGGCATGTCGGCCTCGATGCGGCCTTCATGCGTGACCACAAGCCTGCCGGTATCCGTGGTAATTCCGACGATTGCGAAATCCAATTCCCACTTTTCGAAGATCACACGTGCCGTCTCTTCTGCACCTGGCTTCAGGACCATGAGCATGCGCTCCTGGCTTTCCGACAGCATCATCTCATATGCGGTCATGCCGTCTTCACGGCACGGTACATTGTCGAGGTTGAGGTCGAACCCGACGCCGCCCTTGTCCGCCATTTCAACGGACGAAGAAGTCAGGCCCGCCGCGCCCATATCCTGTATGGCTATGATCGCGTCCTCTGCCATGAGTTCCAGGCAGGCTTCAATAAGGAGCTTTTCCGTGAACGGGTCGCCCACCTGAACTGTGGGGCGCTTTTCATCGGAATCGTCATCGAATTCGGCAGATGCCATGGTCGCGCCGTGAATGCCATCCCGGCCGGTCTTGGAGCCTACATAGACGACAGACAAGCCGACACCTTTGGCTGCGGAATAGAAAATGCGGTCGGCATCGGCGAGGCCGACGCACATGGCGTTGACCAGAATATTGCCGTTGTAGCCCGCATCAAAATTAACTTCCCCTCCGACTGTCGGCACGCCGACACAGTTGCCATATCCACCGATGCCGGAGACAACACCCGAGACCAGATGGCGTGTCTTGGGGTGGTCCGGATCGCCGAAGCGCAGCGCGTTGAGGTTGGCAACAGGGCGCGCGCCCATCGTGAATACATCGCGCATGATACCGCCGACGCCGGTTGCAGCTCCCTGATAGGGTTCGATGAAGGAGGGATGGTTGTGGCTCTCCATCTTGAAAATGGCGGCATGTCCGTCACCGAGATCGACGACCCCCGCATTCTCGCCAGGGCCCTGGATGACTTGCGGTCCCTCGGTGGGCAATGTCTTCAGCCACACCCTGGAGGACTTGTAGGAGCAGTGTTCGGACCACATAACCGAAAAGATTCCAAGCTCGGTCAGGCTCGGCTCGCGCCCGAGAACGCCGATAACCCGGTCATATTCGTCACCCGTCAGGCCGTGCTCGGCGACAAGTTCGGAAATGTGTTGTGCAGGTAGTGCGGATTTATTCATTTGATTCTGCAGCCGTGTCAGTCAGGTCCAGCTCGTCGATCACATCCATTACCTCTGCAACCATGTTGGTCGGAGTGTAATAGGGTGATGTCGATCCGCCATACACAGACATGACGAGGGGAATTGCCCAGCCTTTGCCTGAGAGCAGGGCGAATGAAGCTAGCATTTTGTAGTCGCTCATGAACCTGTTTGGGTGGCTTGCGCGCAGCCTGTTTTTGATGTTGTCAAAATCGTCGTTCGTTAGAAGCAATGGTTTGCGAAGTACATGAATGAACTCTCGTGTAGTTCGTGCAAATTCAGCGAGACAAATCAGCTCATCCGTTGTGAGACCATCAAGCCCCACCTCAATTCTAGAGAACCTGTCGAAATCAAGTGTTGAGGTCTCGATTTCATCCCGGATGAATTTGGCCAACAATTTGAGCTTGCGTTGTGTTGCACCTTCTTCTGCTGCTTTGAAGTATCGATACGCTATCGGAACGAAGTCATTCGCTTCATTGCTGCCAAGAACGCGATTCCCCGATTTTATTTCTTCCAATAAAATTTCATGCGCTTCTTTGAGTTTGGATTTTTTGTATTCCCTTAAGACTTGCACGATCGTGCCGCTTCCGGGAATCAGTGTCGACAAAAAGTCGCCGACGATCGCATCAGCAAGGCGACTTGCTGTAGTGTCCTGTTCAGGAAGGGTCTTGCTCAATTAAGCGCCCCAACGAGAGTATCGAACATCTGTTTGCCATCAGTGCCGCCGAGCGCCGCGTCTGCGAGGCGTTCGGGGTGTGGCATGAGGCCAAGCACCGTGCCGCTTTCATTGTAGATGCCGGCAATGCTACGTCGGGAACCGTTGGGGTTGGCCGCCTCGGTCAGAGCGCCCGAAGTGTCACAATAACGGAACGCGATGCGGTTT
>Ga0209633_10000479_pt1 | contig 46364 bp, 35 predicted proteins | sample Cruoilmetagenom1_FD_187290 | JGI IMG/M metagenome (GOLD analysis project Ga0209633, IMG submission 187290) | Oil polluted marine microbial communities from Coal Oil Point, Santa Barbara, California, USA - Sample 1 (SPAdes) (version 2) | ecosystem: Environmental > Aquatic > Marine > Oil seeps ... | reverse complement strand
GTACTCGGTGGTGAAGGTGAAGTCTCCATCCAGGAAATTGAGGACACACTAAACCTGAGCGCCGCCAGCCTGGAGCCTGAAGATAGCGGTCGTGAAGGTCTGTTTGACCTGCCGCTGCGTGAGGCCCGTGAACAATTCGAACGCGACTATCTCATCTACCAGTTAAAAAAAGCGGGCGGAAGCGTCGGTAAACTTTCAGAGTCGGTAGGTATGGAAAGAACACACCTTTACCGCAAACTTCGTTCACTGGGAATTGATCCCAAATCGGTGGGTAACACATGAAAATCGTTATTCTTGGTGCCGGACAGGTCGGCTCAACGGTCGCAAGCGCGCTGGTCCATGAAGACAATGACATTACCATTGTAGATATCGATGAGGCGCGCTTAAAAGAACTTCAGGATCAGATGGACATACGCAGCGTGCTCGGCTACGCCTCCCACCCCAAGGTAATGGAACGGGCCGGAATCGAAGACGCGGATCTCGTCATCGCGTTGACCAGTTCCGATGAAGTCAACATGGTAGCCTGCCAGATTGCCTACACCCTGTATAACGTCCCAACCCGCGTTGCCCGCGTGAGGTCAGCCGAATATACCGAGCGAGCCCAGTTATTCCACCGCGAGCACTCGCCGGTAGATGTTCTGATCAGCCCGGAATTATTGTTAACCCGGTATATTGCCCGCCTGATTGAATACCCCGGTGCCTTGCAGGTGATGGATTTCGCTGACGGCAGGGCGCAACTGGTTGCTACCAAGACATATGCTGGCGGTCTGCTGGTGGGGCAAAAGCTCTACACCCTGCGTCACCATTTGCCAGCCAATTCAGATGCACGCGTGGCCGCTGTTTACCGCAAGGGGCAGTTGATCATACCGAAGGGCGATACTGTCATCGAAGAAAACGACCTGGTGTTTTTCCTCGCGGCAAAACGACATATCCCCGCGGTCATGAAGGAGCTCAGGCCATTGGATAGCCCGATCCGGCGCGTGATTCTCGCTGGTGGAGGCAATATCGGAAAAAATCTTGCACGGCGCCTGGAGCGCGATCATCACGTAAAAATCATTGAGCGTGACCCGGTCAGAGCCGAGACCATTGCGGAAGAACTTTCCAAGACCATCGTACTGGTTGGAGATTGCGCTGATGCCAGCCTGCTCAGGGAAGAAGCCGTAGAGAACACCGATGTTTACTGCGTGCTGACCAATGATGATGAGGCCAATATCCTGTCCGCATTACAAGCCAAACGCATGGGCGCGAAGAAAGTCATTGCCATCATTAACCGGGTATCTTACGTAGACCTGATGGAATCAGGCACGATTGATATTGATATTGCCGTATCACCTCAACAGATCACCATCGGCTCATTGTTGACCCACATTCGCCGTGGCAGCATGGTACGCGTTCATTCACTCAGACGCGGTGCCGCTGAAGCTATCGAGGCCATTGCACTTGGTGATCGGCGTAGTTCAAAGGTTGTCGGCCGTGCCGTGGAAGAACTGGACCTGCCGCAGGACACCACTATCAGCGCCATCGTCAGGGGTGAAGATGTCATCATCGCACACCACGATACGGTCATAGAGGAACACGATCACGTATTGTTATTCGTCCCGGACAAGAAGCAAATTCACGCCGTGGAGCGACTTTTTCAGGTAAACGCAACCTATCTATGAAACACCGGAGAACGGCGACCGTTCAACGGATCCTGGGCTTCCTGATCGCCGGCGCCAGCCTGATGATGCTGCCCCCGGCACTGGTCTCTTTTTGGTATGACGATGGCACGGCCAACCTGTTTTTGCTCAGTGCTCTCATCCTGTTTCTCACCGGCATGGCAATTTTCCTGCCAGTGCGTGATGTCCATGAGGAGTTACGTCTGCGTGACGGGTTTCTGATCGTCGCAGTATGTTGGCTTTCCCTTGCCCTGGCCGGGGCGCTGCCATTTTTGTTGTTGACGCAACCTCACATCTCTTACGTGGATGCGGTGTTCGAATCCATGTCGGGACTGACCACCACCGGCGCAACGATCTTGACCAATATTGACGACCTTCCACGCGGTGTTTTGTATTATCGTCAGCAGCTTCAATGGTTGGGTGGCCTTGGAATTGTTGTCTTGGCAGTCGCCATTCTACCGATGCTACGTATTGGCGGCATGCAGCTCTACCGGGCAGAAACGCCTGGACCGCTAAAAGACAGCAAACTGACACCACGCATCACCGAAACTGCCAAGGCGCTGTGGCTGATATACCTTGGGATCACCGTAATGTGCGCACTGGCTTACTGGCTGGGCGGAATGGCGCTTTTTGACGCCGTCGGCCATGCTTTCAGCACCGTTGCCATTGGTGGAATGTCAACCCATGACGCTGGCTTTGCCTGGTTCGATAACCCGACACTGGAGATCATCGCTACCTTTTTCATGGTTGTGGCCGGTATCAATTTCGCCATCCATTTCACCTCGTGGAAACGTGCCAGTGCACAGCCTTATTTTCATGATCCGGAGTTAAAGGTTTATGCGTCACTATTACTGGGGTTTGTAATCCTGACGACACTTGCGTTGTATCTTAACGGGACTTATGGATCGATCGCAGAGTCGGCACGTTATGCAAGCTTCCAGGTGGTCTCGGTGATGACAACAACAGGTTTCAGCACCACGGACTTCTCCCTCTGGCCCGGTTTTATTCCCATCATGCTCATCTGTATTGCGTTTATCGGTGGGTGTGCGGGCAGCACCTGTGGCGGCATGAAGGTTATCCGCATCATGCTTTTATACCGGCAGGCCATCCGTGAGGTCAAACGACTGATCCATCCACATGCCGTTATTCCAGTGAAAATCGGCGGCAGAAAAACATCCTCCACGGTCATGGATGCAGTCTGGGGGTTCTTCTTCCTGTACGTTGCCAGTTTCGTGATGATAACCATCGCGCTCAATGGCGTGGGTGTCGAGCCTGTAACCGCCTATGCAGCTGCGGCGGCCTGTATTACCAATCTCGGCCCGGGCCTTGGTGACGTCAGTGCCAATTACGCCGACCTGAATTCCATTGCCAAGGTCATTCTCAGCTTTGCCATGTTGATGGGCAGGCTTGAAATTTTCACCTTACTGGTATTGTTTTCACCTGCTTTCTGGCGCGATTGACCGTTCCCCTGCCCCGCATACCGCCGGCATCTCTCACTTGACAGAATTGCTTTTATTTTGAAACTCCGAGGCCAGATGCAATTCGCGTAACATTGAGCGTTTCTTTCGATGATGACCCTGCATACGCTGCAAAATATTATCCAGCATTTTCACGGCCTCGATAATGTAGGCACCCTTGTTCAACATCACGACCTCCGCCGCCTGGGCCATCGCAGCATCCGTGATTTCCGCTCTTGATGCATGACCGCGCCTGGTCAGGCCTTCCAGCACCTGGGTCGCCCAGATCACGGGAACATGTGCCGCTTCACACACCCACATTATCTCTTCCTGTATTTCTGACAGTCGTTCAAAACCGCATTCCACGGCCAGGTCACCCCGTGCGATCATGACGCCACAAGCGGGAAACTTCAGTGCCTCGAGTAACATGGCAGGCAGGTTGGAAAAACCCCTCTTGGTCTCGATCTTCAATACCACACCGATATCTTCCCGGCCCAGCTCATGCAAACGCTGATGCAAAACACGGACGTCCTCGGCACTGTTGGCAAAAGACAGGCCAATCAAGTCGGCGTGCCCGGCGGCAAATTCAAGATCCTGTAGATCCTTTGCATTGAGGGCTGGCAGGTTCAAATGGGTATCTGGCAGATTAAAGCCCCTGTTACCACCCAGTTTCTCCACCGGGTTTCTCGTGTGCGTTATGCGAATTTGCAATTGTTCGGCTTCACACTTCTCAATGATGCCGGCGATGCGGCCATCATCAAAAAATATCGGTTCACCCGGGTGTGCATCACGAAAAACTTCCGGGATTGCCAATGACATCCTGCCTGGATTCAATAATTCGCCATTGCTGTCATGAATGGCTGGTTTGCCTTGCTCTGAAGTTGCTGACATGAGCAAAGTATCGCCATTTCGAACAAGGCAAACGCTGTCCCGTGGAGACAGGCTTTTGATCTCCATTTCGCAGCTATCCCGCTTGTTTTCCAGTTTCAGAATCGTGCCATTGGCCACGTAAGCGGTCTTCTTCGCCTCTGCCCAACAGCCTTCTTCAAGCACTTCCCTTACACGCCAGTTTCGACGGGATCCACGAGCGTCCTGGAAGCTTATCCGATCACCTGTCTGCACTTGCTCCAGCCAGTCAGAATCCAGGGCGAGGCAGGCATCGGCTGCGGGTATGTCGGAAAATGTTGTTTTCGCCGGGGCCAGCCAGATACGAGCCGGGCGTTTTATACGACCATTCGATGCCCTAATCGGTCTGATTTTAACCACTGCCGGCTTTGGCTCCATTGGACCGAGACGCAGCTTCGAGCCTCCCAAATCCATCAGAATGCGACAGGATCGGCCCGTCGCCCGCTCGGCACTGCGCAGGTGCTCAATCATCCGGGACCAGGTAGCCTCATCATCATGCGCACAGTTAATACGCATACAGTTCATGCCACTCTGGAGCAGTTGGTGCACCATCAGGTAGTCGTCCGCCGCTTCTGTGGAGATGGTGACCATGATGTGTACGCGCCGCTTTTCGGGATACTGCCCCAAAAGCAGGGTCGTGTTCAGTTCAAGAGCATCCGCACCCACATCGAAGTCAGTACAGACATCCAGCATGCCGGCCCCAGGTGGTTCCCGTCTGTTCAGCAGATACAGGTTATGCAATACGGCATCAATGGTCGCCATCACATGGGCTTCCACCCGGCCAAGTGATGAAAGACCCAGACGCGCCAGGCGATCCTGAAGTAGCCTGAGATCCCGGCTCCGCAGCGCCAGGTAATGTAGAAGGTTTTCCGCACTCCGACGGCGTTCGCTCGGCAACTCAAGCAATGCTGTCTTACCAGGCGCAGCCTGTTGTTCAATCGACTGACGCAAGGTTTCCACTTGCTCGATCAAATCTTCAAAGATATCTGTCGGCGGCCGTATCATTACAGTAAAGCCCATGTTTACAAGCTCCCACTATCACTCTAGACCGCAAACCGTTGCGAGAATATGACCCAAATCAAACCCGCGTGGAGTTAGTAGCAAACCCCCGCAAAAAAAGTTTAAGTTATTTTAATAATATCTTCATTTGCCTGTCAGATTGCTGGACTATACTCAAATCAGGAGTTAAGGGAGAAAGGAGAAGGGATAAAGGGGTTAGAAACAGGGGAAGTAGAAAAAAGGGGAAACTAAATTTTAATGAATCTGTGACAAGGATGTCGCTATGCTTCGAAATAAATTGGGTTTCACACTCATTGAGTTGCTTGTTGTAATCACACTGATTGGCATCTCAGTTACTTTAGCCGTTCCTTCCTGGGAGCAGGTCAGTCAAAAACGCAGGCTGACAAATGCAACGGAGCAAGTAGCTTCGCTACTAGCCGTCGCACAGAGCGAGGCGCAGAAGAGAAACCAGGCGGTTTCACTGGCCTTCAGCCGTTCCGATGATCAAAATTGGTGCGTCGGTGCAGTGACGGGTTCAAGCGGTTGCGACTGTACAGAAACCGATACCGGTTCGGCGCAATACTGCGCAATAGATAGCATTCCATACAGGATTGAATCATCCACTTTTCAATCTCTGAGTCTGATCGAAGCCACAGATACCCAACCTGGCGAAGGTGATTCATTTGTTACCTTTGACCCGGTGCGCGGCATCCTGCAACCGGCGGGTGACAGATTACAATTCACATTTGAATCAAGCGGTGGCTATTTCAAGCTGCGTCTTGTTATTAGCCCGACAGGCCTGGTGACCATTTGCAATTCCGATAGCGACCGGATCGTCGGCGGATACGCAACGTGTCTGGTTTAGACACAAGGCGATTTTCCTGCTTGGGTGCCATTGAAACATCAGGGTCACCCGGGTACTTGCAAAATCTGAAAAACCAGCGTGGTTTCGGCTTGATAGAAATGCTGGTCTCCATGGCCTTGAGCTTGTTGGCCGTCAGCGTCATGGTAATCCTGATGGCAAGCACACTCGGCACCGGATCGGCCACTATCCAGATGTCACGCCTCTCGCAGGAATTACGGGCATCTATGCAGCTTATGAGCCGCGATCTCAGGCGGGCCAATTTTCATAGCAGCTTCTACAATTGTTACGCCAATGTCGATTGCCGGAGTGACCTCGGCATAGCCACTTACGTAGACAATATTCACATTAACGAAGCAGAAAATTGCTTCTGGTACTGGCTTGACCGGGATGGTGATGGCGACCTCAGCAATGATGCGGTCGGCGGGTTTCGATACAGCACGATTGGCGGTATTGGTGTCATCCAGATGCGAACGACCGGAAACTCAGCTGCCAACTGCGATGATAGTGACGGCTGGGAGTTAATCACAGATCCCAACACGGTTGAAATCACCAACTTTGTTGTCAGCAATTCTGATTCATACACTGAAACCCTTTCAGCCTCCGGAGATGTGCAGGTAGTTGAAAAGATCAGGCTGACCATCAATGGCCAGATGGCCACTAATTCATCCGTGCAGCGGGAAATTCAGGATCTGGTCATGATCAGGAACGAAATACAAACAGCGGGGGCCTGAAGGCCGCAAAAGATGATCAGTACTAATCGACAAATGGGGGTTGATCGAACCCTGTCCCCTCCGGGCCGGCAAAAAGGCGGTTTGACCATATTTTCAGCAGTCATCCTGCTGTCACTATTAACACTGATGTTGATTTACTCCAGCCAGGTACAAAAAGCCGAACAAAAGGTCTCGGCCAACGAGTACCGTCAAAAACTGGCTTTCCATGCAGCCGAGTCAGCCGCTGACCAAGTCATGGAATACATGCTGGCAAATAATTTCCGGATACTGTCAGCCGAGTCAGATGCTGTATCCGATGGTGTTGGCGGCTTCCGCAGCGGATGGTTCGACGACACCACCGGGGTATGGGCGGCCTGTCCGGGAGACGCCGCTGCTGATCATCCCTGCGGTGGCGAGATAGCCGCAGGTAGCTTATCCAGTTCGTATTTCTATGATGACCCGGCCACAACAGCCACGGATAGATTTGACTCGATTCCGATCAACGTGGGTATGTTGCCACCGGAATCCACCGCCAGGGTATCGGCAGTTTTGTGCCAGGTTGACCTCAGCAACCCCGCTGCCGGTTGCATGTCCGGGCCCTCTGCCGGTGACGATGTATCACAGTCATCTTTCCTGATCACCGTGCTCTCCTACGGTTATGCGGATTGTACCGACCCGACGGATACGGCGACATGTCTCGTCTCAGCAACCATTGCGCTGCCGCTGACCGATTTCAGCCTTGCACGTGGCTCCCCGGCTGTTCCCCTGACAACCCGCACCACCTTTCCACCGACCGGTACGGTTGAAATTGTCCCGAATCCGAATGCCGGCGGTGTAGGCGTTCCCGTGTCTGTGTGGGCCAATGCCAATCCAAGTTGTTCAAGCGGTGAAGCCCTGCTGGGCAGTGGTAACTGGGCAACCTGCGAATTTCACGAATGGTATGAGGACGACGAGATTCCGGCCGATATGCTTTGCGGGGTCCCCAGCTGCAGTTGTTCCACTTCCGAGGCCATCAGCTACACCGTCGGCACGGAGGATATGCTTGGCATCGATCTGCTGGAAGACAGTGCATTCCCCTGTGACCTGTTTGAATTTTTCTTTGGCGTCCCACGCAGCAAATACCAACTGGTGAAGTCTTCGGCAAAAATCATCGAGAATTGTAATGATCTGGATCAGTACAGCCATGGAATCTATTGGGTCTCAGGTGCGGAATGTCGTCTCGATGGAACCAATACCGTCGGTACACCTACCCGTCCAGTCATGTTGATCAGCGCTGCAGGGTCAACAACATTCACGGGGACCAACAATTTATTCGGGGTGGTATTTGTCACCGATGTCGAGGTGCCCGGTGCGGAGTGGAATGCATCAGGTACCAATATCGTCTACGGATCAGCAATCATTGATGCTCACCTGGATGCCTTTGTCGGCACGTTCAAGGTTATCTACAACGAAGATGTATCACTGCTTGCATCCGGTTTTAATGGCATCGGCACACTGAGTGGGGGATGGCGGGACTTTGGTCTGCCGGTACTCGAATGGGAAGGGTGATCTAATGAAAAGAACGACTGCGTACCAGCCTGGTTTTAGCTTACTTGAATTGGTAATTGGCCTATTTATCTTCAGTACAGGAATGCTTGCGTTGGCTTCTTTGCAAGGGCAGCTTACACGCTCCCAGGCCGATGCCGCAGTGCGCAGCGTGGCGACCAATATCGCCGAAGAACAAATCGAACTGGTACGTGGGTTTGGCCTGATAGATAACAATCCCGATGATTCCATTCCAGCTTATACGGACATTCAGAGCAGCTCGTTCACCGTCTCCCGTGGGAATGTTGATTATGTAGTCAACCGTCAGGTCGAAGATTACTATTATGACCTGTCAACAGACCAGTTCAGCACAGCAAACCCGGACAATCTGTTGGTCTCGGACTTTAAAGATACGACCATTAGTGTCTCATGGGGTGACACACCCGGATTCCGGATCTCAGATTCACAAGATATTTCCGCAACGGATATCGGCACTGGAAGCATCGGACTGACAGCAACTATATCTTCGGTTACAACCCAGGCGGCAGCCCGCTCTTCCACGCAGGAGGAGAAACAGGCATTGCTACCGGATGTGGCTTACACACCCGGTTTGAACCCCGATATCGTTTCCTTGCAGCTGGGTGAAACCCGCTTCAAGGAGTCCACTTCGCCGTTGCCACGTGTTTACCGGACCGATGAAAAGGTAGAAACCCGTTTTGATGTCATTACCTACTCTCAAACAGGTGATGGCGCATTGTTTCTACGCAGGGAAGAATTCATCGGCGTGAGTTGTGAGTGCCAACTGGAAGCATCCCCTGAAGCGGCTGATTCAGGTGGCCGCTTACCAACAATCTGGGCTGCGGATGAGTATCAAAAAGGTGAACGTGTCATTAAACCCATGGGTAGCTCCACCAGCAACCAACAAAGCATATTTTGTGACGAGTGTTGCCGTGATCACCACGATGGTGCAACGGTAAGCGGTGATGACGCAGCGTCGAAATATAACCCGTTCCGCGCTGACGGTGACTATGTAAGCTCAGGGACTTTCCAGGGCGATCACAAGCATTACGGACGCAATAATAGTGGCCAACTAATCGAAGCTCTGGCTGCCGGCGATAGTTATGCAGAAGCCTGCCGAATGGTCCGGGTAGACGGCTTTATGCGCGTGGGGCAGGATTTCCGCCAGGAAGGACGGAATGTTTTCCCGGAAAATTACCTGGATGAAGAAAGTGAAGTCGATGACTATTCAAACTGGGTAACAACAAACATCGACCTGTATGAAAATGCATTGTCCGGTAACTATGAATCGGCACCGTTAACGTTCCCTGCACCACCATTGGCCCCTGCAGTCGGCGGCTTTCCGACTGAGACCAGCTTGCCCACGTCACTGAGTGCCACAACTCAGCAACTAAGATCGCGGGGCTTATATATCGACTACTTAAGTGACGATCTTCGTTCCGTTATTGACTGCCTGAGGATATTGCCCGGGGATGGTATTGCATCAGATTGTGATAACGAAACCATCCAGTTTGATAAAAATATGACTACCAACGTGCTGGAGGTGATCCCGTTCTATGATGTCCAGTTAACGTGGTTGAACCGCTGGTCCGAGAGCCCGATTAACCAACCGATAGATACCACCAACGAGCCGGTCCTGACCGACAATGCACATAGCCGTGGTATAGCATCACTCTCCACCGGAAGCGGTACATCAACGGTGACCGCATCCGGACACCGGGGAAACCTCGGTTTAACGGATACGGATCCGATTGACCCCGGTTTCTCAGGCCAGCTTCGTAGCGCCAGCCTGACCGTCCATGCTTTGACTACTGATGCTCCACCCGCACCGGGCAATGTCATTATCAGGGGCACAATCACCTCTGGCATTCCCGCTTTGAAAGCCACAGATATCGAGATTGAGGGGGGGGGCGCTAACTGCAATCGACTGCCTGATGGATATGCTTGTGAACTTTCATCGTCGGCAACTGACATTACCCTGAAAGTCTTCAATTACAAGAAAGTGGGCCTGATACTCGCTGCCTGCAGTGCCACGCTTACCCAGACTTCAAGCGGGGTAGATGCCGATGGCCGCGGCTTTGCATATTTTAACCTTTCGCCTTCACCTGCTCTTGATACAACTATCAGTCATGATATTTCAATCCAGGATGGTGGTTGTTCAAGTTAGCGAATCAACGTTTATATAGAGATTTTTCCCCGTCAGGGCGGTTTCTGAAGCGCTTGTAAGCCCATAGGTATTGCGCTGGAGCTGCTTCGATACATTGCTCGATGCCGTGATTCACGGCCGTCGTTGCCGCCCGCATATCTTCGCCGTAAATGGCCTCATCCGCTTTGAAAATATGTACACGGTAGCGTCCACCTTTATACCGCTCGCAGGTGACAAATAACACGATCGCCCCGGTTCGCTGTGCCATGCGCGGCACAAACACACCGGTTAAAGTTTCGATACCGTAATATGGTGCAAACTGTCCCTCGCCCAGGGTTGGTTCCTGATCCGCCAGCAGGGCAACGGTATTACCGGACTTGAGAGACTTGAATATGGTACGAAGACCGGCACTTGTGGCCGGTACCAGCCGGGCGCCGGCACGACGACGCTTCTCCAGCAGCATTTCTTCGACTTCGGCATCCCGGCCGGGTTTATATAAAATCGCTCCATCGAGGTGTTTTTGCATAAACAAACCCAGTAACTCCCATGGACCGGCATGAGCACCTGCGAGTATTACGCCCTTGCCCGTGCGCTCCGCCTCGAAGAAAAGCTCCATACTTTCTGTATCATCAAAAAGATCAAGAACCCTGTCCATTGGCCAGTGCCACAACATGCCCGCTTCAAACGCGCCCCTGACGTACTGCGTCATGCTTGCCCGAGCAATTTTGTCCCTTTGGCCTGGATCCATATCGGGGTATACAGCGCGCAAATTAATACGGGTAACCCGTCTCTTGCGCGGTGACAGGTACCACAACAAAGTTGCAACAGGAGGTGCAATGAATTCAGAAGCGCGAGGTGTTATCCAGCTGAATACACGCATGACCGCACGAATGGCCAACAATTTCAATTTATGCCCCCATGATTCATTTTGAAACCTGCAAGACTGTTATCATGATGTTTTTCCGTGATTAGGTATATAAGGAGGCTATGATCTATTCATGAACTCGTATCTTGCATCCAAAATAAATCAGAGACTCCTTAAATGATCGCATTATTGCAAAGAGTATCGGAAGCCAGCGTGCTTGTTAATGAAAATCCTTCAAATACGAATCCTGGCCGCGAAGTGACAGGCGCGATCGGTGCCGGCATCCTGGCTTTCGTTGCGGTGGAAAAAGGCGATACGGAGGCCCAGGCAGACCGGCTTTTACAACGCATTCTTGCTTACCGGATATTTGAAGATGACAGCAACCGCATGAACCTGAACCTGCTCCAGACGGGTGGGCAATTGCTGTTAGTCTCCCAGTTTACCCTGGCCGCCGATACCAATAGCGGCAATCGCCCCAGCTTTACCCCGGCAGCTGAACCTGCTGAAGGCCGACGTCTGTTTGACTACCTGCTTGAATCCGCCCGCAGTGAACTCGGCGAAGTCGCCAGTGGACGCTTTGGGGCTCATATGGAAGTCAGGCTGGTCAATGACGGGCCGGTAACCTTTAACTTGCGCGTACCGCCTGCGGTTTAGGTGTTCTTTATAGTCGAGTCTTCTTCAAGTTCTTTTAGTTTCCGGGTCAGTGTATTACGACCAAGACCCAGCAGACGTGCGGCTTCCACGCGTTTACCCCCGGTAAACTCCAAGGCACAATCCAGTATTATTTTCTCTAGCTCACCACGGGCTTCGGCCATCAGGTTAGTCTGGCCGCGGAATAATGCATCCCGGGTCCAGCCATGCAGTGCCTCCGACCAGGATTCACCGGGCCCACCCACCAGGTTGTTTTCTCTCAAACTGGCAGGCAGATCTTCAGGCAAAATTTGTTCGCCCGGCGCCATTACGCATAATTGTTGACATAGATTCTGTAGTTGACGGACATTTCCCGGCCAGGCTTTTTTCTGGAGCACCCGGATGGTTTCAGGTGTCAGGTATTTTTCTTCCAAACCCATTTCTTCTGCCGCCTGGTGCAAAAAGTGCCTGGCCAGCAATGGGATATCTTCACCGCGCTCACGCAATGGCGGCAGCTCAATGGCAATAACATTCAACCGATGATAAAGGTCCTCACGAAAGCTCCCATCAGTGATTTTTTGCTGCAGATCCTGATGTGTTGCCGTTAGCACGCGCACATCCGCACTTAACAGATCCTTTCCACCAACACGATGATATTCACCTTCGGCCAATACCCGTAACAGACGTGTTTGTAATGGCAGCGGCATGTCGCCAATTTCGTCAAGGAAAAGCGTACCGCCGGCAGCCTCCTCAAAACGCCCCGGTCGCCTTGCATGTGCCCCGGTAAAAGAACCTCTCTCGTGACCGAACAATTCAGATTCAAGCAGTTCAGCAGGTATCGCCGCCGTGTTGATAGCAACAAACGGCCCTCGCGAACGGGAACTATGCTGATGTAACGCACGGGCGACCACTTCTTTCCCGCTACCAGTCTCACCGGTCAGCATCACACTGATACTGGAGCGTGACAATCTGCCAATGGTGCGGAATACCTCCTGCATGGCAACCGATTCGCCAATAATCTGGCTTGGTTTAGGTGCTTCATCATCCACCGGGGTGACAACCGGAACGGCCGAAGCACGGGCCACCACGGCCAATACCTTATCAAGATCAAACGGTTTTGAGAGGTAATCAAACACACCCGACTGAAATGCAGAAACTGCCTGATCCAGATCCGAGAATGCTGTCATGGCAATCACCGGAATTTCAATACTACGATCTTCCATTGCCTGCAAAATGCTTAGGCCATCAGCATCCGGAAGACGTATGTCAGTGATGATGACGGCAGGCTGATTGTCATCAAGCGCAGCACTGACAGCGCTTACACTTTCAAAGCTTTCAGTTTCATAACCGGCCCGGCCCAGCGCCCTTTCCAACACAAAGCGGATCGCTTCATCGTCATCTACAACCCAGACCAGTACCGGATCAGACATGAACTCGCTCCAGTGGCAGTCTCAGCGTGAAACGGCTACCGGGCTCCAGCGCCGCATAAGTTAATAAACCATCATGGGCAGCGGCAGTTTGCTGTGCCAGCGCAAGACCCAGCCCTGTCCCATCACGACGTCCGGTAACCAGTGGCAAAAACAGCATACTGCGTAGGGATTCCGGCACACCGCAACCATTATCTTCAACATCCAGCCGTACAACAGTATTGGTTCCGGGCTTGAGCAGAGCACTGTCATAGTCAATGCGACTTCTGATTGTTATTTCACTCGCACCAGCCTGGAAGGCGTTGCGCAGCAGGTTAAGAAACACCCCTCTGAGCGCTGATGCGTCCACTGATACTTCCGGAATACTGGGATCATAGTCGCAAGTGATTTTTACGCTTTCAGCTGACTCCAGGTGTAATAGCTCCGTGGTTTCCTGCAGGATAAAATGCAAATCAACCGGGTGATGCTCAAGTTCAGGCTGGCCAAATCGAGCCAGCAATTCGTCAATCCGATCGACCTCACGCATGATCAGTTCTGCCAGCGTACCCAGTTCTCGGCCACTCAGTTCAGCTGCCATCATTTGTGCAGCGCCGCGAATCCCGCCCAGCGGGTTTCGGATTTCATGCCCCAGGTTGCGTCTTAACAGATCCATCATTCCGGTCTGCACTTCACGCTGTTGCAGCTTGCTTTGCTGTTTTTGCCACTTGAGATCATAAAACTCCAGCAACATGTGCTGGTCCTGCATGGGCTGGATATTGCAATCGAACCAACCACCGGCCAACCTGCATTCGCGCAGATGGCGACCGTGCTGTTCGCTGCTTGTTGTAGAAATGGCCTGGGACAAAACCTCGGGAATACCTTCAATATCCTTGAATAAGCTGCCATGGGCGCGTTCCCTGCCTGTTGCAAGGCAGTGTTCGGCAGCTGTGTTCATGTCCCGGACACAGCCCCGGTCATCCAGTTCTACAACCGCTATCGAAAGCGAATCAAGCATAGGATAACCGCGATAATGTCAACCGCCACCACGTGGGGTCGGGCGGGCACGGTTGGTATAAATATTGGGCCGCTGGATAAAGAAAACGACCGGCTGCGCAGTGGCGATTTTGCGGTTCTTTGCATCTCTAAGTTCCGCTGTTACGGTATGTTCTCCCCGTTCCAGTCCGGCTACCGGGATGATCTGGTCGGTGGTGGTTGCCTGCCTTCTTCCATCCACGTAAACGGTCGCCTGCATACCCTCCTGCAACGGATTGCCGACACTCCAGGCAACGGAAACGGGCCCATCAGGATGCCAGACAGACTCTTCCGACTGAGGCGAAACGATCGAGAAATCTCTGTAAATCTTACGCAGATCCCTGAGTGGTATTTCTTCACCTTCACCACCTGCTTTAGCTGGGTCAGAAGCTTTTTCATAAGTTGGCGCTTCGATCACGCTAATCGGAGCCAACTTGATAGGTTTGGACCCATCAGGTGGCGGCTTGTCGGTATAGGTTACGTTGCCGTCCGCATCAACGGTCTTGTAGACCTGCGCCATCAACGGACTTGCCATAATCGCCAACGAAAACGCGACCAGGATCAGAAGAAATGTTTTGTGAGTCATCAAATTCATCGCCATGCTCCATGTTCATACCGGTCATAAACACCCCGCAATTCGCGGGGCGTACCGGTCTCCGTGGAACTGCCGAACGACAGCTCCTTTATATAGAATAGTACATATCAAACTCAACCGGATGGGTAGCCATGCGGAAACGCGTGACTTCTTCCATTTTGAGATCGATATATGCGTCAATAAGATCATCATCAAAAACACCGCCCACCTTCAGGAAGTCCCTGTCGACATCCAGTGCTTCAAGTGCCTGGGCAAGACTGGCGCAGACCGTTGGAATATTTTTAACTTCCTCAGCCGGCAGGTCGTATAGATCCTTGTCCATGGCCGGACCCGGGTCAATCTTGTTAATGATACCGTCAAGACCAGCCATCATAAAGGCGGCAAACATCAGGTAAGCATTACCCGCCGGATCACCAAAGCGTACCTCAATACGACGTGCTTTCTGGCTGCCGACATGTGGAATACGGCAGGACGCTGAACGGTTTCGGGCCGAGTAAGCCAGCATAACCGGCGCTTCATAACCCGGAACCAGGCGCTTGTAACTGTTGGTGGAGGCGTTCGCGAATGCATTGAGAGCACGGGCGTGTTTGAAAATACCACCAATATAATGCAAAGCCATAGTAGACAAGCCACCGTACTCTTCACCGGCAAACAGATTTTCACCACCCTTGAATAAAGACATATGCACATGCATACCGGAGCCATTGTCACCGACCAGCGGTTTGGGCATAAAGGTAGCGGTACGACCGGTGGCATGGGCAGCGTTATGGGTCGCATATTTGAACATCAACATCTCGTCCGCCTTGCGGGTCAATGTAGCGAACTTGGTACCGATTTCACACTGGCCGGCAGTACCCACCTCATGGTGGTGCACTTCAACATCAACGCCCATTTTCTCCAATATCTCGCATATGCCGGAACGTAGATCGTGCAAACTGTCCACCGGTGGAACCGGAAAATAACCACCTTTCACACGCGGGCGGTGACCGTGATTGCCTTCCTCGTACTCTGCCCCGGTATTCCATGCACCTTCTTCAGAATCAATATTGTAGAAAGTCGAGTGCATATCAGTGCCAAAACTAACGCTGTCGAACACAAAAAACTCAGGTTCAGGGCCGAAGAAAGCCTGGTCGGCAATACCACTGGCCTGTAGATATGCTTCAGCACGTTTGGCCAGCGACCGCGGGCAACGGTTATAACCTTCCATGGTATCGGGCTCAACCACATCACAACGTATAATCATTGTGCTATGTTCCATGAAGGGATCCATCACTGCGGAATCAAGATCAGGCATCAACACCATGTCGGATTCATTGATGCCTTTCCAGCCCTTGATGGAAGAGCCATCGAACATCTTGCCCTCTTCAAAAAAGTCTTCATCAGCCATGCTAACAGGCATGCTGACATGCTGTTCTTTACCTGCGGTATCGCAAAACCGTAAATCGACGAATTTAACTTCTTCGTCAATAATCATTTTATGGATATTTTCTACGCTCATGTCATTGTTCCTATGCTATTACCTGGATATAAGTCCAAAATGGGTCAGTATATATATGCAGAAGTCATGCCAAACCGAAACAAAAATCGTGATGGTTCATAATATTATGATTTCGATACTTGGATGTGTTTTCACGACATTTACCGACGTATTGGCAGCTTTTGCCCTGTGTCAGAGAACTCAGCGCAGATTGATGAATTCAACACTGCACCAGTATCGCACCAAATAGAAAAACTTGCACTATATTGGTGCGCTATTTGCTTTAAAACGCAATCCAAAGCAAAGCCACACCCAGTGCCAGTCGATAAACCACAAAGGGCACCAGGCCGACACGCTGTAAAAGCGCAAGAAATGCGGCGATACACAACCAGCCCGCCAGGGCGGATAACAGTATGGCCAGACTGAACTGAAACCAGTCTATCGGCGCGTCATGCAGGATCATTCGCAACACACCATAACCACCGGCGGCGGCGATGATTGGAATCGAAAGGAGAAATGAGAAGCGTGCGGCGCTATCGGCATCAAAACCCAGCAAACGCCCCATAGTTATGGTGATTCCTGATCGTGATGTGCCAGGTACCAGCGCCAGCATTTGCGCCAGGCCGATCATGAAACCGGACTTCATATTCATATCCTGCATGATCTTGCTACGGGAAAAGCGGGCATCTGCCCACCATAACAACAGGCCAAATCCAATAGTGCTGAATGCGATTACCCGGGTATCTCTAAGCGCCGACTCGACCCAGCCATGCAACAGGCCACCGGCAACAATGGCAGGAATACTGGCTATGATCAGGGTCAGTCCCAATTTCCGCGAAACTTCATCGCCTTTGCCGCTGCCAAGCCACGGCACAACCATATTCCAGAGATCTTTGCGAAAATACACCAGCACGGCCAGTAAAGTACCCAGGTGAGTGGCAACATCAAAAACCAGCCCCTGGTCAGGCCAGCTAAAGACCCTGCTACCCAGGATCAGGTGGGCGGAACTGGATACCGGCAGAAACTCGGTGAGGCCCTGGATCAGGGACAATACAATAATCTGGATCAGCGTCATTTTGTGTAACTGATCCGGTAAATGACGTTGGCCTGATCATCTGATACCAGCAAGGCGCCATCGGGCATCACCAACACGTCATTGGGACGACCCCAGGATTTCTCATTCTGTAACCAGCCGGACGCGAAGACCCGTTGATTCAATACCGTGCCATCAGGCTGCGCATCCAGAACAAGAAGCTGGTAGCCACTTTTTTCTGTACGGTTCCATGAACCATGCTGGGTAATAAACAAACGATTTGTGTATTCGGATGGAAACATTTCACCCGTATAAAAGGCCAGGCCCAGCGCCGCACCGTGTGGATCAAGTTTTGCGACCGGCGGTATGTAGTCCTCGCAAGACTTCCCCTTGCCGAATTCCTCATCCAGCAAATCGCCCTGGTGACAATAGGGAATGCCAAAATGCAAACCGGCCCGTGGCGCGTGGTTCAGCTCATCTGCCGGTATATCATCGCCCATCATGTCCTTGCCATTTTCTGTAAACCAAAGCTGATCGTTTTCCGGGTGAAAAGCCAGGCCGACGCTGTTGCGCACACCTTTTGCAAAGGTATCCATACTGCTGCCGTCCGGGTTCATGCGACGGATTTCACCAAATCCATCCTCATCACATATATTGCAAGGCACACCGACCGGTATATACATCTTGCCATCCGGCCCGAAGCGTAGGTATTTCCAACCGTGGTGCTCTTTACCAGGCAATACATCGGTAACAACTACCGGTTCTGGCGGTTGATCCAGCAAGGATTCAATATTGTCATAACGCAGAATTCGCTCCACTGCACCCACGTACAGCGCACCATCAAGAAACTCCACACCGGAAGGCATTTTAAGATTTTCGTCGATCAACCTGACTTTCTCTGCATACTGGTCACCATCCGCATCGGTAATGGCCCAAAGCTTGCCGGCGCGTCGACTGCCAGCAAATATCGTTCCTTTATCCCCGCGCACCATCTGGCGTGCGTTTTCAACACCCTCTGCATAAATTTCAATTCTGAAACCGGGCGGCAACTCAATCAGGTCTAATTGCAGGTCCGCATAACTGCTTTCTACCAGGAGTGTTGCGAAAAATAACAGCATCAGTTTGAGTTTTTTCATGCCGGCAATGGTAGCAGCAGATTGAACCTGCGACACCCTTTGCATCAGACTAAGGCAAACTGCTGTGACTTCCCATAGAATGAAGAATCCCGTGACCTTTGATGGAGTTGGTTGTGCGCCCAATAACAATATTCGTTGCTGTTTTCTTCGGCATATTTGTAAGTTCCGCAGCATTTGCAATGAGCTCTGCGTCATACCTGCCCGCGGATGCCGATCTGGATACATCAATACCCTCGCCGGAGTCCCAACTGGGATGGGAACCCGGTGACTGGCGGATTCATCACCCTGCCCTGGTGCAATACCTGCACACGCTGGCTGAAAAATCAGACCGGGTCAGCATCAAGGTAACCGGGCGAACATATGAGCAGCGACCATTGTTACAGGTGATCATAAGTTCAGAAGAAAACCAATCAAAGCTAGAGTCACTCCGAGAAGCACATTTGAAGGGTGCTGAATCCGGCGATCCTAACGCGCCTTTGGTCGTCTGGCTGGGATACAGCGTACATGGGGATGAGGCCAGTGGCGCCAATGCCGCACCCATTGTTGCCTGGTATTTGGCTGCATCCCAATCCGAATATGTCAAAGACCTTCTTAAAAACACTGTCATCATCCTCGACCCCAGCTTGAACCCGGATGGTCTTGACCGTTTTTCCAGTTGGTCCAATTCCAATCAGAGCCTGACTCCCGTGGGTGATCGAAACGGCCGCATCCATAACCAGGACTGGCCCCCGGGCAGAACCAACCACTATCTGTTTGACCTGAATCGTGACTGGCTGCCATTGGTGCACCCTGAATCACGCGCCCGAATTACCGAATTCCACCGCTGGTTACCGCACGTCATCACCGATCACCATGAAACCGGGCACGATGGGTATTTTTTCCAGCCTGGTGTGCCCACAAGACAACACCCGTTAACCACGCCCGAGAACCTCGAAATGACCCGTGCACTTGCGGCTTACCATGCAAAAAGCCTGGATCAGGCCGGTGTGATGTTCTTTACCGAGGATACCTATGATGATTTTTATTACGGCAAGGGTTCTACCTATCCAGACATCAACGGCAGTATCGGAATTTTGTTTGAACAACCACGTGTCAACGGCCAGGTTTACAACCGCGTTTCCGGCCCGTTAACCTTTTCCGAAGCCATCCATAACCATGTGCGCACTTCTCTGTCCACCCTCAAGGGTGCTTATGAACTGAGTGATGAGTTCAAAAAGTACCAGGCTGATTTTTTTCAAACCACACAACAACGAGCCTCCAAGGCCGGCTTTCAGGCCTGGGTTATCGGCGATGACAATGATTCTGCCCGTGCCCTGGAACTCATGGATATATTCAATCGCCACCAGGTTGAATACCGGGCTTTGAGCAACGAAATCAGTGCGGACGGGCAGGTATTCAAACCTGGGCACGCCTGGGTTATCCCGGTGAACCAGCGCCAGTTCGGACTGGCGCAGGCCATGATCGAGACGCGCACCAAGTTTGAAGACAACACTTTTTATGATGTCTCGGCCTGGAGTCTTCCCATGGCCTATAACCTGCCTTTTGCAAAACTCACCCGCCTGCCCGCCACCACCGACAACAGCCAGCCTTCTGCGGCCAGCGCACCGGAGCCTGGCGCTGTTGCCTGGATTATTCCATGGCAACAAATGCAAGCGCCACCGGTATTGCAGGATCTGCTGGATGCCGGCATGAGGGTGCGTGCGGCGACAAAACCATTCCGCATGGATGATGTGACTTTTACCGAGGGCAGCCTGGTTTTACTGGCCGGAATTCAGGACAAAGATAAGTCCGGTGCCATGCTGGAAATTCTTCAACAGGCCTCGGCACGAGGGGTGAACGTCCATTCCTATAACACCCACATGACCAGCTCCGGTCCCGGCCTGGGCACGTCTCATTTCAAAATTGTACCCGCGATCAAACCATTGCTGATCGTTGGCGATGGCGTACGTAGTTATGATGCCGGCGAAGCCTGGTTTCAACTGGATCAACGTCTGGGCGTGCCACCGGTGATGATCAGTATGAGTCGCCTTAAAAACATCAACTTGAATGACTACACTCATCTGTTGATGGTAAATGGTAAATACACGGCCATCCGTAAAGACCTCAAACAACGTATCACTGCATGGGTCAGTGAAGGCGGCATACTTGTCGTGACCCAGGATGCTGCCACCTGGGCTGAAACACTATGTTTTGAAGCCGATGGTTGCGCTGAAACTCCTGTCAAAGAAGCTCCAACAGAAAACAAGCACGAAGCCATGGCCTATGCAGATTTCGATGACCAGAATGCCCAACGGACCATCGGTGGCGCCATCGTCAAAACACTGGTCGATAACACTCACCCCATCGCTTATGGTTACAACAAAGAGATGCCCTTGTTCCGTAGGGGGACCACGCTTTTGCGAACCAGCGAGAACCTGTTTGCCACGCCGGTCCGCTACACCGAAAAACCATTGGTGAGCGGATACATCGGAGAACAACGACTGAGCGAGATGAGCAATCAACCCGCCGTCATCGCCGAGCGTCACGGTAAAGGCCTGATCGTACGTTTTGCCAATAACCCATTATTCCGGGGTTTCTGGCGGGGAACCGAACGCTTATGGGTCAACGCACTGTATTTTGGACCCCTGGTTGGAGCGACAGAATTACCACAGTAACCAATAAGCTGGCGCTATTTTTTAGGTACTGATCGCTAGAGAAACTGAGCAATATTGACATGATCGGTGCTGTAACAAATAGCTAAGGGTTCAGTTTTCTTACCTGTTAACAGCACCGGATTCATTGGTGGTTTCCAGCGGTGATTCGACCTTTGTGCTGGGGAGGACCGGTAGGAAGTGGACGGCCAGGAAGAAGAGAAAGGTGCCAGCGGCCACAAAGCCCAGCGACAAGGCTATTTCCATCCAGGTTGGGATGTAATTAAGTTGGTCGTGGACTGCCATACCGAACCAGCTGACATTCATCCGGTTGAGCACCACACCGGCCATGACCAGCATCGAGGCTGCAACAAGCCCCCTTTGCAGATTCCGGAATTTCCTGAAGGAAAGCAGAATCGCCGGTATCGCCACCCCTCCGACCATTTCCAGAAGAAACAGACCACCCTGGAACCTCCTTTCCAGTACAAAACCCCAGGCATCACGTGCGGTGACATCTGCAAATTTTATGATGAGGTAAAGGAACAGGATGATGGACGCCGCACGGCCCAGGTCAGCCATCAGGGAATCTTCAAGACCATGCTTCAAGAGCTTGGCTGAAAAGAAGGATTCGACAATGACCACACACATACCTGCAGCAACGGCGGAGATCAGGAAGAAGGCCGGTAACAGAGGAGAGTACCAAAGGGGATAGAGTTTTCCGGGAACGATGAGATATAAGGAGCCCAGAGATGACTGGTGCATCGTGGAGAGTATGACGCCCGCAATGACCACGGGTATCGTGGTAATTTTGACCAGCCTCAGGAGCTTCGTTAAACCCAGCCGCTCTAATACAACCGGGCTAACCTCAATGGCGAGAACGGTTGAGTACAGGATGACGCACCAGGTCACTTCAAACATGATGGAGTGGTGTTGCCACATGACCAGTGGATGCCACCAGCTGAGGGGCCGGCCGATATCAATAAATAAGGCAATGGCCACCAGAACATATCCCAGAAAGGCCGTAAGAACCGTTGGTCTGAGGATTGGTTTGAACCGCTCAATTTTAAAAATATGAACGGTGGCCGCAATGACAAAACCACCAGCAGCCAATGCCACACCGGCAAAAACATCCGTTCCGATCCAGAGTCCCCAGGGTGCGGCGTCGTTCATTCCCGTCACTGCACCCAGGCCTTCAGTAAATCGCCGAATCAACGTCCAGAGCGCCGCAGCCCAGATCAGTAGAACGGTCAGAACAACCAGCGGGCGCAGAAGACGGGGCCGTTTATCATAGCTGACATTAATAGCAGCCCAGACCAGGATGGCGACACAGACAATTATGAAAGTCCAACCAATCATTCGTCATCTTCTCCCCTGTTAAGGCTCCAGGCCACTGTACCGAACAGACCGGCCATCGCTGCCGCAACAACCGGAATCTTGGAAAGTACATCCCAGGTCAGGACCGGCATTGGTGCCACGTCCACATCGGACTTGAACCCCAGGTTTTCAAAGGGGGCATCGGACAGGTAAAGCCAGGCAGTTCCACCTGCCTCTTTCTCACCATAGATGTGATCGACGTAGCGGTCGTTACTTGTCTTGATCCGGGTTTGGGCCTCAAACAACATGTCTTTGCGTAGCCCGAATTTCAGGGCACCTGTTGGACAAGCCTCAACGCAGGCAGGCATCAGCCCCTGGGAGAGACGTTTGCGGGTACACATCTGGCATTTCCCAATAACCGGTGACATGCCCGAACTCCACTCGAATTTTGGGATATCAAAGGGACAGGCCATGACGCAGTAACGGCAACCGATACAGCGATCGGCATTGTACAAAATGGGCCCGAGTTCAGATTTTGTCAGTGCACCTACAGGGCAAACCGAGACGCAGGTTGGTTCCAGGCATTGCATGCACTGCTTTTTGACGTTGCGGGTAATCTCTCGGCCTTCTCCGTCGCAGCCCGTTTCCGGATTGACAACGGTCCACTGGTCGAAACGGAGCTCTTCGTGCTGCCAGGAACCTGGAAAACCCTCGGAAAGATCGGTGTCATTGGGCAGGTCATTTGCATCCTTGCAGGCCCGCATGCAGGCGCGGCAGCCGATACAGCGTGTCAAATCCACCAGTACCGAGGGAACTTCCGCATATGACTGTATATCCGAAGATGCCTGCAGCGAGGCAGGAGAAATCACCGCCAGGCCGGAACCTCCCAACACGCCCTGCAGAAAATGTCGACGGTTAAATGTCCCAACTTCTGTGCTGTGCTTGAACTTGTTCATCAGCGTTTTTTCTTGGTGTAGATCAACCAACCAGCCAGCCAGCCAAGCAATAGTCCAACGAACAGCCCCATTACCGCCACTGTCCAGGATTTTTGTCGGGCACTGTCCAGCATCCAGGTCAAAGTGTTTACTTCCTCATACAGCTCTACGGCGTCTTTGCCGCCGGTGAGGACTCCGCCCTTGGTAAGTTCACTGATCTGATCACGCATTTCAGGCAACTGCGAGCTTGTATGCACCGAGTCACCATGACAACGACCACAGACCTCGGCTCCGACAAACAATGTGTGTGCTGCGGCCCCCGAGCCTTCAATCACTTCCGTCGGATCTTCAGATCTCGGCATATGGCAGCTATTACAATGTAAACCTTCCTGTTGGTGTGTGGCGTGTGCAAAGGTTTCGAGACGTTTTGAATGGCAGGCTCCGCACAGCAAGTCCCCACCTTTCGAGCGAAGGGTTTGGGCATGCACCCCATGGCAGTCAAAACAACGGATACCATTTTGTCCGTGCTGACTTATTTCCCATTCCTGGTAGACCCGTTTGTGGCAGTCTTCGCATACCTCTGATGTGATAGGCAGCGGCATTTCTGCATCTTTCTTGGAATGCCCTTTGCTCATGACACCGTGACAGGATTCACAGGTGACCCCCGGGTGAGCGTAGTCCTCAGTTCCGGCTTTGTGGCCGGTGGTATGGCAACTCAGGCAGGAGGGTTTGCTGCCATTTTTTTGCCATAACTCTTCGAAGGACTCCGAATAGGCGTGCGCGTGATGGGAGTCTTGCCAGGCTGTGTATTCATCGCGATGGCAGTTGCGGCACTTTCTGGGCCCCGCATAATCGGCCGCCAGGGTGGTGGTTGCGAACGCAGCCAGAGACACAAATAAAAGAACCTTTCTGATAATCAAAATCATCCCCTTTTTTTTGTTGGAGAAGTCCGCCACTTGGCAGATATATTCAAATTACTCACTGCAGCATACGCCGAAGTATGGTCTGTTTCAAGGTCTTTGTTAGCACTAAATAAACTTTATTATAAACCTTATAAAACAATGTGTTATATCTGTTGTATTAACTTTTTTATATTAATTTTTCTTAATGTGAGCTGGTAAATACTTGCCATGGCTGGCCAGCTCAGTTTGGAACTCAGGCCAGTACTCCTGAACAACCTGGTAAAGTAATGTCGTTTCGGTATGAAGTCAGGACTGCACTGGCCGATAACACCCACCCCATCGCTTATGCTTACAACAAAGAGATGCCCTTGTTCTGTAGAGGGACCACGCTTTGTCAATAACCTATTATTCCGGGATTTCTGGCGGGGAACCGACCTCCAGGCTCCCTGGCCCCCGTCCCCTGGGCGACGTTGCCAACGGCCCAGTGCCTGCTTGAGTTAATCGAGTTTGACGGTACTCCGTTTTTCCTGGACCCACGCAATGTCTTGCGTAATGCCCTGCAGCCTCTGACCGATATGGGCCTGCACCCGATCATGGCCACAGAACTGGAGTTTTACCTGGTTGAGCATAATGGTGACAGCTTCAAACCACGCCTGCCAAATATCCCCGGCTCATCGTTGCCACAGGGTGGCCAATCACCGCGATCTGGCAATGCGTATACCCGTATCATCACAAAAAAACAGGCGAGTGGAACACCGTGTAGCCGGAGCGGATGCCTGTCCATACCTGGTGGTAGCTTCTGTCATGGCCGGAATTCATCACGGCATAACAAACCAGCTTGATCCCGGTCCCATGGTTGCTGAAAAACAAAAAATTAACTACGAGGTTACCTTGCCGGTGCGCTGGTCGAAGGCGCTGGATGTTTTCCACGCCCAGGTTAGTAACCGGGATTATGAGTGGTATATGCGCGCGGTTTGAAACATTTATCTGGATGCCATAAAAAGTATCTGTTGCCGCCGAACCCTGTCAGAAAAAGGCTCTAAAAAGGGCTCTACCCCCTTTTTCCTGAAGTATTCAATTGCGATTGCAGTTGTAGCGTGTACTGCCAACCTCAATCATCGCGCTGTCACCCTTGTTCCAGAATGAAACACCTTCGGTAGCGTACCTGGCACCTGAAGCAGAGCGTTTAAGCGGTAACTGGTATGTCTTGTCTTTAAATTTCAATTCGATCGTGTCCGGCCCAAGAAAACGCACAGCGGCGACATCGCCAGCTTCACACGTAAAACTAAACCCAGATGTCGCCGCCTGGTCCATTGGCTCAGGCCCGGACCCGGCAGTCGTCTGTGCTTCCTCTTCAACATGGGTCGCGCGCAATCGTTCCGCTCCCGTCGCATCGAGAAATACCAATGAGCCATCACTTTTCATTGCAAGTTTTTCTGAGCTACTGAGGGCCTCAAAGAAGTGTCGTTCCTGGAGCATCAACTCTTCCGTGCATGCCATTTGCGTTGCACCTGTACCAGAAATCGAAACCGAATCTCCATTAATCTCTGCGACGCCAAAATAATTATTGCAACCAGTACGCCCGCTAATGCGCCCATCCTCCGAAAACTCAATCGTTACTATTGAAGACTCAACTATGTTGCCCTGATCGATATTGTCGATCCGCCAGGTTTTTCCGTTTAGCTCAAGATTCATAGAAATAGCACTCACCTCTTCACTCGCAGTTGAATGATCTGACTGTTCTGGACATCCGGTCAACAGCACTAATACACTGAGCATTGCTACTGTTGAGAAAAAATTCTGCCAATTTAGTTTTTTAATCATATTCTACTCACTCACATAAAATTTAGTTCATTCCGGTGGGTATGAGAACTGAATGGAGTCAAAACCACTCTGATCATTTACATTGCCCCTGAAACTTTCAGCAACAAGGCACGCCTTAATCACCAGCAATCCTGTAATAAACTACATCACAATCAGTACTTTTGCTATACGAGTTTGTTTTACCCCTGTGAAAAAAAGGCTTGGAATTGAAATTCATGATTTGAACGCATCAGGTACACTATGGTTTTTCAACTCGACCTTGAAAACGATGCGTAACATTTTTGCACAAACAGCCTCCTCTCATCCTGGTCTCACTGTGGATAATCATGAGTTGTCGGGATTTCGGTTTCTACTGGTTGTGGCCGTTGCGATATGGACTGCATTATTTTGTATTCAAGCTAATGCGCAAGGTGCCGGAGCGCAATCCAACATTCTTACCCCAATCGGAATAACAGGCGTCAAAATCCCCTATTCTGTCTCTGACAGTAATTTCCGCTTTGGCCAAACTGGCATAGATAATGCCAATATCGTGACCCAATCGACGGGAATTGGTTTTTTGCATAGTTTCAGCCTGGCCAATCGGTTCGCTTCCATTAGTATGGCGGCGGTATATCTGGATATTGACGCAGAAGGAGATCTTCTATCGCCAAAAGGTGCGTCTTTTAAGGCCAGTCGGAGTATCCAGGGGCAAGGAGACCCCTCTATTTCCTTTCGAGTAGGTCTGATCGGCGCCCCGGCGTTAGAGTTTGAAGAGTGGCGGGAATACAAAAAAGGGTTTCAACTTTACGCCCAGGCTGGCGCCCGGGTGCCTGTAGGTGACTACGATTCCAAAAGGTTATTGAATCCGGGGTTTAATCGTTGGGCCTGGGATTTTAGCCTTCCAATGGTGATCTCTCTGGACGGGGCGCGACGAAGGATATTTCTTGAGATCACGCCCAAAGTGTATCTGTTCGGAGACAACACTGACCCATTCGGAGAAACCAATCGCCAGTCACAAGACCCACTTTATGTATTGGAAGTGCACGCCTCACGTCTGATCACAGCAAAAATGTGGCTGGGGGCAGGCATCCAGTACCAAAACGGTGGCAGCACGGTTTCTGATGGCGTTACTGACAGCAATGATTTGGACCAGTTTTACGGCGAAATTGGTGCCGGCTATCGAATTGGTAGGCAAGTCGCAATCTCGGCAACCTATGGGGAAATATTTGGTCAATTCAACGACGCAAGAGGAAGCGTCTGGCGATTTCGTTTTGTAGCATCTTTCTAGCGATAAGGTCCAAATTCAACTTTGGACAGAAAAACTCAACAAAGCATTCTCAGGGCGTAGATTCAATATTTGAAGCGGAAATCAATTTAATCTGCAATCGTGGACTGCAGCATCTGGGCCTCAATGCCAACCGGCTCTTTGAAAACGACGTGTTTTGGTTTACTGTTATCATGGCTTTCTAATTTCCAATATGATGGAGCGCTTAATGTTTAGACTCTCTGGTTTTCTGTTACTAACACTGCTTTTGAGTGCTTGTTCCAACCAACAATACCGATACGAGGCTTTCGAGCAGTTTGACATTGAAAGTCGGGCAGAAACTCGTGACAGTAACAATTTCCAGGTTCGGTCGGCAGTATTGAGCGATGCTGATGCTGAAGCACTATTTGGTATAACCATGCAAGACAGGGATGTCCAGCCGGTATGGCTGGAAATCACCAACAACGACACCGATTTGGCACGTGTCGCAATTTCAAGTGTCGACCCAAAGTACTTTCCGCCAGCAGAAGTCGCATATTTTTTCAGGAAGGAGTTTTCCAAAGAGGGTTGGATGGCCCTTGAGGAACGTCTGATGGAATTGGCTTTGCCACGTTTTGTTTTACCTGGCGAAACTGTGTCCGGCTTTGTGTTTACAAACCACACTACGGGCACCAAAGCATTTAACCTCGACATTTTTCTGGGTTCATTACCACCCACTTTCGAACAATTCACATTTTTCCTGACCGAGCCAGGGTTTGAGCCGGATCACGCATCAATTCGTTTTCGTGATCTGTATGACGAAACTGAAACGATTCAGGTTGATTCGACGGGTCTTAATTCCGTACTCGAGGATTTTGAGTGTTGCACACAGAACCATGACGGTAGCGAGCGTGGACGTCCGGTGAATATTTTTATTGTCTCAGATGCCCATGATCTACTCCGTGCATTACTTCGTGCCGGATGGCTGGAAACACCCCGGTCACAAACCGAGGAGAAAACCAATCCACACTACCTTTTTGGGCGTCCTGCTGATGGTGTGTTTCGCACACCCCGCGACAAAAAAACAGATCGCTCGCAACTAAGACTGTGGAAATCTCCGGTGGTTGTAGACGGCAAGCCAATGTGGGCTGGCCAGCTACTGCACGCCATTGGTAGCAAGTTCGAGTTACAAGAGAAGCTATTTGGCATCCATGTTGATCCTGACACCATCGATGGTCGCAACTACGTCTTACAAAGTTTCTGGTATGCACAGTCGTTGGAACAATGGGCACTGAGCCCTACAGGAATCAAAGTGCCACAGGATTCCCCCGTCAAGGATTTCCAGGGCAACTCATGGTTCTCTCCAGACAAGCAGCGTGTGGTTATATGGGTATCTCCGACACCCGTGTCTATGACCGAAGCAATAGAACTAAAATGGTCCGACAGTCATAATTCAGGGGGGGATCAGCAATGAGCAATTCAAGCATTAACTTTACGCAGCGCTTCCTATCCATCGGTATTACAGCGCTCCTGTTTGTCGGTTGTGCCTCAGCTCCTGAACCTGTAAACCAAATCCCGGAAGGTGATTTTCGAGATCGCATCACGGTCAAGCAAAACGACAAGGTCCGGGTGTCTGCCGGCGTTCCCAGTGCATTGGAATCAGAGGAATTGTTTGGCAAGCCGCTTTACGAGCGTGGCATTCAGCCCGTTTGGCTGGAAATTGAAAACCTGAGTCAGGAGCACATTAAATTTCTACCTGTAGGCTTGGACCCGCAGTACTTTCCTCCACTAGAAGTAGCTAACCTTGATTCTTCTGAATCGACTTCTTCCGAAGCTATGGTGAATCCATTTTTCATAGAACAAGGGCTGCCTCTGATACTGCCCCCCGGACAGTCACTGACAGGCTTTGTGTTTTCACACTTGGAAGAAGGTACAAAGGCTTTTAATGTCGATGTGATCGGCAGCACATTCTTCGAAACATTTACATTTTTCATCCCCGTGCCGGGCTTGCAGGTTGATCATTACAACATCGACTGGAAAAACCTATACACATCTGACGAGTGGCGAGATGTCAACCAAGATCAATTGTTACGTGGAATTGAGGAGTTCGCCTGTTGCGTGACGGACGCTTCGGGTGAGAACACAGGCGACCCTCTTAATCTGGTACTTATTGGCAAGCCAAAGGACATTTACACCGCCTTTTTACGTGCAGGCTGGGATGAAACAGAAGCCGTAACAGGTGCTTCAACCTGGAAAACAATTCGATCATTTTTTAGCGGCGAGAACTATCGCTACTCACCGGTGAGCAGCCTGTACGCCCTGGGCCGTGCGCAGGATGTGGCATTCCAATGGACCAGGGAAAGCATCCACGAACGCAACCACCTGAGACTTTGGATGTCGCGTTACACTTACCAGGGTGTGCCGGTGTGGATAGGTCAGATCAGTCGTGACATTGGCGTACGATTCACTAAAAAAACCATCACAACACACAAAATCGATCCGCAAATTGATGAGACCCGTGAATATCTGCTGGAAAACCTCGCTTATGCACAATCACTAAAAGCTTATGGTTATGCTGGAGGGGTTGGCGAATATACCAGAGAGGCACCTCGCGGTAACTTAACCGGCGACCCATGGTTCACCGATGGTTATCGGCTGGTGTTGTGGTTGAGTTCAGAACCGATCGCTGTCGACGACCTGAAAACACTGGGTTGGCGAAAACCTCATCTTGAGTGACAATTGTTAAGAAGCATGTTTTGTATTAAGTGGATTTGCAGACTCGACTAAATTTGGCATATCGTCTGCTTTTTCTAACTTGGTCCGGATGGCCGCATCATAGTCAATGACCTCTTTAACTCTTTGTCCACAGCCGTTAGTGTTATTGAGAAACGAGTAATATAGACTAAAAGTAATACCACGTAAGCCTACGTTCAGTTTTCTAAAATTTAGCCCGATCGGGCCTGGGAAAAAATGCTCTTTTGTTGCGATCCATAAAATAAAACGAATGACAAAGTTGGGTAGATATTTCATGACATTCAGTAATTGTCTCATATCTTTTACATCACTTTCTTGAAGGAAACCGACAAGCCGGTCAACATGATTGTAAAAACCGCATACCGAAAACACAGGCAATGTTTCATCCCCGGGGATCAAAATATCTCCAATTCGCTCTAAAGTTTTCCATTGATCGGGCGAAAAATGTTTAGATGCCATTATGCTATACCTCCTTCAGGATATTTTGACTTGCTTTGATAGAAAGAGCCAGTATGGTTAGAGCCGGATTTAAACCGCAACTAGCGGGAAATGCACTGCTATCCGCACAATACAAATTTCTAAAGCCGTGCAAGCGAAACTCCGGGTCAATGCAGGATGTTTCTCCATCAACTCCCAGGTTCAACCCGCCGAAATGGTGAGGACAAATACTGAACGGAGATGTGACAACTTCTTTTGCACCTTCTTTGTAAAGAACATTATGAGCAACTTCGGCCGCATATTTTTCGCGCTTCTTATCCTCATCAGTAAAACCGATATCGATGATGGGAATGCCATTTTTATCAAATTTGACGCTTCCAGGATTACGTCCTTGAACCGCAGACTCGATGCAGGAAAGATGGCGGTACTTACGCATGATCTCTTGATGGTTGCGACCGTACCCCGGATAAAAATCAGCTAAAATCGCCGGTGACATAAAAATGTTTTCAAACTTAATGCCCATCTCTCGGCATTTGGTATCCGTACAACCGTAGTACATCAATACGCCTTTGTGTGCATCGACTATTTGATCAAACAGTCCAAAATGAGTCCACTGCGTGTGGACATAAAAATTTTGTCCGAGAGAAGGCAGTCTTTTTTTAAATCCCGAATCTTCCAGCAATTTTATATTTCCCAAAGGACCTGCCCCAAGGACCAACTTTCGGCAATTAAAAGAGAACCGTTTATTGCCACGGTATTCGCCATGAACCATCCACCCCTCGGATTTTTCTTCAATCTTTTTAACCTCAAACTCGGGAATCAGTTTAAGGCCCTGTTTGAGAGCGGATTTCAGCACAGTATCAGGCATACCTTGTTTACCGTTGATCTTGCAGCCTCCATAGCACTCGATGCAATCATTGCCTTTGTCCCAGTGACAGTTTTTCTGGGCCCGCATTTCTATTTTGGGCTGAAACCCAAGCTTTGTTAAGCCGTCATGAAAAATGCGGGCACATTCTGTTTTATATCTTTCGTCCTGCTGCGAGATACTGAGAAGCGCTTCCGCCTTTTCATACCAAGGCTGCATTTTTTCCACTGTAAAATCGGAAATACCGGATTTCTCCCGCCAGAATTCATAGACATATTCATCAAAACGGTACATTATCGCCTGGTAGACAACCGTGCCACCGCCGACTCCCTTACCGCGCATGACTGCATTTCGAAAGGTGGTGTCCATTTCCAATCCACCACCCCATGTCATTTGACCAAAACTATCAATTGGATTTAAAGGAAGCTGCTCTTTTTTGTGATGTTTACCGGCTTCAAGCATTAAACAGGAAACCCCTTCACGAGTAAGTTCATTTGCTATAGCTGAACCAGAGCAGCCGGAGCCTATAATAATGACGTCATACGTGAGGCTTTCTTCCATTTTCTTATCTCCTTTTTTTCATAAAATACTACACTGGTTAATCCAAAACTCCCGCAGTTTCAATCGACCGCTACGTGTTTTTTCGGGCGGGCCGTCGGCCGAAGGTTAGGAGTGTACGTTGTCAGACCATTTGGCACCACCTGAACCCTTTTCTAAGAGACACTTTTCTGCCCGTACTTTCTCCAGTTTAGCCTGCTAACCGCAGGTTTTGTACTTTCCTTTGTGTCAACGTTCTGGATTTGATTATTGTCCGTCGATCCAGAATGTCGTTTCTGCTTCAGTTTAAATTTAGCAGACGCGTCTCTTAGGTGAAGCGGCTAGTTGGTGCCATATGGTCTGACGTCACACACGGTGGTGAAACAGCCGCGGAAAGTCGCCTACGGCCTTTGCGGCGCTTATATGCAAATATGTGGCGCCTAAATACAAGTAAATCAAGCCTGTACCGGTATAATCCTCTACCATAACGCATAAATAACACATAATTACCGAGGTGTAAGCCCCGACACCGTAACGTCGGAAGTCCTCAAATACTCACGCTAAACCAACAAATAAAGAGAGGTTTCCCGATGAAAAAAACGTCATTATCTATGGTCGTAGCTGCGGCTACAGTTGCGCTGTCTCTACCTTCCTACGCACAAGTGCTGGAAGAGGTGGTGGTGACCGCAACCAAGAAGCAAGAAGTTGGTTTGCACGATGTGCCCATTGCGATATCGGTTGTTGACGGCGACAAGATGCTCGAGCAGGGTTGGATGTCACTGCAGGCTGTCACTTCTTTTCTGCCAAATGTGACGGTCACGGAGACGTTCAGCAACGACGCGATTTTTATTCGCGGTATAGGCTCCGGCAGCAACTTCGGCTTTGAACAGTCAGTGGGCACATTCATTGATGGTGTCTATTTTGGCCGTGGTCAAGCCTCCAGGACAACGTTTCTCGATATCGATCGGGTCGAGGTCCTAAAGGGCTCGCAAGCGACGCTGTTCGGTAAGAACACGATTGCCGGTGCACTGAACATTACCACGAAAAAACCCGGCCAGGAGTTCGAGGCATCGATTGAGGCAACCTACGAAGAACCATTCGGGGCATGGCGGACGACGGGTATTCTTTCGGGACCGTTGACTGACAATTTTGGTGCGAGGCTCGTGGTTCAGGGATCCGAGTCCGATGGCTTTATCGACAACGTGTTGACGGGGGAGAGCAGTCGCCAACAAGAGGACCTTATTGGTCGTCTCGTTTTGGATTGGCAGGCTACCGATACGCTGAGCGCGACCCTGAAGCTAGAGAGTGGCGAGACTGATTCGGTTGGACCTAATGAGGTGATAAGAATAGCGACTGAGCGGACGCAGGAAATTTGGGCCACCCAGGATCCCAATATTGGCGCGGTGATCGGCAGTGACGACAAGCGATCAATGAGAACCTTTGATGAACGCCCCGAGTTTTTTGACCGGGAATGGGGTATTGTGACCCTTAACGTACAGTATGGCATCGGGGAGTATACGTTGCAGTCTATCACTGGCTGGATAGACTATCGCTACGACAACAACCGGGATGTCGATTACAGCCCCTTGCAGGCAATCAACCGAAGCCGATCCGAAGAGCACGAGCAATTCACCCAGGAATTCCTCCTGTCTTCGCCACAGAGCGATACATTCGAGTACCTGACGGGCATTTACTACCAGAATGAGTCGCTTGAAAACGATAGCCTCTCCGATGTCTCCGCCAAGAATCTGTGGGAGTCTGGCGCCAGTATACCCCCTGTACTGGGTATCCCTACTGGAAACCTGGATATCACCAACCACAACGCGTTCACTCAGGATACGGAGACGTGGTCGCTATTTGCTGAGGGAACGTTCCACGTGAATGAAGCGATGCGCGTAATCGCCGGTATTCGCTACTCCGAAGATGAAAAGGAATTCAGCAAACGCTCCTATTTTCGCCACATTTTCGAACCAGCGAACTCTCCTGCACCTGACGATCTGGGTACGTTGATTTTTGCCTATAACAACTTCCTGCGTTTCGCAAACCAGTACACCTTTGAAAACGGACAGGCGACCATTGTCCACGGCGCCCCCACTGGAGCGGTGATGCCGGTGACCAGCCCGATGAATACCGTCCGCGAGGAGGATCATTGGACGGGCGACGTTACGTTTCAGTGGGATGCGACCGATATGATGATGGTCTACGCCAAGTACAGCACCGGTTACAAGGCCGGTGGGTTCGACGAAAACAATTCCCTGGGCATTATCGATGCTGCGGAATTCGAGGATGAAACGTCCGAGGCCTTCGAGATCGGTGCAAAAATGGATCTCTTTGAGGGGCGTGGTCGCTTGAATATTGCGGCCTTCATGAGCGAGTTCGATAATGTGCAGGTCAGTACCTTCGATGGAGTAGCGAACTATACCGTGGGCAATGCCGCTAAAACGTCATCAAATGGTATTGAGATTGACGGTCAATTTGCTGTCACCGACGGGCTAACGGTCTACGGCTCGGTGGCCTACCTGGATGCTGTGTATGACAGCTTTAAAAACGCGCCGTGCTACTTCCAACAAGCGGTGGATTGGAACGCAGCGGGGAACACGGGACCCTGTACCCAGGATGTCTCGGGCAAGCCAACTGAATTTGCTCCTAAGTACAGTGCTATGTTGGGTGCGGATTACATGATACCTCTCACGACTAACCTCGAACTCACACTGGGAGCGGATTTGGCCTACAGCGACTCGTTCTTCACTATTAACGACTACGATCCGGCGACGGAGCAGGGGGCATTTACCAAGTTTAACGCCCGGATCGCCCTCGGCGATGCAGCCGGCAAATGGTTCGTAGCTCTCGTGGTTAAAAACCTGACAGATGAGATCACGCTGGCGCGTTCAGGCGACATTCCCCTTGGTTCATTAGGCTTCGGCAATAGTTACGTCGATAGCATAAATCCCCCTCGCAGCGTTCAGCTTCAGGCGAGGTACAACTTTTGAGTAATACCTGAGCAGTGCCAGGGTGGTTAATCTATTTAGGTCCAGCCGGCATTTTCTTCTAAAATGCCGGCTGGGTTTGACCACAGCTTGTTCACGTGTGTTTGTTGCTATTTCGACAACACCATCTTCAGGTAAATTAAGTCCCCTTCTGCACGGCGTTCAACGTCAAACTCGCTGATCCACTTGAGCTCAGCGACAAACTGTATATCTCCAAACTCTTTGATGTAGCTCACCGTGGGTCCGATACCTTTTACTCTGGCTTTAAAATCGCCCGTGGGGGCGTACAGATTGAGCCGAAAGTTATAGTTCAGCGCATCACTGTGTTTGTAATTCAGCATGAATGGATACAAGACGATGCCGCCCAGTCCTGAGGTAGTGTCACTGTGTCGGATGGTGGTTCATGCTTCGCCAGCCTGAATATTCAAATTTTCTGCTTTCTTGAGGTCAACCAACGGTACCGTAATTCCCGCGGCATAACTCCATGGCCAAAAGTGCCCGGCGCCCCGGTGGAGATGCCCAGCCAGACACTTAGTCGCCGTGTCTGGCAATGTTCGTATCTTATCGCGCTTAACTTTTCGGGGCGTACCAGACGGGTGAAGTATAGGCCCGTTCCTGTATAGAGACGGGCGCACCTTCGGGCCTCTCCACGCCAAAGATCTTCGCGTCATACGTTGTCCACCGCGGTGTAGGAATTTCCAGTACTCGTATGTAGTAGAAAGCGGGCTGCTCTGGATTGAAATCAGGATCTTGCCAGAAGGCCGCCAGTAATGGTTCGCCGGCATCGTTACGGTAGGTGGCGTTCGCCTCGTCCACCGTGTTTTTCACCTCACCCTTGCAGGTACCGCGAACGAGTTTTCGGCCTGAGCAGGCCACGTCATAGACACGCTCACCCATAGAACCATCCTGGTTCAGCCAGCCCTTCACCACCTGTATGCGATCAAGGTTCGCACCATCGGGGTCACGCATAGCGTGAATAAGCATTCCGGGAGCCTGCCCGTCGCTGGCGGTCAAGTCACCACCCATCGGAACGCCGTTAGCATAGCCGTGAGCCACGAAATCGGGCCGCGCGAGGTCCTTATCGGAAAAATTATAGCCGGTAAAGGTCCTCACCGTGATTCTGGTGCCTGTCGTTGCATAAACTTCGCGGCGCATCATGGCGTCAAAGATTGCCTCGCGGGTATTCTCGGTAGCCCAAACGGCTGCCAAGCCAGACGCCGAGGTTTGCCAGGCACGCAACATATTCTCCGGTTTGCCCAGTCGGCCGGCGATGGGCTCCTCGAAACGAATTGGGTCCGCGGTGGGTTCCAACTGTGCGACCTTGCCGAAGAAATTATTCTCCCGTGTGGTTGACAGTGAAGTATGGGAATCGGTCGAGCCGATCATGCCGAATTTGAACGGGTTTGTGCCAAGTGACGCTCCATAGGCCAGGCCGCGAGTCAGCGCCGGACGCGCGTATTCATTGGGCAGCATGGCTGGCGTTTTGGCACCGCCTCCCATATTGGTGGTGCCCCAGGTTTCAAAATCCGCGAATGAGTCGTTCGGTGAAAGAGACGGATGGGCTTCAGAGTCGCCTTTCATCTGAGTGACTTCGACCAGTGGTTCAAATCGCGCGCGACGTTGGGCATACGACTGGTCTATCGCCTTTTCAGAACCGTAGTAGGTATCGTCAAACATTTGCCCATTCGAAAGATTGCCATTATGCGGAATCGCAAGCACCTGGCCGCCCGTCTCAGCCTCAAGCTCGGCCATCCATTGCCAGAGTGACTCGGGGTTTGGCGAGGTGTCCGAGGAGAGTGGTACTCGCGAGTTGGCGACGGACTTACCGTCTCGATAGAGCACAACACGGTGCAGATTGTCACCACTCGGAGTCGAGCTCCACTCAAAACCGATCATTGCCGTAAATGTTCCTGGCTGATTGGCGGCTTCGGCTGCATCGATAATCTCCTCCCAGGGTTTCCTGGAGAAATCCGGGTTTGCCGAGTAGGGGTTTTTGTTTTGCATTCTGGAGCCAGCCCAGAGTTCCCAGGCTTTACCCAGGGACTCTACTGTGCCTTCTTTAACCAGGGCGTGAAGCTCTCGCCCAAACTCGGTATCCAAAATGGCCTGGTCGTCACGCTCAATCAAAGGTGCTATACCGAGGCCCTCAGCGTGGTCGCTTATGGCAAGCCAATCCAGGGGTCTGTTCAGCCGTGCAGGTATGCCCATAGAAGAAGTTACCAGTTCTCCCTTCGCAAACCGGAAAGCGTCTACAGGCCCCAGCTTATCGCCTAGCATCCCCGCGTCTGGCGAAAAAGAGGTGTGCAGATGACTGTCCCCGAAAAGCACACGATCGGGAAAATCTTGTGAGAGGTAGGGCGAATAGTTTTCCTCGGTTGACTTGGTTTCAGAGGCGGATTGAGCCAGCGCCGAACTACAAATTGCGCAGGCGATGAGTGGAACCAGTAAAATTTTCATTATCTTGCCCTCAGTTTTGGGGTGTATACCAAATCGGTGATGTATAGGCGCGCTCCTGGATACTGGCTGGCACATCCTTTGGTCGGTCTATGCCGAAGAACTTGGCATCATAGGTGGTCCAGCGTGGGGTCGGAATTTCCAGAACGCGAACGTAGTAAAACGCACGCTCTGCCGGGTCGAAATCCGGGTCGGACCAGAAGCCCTGTAACAGCGGGTCGCCAATTGCATTGGTGTATGAAGCGTTGCCAGCATCGACCGTGTTGCCTACCGGTGTTTTGCAGCGTCCGTCACTGCCAATACCGCGATCGTCTGAGACGGCAACATCATAGATTCTTTCGTGAGTCTCTCCATCGGCATCCACCCAGCCCTTGATAACCTGGATGCGATCGAGATTGGCTCCGTCGGGATCACGCATTGCACGCAGCAGGAAGGTGGGAGATAAGCCCTTTTCCGCTGCTTCTAAATCACCACCCATGGGGACGCCCCGTGAATAACCGGTGCGCGCGAAGTCAGGGCGATCAAGATCCTCTTTTTCAAAATCAAAACCGCCAAACACACGCACCTTTATGCGGGTTCCGGTCGTGGCGTACACTTCCTTGCGCGCCATGGCGTCCCAAAGATCCTCGCGCGTATTATCCCGCGCCCACACCGCAGCGATTCCTGCTGCATTGGCCTGTCTGGCATAAATTTTCTCACCCTCGGACAGGCGCCCGATGACCGGCTCTTGGAATCGCTCCGGGCCGCCTGAAGGCTCCAGTACCGCAACTTTGCCGAAAAAGTTATTTTCCTCGGCGGTTGCCAGGCCGGTATGGCTGTCGGTCGAGCCGACGAGTCCAAACTTGAAAGGATTGGCTCCGAACGCCTGCTCGTAGGCCAGCCCGCGCTTGAACGCTTCGCGAGCGTACTCCCTGGGCAGCATATCTGGCGTTTTCGGGGTCGGCCCGAAGCTGCCAACGTCCCAGGTCTCGAAATCGGCAAACTCGTCATTGCGCGAAAGTGCGGGATGCGCTTCGCCATCGCCTTTGGTTTGGGTTACTTCGTACAGCGGCTCAAAGCGCATGCGGCGGCGCGCGTAATCGGCGTCCAGTGGTTGCTTACTCGTTAGAGTGACGTCGTCAAACATCAGACCGTTGGACAGGTTACCGTTGTGAGGGATGGTCAGAACACGGCCGCCGGTATCGGTTTCATAAGCCTCCATCCACTTCCACAGTTCTTCCGGGTCTTCCGTATCGTAGGCCGAAATAGGAACGGATTGCCGCGCCTTCTCGGCGCCATCGCGGTAGATGATATTCCGGTGCAGGTTACTGCCGCCCGGCGCGGGTGTCCACTCATAGCCGATGAACGCCGTAAAGCTACCCGGGCTATTGTGATTCTCTGCTGCGTCAATGATTTCGTTCCAGGCCGTTTTCCCGAAATCGGTGTCTTCCAGCGGATCCTCCAATGCGTTCAGCACTTTCTGGTACTCGTCAATCGCCGCCCGGGCCGCATCCAGGGTGCCCGCTGCAAGCAGCTCTGCCATTTGGCGGCCCCACTCGTTTGCCATCAAGGACTCATCCTGGCGCATAATGGCAACGGGCAGGCCGAGGTTTTCCGAGTGATCGCTGACGACGAGGAAGTCGAGCGGCCGACCCAGTCTAACCGGGATGCCGGTGTTTGATGTCACTGTCTCCCCGCGAGCAAAGCGGTAGGCCTTGTCGGGCCCGAGAACGGTGCCTGACATCCCCGCATCTGGAGAGTAACTGGTATGCAGGTGGGTATCGCCAAAATACACATCGTTGGGGAAAACCTGCGCTGGGTAGGGTGAATAGAGCCCCTTATCTACTTCACCTGCGATCCCGGCAATAGAACCGATGAAGAAAATCAAGCAAGTCAGGGTGTTGATTAGGCGCCTTAGTGTCAAACGCATCATTGGAATCTCCCAGTTATTGTTGTGCTTCGAACTAACATACCTTGTGCAAACCTGTGGCGGGCAAGGTTGCGATCGTCTACTGCAAATTTATTCGTGCTCGCCAGTTTTCCCAAAAAACGCTCAGTGTATCTCATTTCTGTAGCAGTTTATTCAGATTATCAAGCGATTGCTGGTAACGTGGTTTCAGTAACCGCTTTAGCAGCCAACTGGTCAGCGGCCACTTACCGCGAAAATGGACAACCCAGGTGACACGGGTCCGTCCCGACGCTTCGCGCAGTTGAATCTCGCCGGCAAGATTGTCGAAAGGCCCGCGTCGCAAGAGCCGGTAGCGAATCTCCCGGTGCGGCTCACAAGCGACAACCTGCATCACCATCTCGTGTCGGCCGCGCACCACCTTGTATTCACTGCCGACGCCCAATTTTCCGTCAGCAGCAGTCTTCAACCCAGAGATGCTGCCGGCGGCACTCCACGCGTTCATGCGCTCGGAGTCGATCAGGTGTGCCCAGATCGCCTCGGCCGGCGCATCTATCTCTGTCTGGCATTCGATGGTCACACTGTCCGCGGTATGGAATTTTGCGCTCTTTATGGGAAAATACCCGGCTATCCGCTGTGCCAGGAAGCGACTGGCCCAGGTCAGCTCGAAGGAGAAGCCCTGCTCATCGGTAACGTATACACAACCACCGAGTGGGGTCACCATGCGCTCCGTCGCAAGCGCGCCGTATTGGATGGTCTGGTCCTCAAGGGCGCGAATAGGCTTGACTGAACGACTCTCACCGAAGGCGATGTTGAGAATGCCCTGATCAATCAGGCGTGTGTGCGGATGGCGGGACACCGGTGACGGGTCATGATACTGCACCACCTCCATCAGCATCTTGGCACTGACGTAGGTTTTCCTACTGCAACTAGCGCCTTCCAGCCCCCAGAGCTTTTCGTGTTCGTCTGCATGCAGTTCAAATCCTGCTGCGCATAAGCCCAAGCCGTTTTCCGCGAACTTGCAACTGGCACTCAGGTCCGGCGTTGTCAACGTGACAGACCTGAGCGCCACATCACAGTCGTAGGAAGGTGGCGGAATCTGACCCGCCAGCGGATCGCGTTCAAACAACTCAACATAGATGCCATCGGGGTCGCGCACGCACACACGCCGGTCTTCAGCCTCACCCACTGGCACGGAGATCGCAGCATAGCCCATCGCTTCCAGCCGCTGCAGTGTCGCCTCAAAGTTTTTCAGCCACACGCCGCAGCGACTGTAGCCAATGTGGTTAGGAGCATGATCCTGGGGCAACAGGCGCGGCACGGGATTCTCAAATTGCCATATTTCGATCTGCAGCCATTCGTCTTGACCGATTAGCCAGCGGGCGGTGGTTTTTGCGTCTTCCACGCGCATCAGGTTGCTGATCGTGGGCCCGCGGAACATTCTGGAGGTTGCGGAGGGCAGAAACCCCAGACCTTCGCGCCAGAAGGCATCACTGCGTCGCAGGTCGATCGTCGAGAGTGCAATTTGACTGAGTGGTAGACTGAGCCTGCTCGCCGGTTTCTGGTTTTCCACTTTAGCTGGTCCTTCTGTTGCTAAGGCGCCCTGATGAGCGAGTGATGATTGTTGCCGATGCACTGCACCAGAATGGCAAGTTTGAGCCTCCTGCCCCGAGGTACTTGCTCACAGCCGCCGAATAGTTGTATAGAGGCGCCATTCGTCCGTCAGTTCTCAGCCTGCGGACAGTTGGAGCCACGTAGGGACAGACCTTTGGAATTGGCGCGCGCCTCGGGTGTCAGCCGCTTTATCCACCTTGGCACTGAGGCCTCGATGTTCCGCAGGCAGGCTGTCGTAGAGGTTAAACAAAACGAGCACTATCTATTTGCTTGCATGCGCCAAATTCTTGCCTTTTAGCGCCATAATGCTATGATTCAAGGCGGTTCCGGATGGATTTAGGTGATGGATCAGCAGGGCGGATTGATAAGGGCAACCACACTGGCGGGCTATGAAAACCATGTTCGGCAACTCGGTCATGATCCTTATGCATTGCTCGAGATGGCCGGTCTGTCGCGTGTTTATTTGCGTGAGCCACAGCTTTACCTGCCTTTCTCCACGTACTTGCTGCTAATGGAATTGAGCGCGCGTGAAACAGGTAACCTTCTTTTCGGAGCCGAGTTGGGCCTGCAACAGGGGCTGCGCGTCCTGGGCTCAGAGGCTTACGGTGTTTCCAGCGGCTTCACGCTGCGCGAGGCACTTGCTTTTTTGTTTAGAAATCTCACTCAACAGACCACTGCGCAGAAGTTGCGGCTGGAAACCTACGATGAACTTGTGTTGCTGTCTTCTGAAATAACGATCGTAACGCCTTACGGTGCCAGTCAAACCCATGACCAGGTAGTCGGCAACGGGATTCGTATGATGAAGTCGTTCTATGGCGAATCCTGGTTGCCCAGGGAAGTCTTCTTGCAGCACAGTCTGCCGCCTGAACACAAACGTAGCTATCGACGGTTGTTTGGGGAGCGCATTTGCTTCGATGCTGAAGTCACCGGATTTACCTTTGCACTAGGCCTGCTGGATACGACCCTGCCGGAGGCTGATCCAATGGCGCACAAAATGTTTACGCATCAGCAGCAAGAGTCCGCGCTGCAGGCCCGGGGAAGCTTTACTCAACACGTGGAAAACATTATTCGTGTTAATCTGGCCAGTGGTGAGATGAGCCTCGAGTCGACGGCCCGGTTGCTTGCGACCAGTCCCCGCAGCCTGCAGCGCCGTTTGATGGATGAGGGCACCAGTTTTATTGAGCTGGTAGATGCCACACGATGCCAAGTGGCAGAACAATACCTGCTCAATTGTGATCTGCAGATGAGCCAGGTGTCGGAATTACTGGGGTTCAGCCAGCTCAGTAACCTCAGCCACGCTTTCAAGCGCTGGCACGGCATGAGTCCCAGCGCGTGGAAAAAGCTACGACACCAAACTGCGTTATAGCATTCAGCACTCGTAGGCTTTGCTGCGCAAGCGCTTGCGCGGTCGTTACCCGGTAATGGGCAACATGTCTTTTACAGTTTTCAGAATCGCTTCGGCAAATGCGTCATCATTTATTGCACAATCCACTTCTGTAAGCATCTCGCTGCCGTTTGCATAGGATTTGAAACTGTCCAGGAAGGCCTTGTCCGCTTCTGGATCGTGCATGGGGCTTCCCGCCCGGCTTGCGTCGGAATAGCCCCTGAGTGGTACCAGCAGGGCGGACGGTGCTGTCGCCCGCTCCATGCGCCTCGCCATAGCCAGTCCCACCAGCTCGTTTTCCATCTTGCCAGTGCGAACCAGCATGACATCCGGGCCATGCATGGCGTAGGAACGCCCCTGGAGGTCTTTTGGCAACATCTCGGGTCCCCTGACACCGGGAACGATGTGAATATCGATGCCACCGGGCGCAATGACTTGCGGAATCTGCAGGAGTTCAGCACTCTTCAATCGACTGCGATTAACAAAGTCGACGCCTGTCGCGTTCTGGATCTGCTCATCCGAATAGAAAATCTTTCCCAGCATTTCAAATGTGGTCATGTCGATGATGGCGCTGATCAAGCCGGTACGCACCATTTCGTCTAACTTGTCCGTGAGTGCGTGGAATACGATACCCTCGTAGCCCATTTTCTCCAGGCCTGCGAGGACTTTCATGACAGCTGGTGTGGTTACGCCCAGTGCGGTAAGCCCTACGACTGGTCTATCATCTGTCACCAGATGTGGTTGCTCGGCCATACCGACCAGTGCACCCGCGGCGTTGGATAGTGATTGGCGGACCAACCGGTTCAGACCAACGAGGTCAACGGGCGATTGCATAACGGTAATGTCTTCTTCGCCGGTACTGGCGATATTGGACATGCTGGTGAGCAGTACTTTGGGCATGCCCACAGGCAGACCTTTCAGCACGCGACTTGCGCTCATTGCGGCTGTACCGCCACCCATGCCCATGATGCCGTCGAGTTTCCCTTCACTCACGAGGCCAAAAACAATTTTGCGAGCCCCGGAAATCATGACGTTGGTTGCCTTGCCGCGATCAGCGCCTGCCTTGGCATCCTTGATAAGATCCTCAATTGTTCTGCCGCCCGCGCTAGCGACATCGGCACGGCTGTAGTCTGCTTTGCCTTCTGGCGTGCCCATCACGCCCATGTCTACCACGACGACCTCGTGGCCGCGAGACTCTATCAGTTCGCGCACCAGGCTAACCTCGTCCCCGCGTGTATCCAGGGTCGCAATCACACCCAGACGCTTGCGCCCGTCAACTGAAGTACTCTCCACGGCCGCGGCTGAGGCTTCTGCCATAGGCTCCGGCACTTTCGGTGATGCCGCCAGATAGGCGATATTGACGACAGACTTCAGGCTTCCATAAACCTCCTGCAGCTTGCTGTCGAACATAGCGGGGTTGGGGGTGTCCTGCGCAGCGCGGTGCAGCAATTTCTGCAGCCGGGTCTCAGACAAATAGGACAGCAGCGTAAGCAGACCTTTTAATTGTCTCCGATCACCCTCAGGCAGATTGCCGATGACGTGCACGGCGGCGTTCACGCAACCGGCTTCACGAAAACCCGGTAAATCTCCGTCCCCTGGAATGATAAACTCGCCGATTTGGGTCAGCGTTTCGATTTGGCGCGGGTTTAAATAGTCAGAAAGTTGCATCGCGGTCGCTCAGTTCAGGTTTCTATAATGTGTTACAGCAGTATTCTCAGGCGATCACTGCTTTATTTTGTGTTGCTTAAAGCCGGCACAGACACCTGAAACTGCCGTTTCTATGGGGATACGCTCAGCGGCAGAGGCGGCCACGAAACCTTCAGCATCGGTTTTCTCGTAAATGATCTCGGTGCTATCCGGGTCGAAGAAGGGCCCGCCGTGCAAAAGGCAAATCACGTCCGGATTGATTGCCCGCGCCGCGTCCATCATTTCCTGCGACAAGCCCAGCGTGCCGTCCAGGCCACGGTGATCGTTGCCGGTCATTTTGTAGCCCGTCTTGCCACCGCGGCTAGGACCCACATGCACGCAGATGACATCGGCGCCGGCGCGGGCCATGTCCTCTGCGTCGGAAACGCTACACGCGTACACCATGGTGAAGATGTCTTTTTCGTTGAGCAGACGAATCATGTCTACTTCACGCTGCCAGCCCCAACTGGTCTGGCCGTAACCCTCGGCGAAGGAGGCGTTATACTTGCGCTCCGTCATGTTTTCATCGCCGAGCAAGTTTTCTTTGAGGCCCTTGGTGGGGAAGTTGATAAAGCCGCTGAAACCTTTCTGCAGAAAGCGGTCGATGGACTCCTCAAGATCAAGCACATAGATATCGTTGGCCTCAATGCCGCCGATAAACGGCGTGCCTTTGACCACATTGGTCATTTCATCAATCATATCCAGTGTGATCGGATTGGAAACACCCTCAATCATAGTGGTGGGTACACCCATCATACGTGTTTTTCCGGTGCTGTAGACCAACAGCAAATCAGCCCCACCGGTTGCCGCACTCTTGGCGATCAGGCCGTTGCTGACACCTGCGCCAAGTATGGCTTTGCCGTCTGCGATCTCTGCCCGCAATTTCTTCAGAATTTCCTGTCGCGTAAAAGTCATTGCCAATTTCTCCATAAGTTATTACGTGTTATCGGTGTGCAGCCTGTCAGCAAACGTCCATATTAATCATTTGTAAATCTTTTTCCGCATCCAGCATACGCTCGCGCTGCGCCGCGACTTCAGGATCCCAGCAGGTCAGCGCGTGGGTGCCGGAGCGCGCGAAACAGCCCTGGCAGTGACTGCACTTGGGGCCTTCTATGTCATGCTTCAGGTGGTAGTAGAGATGCGGGTCTGCGATGAACGCGCGGCCAACGCTGATCATGTCGCACTGGCCAGTCGCCAGCGCGTTTTCCATATCCGCTTTCTCGGTGAACCCTCCCACCGCTATAACGGGAATGTTGAGGGCTTCCTTAAACGCTTCGGCATACTGCAGATTAAACATGGGCTTGTATCCGGACAGCCGGTTAAACATGAAATCCAACAGCGGCGCAAATATCTTTATTAGTGTCTGCTGCCCTTTGGGCCAGGTGGTGCCAGGGCCTTCGGTGACAAGGGTCTTGAAAAAACCAGTCCAGTTGCCTCGTACGAAGCTCCCACCTGATTCGTAGTGTCCCGCGGTGACCTCGATACCGTCTATACCCTCTGCTTCAAAGCGCTGGGCGATTTTAGTCAGATCGGGTGTCTTGAGGCCTTTCCGCAGAGGCAGTAGATCGTGGCCGTTTAATTTCAGGATGATTGGGTAGTCTGCTCCTACACGCTCGCGCATCTCGCGATAAACTTCAAGTCCAAAGCGCAGTCGATTCTCAAACGAGCCGCCGTAATCATCCGTGCGGCGATTTGTGTGTGGTGTTAGAAACGCGCTGATCAGGTAGCCGTGGGAAGCGTGCAGCTGGATCCCATCGAAGCCTCCTTTTTTGGCACGGACTGCTGCTTCGCCAAACTCCTTCACGGTTTGTTGGATCTCACCAATCGTCATGGCGCGTGGCACGCAGCCTGTGGTCGGGTCTTTGATCGCCGAGGGTGCCAGCGATACATCGCGGTCGAGACTTTCCGGGGCGCATTGCCTTCCAACGTGAAAAATCTGTGTAAAGATCTTGGAGCCATGTTTGTGAACCGCATCAGTGACGCGCAGCAAACCCTCAATTTTGTCATCGTTATCGAGGTTGAAAGAACCGCGGATTCCCTGGGAGTACTTGCTGAAATAGGTGGACCCGTTAATCAGCAGCGGTGTGCCGGCGCGGGCGAACTCTTCATAAAATTCGACCGCCGCGTCCGTGACGTAGCCATCGCGGTCGCAGAGAAACTCGGTCATGGGTGCTTTCATGACGCGCCCGGAGATTTCCAGCTTGCCTATCTTCATTGGCTGAAACAGCAAGTTTTTGCTATCAGCTGACATCAGTACTCCCAGTAATTAGGCGGCTTAATGGTTGGGCCGTTGGTAGAGGGGGCCCAGTTACAGGATAGAAACGATAGCACCGCCAGGTACAAATATTTGTTTATAGGCGCCATGTTTTTGTTTTCATATGCCAGCGGCGACAGGGCGCAGACCTGAGGCCGGCGTCATGGTGCAGTGTTAACGTAGAAACTACACCCATTATACTACAGTAGCTGAATTAACTGG
>Ga0209633_10000478_pt1 | contig 46455 bp, 49 predicted proteins | sample Cruoilmetagenom1_FD_187290 | JGI IMG/M metagenome (GOLD analysis project Ga0209633, IMG submission 187290) | Oil polluted marine microbial communities from Coal Oil Point, Santa Barbara, California, USA - Sample 1 (SPAdes) (version 2) | ecosystem: Environmental > Aquatic > Marine > Oil seeps ... | reverse complement strand
CTATTATTCTTTGTGTAGAAAGTTGTTTTTAAGGCTGTTTCGTCTGCACAGAAATACTTCAAAATTTCCTTGAATTTACGCTCAGAAAGGTGTGTATGGTTTAAATACTTGTTTTTTGGCTTCATTGCTTGATACTTTAGCATATTTTATCTGCTAAAGTAAGCAAGACCCTTGTTAATTGTCCTAAAGTACTCTGTTACTCGGGACTTTGTCAAATTATGGGGTTTCAATTAGTCACAAATCTGTATGATGTTGCCGGTGATGAAATTGATAAAATTAGCTGGGTTACTGGCTCTGATTCATCAGCTCTGGCTATCGCTAAGGATGTAGCAAATATACTTGGAGCGAGATTTCATCCTATGCAGAAGGTTAAAGCAGGCAAGGATGAGTTTCAAGTTTGGGAAAAAATGGTTATTAGAGAACAGGAGGTGGTTTTGCATATTGAAGAATTGATTACAACATCAACTACTTCAATTCGTGTTCGTAAAGGTATTCGTGAAGCTCATGAATATGAGATCAATTTCTTCCCCTATCTGCCAGTGTTAGTTTTTCGTCCTCAAAAAGGCAAAGACATTAGCACGATAGATAATAGTAAAGTCGTGCCAGCTTTGAGTTATGAAACCTTTGTTGTTGATCCTAAAGAAGAAAAATGTTCTCTTTGCGCAAAAGGATCAAAGGATTTGCCGGCAAAAGGCAAAAATTGGGAAAAACTTATTTCTTCAATGTAGGGAGATGAAAAATGCTTGGTTTTAGGAAACGACTCGAAGAACGTCAAAAGGAGAGCAATACTTTGTTGTGTGTAGGGTTGGATCCTCTTGAGGAGAAGATTCCTCCACATTTACTCAGGAAACACAAGGGCAATGTTAGCGAAGCAATTTTTGAATGGATGAGAGATATTGTAGATTCCACTGCTTTTTTTGCATCGATGTTTAAGTTTCAAATTGCCTACTATAGTGCAGTTAAGAGAGGTGAAAGGTCTCTCCAGTTGCTTATTCGGTATATTCAAGAAAGACACCCCAATATTCCGATTTTTCTTGATTGTAAAAGAGGCGATATTGGTAGAACCCAAATCCAGTATAGAAAAGAAATTTTTACAAAGTTTGCTGCAGATGGTGCTAACTTCAGTCCATATATGGGAAGTGATTGTATGAAAGTGTTGGTAGACCTTAACTATCCAGAAAGGGCTTTAGTTGGGTTGGCTTATACAAGCAATCCTGCAGCACGTCAAATTCAAGATAAATTGACGCCAAGACCCGATGGGAAATTAGAACCTTTTTGGCTTTCTGTCGTGCGAGATACTCTGGGTTGGGCCAAAGAATTTGGGGTGCTTGATAATGCTGGTTTAGTTATGGCAGCTGCTCATAAAAGCTCCGAAGATGAAAATGTTATTATTTCCCAGCACTTGGTAAGGGCGCGACTTCTTGTCGGTAATGAAATGTGGTTTTTGATTCCAGGGATTGGCACGCAGAAGGGCTTTGTTGCTGACACCGTGAATACAGCTTTTTTCGGTCCAGGTTCTATTGCTATCAGTTCTTCCTCTGGTATTACAAATGCAAGTAATAAAATTGATTATGCTAAGGCTGCAGCAGGAAAAGCAGAAAAGTTGAGGGATGATATCCGTATAAATCATGGTTATATGAAATAAACCAAAGGAGACAACGTTCTCAAAATTCGCCAAATTCAAGTTGGAATTTGGCGGATTTTTTTTATCTTAATTTAGTGTGCTATAATCTAATTTGAGAATTAAAACGTATATAAAAAATGATACAAAAAAAAGTTATAAAAGTATTTTGGATATTTATTCCCTTAGTGTTAATCGCATTTATATTTTTTGTGATTCGTAAACCCTCTAATAATCGTGATTGGGAAGTAGATCAAAGTATTTTACCAGAAGTGGAAATTGAGAATAATCTAGTGCATATTAAAAATATCAGGGATTTCGATTATAAAACAGAAACTAATTATATAAAAAACTATTATGATAGAACATTCGATCTTGATAAAATAAAAAGTATTGATTTTGGACTCTCAATTTTTTCTAAGTGGAAAGGATTAGCACATACATTTTTAAGTTTTGGTTTTGAGGATGGAGAATATGTTGCTGTCTCTATTGAGATACGAAAAGAAAAAAATGAAACATATTCAGCGTTAAGAGGCTTGCTTAATGAATATGAAATTATGTATGTAGTGGCTGATGAAGGGGATGTGATTAAATTGCGTACAAATATTAGGGATGAAAAAGTTTATCTATATCCAGTGAAAACAACTAAAGAAAAGCAACAAGAACTTTTCTTGAATATAATGGAGCAAGTCAAAAGGCTCGAAATAGAGCCAGAGTTTTATAACACAGCGACAAATGCATGTGGAACTGGAATTATGTCGCATGTCAATGAGATATCAGAGAGGAGAATCCCAATTGATTTTAGGGTTTTGATTCCTGGATATTCTGATGAATTGGGGTACAAATTAGGTTTGTTTGATACAGAGTTGTCTTTGGAAGAAGCACAAAAAAAGTTTTATATAAGTGACAAAGCGAAGAAGTTTGTTAAAGGACAAAATTTCTCTAGAATGATAAGAGAATAATTTTAGAAAAATAAACTATAATATCAAAAACACACCCTTAAGGGTGTGTTTTTGATATGTATCTGATGATCAATAGTTTTTAGTTAGCAAGGTCTAGTTCTTTATCAATTCTGATTTGTTCTACAAATTCAGGAACATGACTAACTAATACCATTGTACCTTTAAATTCATTTAGAGCTTTTGCAATAATAGGAATATGTCTAAAATTAATATGATTTGTTGGTTCATCTAAAATTAAGAGACCAGGTTCTTGTAATGTTAATCGAGCAAAAGCTACTAAACCTTTTTGTCCTTCCGAAAGAGAACCTATTTTTGCATTGATAATAGTTTGATCTATCAGGAAGCCAGAGGAAATTCTTCGTAGTTTTTGTTCATTTTTTATATCCATTATTGATTCTAGTGAATCATGAACGGTTTCTTCGAAATCTAAAGTAGAAAAATCTTGTCTATAATATCCAACTTTTACACCTTCTTTTATTTTAGCAGAATTATTTTGTTGAGTTGCTATTTTTTCGAGCAAGGTTGTTTTTCCAATTCCATTAGGACCTTTTAAAAGCAGATGTTCATTTTTTTTCAAGGAAATATCAGCTTTTCTAGTAACTTCTTTCTTGTTTTGCATGATAGTGAATGATTCTACTGATAAGATTTCACCAAGTAAATCTTCCATAGTTGGTATGCTGAAATCTCTAATTTCCTGATCTTCTCTTTTTACAGCAACTTTGTTGGTTTCCATTCTGGCTACTTCTTCTTTCATCTTTCTTGCAACTAAACGCATCTTTCCACCCTTATTTGCAAAGTAATTGATTTTTTCTTTATTGTCCTTAATCTTCTTTTCGAATTGAGCATTTTTTCTTCTTTCCTTTTCAACTCTAGTTGCAATTTCTTCTATTACATTATAATAGTCTCCAACATATTGATCTATTTTTTGAGTGAATATATCTAAATAGAGAACACTATCAGTAAATGTATTTAGGAAATCTGCATCATGTGAGATAACAATACATGTTTTTTCGTAGCACATCAAAAAAGACATCAAATGACCAATTCCTTCAGCGTCTAGGTTGTTTGTTGGTTCATCTAGAATTAAAAGCTCTGGTTCTTGGATTAGTGCTGAAGCTAATAGCAGTCTAGCTTGCTGGCCTCCTGAAAAATCTTTTATTTTTTTATCATGTGCCGCTTCTAAGTTTACTATTTCCAGAGCAGTGTCTATCTTGGGAGCAATTGCATATATTTTTTCTTCAAAACATTTTTCAAAGAATTCAGTGATAGTTAATTCAAGCTCTTCTTGAGAAATGATTTGTTTTGCGTAAGCAACCTTTAGATTGTTTGAAACATGAATCGTTCCACTTTTTGGTTTTAACTCATTTGTGATTAATTTTAAAATGGTACTTTTCCCTGCGCCATTTTGTCCCATAATAGTGGTTTTTGTTCCTGGGCGAATTGCAAAGGAAGCCTCTTTGAGGATTTCTTTGTCGCGACCATAATCAAATGAGACAGAGTTAAATCTTACTACTACTACTTCTTTTGCCATATTTAGAATTTAGATAATTTTATTCTGTTACCAATAACAAAAAACAAACAATAATCTTCTCTGAGAGGAGCTATTGCAGTATTTTGTATTGTGACAAAAAGTTTAGCATACTCAAAAAGTTTGCCAAGTGGTATTTCGTTCTCTTTAAATAAATCAGTATAAAGTCTTTTAAAATGCAAACAAAAATGTTAAATTGCGTAGTACAAGAAAGATAACAAGATTAAGATAATTCGCTATGCAAAATGTCCAGCAAGATGCGACTGATGATGAATTGGTGGAGTTGTCGAAAACTAATCCGGATTTTTTTGGAGAATTAGTTGTCAGATACGAGAATAAACTATTTGCCTTTGTTAGAAGAATTTCTTATTTTTCTAATGAAGATATAGAAGATATTATCCAGGATACTCTTGTTAAGGTATATAAAAATCTAAACGCTTTTGACAATTCATTTAAGTTTTCAACCTGGATTTATCGAATTGCAAGAAATACAACTTTTGATGCAATTAGAAAAAAACATGCCAGACCTCAGTCCGCTAGACTGGAAGAGGAGGATTGTCTGAAGATTTTTCGTTCTAGCGTTGACTTGGAAAAAGAAATGGTTGTTGTTGATGATCTAGAAAAAATTAGAAAAATAATTGACGGTATGCCAATAAAATATAAAGAGGTATTTATTTTGAAATTTATTGAGGGCAAAAGTTATGAAGAAATTATGGATATTATCAAGAAGCCAAAAGGAACAATAGCAACTCTTATTAGTCGAGGGAGAAAAATGATTGTTCATGAAATTGAGAAAAAAGATTTAACTCTATCATAAAAATATGAGAAAAATGAAGAAAGATATTTCTAAGGAAATTGTTGAAAAAATAAAAAAAGAAAAAATAAAACCAATAGAGAAGTGGAAGATTAATTTTAAAAACTATCTTTATTGGGGAGTAGTTGGAGTTTTTATTTTGCTTTCGGGTGCTTTTTTCTCATTGATTATTTTGAATTTTACAGGTTTTGGAGAAGAAATGTTTGGATTTTTTCATTTGGGAAGATTTCTAAGAATTCTTATCTTTACTGCTCCATATCTATGGATTTTAGCTTTCGGGATTTGTGTAATTTCAGGTGTTTTTATTTTCCAAAAAACAAAAACTGGTTATCGGCACAATGTTTTATTTGTTGTAAGTATCATTTTGATTATAGTTTCTGTTTTAGGTGTCGTGGGACATTTTCTTAGAATGAATGAAAGATTGGAGGATGGTCTTCCACATAATATTGATCATCGAATGATGAAGTTTAAAAAAGAGGGCAGGCTATTTATGCCAGAGGAAGGTGTTTTAGTTGGAAAGATTAAAAAAGTCAAAGAAGGTAGTATTTTGCTTAATGATCCAAAAAATGAAAAATGGGTTGTTCTTTATTCAAATAAAACTAAAACTGCTAAAGACATAGAGCTTAAAGAAGGTGTTAAGGTGATTATTTTTGGTGAAAAAAGCGGTGATCATGAATTTTCTGCTTTTGGTATTAAAAGAATGGAAAGACCAAAGAGAGTGATAAAAGAGAATGATGACATGTCATCCAGAAGGCCTTTAAAAAAGGACGTGGATAATCTAGAACGAAAGTAAAAGTTATTAGTTTCAAGTCTGAAAAAATAAAAAATAAAAACCGCCAAAAAGCGGTTTTTATTTTTTATTAAAAGTTTTCTATACAATTACTTTTTTCCAAAGACCATGAACATTGCAGAAAGCTCTAATCTCAATTATACTCTCTTTTGTGTGAAGCTCCATTTCAGTAGAATCGTTTGGGCTGAGGAATTTTTTCCCAATTTTACCATCCTTAGTTTTAATCTCCACCCATTCGATATAATGAGACTCTTCCATTGGGTGAGAAGTTTCTCCAATTTTGATTTTGATACCACCACTCTCTATTAACTCTATGACAGGAAGGTGTTTCTCATTACCTTCTTTAGTGGTTTTTTCTTCTAATAGTGTCATTGACACACCACAACAAACAAGTTCTCCAGCGCCTGTATGTAGAACTTCTGTGATATTTCCACATAGTTCACATTTGTAGATTTGATTTAGTTCCGTCATATGTTTAAGTTTATTTTTTAACTTCGAAATATGCTTTCGGATGATTACAAGAAGGACATTTATCAATAGCATTTTCACTGACATGTGAATATCCACATTTTCTACATTGCCAAGTCATGGCAATCTTTTTCTGAAAAGTAGTTTCATCTTTCAGATTTGTTAAGAATTTTTTGTAACGATCTTCATGATTTTCTTCTGCTATGGCAATTGATTTCAGTCTGGCTGCTATTTGTGGTAAATTCTCTTCTTGAGCTATTTGAGCAAATTCAGGATACATTGATGTATGTTCATGATTTTCACCGTTTATTGCGTCTTCCAGATTTTCTTTTGTTGTTCCTAATATGGTTGAAACATCAGTTGGAACATCAATTTGATTAAATGAACTATCACCATCTTTTAGTTCGCTTATCATTCTCATTAGCCACTTAGCATGCTCTGTTTCTTGAGTCGCTGTTAGTTCGAAATTTGCAGCAATTTCCTCAAAGCCTTCTTTTTTTGCGATTTTTGCATACATAGTGTATCTATTTCTTGCCTGACTTTCTCCAACAAAAGCTTTTGCTAAATTTTCAATTGTTCTTTCCATTTTTTTGTTAAATTATTTTAAATTATAAAGGTTGAACTATCTCTGAAGGTTAAGTATCTGAATTATAGCAAAGTTATTTAGAAAATAATAATAATTTGATAATAAAAAACTTAGATTGGAGTTCAACTTTTTAAAAATCAAGATATTTTTTGTTATATTTTTTAACTTTTCTGATATACTTTGAAAATGCTTTTTGTTTTTGTTTATGTTTTTTGGAAAAGGACACTGTTTTTTTAAATCGTTCTCTTTCTGATTCGGCTCTTAGTTTTAGAAAGTTTTGGTATCTTTTTTTTGATAATTTTCCAGTTTTAATTGCTTCTATAACAGCGCAACCTTCTGTCATCTCATGGTCGCATCTAGTGTATTTGCAGAGTGTCATTAAATTTTCTATATCTGGAAAACTAGAGCTTAATGACTCTATATTTACTATTCCAACCTCTCTTATTCCAGGAGTATCAATTACAATTCCACCATTTGGTAAAATAAACAACTCTCTTCTCGTTGTTGTATGCCTCCCTCTAGAGGCACTTTCTCGTATGGGTTTTGTTTTTTGAATATAGTTTTGCAGAAAGTGATTTATAATAGTTGATTTTCCAGCACCAGAAGAGCCAATAAAAACAACAGTTTCTTGCGGTTTGATATTCTTTTCTAGTTCTTTTAAATTTATTCTTTTTTCTGCACTAATTGCTAATATTTTAATGTCTTGGAAATTTTCAGCAACTTCCTTTTTAGTTACTTCAAAGTTTTTTTGTAAATCAATTTTGTTAAGAACAATAACTGGGACGCTTCCCCCTTCTTTTGTGAGGGTTATATATCGTTCCAGTCTCTTCATATTGAAGTCCTGATCTAATCCTTGGATAATAAAAGATTTATCTATGTTCGTGACCAATATTTGTTTTTCGGTTGAATCTAGTTTTTCTTTTCGAAAGAAAGTCGAATGCCTAGGCAAGATTTTTTTGATAAGAGCTCTTTTTTCATTTGGAATTTTTTCAAATTCAATCCAATCACCAACTCTTGGCTTTTGTTCAGAGGATAATCCTTCATATAAGACCTTTCCACTTAAAAATCCTTCAAGTTTGGCTTGATTGGACTGTAATGTATAATTTGATTTATTTTCAATTGTAATCCTTGCTATATTTTTTAGGTCACAAGACTTTTCTTGAGGCAGAGTTTTTTTAAATATTTTCCACCCAAATTTTTCGATAAGCATATTTGTGTTTTTATGTTAGAAACTATAACATAGTTTCAGGTAATAATGAAATTGATTGACTTTTATGTTTTTTCTTGAGTATACTTTCAATGTAGTACTTATTAGCTTTTATTTCCAACCATAATTTAGAGGAGGACTCTGTATGAGTGAATTAGTTCTTGGTATTAATGGTTTAGGCAGAGTTGGCAAGTTGACATTGTGGGCTCAGTTGGCAAGGAACGATTTTGACAAGATAGCTATTAATGTTGGAAGGGAAGTGGGAGACTCTCTTCAAAGTATCATTGAGTATATTCGAAAAGACTCAACACACGGCTATCTGAGCAGTTATTTGTTTGGTATTGCCAGCAGGAGAGAAGTTGAAATTGAAATAATTTCAGTTGAGAGAGGCCAAGTTCAGATTAATGGAAAAGAAATTTGGTTTCTCAGGAGCGATCGAAATCCTCATGATATTAAATGGGGTAAGGTCGATCTGGTTGTTGATACAACTGGGAAGTTTAATAATCTTGATTGCGACTCAATTAATAATCACGGCTCCGTAATTGGGCGTTTTGATGGAAGTCCAAGTGTCAAGAAAGTTGTTGTGTCATCACCTTTTAAGATTGAAAGAGAAGAAGCTCTTATGCCAGATGATGCGGTGACCGTAGTTCTTGGGATTAATGAAGAGGCTTACATTCCCAGGAAGCACAGAATCATCTCTAATGCTTCTTGTACGACAACTTGCTTAGCGCATATCCTAAAACTGTTGGTTAACCATTTTGGGGCTAATGCGTTGCTTTCATTTTCGATGGATACAGTGCATACAGTTACTGGTAAGCAAACTGTGTTGGATTGTGTTCTCGCTGCTGGAGAAACCGATCTTTGTAAAAGTCGTTCTGCTTTGAATAATATATTTCTAACAACGACTGGTGCGGCTAAGGCACTTGGGCTGGTGATGCCTGAAATTGCGGATGTTAGTTTTATTACACAGTCAATTAGAAATCCGACCATAACTGGTTCGTTGGTTATTCTGACAGCTGATTTTGTTACATCATCTTCCGATGAAGATTTCAGAGAAATCGTTAACAATGTAATGAGACGAACAGCAAAGCTTGATAAAAATGGTTATCTGAAATTTTTTGAGACAAGGAATGTTTCCAGTGATGTGGTTAGAGTACCTTTTGCGGCTGCTTTAATTGAGGGCTCTCAGACTAATGGCTGCAAATGGCAGGAATTATTTTGTTATCAAGGGTGTCTTGATGGCGGCAAATGCCATTGGTGCTGCTGTGATTATTGAAATTGCACGCAGCGAAGGTGGAACAAATGCATATTGTGGTATCAATTTCTTGAATATATCCAGAGTAGTGGATGCTATTTGCAACGAATTGTGGATTATGATTCCAGTTGCAGTTCATGCTGATCATTTTGGTATCAAACATCTAAATCAAATTCCCCAAGCAAAAATTGAAATTCCATCTCTTTTTAATTCCGGAATTACATCGATTGCAATTGATGCTTCACATTTGCCAGATGACGAAAACCTTATTACCAACATTGAACTTGCTCCTTTTATTCTCGAGTGGGCTGGTTTTGAGACAGAAATTGGGGAAATAAAAGGCACTATCGGGATGTCCACCCCAGAAGAAGCACTTTTCCTAATCAGCGGATTGAATGCTAGGGGAATCTTTCCTGATTTTCTAGCATCTAATAATGGCTCAAAGCATGGTATCGAGAAAAGTGCTCTTGGGATCAATGTTAATCTTACTGCTGAGATTCTTTTTGCATTAGAATCTTTTCTTATTTCTGGAGCGCAGCATGGAACGTCAGGAAATGACTCGAACCGTCTAAGGTCGATTGCAGCAACACTAACCCCACCAAGGCAAATGTTGCAACAGCTCTTCAGATGGTTTCCTGGGGTCTCAAAGTTGACGATTTTGGCAACTGTTTTCTTGAAAACGACTTGCCTGTGAAAATGTCTGATCGAGGAATGCCTGATTCAATATGGCAAGAAATGTTGCAGTATGCTGATGAAAAAGGTTTTTGATGTCAGTAATACGGCAGGAGAGGTTATCGAATTAATCCTCTGGACGGATTCGTATGATGCTGGACCTAAGGTCGGAAGAATCGAGAGTCCCGAAGAATGGACAGATGACAAGATTAAAGAAAGAGTCCAGTTTGCAAATCAGGACAAGGGTACAATAGTTGAATGTGATAAATAAAATAAATATGATTAGCTTGTAAAACAAAACAAAAGCCGTATAAAGGAGATGTATGGCTTTTTCTATATTCAAAATCAAAATAAAATCTAAAAATATTTGTTTACCTTTATTTTGTCTTTGTCGATTGTGATATATCCAGAGGGAATATCAGTTCAGCAACCACAGTTATAGTAGCGAGTGTTGCCAGATTTTTTTCGTAATGTTTTGTGTGTATGTCCACAGATTATATAATCAACATCCTTGAGTTTTGCGTAGAGAAGTGCTCGTTGAGCAACTTTTTTTGAAAGACGAAGCCATCCTTTGCTTTTTCCTTTTATGAAGCGACTCATGCGCTTGTCTTTAAAATCAGCTAATTGGAGCAGGTTATAAGCTTGATTTGCAATAAATTCCAACAATTCATTATCAATTAAAAAATTGTTAAATTGATGACCATGTATTGCTAGATATTTTTTATCTTTGTATTTCCACCGGTATGTTTTTTTAACCCGAGTATTTGTCAGATTAGCAAAAATTTGTACGATTCCCTGGTCATGATTTCCTTCAACCCAAATAACCTTTTTAGTTTTAGAAATTCTGCCTACTGTTGAAAGAAACTTCCAATCATTTTCTTTGAGATGGCCAAAGTCGAGATCCTCGAACATGTCACCAAGTAGAATCAATTTTTTGAATTTAAAATTTTTCAAAAAAGTCGTTGCTTTTTTACTGCGACTTACCTTAGAGCCCATATGAAGACCTGAGATTATCAGAGTATGCGTTTTATTCGGGAGTGATTTTTGTTTTGTCATTTTGTATTTTGATACTTAGCATCTACATAATAACACAAGAATGATGTTTTTAGGAAAAAGTATTTACAATAATATCTCTATTTTAAAAAACTAACCGCACAAGGCTATTGCTTCGTGCGGTTTTTAAAAAGTTTATTGTTTTGGTTGAGGATGATAGATAGCTTCTATTTTATATCTACCTGCTGGTTCTGGATAATACAATGCCTCAATAAGTGTTATATCGGGTAGTAAAAAATCCTCTTTCCATCGGCGGTTTATTTCTTGTGGAAATTCCAACGACGAAGGGTGTGTCTTTGTTTTGAACCAGTCAGAGAGCATATAGCTTTCATTTCCTGTGTTGTAAAAGCAAATCGCTATGGTATGAACAAATTTTTCGTTACTATCATTGAAAGAAACAACCAGTGATATAGATTTATTATCTATAAAATATAAATCTTGTTTGGGTATGATTTTTGTAGTAGAGCTAAAAGTTGATAGGTCTGGTGTTTTTTCTTTCATTTTACTGCAAGCGGTAAAAATAAAAAGTAGTAGTAAAAACATTAAGACTAGAAATATTTTAACTTTCATTGAAGTCCTCCTTTTGGGAACATTAATTGTTGAGTACTAACCTTAGCTTTAGCACATTTATTGATATTTGTCAATAAGAAAAGAGATTTTTTATAAGTAGATAAAAACATACCAGGTTTATTTTTAATTTTTAACTAGTCAATTGATACTCTTTTTTTGGTAAAATGAAAACTTTTCAAAAGAGTTGTCGTTGTACTTAGTGAGAATGTTTTGAATGTCTTCCGCGGGACAAGAAAAATGTTTTATAAATTAAATTACTAAGAAAAAAACATGAACAAGAAAAAATTAATAATCCCATCAGTTTTTGGGTTAACAGTTTTGACGGCAGTTGCGTCTTTGGGAATAAGTAACACATTTGCTTATCAAGGGGATTATTCTCAAAAAGGCCCAGATTATTCAGAGGAGCGGCATGAAATTATGGAAAAATCTTTTGATGAAAACAATTACAATAATTGGAAAGAACAAATGACTGGAAGGGGAAGAATAACAGAAATTGTGAACGAAGAAAATTTTTCTCTTTTTGCGCAGGCTCATAAATTAGGACAGGAAGGCAGAATTGCTGAAGCTGATGAAATCAGAAGAGAATTAGGACTTCGAACAAGTGATGGAGAAAAACTTGGGAAAGGTCATGGTAAATCAGGTGGAGAAGGAAGAGGAAAGGGAAATGGAAGGAATCAAGGACAAAACAATGGAGGCAATTTCGTTGATAAAGATGGAGATGGAAATTGTGATAATCTAAAATAATTAGTTTATACCGAAGAGAGAGGTATTTATATCTCTCTCTTAAAATAAATTAATTAGAAAAAAATGAAAAAGACTAGATAAAAAATATGAAAAGATTTATTCCAAAAATTTCACTACGGTTTTTGTTGCAATTTATAATTGTAATGATTGTTTTTTATTTAGCATTTACGCACCAATTCTATGGAATTGAAAAAGCAGCGCCTATTGATGCGTATTGTCCTTTTGGTGCAGTAGAAAGTTCACTTACACTATTATTTAAAGGTGAATTTTTAAAAAGAATTTTTACCAGTTCCTTTATTTTAATGGGGATTTTTTTGTTTGCCAATTTATTTTTGGGCAGGGTTTTTGTGGTTACTTTTGTCCCTTGGGAGCGATTCAAGAGTGGCTGAGGTTCTTAGGCAGGACAATCGGTTTTAAAAAAGATATTGAAATTTCAGAAAAAATAGATAAATATTTAAGATATGTAAAATATTTTATTCTTGCTATTATTGTATATTTTTCTTTTTATCTCGGGGATTTGGTTTTCAGAATGTATGATCCCTTTGTAGCGTTGGTGCATTTCGGAACTGAGTTAGAAGAGAAAATTATTGGATATTTAATCCTAGGACTTATTATTATTTCAGCGATATTTTCTAAGAGTTTGTGGTGTCGTTACTTCTGTCCTCTCGGAGCGTTTTTTGCGATCTTTAAAAAAATTAGTTTTTTAAAGATTAAAAGAGATACTGATTCTTGTATTGATTGTGGTATTTGTGATAGAATTTGTGTGGCAAATTTAAAAATTAAGACTGCTGATGTCATCAAATCCGCTGATTGTATCAGTTGTGGAAAATGTATCAGTGATTGCCCAAAGGATAGCTTGAGTTATATGATTTTTGGTAGAGCAGTTTCTAAAAAAATCTTTTTGTTGATGGTTATTATATTGGTATTAGTACCTTTGTCCATTGCACCGTTTACTCCTTTTTGGCAAACTAAAGTTCAATCAAATGTTGTAAATGTAAAAGGAGAACTTAATGTTGCTGATATCAGAGGCAGTAACACTTTGAATTATTTAATTGAGACTACAAAGGTTCCGCTAAGTGAATTTCAAAAAGTATTGGCGCTTCCAGAAAAGATAGATACTTCTTTGAAATTGAAATCAATTGGTTTGGAATATGGACTTAAAAATGAGAGAGGAGAAATTATAGAGACGGAAGATTTTAGGAAAGTTGTTGAGCAGTATATTGCGGAAGAAAAGGTATTGAAAAAAGTAGAGATAAAAAAGTATGAAACAGATTGTCTATTTGGAAAAACAGATTGTAAATTTCCAGGAGATTGTGGGCGTTATGTTGATAATGATGAGAATAGAGTTTGTGATCATTCCGAATAAAGTTTATTGTATAAGAAGACACAAAGAATTTTTTGTAGGTTAATCAAAAAGAACGAATAAAATTTTTATGGAATTGGGAAGCGATTTTAGCGATAAAACTGATATTGAATTAATCGAATTAGCAAAGCAGGATTCGGAGTATTTTGGAGTGGTAATGAATCGTTATAAAGAGAAGCTATTCTGGTATATTAAGAGAATCTCCTATTTTTCTAATGAAGACATTGAAGATATTTTGCAGGAAGTGTTGATTAGTGCCTATCGAAGTTTAAATGAATTTGATGCTTCTTTCAAGTTTTCTAGTTGGATTTATCGAGTTACTCACAATAAAGTAGTTGATGAAATTAGAAAAAGGAAAAGACGCAAAGAGGGATCATTTGATGAGTTAAAAGAGAATGATATAAAAATGTTTCTTTCTTCTAGTATCGATTTAGAGCAGAAAGTTCTTTCAGACGATTGCTATAAGAAGGCTAGAAAAGTAATTGAATCAATGCCTTTGAAGTATCGAGAAGCAATAATTCTCAGGTTTTTAGAAGAAAAGAGTTATGAAGAAATTATGGATATCCTAAGAAAGTCAAAGGGTTCTGTAGCTACATTAATTGCCAGAGGAAAGAAGATTCTCAAAAGAGAACTAACACAAATTAGAATTGATTGTTTATAAAAAGATGAAAGATTTTATTCAAAGAGGATTAGAAGAAATTAAGAAAGAAAAAATAAAACCAATTGCAAGTTGGAAATTTCAGGTTAGAGATTTTTTTTGGTGGATAGCTTTTAGTTTTTCAATTTTGGCTGGAGGAATTTCAATTTCAATTTCAATTTTTTTAATAACAGAGCTTGATTGGGGAATGTACCAACATTTAGGGCATAGTTTTTTAGAAACTTTTCTAATTATGTTTCCTCATTTTTGGTTTGTTTTTCTTAGTATCTTTCTTTTTATTTCTTATCAAAATTTGCGTCATACCAAAAAAGGGTATCATTACGAGTTGATTCTAGTGACAGTCGTTATCGTTTTTGTAAGTATTATTCTGAGTTTACTTTTTTCTTTCACTAAAATTGATCAAAAGTTGAATCAGATTTTTATTAATAAGATCCCAGGTTACGAGAGAATTATTCATACCAAAGAACATCAATGGTCACAGCCAGAAGAAGGTTTATTTTCTGGACGAATTATTAAAAAAGAAATAAAAAATAACACTACGACATTAATTTTGGAAAATGCAAAGAGTGGAGTCTGGGAAATTTTTGTTAAAAAAGAAACATTGATTCGTGGGAGGGTCAAGTTAGTGGAAGGTGAACAAATAAAGATTATTGGAAAACAAAGAAATAATCAAAATGAATTTGAAGCGAAAGAAATCAGGCCATGGGAGAGAAGAGGAAATCATAAGATAAAATTTTAAAAAAGAACCTCTTATTGAGGAAAGCAAAAAGTAGCAGATTCGAATTTCGATTCTGCTACTTAAGTTTTTGTGAACTTCTCGCTAGATGGAATTTTGTCTGCATGTTTTAACAATTGAGAAGATAACTTCTCGATGATAGCCATTAGTGTCCTCTGTGTACTTAATAGTTTTCTCTGTGACATTTTCAGTTTCCCATTTGATAGTCGATATCTTTATTCGAGGTTTTTTTGAAAAATTACTTTTCCACCAATCAAATAAACTTGTTAGTTGATTGAGATAGTTTAGTGCTTCAGGGCTAAACAAAACTAGGATCCACCTACCAAGTGTTTGCGAAGCGGTGGTGCCTGCCATTAGTGCTATAAAAATAGGACTAAAGCTGTAGACAGGATTAAATTGTTATTGTTTTTCATAACTAACTCCTTTGTAGTGTACTGGTTGTTGCTATCTAGGCACCTTGTAACTGTAACATATATACTACTTTTTGTCAAGAGTCAAAGTAGTAAGGTTTTAATTAACAATAATTGAAAAGAAGGGTTTGCATTAGTTTTGCAAACCCTTCTTTTTTTGATCTTTAGTCAGTGCAGGATGCCTTTGATAAAATGATGCATCTGCGGTGGTAATGGAAGAGGAATTTCTATTTTTCCCAAAGGAAAGGAAATCCTAATTCCACCTGTAATTTTTTGTGTACTCGAAATTTTTTGCCAGGGAATTCCGTCAATCAATATGAAATTTCCTTTTTGAAAAGTTGATTCAGTGAATTCATCAAAAAGTGTTACCGGGATAGGATCTGAGTCGAGCTTTCTCATCTTGATCTCTAGTGAATTTGATTGGAAAAAATGCCATGTGCTAGAATCAATTCTGAACTAAATTGATTGAAAAATCAACTAATAGGATATTAGTTGAAGTATTTTATACTTAGTTATTTATGTGTTGCTATTTTTTTATTTCACCATAAAGCTTTATGTCTGCTTTTAAAATATTAAAGTTCTTTGAAAGATTTAATTTTTCAATAAAGTTTTTTGGAAGATCAAAATCATAAACCTTACCCGTTTTTTGATCGATGATGTGTCCGTGATTTCCAATTGAAGTCTCATAAAAAGCGCAAGATCCAAGACCTTTTATTTTTATTAGAGTTCCCTCACAAGTTAGACACTTTAATGTTCGATAGACAGTTGCTTGTCCAATAGAAGGATGGTTTTTTTGAAGTAGTTGGAATATTTTTATAGCAGAGTAGTGTTTGTGCTTACAAAGTTTGATTATTTTTTCATTGTACATTTTGGGTCGCATTGTTTTTTATGGATGAATTGTAAATTTAAAATTTGCTTGTTGACATGCTTTAGTATAGTATGGTAAATTAAGTATATTGATAATCATTATCATTATCAATATTAACATATTTAATAATAAACTAATATTAAAAAAATGCAAGAAAAACAACAAGAAAAAGAGGTCACAAGTATGCCACTAATTGGTGAAGAAGCTCCAGAGTTTAAGGCTCAGACAACAATGGGGCCAATATCTTTTCCAGAGGATTACAAAGGAAAATGGACAGTGCTTTTTTCACATCCGGGTGACTTTACGCCAGTTTGCACAACTGAATTTTTAGGATTTCAGGATCTGAAGGAAGAATTTGATAAAATTGACACGCAGTTACTCGGTTATTCAGTGGATGGGATTCATTCTCACATTGAGTGGGTGAGAAATATCAAGAAAAATTTCGATGTTGAAATCGAATTTCCAATCATTGGTGGACTCGAGGTAGCTCATTTGTATGGAATGATTCATTCAATTGATACAAGCGTTACAGTTCGTGCTGTGTTTGTAATTAATCCAGTAGGAAAAATTTCCGCAATGATCTATTATCCTCTTAGCAATGGAAGGGATATTAAAGAAGTTTTGAGGTTAGTTAAATCTCTTCAGAAAAGTCATGATGAAGGAGTGGCAACTCCAGAGGCTTGGCCTAAAAATGCAAGATTTAATGATGAGGTAATCATTCCTCCCGCAGCTTCAGTGGCAGACGCTATGAAAAATGAAAACAATAAAGAATATAATTGTAAGGATTGGTACATTTGCACAAAGAAAAATAACTAGTTCTTCGTAATAGTTTTTTAAAAGCATCGCCTTTCAGAGAGGCGATGCTTTTTAGTTATTTATAAGTTTTTATTTCCTAGATTTTTCGTAGGCATCAGTAGCTTTTATAGCAGCCATAACACTTTCTGGTGTTATTGGGACAAGTTTATTATAGATTGTTTCTCCTTTTGCACAGGCTTTTTCAGCAACTTTCATTAAGTCTTCGTCTGTTGGGCTTCCAAGACCGACTTGTGCTAATGTAGTCGGAAGTCCAATCGCTTCACAGAAACTATAAATTTCATTAATAAAGTCAGTTGGTTTATCTGTTAAGAATAACGAAGCAATAACACCAATGGAAACTTTTTCGCCGTGGTAATATGAGTGAGTTGCTTCAAGGGCAGTTAGTCCATTATGAATCGCATGACAAGATGCAATTCCACCACTTTCGAATCCAAGGCCACTTAATAGCGTGTTTGCTTCAACAACTTTTTCAAAAGCTGGTGTTACTACCTTAGCTTCGTTTGATATTTTTGCAATTTCACCGTATTCCAAGAGTGTTTCAAAACAAAGTTCAGCTAGGGCATATGCCGTCATAGATCCTTTGGCCCCAGCAAAGTTATCAGCATATTTTAATTGACAGCTCCTTGCTTCAAGCCAGGTTGTAAGAACATCTCCCATTCCTGAAACAAGAAATCTTGAAGGTGCTTTTGAAATAATTGTAGTGTCTACTAAAACACAATTAGGGTTTGATGGTAAGAAAAGATAGCGATCAACAATTCCTTCGTTCGTGTAAATAACAGAAAGAGCACTACAGGGTGTATCTGTTAAAGCAATCGTTGGAACGACAATTATAGGTAGTTTAAGTTTATGAGCAGTTGCTTTTGTTATATCTATAGTCTTACCGCCTCCTATTGCTATCACAACTTCACTTTTATCTTCTTCTATCTCTTTTGAAACTTTTTCTATTTCTTTTTCTTTGCCTGAAAATTCTCCGTTAAATTTTTCAAGTTTAACTTCAGCTTCCTTCTCAATGTCTTCTCAGTATTCTGGAAGAATTGAGTCCATTGCAAAGGGGTCACAAAGTGCAAATGCTTTTTTCCAAATCTATTTGCTTTTTTTCTAAGATTTGAAAGTGCACCAGCGCCTTGTGTATAGCGCCCAGGGAAAATACTTGCTCGAATCATTTTTTTGTTTTTAGGAATTAAAAAAAGACGTGGTTACGTAACACCCGTAATACCCGTCTTTACCATAACAAGAAGTATAGCATAAAAAAGAGAAATTATCCAGATTAAACCCTCATGAGTTATGAGTCTTATTTACTAAAGGAATTACATCTCATTCTAAGGCAAAAATGTTATAAAGTTCTATAAACAGTGATTATTATTAAAAAATTAGTATATTTAAAGAGCTCTAGTTTATCCTACTGGAGTACTTTTTTCTTTCTTCTTTAAATATTTCGAGAGAAGTTCCTTTTAGAGGTGCTCCTTTTGGTAATTTCAATGATAATGGATTGACTGGAGAACCATTTTGTTTCATTCCATAATCAAGATGTGGACCAGTTGACCACCCAGTTGACCCAACATAACCAATTACTTGTCCTTGGGAAACTGATCCACCAGTTTTGATTCCTTTTGCGTATTTACTTAAATGGCCATAGTGAGTCGTGTATCCATTATCGTGATGTAATCTAATTATATTCCCCCAACCAGTTGCCCAACCAGCACTTGTCACTTTTCCATGAGCAGTTGCAACAACTGGAGTTCCGATTGGTGCAGCATAATCTATCTGATAGTGAGCTGTAACTTTTTTTGTAATTGGATGCATTTTTGCTCCAGTATATCCAGAAGTTATCCTTCGATAACTCAGAGGTGCTCTTAGGAATTGCTTAACCAGTTCTTTTCCTTCGGAGTCATAGTGGCTAGCATTATCTCCATCTTTAAAATAATATGCGAAATGAGCATTACCTTGGTTTATAAATTTTGCAGCTAATATTTTGCCGTCAGGAGCATCTCTATTATTCAAGTGTCCTTTTTTGGTACACGACATTTAGTTGATCACCCTTCCTTATCTCGGTTGTGAAATCTATATCAAATGAAAAGATATCCGCTATTTCAATAATTGTAGCAGCCTTTAGTCCTGCATCTAATGCATCTTTGTAAAGATACTCGTCTACTGTTATTAGAGTAGTCTTTTTTTCGATTGAATAGGGAATATCTTCTTTTTTTACTTCGCATTTTTCATTATTAAATTGTGCAACAGCCATTCTTTCACTAGTCGGATAGTAAATTATTTGTTCAAGTTTTTCGTTTTTATTGTCGAAAACAAAGTTTATTTCCTTGTTTATTTTTAGATTTGTAAAATCGAAAATGTTTTCAGAAGACTCTAAAAGGTTTGCTATTTGATTTGAATTTAACTTTCCATGTTTTGCGAATACTTCTGCTGGAATATCACCCTTTTGAATAGTGTAACAGTCAATATTTGGTTTTGGAGCAGAGCGTTCTTTCTGTTGATTTATTTCTTCTTCTGGATTTAGAATTATAATAATTTTCTCTTTTACAAAATTTCGTTCATAAAAAAGGAAGCCACTAGAGATAAGCACAAAAAAAGCAATAAAAAGCTTAAGATTGAATAAAGATGTATTGGTCTTTAAGTGTTTTGTCTTACTTTGAAGCTCTTTACGAGGTCTGTATGTACGAATTTTTTGGTTTTTTCGCATATTAGGGGTCTTTTATTTTTAAGATATTTTGTGTATTTTCAAAAAAATAAAATTCAAATATTATTACTGCGTGATTACGTGGTTTATTGCCACCAGATTTTTTGTATTTAATAAAAAAGTTTCACCAATTTGTGGATTAGCTAGTTGAATATTTTTTAAGTTAGCTTCTTTTGAAACTCTTTCTATTGGTTCATATCAATTATGGATTGAGAGAACATATTTTCCTCAATGAATAGAACAGGTAGTGTCATTTTTGTTTTTAAATCAACGCTGGCTTGTATGGTTTCTTCTGGTAGCATATGTGTATCTTACCACGCTTTATTATATTGGACACAATCAAGCATTGTCAAATCAAATAGTCCATACTTTTCCTCTATTTTTTTAAATTTATCTGAATAACCAGAGCCTCTACTAAAGTGTCTTGATGGCGCAAAAACAAGTGATAATTCTTTTTAATATTCTTCTTTTTTGTACCAATCTAATTCGTGAATATTTTCTTTTTTTATTTTCCATAGCTCAAGATGCTAAGCGACTTCTAATGGTACAAAGAATTTCACTTTTTGGTTTTTTTGCAATTTCCTTGATTGTTTCTAGGTCAAGATGGTCGTAGTGGCTATGAGAAATTAAAACAATATCTATTTTTGAGATATCTTTAGTTAAGTATGTTGTGCTATAAGGGAAAGGTTTCGGACCTAAATTAAAAGAAGGTATTTTTTTGAGATTTAAGACAGTGTCAGTTATGATTGTTATTTTTTAATCTTTATTAATGTTGTTGAATATCCTAGCCAGGTTATGCTAATGTCATTGTTTGTTAATGTTTCAAGCAATTTCTTTTTTAGGAGTAATGTTTGTATTGTCTTATGGAGATAAACATCTTTGTTTTTAGCAAAGAAAAATTTGTAAATTGTTTTTAATGAGGAGTTATTTTTTAGAGAGAGACTTGTTGTTGTAATATTTTGGAATTTTCCATTTTTGAAATTGGAGAGAGTCATGAGTTTTTTCATTTTCACCGATTTACGGAGAAATATTTAAATAAAAAGTTATAAATATTTCTAAAAAAGAGAATACTGCTAAAAGTATAAAAAGTATTATTTTGATTTAAGACTAAGTCTAGTTTAGCATAAATAAAAAAAGAATAAGAAGAATTTTTAGCAGTAAAGAAATGAATTAATAAAGGATGACAAACTTAATTAACGAGAAATAATAAACTTATCTCATAAGCTTATTATTTTAAATGGCCCGGATAGTTGTAGAGGTATAAAGTTTTCTAGGTAAAGCTTTGCTGTATAGAGCGGAAAATATGGAAATTGATGATAAAAATAATGATTAACTATACAGCATTTTGTCAAAAATACTTGACAAATAAAAATATTTGAGTAAGATAAAGATATATTCTACTTAACGATAGGTAAGTAAGAAGTTGTTAACAAGTTAATATTTATGAAAAAATATTTTATGAAACAAGCAATTTTAGAAATAGCAGCAGATCTTTTTGCAAAATATGGATACGATGCAGTTTCAATGAATGATATGGCGAAGAAACTGAAAATTACTAAGCCAGCACTTTATTATCACTTCAAGGGTAAAAGAGAGATTTATTTAGAATCTTTAAATCAAGTAATTGAGGCACACAAAAAAAGATTAGAAGAAGCAATTGCAACTAAGGGTTCAGTTGAGGAGAAATTGCGAAGATTCAGTATAGCGCACATTGGAGTACATTCAGCAAAGGACAGTTCCAGATTTGTGCCATTTATCAGAGAAATTTCCAGAAAGGATAAAAAGATTTTAAACTTTCTGACTAACAAGAAAGAAGAAATGTTTGAGATAATAGAACCTTTGATGGAGGAAGTGATTGAAAAAAATGGTAAAAATAGTAGGTTTGTTGATGCTCGAATGATTTCCATGATGTTTATGGGTGCGATGAATTCTTTTATCGCTGATAAAATGTTGTATGGAAAATCAGAATGGACACCCGAAATGGTGGCTGATCAAATTGTAAATTTGTTTTTTATAGAAAAAGGGGAATTGGTTTAATAAATAATTATATAATGAAGAAAAAAAATGAAATATTTAAAATTAGCTAGTAATTCGAAGAAAAAAAAGTTCTTCTTTGTAATTGGCGGTATGGTAATAATTATATTAGTAGTTGGTTTGTTCGCTCAGGCTCAAGCAAAGAAGGAAAGCCAAATAGCTGATAAGGTAAAAGAGTTGAAAAGTGGCCAGTATATTCCTAGAATCAAAACTCAAAAAGCAGTATTAACAGAGTCCAAAGAACTAATAAAATTTTCAGCAATCATGGATGCTGCTGACAAGGTTGAAGTTATTCCAGAAGTTTCTGCAAAAGCAATGAGTCTTTTAGTCGGAAATGGTGATGTTGTTAAGAAAGGTCAGACAATTGCTTATCTAAAAAAAGATAGTGGATTGATTGCAAACTTAAGAGCAGCTGAATCTGGTCTTACTATAGCAAAAGAAATTGAGGTTGGAACAGAGCGTTTGTATAAGCAACTAAAAAGAGACGCAGACGGAACCAGCGGAGAGAAAGCTAGTAAAAGACAATATGATCTATCAGTGGAGACTGCTAATAGTAACGTTAAAGCCAGCAAAGACAAGATTGCTTATTTAGAAGCTAATTTGGCTAAATATACTATCGTAGCTCCAGCGTCTGGAGTAATAAACAATCTTACAGCAACCGTAGGTGATACAATTTCGGCAGGCAAAGTTTTTGTGAGTATTGTAAATGATAAAAACATAGAAATTAAAACTGGTTTTTCTAGTACGGAAATTAGCAAGATTTCAGTCGAGCAGGAAGTTGAAGTTGAAAATTGTTTAGAGGGAAAAAGTATTTGTAAGGGGAAAGTCATTTCTGTCGGAACAGTGATGGACAGTGCTAGCAAAAAATTTCCAGTTGAAATTGAAATTGAAAACATAGATCAACGAATAAAAACAGGTATTGTTGTACATGCTGGAATCGTAGTTAACAAAAAAGAAGAAGTGATTGTAGTCCCTTCTACAGCTCTTTTTGAAAAGGATGGCGAGATGTTTATCTACTTAGTCAATAATGAACAAAAAGTTAATTTGCGAAAAGTTAAATTTGAAAAAGTTACCAACGAGATATCAATTATAACAGATGGTTTGGCTGTAGATGATAAATTCATTGTAGACGGAAAATATGAATTAGAAGAAGGGTTAGCAGTGGAAACCATTGGAAGTCTTTAAATTAATAGTATAAAAAATGAATTTACCAAAATTTTCAGTAAAAAAGCCTATTACAACAGTAATGATTATTCTAATTATGGTTATTTTTGGGCTGCTTTCTTTTTCTAGATTGGGGGTTGATCTTCTACCAGATGTTGAGTTTCCAAAAATTTCTGTAGCGACTTCTTATACGGGAGTGATGCCACAGGACATTGAAGAGACTATTACAAAACCGATTGAAGATGCTGTAGCTACTGTAGATGGCGTGAAGTCAGTTAACTCAACTTCACAAGAAGGGCTGTCACTAGTAATGATTGAATTTGAGACAGAAGTTAACATTGATTTTGCAGCTCAGGATGTGAGAGATAAGATTTCTATGATTGAAAAAGTTCTTCCAAGTGACGCTCAAAAACCAACTGTTATAAAAACGGATTTAGGGGCAATGCCAGTTTTAATTTATAGTGTTGTCTCTGAGGAAATGGGAGTATTAGAGTTGAGTGAAAATCTCAAAGATAATATCAAGGATAGATTGGAACGACTTGATGGTGTTGCTTCTGTGACTATTCAAGGTGGTGGTGAAAGAGAAATACAGATTAAAGTTGAAAAAACAAAATTGGAATCGTATGATTTAACTCAAGCTAATATAGTCAGTGCTTTAAGTGCTAATAATATCAACAGTTCTGGTGGTTTTATCGAGGAAGGCATACAAGAGTTTTCGATAAGAACTGTAGGAGAGTATCAAAACATTGATGATCTAAAAAATACAATTTTAACTTTTAAAGGTGGCATTCCTGTCTATTTACATGATGTAGCAGAGGTTTCCTCCGGTGAAAAAGAAAAGCGAAATTATATACAAACAAATGGACAAAATAGCATATTGCTTTCAATTAATAAGCAATCAGGCGGAAATACTGTTGAGATTGTTGATGAGATTAAAAATGAGTTGCCTCAGCTACAACAATTCATTCCGGAGAATACTGAATTTTTCTTAGTAATGGATCAAAGCAGAATAATAACGTCTTCTATAGATTCTACAAAACAAAGTGGTATTATCGGTGGTTTGTTGGCAATTGCAGTAATTTTTATTTTTCTAAAGAATTGGCGACCAGCATTTGCGATTACACTTGCGATTCCTTTTTCAATTATCGCAACTTTCATTCCTTTATATGCAGTTGGTTATACTTTAAATATTATGACATTGGGAGGTCTGACATTAGGAATCGGAATGTTGGTAGACAATGCTGTAGTAGTGATCGAAAATATTTATAGGCATTTAGAAAAAACAGGGAAGCGAAGAGAAGCAGCTATCATTGGCACGACCGAAGTTAATGGAGCAATTGCAGCTTCAACGATTACGACAGTTGCAGTTTTTATTCCAATGGCGCTTGCAACTGGAATCGCAGGACAGCTTTCTAGGGGTTTGGCGTTGACGATTATTTTTGCACTGATTTGTTCTTTGATCATTGCTGTGACAGCAGTTCCCATGATTGCTTCAAAACTATTTCAAGAACGAAAGCCAGAGACATTAAAGGATAAAAAGAAAGAGAGGCAAACCTTTTTTGATAAAGTGAAAACTTTTTATAAAAAGATTTTGATATATTCACTTAAGCATAAAGCATTAACCCTTGTAGTTACTATTTTGTTATTTTTAGGAACGATTGGACTTGTGCCTTTCATTGGGACTGAGTTTATGCCTAGTTCTGATCAAGGATTGGCCTTTTTGCAGGCATCAATGCCAGAAGGAACATCTTTGGCTGAAACTAGAACTGTTTCTGATGAATTTCAAACAGTTATTATGGATAAGGTAGGGGATCAGCTTATCAGTGTAACCTCGATTGTCGGCGAAAATGAAAATTCAGATAAAGGAGGCATTGGTGGAGGTGTTAATAATATGACTTTATTGGTGAAGTTTAAAGACCAAGAAGAAAGAACTTTACCAGAAGCAAGAATAGTTGAAATTATTCGAGAGAATGCACCACCAATTCGTGGTTTAGAAGTTTCGGTTTTTGATATGGCAGGCTCAATGATGGGAAGTGGAAGCAATCCTGTCGAGATAAAAATTCTAGGAAGTAATCTGGAAGAGTTAAAAACTGTTGCTAAAATAATTTCTCAAAAAGTTGAGAAGGTAGAAGGAATTAGAGATCTTGATGTGAGTTATAGTGAAGGAAAGCCTGAAATACAAATTGAGATTGATCGTCAAAAAGCTGCATATTATGGAATAACTGTTGGTCAAATTGGGTCTGATGTAAGAAATTATATGCAAGGAGTCGTAGCGACTAAATTACGAGAAGAAGGTGATGAAACTGATATCAGAGTTCGTTTTGAGGAAGGATATCGAGATGATCTTGAAAATGTTAAAGATTTTATTATAACTTCGCAAACTGGAACACAAATTAAATTGCAACAAGTTGCTGATATTTCAAGGGGAATTGGACCATCAAAAATAAATCGCGAGGATCAGTTGCGAACTATTTCAGTGACGGCGAATATCTTTGATAGAGATGTAGGTAGTATTGTCGATGATATCAAAGTTTCTTTGGCAGATGAAGTATTTCCAAATGGAGTGTATATTGAATATGGCGGTTCATTCAAACAGATGCAGGATACTTTCGGAGCTTTGGCTTTCGCTCTGATCTTGGCAATTGTTTTGGTTTATATGGTGATGGCATCTCAATTTGAATCTTTGGTGTATCCTTTTATCGTAATGTTTGAAGTTCCTTTGGCATTTATTGGAGTTGGTGGTATTTTATTTGTTACGGGAAATCCGCTTTCATTACCAGCTTTTATGGGGATTATCATGTTAGCGGGAATTGTAGTGAATAATGCAATCGTACTTGTTGATTATATTAATCAACTTCGTGAGCAAGGGATAGGTCTGAATGAAGCATTGATTGAGGGAGGCGTAGCGCGTTTACGTCCGATTTTAATTACTTCAACCACGACTTTTTTGGGAATGGTACCGATGGCAATTAGTAATCAAGAGGGTTCGGCATTAATGAAACCAATGGCAATTGTGGTGATTGGAGGACTTTTAGTTTCAACCGTGTTAACTCTAGTTGTTATTCCTGTAACCTATAGTGTTTTTGATAAATCTTCAAAAAAGAAAATCTTCAAAAGGTAGAGATGTATTTGTGAGTTTGGGTATAATAAAAAACGGGTTTAATTCATTGGAATTTACCCGTTTTTTTATTTAGTTCACTTTAGATTGTATATCACCTCCATATCAATCTTTGCTAGGAAGTGTCTTGTTTAATAGAAAAGTTTCTAAGAAATTTAATTAGTAATATAAAAAGTTTTTCTACTAGACTAATTTAATCGCTTCTTTGAGATGTTTTAATAGATGAAGAGGGTTCTGACAAGCCCCAGCAAAACAACCACAGTTAGCACAGCCTGGAGAAGAGAAGCATCTACGTCGTTGCCAAGAGACGTCAAAATGTAAAACTTCATCTCCCCAAAAACAACTGTCAGTATGATCAGGCTCAGTATACCAATCAATCATTGATTTTGTTAGTAACAAATCAAAAGGGTAGAGTTTTTTTACTCGCTTGATTTCTTTGATAATGAAAGCTCTATCTTTTTTGTCTATAAACATAGGATCAGGGTAATTAGGACTAGTAGTATATAAATTGCAAACAACTCCGCGGAAATTATGTTTTTTTGAAATTTTTACCAAGGCTTCTAAGTCCTGATAATTAGTTTTGAGCAATGTCATATTTAGAATAACACGTCTATCACCTGAATAATTTGAAAGAACTTTTTCAAAAGTTCCTTTTCCTCTGATAGGATCGTTATTTTTTTTGTCACCATCTAGTGAAAGAAAAATAACTAATCACCCAAGCTTTTTTGGAATTTTAATTATTCCATTAGAGATAATATGTATAACAGGAAATTTGTGATAGGCAAATTCGATGACATCCTGTCGCAAAGTTGGTTCCCCGCCCATTAATAGCATAAAACGAACACCTTTTTTATGTAATTCGTTAAATCTTTTTTTCCAAGAATATAGAGATATTTCCTTTTTTTAATTTCTTTGAGAGGATTTCTAAAGTGATAACAATGTTTACAACGTAAATTGCAATCATCTGTAATATCAACCTCTGCAAAGTATTTTTTTTGAATAGCAATCTTTTTGTTTCGCAAATTAGCATAAAAAGAAGCGCATGAGCTTTTTGTCGTAAGTGCATAATCTTTGTTTTATTTGAATTGAAAAATAAATTTTAATCAGTCTGTCTCCCTTTATGTTTCGAATAATTATTTGTGGATAGTTATTCGAAAGCTTATTGTTAAATGTTAACACGAAAACCTATAAACAAAAAGTTGTTTAATTAAGAATAATTTTTTGTAGAAAATTCATGAAAAGGGGCAACTTAAAATAATCACAGAAAGGATAGGTAAATAAATTGAAGAAAATTTTAAGTTAGAAAAAATGAATAAAAATATAGACTTTATGTTGTTTTGATACTATTTAATTGATCTTTGAGTGAGGTATAGAAAGAAGATTGACTCGTTTTAATCTGGCAGTTTTAATTAGATCTTCAACATCATTTTGATTTGCTTTTTTTTGTACTTTTTGCATAAAATTCCTCAAAAGTTTCTTTGAAATTTTGATTGGTAATATTATTTTTTGTTTTCATTTTCTGGTGTGAGATCGCAAGGACTAAATTTTTCTGATTAACGAAAACTTTTATAATTTCGGGGTTGTAGGTGAGGAGTCTTTTGAATAGAATTTTAATTGTTTTGGATCTCCGGTATTTGTTTTTTGGAGGTATGATTTGATATGACTACTAACATGCTGGATTAAAAGATTTCGTAGTTCTTCGATTGGAGCGTTATTAACGCTGTTTCTTAACTTTTTTCCCATAAATCTGCCAACTCTTTTTTGAGAACGGTCTTCGATTCTAAGTATTTTCGTAAGGGGGAGCTGACATCTAATTTTTGTGAGTCTATCCTATTATAAAGCCAAACACCAGCTGGTTCCACAACTCCTTTCTTAATCTTATTATAATCTAAGTCATTTTTTTCAAAAGACGCTCCCAATCTTTTAGCAGAAACTCCTTCTATAGAAGTTTTAATATCCATATTCGCTTCGCTAGGTGGTAGCATGATACCAGTTCTTTTCATCCATGTGGTGTATTGCTGAATAATTTTCTCAGCATTCCCTTTGTTTATTTTTTGAAACGCGTGAAGCGGATGAGAATGCAAGTTAATTATTTTTTTGATTTTATTTTTTCCTAAACCTAAACTTTTAATGTCTTCAGTTACTTTTTCTGGGTCAACTGCTACTTGTGCTAATTGTCCATCTTGTATATTTCTCCAATAAGGTTTTCCGATATTAGTCTCAATGAAAACCCCTGATGTTTCTACCTTACTTTCAAAAACATCCCATAAGAGTGAATGGATTCCTTCTTCCCAATTTAGATTCTCTTTTAGTTCTGATGCCTCAGGTTTTTTTTGTTAACATAATTAAGTCAGATAATGCTAGCCCAGTTAGCGTACTACCTGTTATTTTTAAAAACTCCATACGACTCATTAGATTCTCATCTGTTTGTGCGGATTTTTTTCTTTGGACTTCTTTTTTTAAGAAATTAAATCTTTTTATTTATTAGCTAAGGTTTAATGGTGACTATCTTAGTGTAAGTATAACAGAAATGGTTTTCTTGAAAAAGCTGATTTTTTTATTTTAGGGTCTAATGAAAAAGGGATTTTTTTGTTTGTTGGACGATGTCTAAAGAGTAATCATTTTCAATAGTAGATAAAAAATGGTTTTTTATCTTATTCTGTAAACATATTTTTTCACCGATATAAGTGGTTCTTTTTGATAAACAGGTCGAACATCACCAATAATAACAACTTTCGCATTATTTATTTTACTAATTCCAACAACATTATTAGCATCCATAAGTTCTTTATAAACTAGATCACCAGTATTTGAAAAGACCGATAAAATTGACTTGAAAGAAGTTGCTCTTAAGCGGGATAAAATAAAAAGATATGAAGTAGGAGAATTTTCAGGATAGGTTAGATAAGTAACACTATTGATATAATTGTATTCACTTGAGTCGTGGTTGATAAGAGTAAATCTGTCTTTTTTCTTTATATTAATATGTCCATTTTTATCTTTTTCGATTTCATAATCTTCTTTTCCCCAGTCGAAATTTCTTTTGTTAGACAGTTCCTTTTTCCAAGTAGATCCTATGGAGTGGGACATATTTAATTCTAATTCTAAGTCTAAGTATTTAAATTAGTTGAATCAACATTTATTTTTTCAACTATATTGTTGTCATATTTAACACCAAGGGCATTTATTTCATCCCAGTTTGTTTTAGATTTTTTTGTATTACCAAAGACAATAATTCCAAGAACAAAGGAAAAAATACCAAAAATCAATACTACACTTAGTAAGGAACCTTTTGTTGAGCCATTTAAAAGTAGTTCAAATTTTTCTTTCAAAAACTGACCTAGAAAGAAACTTATCGTTCCAATAAGCATTGCAACTATAAAGCCAAAAACAAAGAAAATTCCATCTGTAGAGCTTTGGCCATCAATGCGTGGTAATGTGCTAATTAGTTTTAATAGATAAATTGTTGAAACAAAAACAATAATTCCACTCAATAACCCATAGTTCTTTTCGAATATTTACTGTCAATAAATATATTGTACCATAATAAGTTTTGTTTAAAAAGTTATTTAAAAAGGGAATAAGGGAAAAAATTGAATAAGGAGAGAATTTTATTTATTTTTCTTTAAATATATGTGCTATACTTAAAGAAAAATAAAATTGAAAAAATGAAAATAAATTTCTCTCAAGAATCCACTTCTTCTCCAAAGCTTAGAAGCTTTTTAATTGGTCTACAAAAAACTTTTAAAGAGATTTTTTCTGATAAAGAGAAGCAAAAAATGTTACTAGGTTTTATTTTCCTGGTGGTACTTTTTTCTTCAAGTCTATTTCTCTTATCAAAAGATACGAGAAGTAGATTAGTTTCCGAAAAAGATAGCCATCCAACAGCTTATAGTAGAAAAGATAATCTTCCATCGCATGATTTTTTTTCAGGATTTGCTGATTTAGCCTCTAATCATTTTTTTAAAAAAGATGCTTTCACACTTGTACCTGAAAGTAGCGACAGTGTAGGTGTTGACGGAGATAGCGCATATATTTTGAAGAGCAAAGAGGTACTTGGAAATAGTATAACAAAGGAGCAATTAAAATTTGAGCCTGCTATAAAATATGATATTAGTAAAATATCGGATAGAGAATGGAAGTTGCAACCGCTTGAAGATCTGAAACCTAATACTTTAGTAAAGGTAAGATTAACTGGTTATATTGAAGGAGAAGAGGATTACATTTGGGGTTACCAAGTCAAAGATAATTTCAAGGTATTACACAGTATTCCTAGGGAATCAGGAGTGAGTGTTCCTATTAATACCGGAATAGAGATAACATTCAGTCATGAAAATTTTAAAGATTATGAAAAATATTTTGAAATTTCTCCTTTTGTTGAAGGACAATTTGAAAAGCACGGAAGAACACTAGTATATGTTCCAACTGAAAATCTAAATTATCAAACAATTTATAATGTTAGAGTGAAAAAAGAATTAGCTCTGTCAGGGTCAGACATGAAACTTGATAAAGATTATTCTTTTGCTTTTGAAACAGTTGTTCAAAAACAAGCACAGCAAAAAAAAACATTTAGGGTTGGTGATAGGTCCTTTGAATTTAGTACCAAGCATCAACCAGTTATTCAAGTTTTTCCAGAGAAGGAGATAGATGAATTGCATGCCAGCGTTTTTAATTTTGATTCAGGAGAAGAATATCAAGAATCTTTGAAAGAATGGAATAAGCTTCCATGGTGGTCACATTCTAAAAATGAATTTCAATTTAATTCAAATGCCTTAAAAGAGTCAGGATCTTTCGATTTGGAAATCAAAAAAAATGAAGATAAAAATTATATTGAATTTCCTCATGCTTTTGATAAAGGATTTTATTTGGTACAAATTTCAAATGGAGATACAAAGACACAAGTTTGGTTTCAGGTTAGTGATCTTTCCGCATATTACAATATTACCAAAACAGATACGATTGTTTGGGTAAATAATGTAAAAAAAAATAAAACAGCAGAAGATGTTAAAGTAGAGATTATTGGATCAGGAAAATCTTTTCGAACAAACAAGGAGGGAGTTGCTACTTTCAAGACGCCAGAAGAAATGATCTCCAACTCTTCTGATGGGAAAAATAAAGAAAATTTTTATTTAAAAATTTCAAAAAAAGATGATACGCTTATTTTGCCAGCATCAAGAATTTTTAGAAATTATTGGTGGCAAACTCCAGCAGAAGCTAACAATTATTGGCATTATTTTTATACGGACAGACCTCTTTATCAGTCAACAGATACAATTCATTATTGGGGTTTATTAAAACAACGTGATAATAAAAACATCAAAGATAAAGTAACAGTAACATTGTATAAAGAGGGTTATGTTGATTATTATTATCAGCCAATTAATATTCTTGAGCAAGAAGCATCTTTTTCAGACCTTCAAACATTTGAAGGAGAAATGAAGATAGCAGATTTGCGTCCAGATTCTTATGTTCTGGAAGTGCGTATAGGTAAGAAATTAATACAGAGAAAGTATATTAGTATTAAGGCTTATACAAAACCAGCTTTTGACTTGACGATGATTCCGGATAGAAAAGTTGCATTCGCTGGAGATGACGTAAAGATTAAAATAAAGGCGAATTTTTTTGAAGGAACTCCAGTTCCTAATCTTCAATTGTTATTTAAATCTCCAGAGAAAGAAGTTACTGTTACCACAGACAAAAACGGTGAAGCCAATGTTGTGTATAATAAGGAATATACTGATTGTAATAAAAAATATAGCTGCTGGCCTGCTTACACATATTTAAAAGTTAGACCAAAGGATGAGGAACTTGCTGAAATATATGCTGATGCAAATCTTAGATTCTATGGACCTAGAATAAAAATTAATTCCAAGACTAAATATCTTGAAGAAGGTGTTGCTGAGATAAAAATAGTAGCCAAGTTTATTGATTTAGAAAAAGCTACCGAAAATTATTATTGGCAAAAAGATAATTCAGGGGAACAGAGTGCTTCGAATATGAAAATAGAAGGAAGGGTGGTTAAGATTACACACACTAAACATGAAAGTGGAACTCGTTACGATTATATAAATAAAAAAACCTATAAAACGTATAGTTATTCTAAAAAAGAGGAGGAGATAAGAAAATTTTCTGTTAGAACGGATAGTGATGGTGTATATTTATTTAAACAAAAAGTAGAACCAGAAACTTCTTATCGCATAGAGTACAAAGCATTTGATGATGATAGTCGCTATAATGTATATCGTAATTATCTGTATTATTATGATGGAAAAGGTACTAGACAGTACTCAAATTGGAACTATAATTATTATCGTTTGGAATTGAACAAGCATGAATTTTCTTTAGGGGAAACTGTTGATGTTCTCTTCAAAAATAATGACGAACCTATGCCAGAGGGGAAACGAAGATATCTTTTTTTGCAACTTCAAAATGGTTTACAAGAACATTCTATCGAGAGTCGTCCAGAATATAGTTTTGATTTTAATTTTGAAGATATTCCGAATGTTAATTTGTCTGCTGTTTATTTTGATGGTTTGAGTTATGTTGCTGTTGAGAATAGTTATTCTAACCAGTCAGCAAAATATAAGCATCAGGATCGAAATTTGGATATTGTAGTTAAACCAGATAAGGAGTCTTATGTTCCTGGGGAACAAGTCTCTTTGTCTGTTGAACTTAAAAATCAAAAAGGACAACCAGTTGAAGCCGAAGTAAATTTAAATTTAGTTGATGAGGCTTATTATGCAATGGTTGAAAGTATTGCAAATCCGTTGGAAACTATATATTCAAGTTTAGATGGAGGTATAATTTTTTCTAAGAAGACTCATTATAATGCCTTAAAAGAAGTTTCAGGAGCTGAAGAAAAGGGAGGTTGTTTTGCTGCTGGAACTAAAGTAATAATGTCTAACGGTAATGAGAAATCAATTGAATATATCGAAAAAGGAGATAAAATTTTAACAATTTCTGATCCGGTTAGTAAAGAGATTGTTGAAGGAGAGGTCAGTGAAGTTTGGAAACATACAGTTGCTGAACACCTTTTTATAAATGACGAATTGAGGGTTACTCCAGAACACCAAGTATTCTCCAATGGTCGTTTTATTGATGCGGGTCTTTTGGCAAAGGGCGATTGGCTTCTTGGTTTGAATGGTGAGAAAATTTTAGTTTCCTCGATTGTTTTTAAACATGAAATAATCACTGTCTATAATTTACGAATTGAGAATTACCATACATTTTTTGCTGGTGGTGTCTATGTTCACAATGAAGAGAAAGGTGGCGGTCCTAGAGAATTTTTTACAGACGCTGCTTTATTCAAAGTGATCAGAACTAATTCTGAAGGAAAAGCAAATATCAGCTTTAAACTTCCCGATAACATTACTTCATGGAGAGTCACTTCTCAGGCTATTAGTAAAAACCTTGAAGCTGGAATAGGAATTACTAAAATTCCAGTAACTTTGCCTGTTTTTGCTGAGGTAACAGTTGGGACCGAGTATCTAGCAGAAGACAAACCAATTGTTAGAATGAGAGCTTTTGGAACTGCCTTGGAAAATGAAGATAAAACTATTTTTTCTGTGGATGCTTCATCCTTGGGTGACGATGAGTTGTCAGAGTTAAAAACGAAAGCTTTTGTTCCTGCTTTTTATCCTTTGCCCAACTTAAGCTTAGGTAAGCATGATATTGTGTATAATTTAAAAACCAAGAAGGGATTTGATTCAATTAAATTACCGATTAATGTTGTATCTTCTAGATTGCAAGCACAGGTTGTTGAAAATCAAAAACTTGCGACTAACACTGAAATAAAAATAGATGATAATTTGTCAGCGGTAATAACTTTGTCTGATAGAGGTAGGAATCAACTTTATCAACCACTAAGAAGATTGAAACGGTCTTATGGAGATAGAGTCGACCAAGCTTTTGTTAAATCATATTCTGAAAAACTACTAAGTGAATATTATCAAGAAAGTATCAGCACGGGTAATTTTCAAGCTTCTGACTATCAATTAGCTAATGGAGGAATTTCTCTTCTTCCTTATAGTAAAGACGATTTGGAGCTTTCGGCTCGTGTTACGGCTCTGGGAGCAGAAGGGTTTGATAAAGCTTCTTTAGCGCAATATTTTTTCAAGAAACTTGAGAATAATGACAGTTTACGTGAGGAACTTTCTTGGTCTTTATTTGGTTTAGCTGAGCTTGGTGAACCAGTTTTGTTAAGAATTCATGCTTGGTTAGAGCGAGATGATTTAAGTCCACAAGAAAAAATATATTTAGCACAAGCTCTTTTTGATCTTGGCGATAAGCAGGGGAGTTTGGATGTATATTATGAAATTTTAGATGGATATGGGCAACAAAAAGAACCGCAAGTTTTAATTAAAACTAGTGCAAATATTGACGAAACTTTCAAGGCGACTGCTTCGGCTGCAGCGTTAGCTTCTTCATTGAACAGTTCTTATGCAGATGGAATGTTTGAATACTTAACTGAGAATCAAAGACTTTATGGATATTATAAGAATAGTGAGAATTTGTTTAATTTAGAAAAAGTTAATTATATTTCTCATAAGTTACCACAATTAAGTCCAAAATCTGCTGAAATTTCGTATGAGTTTCAAGGAAAAGAGAATAAAGTCAATATTGTTAATAACGTTCACAGCTTTCAAGTTCCCGCTAGTGATGTGGAAAGTCTGAAATTTACTTCCGTAAAAGGTGATGTGGATATCTCAGTTAATTATATTGCATCATTCAATCCAGAATCAGCACAAGTCGATAGAGATATTTCAATTAGAAGAGAGTATGCTGTTAATGGTAAAATTTCTAATAGTTTTTCTGCTGGAGACATTATTGAAGTTAGATTATATCCTAATCTTTCCTCAAATGCTCTTTCTGGGGAATATCAAGTAACTGATTTTTTGCCTAGTGGATTGTCTCCAATGGTTAAAGTCTATCCAAAAAATATTACGCAAGACTGTCATTATTTCAGACCATATAATGTGGAGGGTCAAATGGTAAAATATAAGATTGGTCGTTATCGGCGCAATTCTTTTTGTGGAGGATATATAAAGTATTATGCACGAGTTAAGAATCGGGGTGTGTATAAAGCTGAGCCAGCTGTTATTCAGTCATTTAGAAATCCCGATTTTATCAACTATTCAGATGTTCAAATAATTAGAATTGATGAATAATAAAGAGTAAAAAATGAAAAAAATAACTATTTTATCACTATTGTTTCTTGCCACGGTGTTAGTTTTTATAATGTGCGTAACCTTTTTGAAAGATGACAAAAAAATTGCTAGAAAAACAGCAGGGAAAAGTAATGAAGTTTTAATTTCTAATAATTTTCCAGAGATTTCAATGAAGGACTCTTTTTATGATGAAAAAATATTTTTTTCCGCCGTTGATAGTGCAAAAGAAATAAAAGGCAGAAAAGATGTTTTGTCCATAATTTCCCCTCATCACTTTGTTGCTGCAGAATTGATTGCTGAGATAATAAAATCTGCAAGTGGTAGAAACATTAAGAATGTTTTTATTGTGGGTCCAAATCATTTCAATGTTGGTGCAGATGTTGTTTCTTCTGCTAAAGTGAACTGGCAGACACCAAATGGTTTAGTTTCAACAAACGGTGATTTGGCAGAAACTTTTTTTACTGATTTTGATTTACTTGGTAATGCGAATATTTTTGATAATGAACATTCCGTTGGTGCAATCGTTCCTTTTGTTAAGAAATATTTTCCAAAAGCAAGAGTACTCCCAATTGTTTTCAGCTCATATGCTGGACAAAAAGAGTCGACCAAAGTTAGTCAATGGTTATCAAAAAACGTTAAAGAAGATGATTTGGTGATTTTTTCAATTGATTTTTCTCACTACCTAACAAAAGAAGAGGCTGATAGAAAAGATATAGAAACGAAAGAGATTATTATCGAGAATGATCTGGAGAGAATTTTTGTATTAGATAATGATTATGTAGATTGTCCGCCGGCATTAGCAGCAAGTATTTTGTATGCTCAAAATAAGGGATTGAGTACAGAGATTGTTGATAATAAAAATTCTTTTGATTATGCAGAGGAGAAATCGAGTAGCACAACAAGTTATTTTACGGTTAGATTTATTAAATAAAAATAGTCTCAGGCAAAATAAAAAACAATATAGATAGTCACAAGGAATATCATAATAGCTAAAGGTTTTTATTGCTTTTGTCATTTGATTTTGCTTTAATGATACTGAAAGAGGGAGCCAAGTTTAATACTGGTTCTTTTTGTTCTTTGAAAAGATGTGTCTTTTATTGATTTGTTAAAAATCCTTTGTTAATAGTAATCGTATAAACAAAGAAAGATCCTTTAAATTTAAACTCAGGAGGAGACAGAAAGATGATTTATTCAATCGCTGTAAGACCAAAAAATGAAGACGGGTCAGTGATTAAGATTTATTATTTGGAGATTTCTCAGAAAAACCCAGATGTAGATCTTTTGGCACAGAAACTGTTCCATAATCCATTGAAGGAGGAACTTGTTCCTGAATTACCGGAAAAAGACATCACAATTGTGATGCGTAACAATGCAGTGTTGGATTCTGCACAAGAATCCATAATCAGCGGTTGTAAGCGCTTAGGTGTGGAAGTTGAGGCTGCCAAAATCGCTCATTGTTATATTGGTAAGATACCAGCTTTTGTTTTCATTAATCATTTGATTCATGTGGAATACCATGAAGTGCCAAAACTGGAAACTTTGAAACCGAGAGGATCAAAGGTTCCCATGGAAGTTTTTGATTTGTGTAAACTTGATGATGCTGCACTTATGAAGATGAGTAAGGATCGTGATTTGAGCTTGTCTTTAGAGCAGATGAAAGAGTTGGTTTTGATTCAAGTTGACCTTGAACAAGGTCCGATATCAGATGTGTTTTTGGATATTTTTGCTGCTAGATGGTCTGACCATTGTTGTCATACAACTTGGGCTTCGTGCGGGTTGTTGGATAGGCTCAAGAGAGCAACAGAAATTATCAATAACCCAAACCTTGTTTCAGCATATTATGATAATGCTGGAGGTTGGGCCTTTTATGAGGATTTAGTGCTATGTATTTCAATCGAAACCCACAACAGCCCGACAGGCAAAGAGCCATATGGTGGGCAGATAACCAAATTGTTAGGAAATCTGCGTGATATTTTTGAATTTGGCTTAGGTGCTAAACCAATCGGTTCCTTGGAGTTAACAGTTCTAGGTGAATTTGCTCGTAGAAAATTTCCTGAGATTGCAGAGTTTACTCTTGACGCATCAGTTGTTGCAAGAGAAACTGTTCGAGCTATTGCTGATGCAGGGGATTCTATGGGTGTTCCGATGATGTTGGCTTGTATGGATAGTCATCCTGGCTATTCTGGAAAACCATTTGCATTAGGAGGGAATGTTGGGATCACCATCAGTGAAGCTGCTCAAAAAGGAGTTCCAAGGGTTGGTGATTATGCAGTCGTTCTTAACTGGACCGGTAATGATGGTTATCATGGTGCAACTGTTAGTTCTGGGGGTTTAACGGAAGAGACTGATACGGGTGATGCCAATCATGTTCAAATGGGAGATACTTTCCCAGAACAAAAACTGATGCGAGCCAGATTAGAGCTTCGCGACAAGCATTGCTTGAGCGCTGGAAATGACTTTGGCGCTGCTGGATTTACTTCCTTTATGGAAATAGGGGAAGCAACTCAGCGAGGAATTGGCTATGCTGGAGGGGTTCTACTCAATTTTGGGCTAGTTCCTTTGAAGTGTGTTGGTCTTCCTGACAAGATTATTGCTGTTGGCGAAAGTCAGGAACGTTTTGGCCATGTTGTTAAGCCGGAGAAACTGGAAGAGGCTATGGCAATTTATGCTAAATATGAATTGATGGCAACGGTGGTTGGAATTTTTACAGGAAATAATCGTGTTCAAGTTTTCAATGATCCCGATGCTATCGAGTTAACAGTAAGCATGCCTTTATCAGGCGTCATTTCTTTTGATGTTCCCTATGAAATGTTTGATAGGTGTCCATTACCAACCGCTAAGCCAGTTGCTCCACCATTGCTTTTTCCTCAAATCACATTTCCTGTGATTGAAGAGGGAAATGTTGAGGAAATGGCTGTTAAGGTAGTGGGAAGTTTCGGATTAGCTGATCAGACCTGGGCTACAACTCAGTATGATTCAACGGTTCAGGGAATCACTAAACAAGGTCCTCTTTGTGGCAAAGACCATAACATCCCGAGTTCTTTGGCAGTGCTAAAGCCAGTTGAGGGTAAAAATTGGGGTGTGACATTTAGTTCAAGTTTTGCTCCTTGGCAATTTGATGTTGATCCTGTTGCAGCTTCTTTTAATGCAGTCATGGATGCTGTAAGCAGGCAGGTTGTTGCTGGTGTTGATATTGGAGATATTTGTCTGGCTGATAATTTTTATACACCGGACAAAGATCCATATGCATTATGGTATTTGTGCGAACAAGTCAAACTGCTAGCAGAATTATCTGTCGCTTTGGGAGTTCCATTTCTCACGGGGAAAGATAGTTCACACGGATCAGGTGAATACAACGGCACTATTGTCAATGTTCCACCAGGGGTTTGTGTCTCAGCAATGGGTAAAATCGTTGATGTTAATAAAATCATTCCTCACATTTGGAATATGCCAGGTAATTTGCTGTATTCAATTGGTCATCAAGCTCGGGATTTAAAGGGTTCAATTTTGGCCTCTGAGCTAGATTTGATTGAAAGAGATCAAATTGAAACTATGTCTATTGAAATGGCACCTGGTTTTTTTCAGGATCTAGGAGCTTTTTCTCAGACCGGGCATTTTGTTTCAGCTGTATCTGTCGGTCGTGGTGGATTGATTCAGAAGTTGTTTGAAGGAGTTCAGGCTTCAGGATTTGGTGTTGAAACTGATTTGGTTGGAAAACTTTTCCCAGAAAGTTTCGGTTCAGTGTTGGTGGAAGTTTCACCTAAAATTTCAAACTTGATTGAAGAATATTTTTCCAGTGAAGTAAGACTTGTCGGCAAGATTGTTACTGAGTATGGAATTGAAGTTCGAGGGAGCAAACTTGATATGAATAAACTCTTTAATGCCTGGAACAGCGGCTTTACAAAAAAGGTGGTGATCTAAATGAAGAAAGTATTCGTTTTTTATTGGCCGGGAATCAATTGTGAAGAAGAGACTATGGCTGCTTTTCGTGCTGTTGGTGCTGATGCGCAATTGGTTTTTGTACAGGATTTGATTTCTGGAAAAATAAAAATTACCGATTGTGATTTGTTCTGTTTTCCAGGTGGATTTTCCTATGGTGATCATATTGATACCGGAATCATTGCAGCTGTGATGATTCAAGAATTTATCCCAGCTCTTTTAGAAGCTAAAATTCCTGGTATCGTGATTTGTAATGGCTTTCAGATTGCTGTTAGAGCTGGAATATTTGTTGATAGTAATCTGGCATTGGTTCAGAATGACTCTGGTTTTTTTTGCAGTCGGCCAGTTTCTCATCTTGTTGAGTCGAGCAACTGTCTTTGGACAATTGGACTGGAATCGAAAATTCTTGAGTTTCCAGCCGCTCATCATGGTGGGAAAGTTGTTACTTTTGGCGAAGTCAATCGGGTGATGTGCTATGTCAATCGATCTCCTAATGGTAGTGAAATTGCTGCCATCACGAATGACGAAGGTACAATCTTGGGTTTAATGGATCATCCAGAAAGACCACTTGGAAACAAAGATGGATTGAAAATATTTCGTAATGGAATAAAGGCAGTCTAAAAAAGTAAAAGCGTAAAACGCAAAAATCTCTGATATTCATAGTGAATGTCAGGGATTTTTCCATTTACAATATAGTGAAGATAATAATAATTTGTTTAGGCTATTTTTTTTGGACGAAATACTATATATGTGGTATGATTTTTTGAATTGTTCTTCTATAAATATTGCAAATGTTTTTAAATAATCGAGAAGAACACAAAAACCTATAAAAGGAGATTGATCGTGGGAGATTTTTTCAGGGTAATCGTTTGTTTTGTAATGACTATGGGAGTAGTCTTTTCAAGTTTTGAAGCAGGTTATTGTTCGCAGAATTTTCAAGTTGATAAGCGTTTCGAGATATTTGAAAAATATTACGAAAATGCTTATAGGTATGCTAAAAAATATCCAGAAATAAAGAAAATGCTTAAGTTTGTGGATGAGCATTGTTGGGATGCGATTGCAGTTCCAACGGTAGATGGAAATATATTAAGATGGGAACATTTCCTGGATATGAGAAAGGTATCTTTGTTATTGCACCGCTTGTTTTAATTGAGACTGACAAAAGGTTGTGTGATTATTGGAAAGAAAAATACAATGATCCAGACTTAGCTATGTGGGTGAGTTATGATTCTTCTAGCTTCTCGATAGTGACTATGGGAATCAATACTGCTGTTGTTTTGTCTCATCCTTTTCAGGCAATTACATTTGTTCATGAGACCTATCACGTCATTCAAGCTTTAGAGGGAAAAATTAGAGCAGGTTTATCATCTGAAGAAAGGGATATTATTGAGAATACTCTCTTAAATATGCATACATTCTTAGCTGAGAGTATAGGAGGAGCTTTTTATAAGGAAACGGTTAATGAGGTGGCTGATTATTTGATACCACTTATTGATACCAAAGGCATACCAAATTCTAATGTTTCGGAAGTATTTGATGCTCCGGTCAAAAAAATGGAAGCTGTATTTGGGAAATCATTGTCTATTTCAGAGGATGCTCTAAGACATCAAACTTTCTGATATAGTGTTATTTTTGTAATTTCAGAAAGATTGCAATGGTTTGATGGATATACTAATCATATTCTGCATTTGGATTTTTGATAAAACAAACAAGGTAAGAAGATTAGTATAATAAGTATTCTTCTAATTATTCCTTGATTTTTTTGGAAGCATGTTATTTTGGAGAAGCTCAATGGTGAATAAGAATCCACAACATCAAAAAGAGGAGAATTGTTATAGCAGAAAACCAGGAAAATAATGTCGCTGATACTTTCGGGATAGACAGAACACCAGATCCAGTGGTTGTATCCGAGGAAACAAAAGACCAGGCAGACAACATTGTCGAAACCTTCGGTATTAAAACCAGGAAAGATAAAGATTGAGCAATGCGTTTACTAAGCTAAACTAGGACTAATTGCCCAACCTCATAGAGTAGGGATGATTTTTTTATTGGAAATAATAGTAAAAGAAGTATTGTGAATTGTAAGAGATTCTTTACTGAAGCAGTTGTATTCTTATAAAAAGAATAATAGAAAAGCAGAGTATTATTTGAACTGTTTTACGAGTCTAATTTCCAATATTTATATAAAAGGTTATTATAATAGAACCTAAATCATTGAAATGACGATGTCCATAATTGTAGAATGCAAATGTGTCAACGAAGAATAATTCATGTCGATATGGATGTTTTTTTGTCTCGGTGGAGGAGCATGAACATCCTGAATATAAAAAGAAGTCACTTGCCGTTGGAGGGAAATCTCGTCGCGGTGTGATTTCTACAGCTAATTATGAAGCTAGAAAATTTGATGTTCATTCTGCTATGCCAACATCTATAGCTTTTAAAAAGTGTCCACGGCTTATTTTGGTTGAACCAAATTTTGAATTATATAAAAAAATTTCATTTCAAATAAGGGAAATTTTTAAAGAATATACAGATTTAGTTGAACCACTATCTTTAGATGAGGCTCTTTTGGATATTACTAAGAATAAAAATATTGTATTAGCGGTTGAGATTGCCAAGGAAATCAAGAAGAAGATAGAGCTTAGAACTGGATTAACTGCTTCTGCTGGAGTGGCTTCCGGAAAATTTATTGCTAAAATCGCTTCTGATTTTAGAAAACCCGATGGATTGATTGTTATTCATCCATCGATTGCTGAGAAATTCATTGAGCAGCTGCCTATTGAAAAATTTTTTGAAGTTGGAATGGTCACTGCTGATAAAATGCATAAACTTGGAATAGAAAAGGGTCTTGATTTGAAAAAAATCTCTAAAGATGATTTAGTTTCAAATTTTGGAAAATCTGGAATTTATTATTATAATATAGTTCGAAATATTGATAATCATTCAGTAGAGCCACATCGAATAAGAAAATCATTTTCATTAGAAAGAACAAAAGTTAAATATTCTAATTTTAAACAAGTTACAAGAAGTCATACCTTATGTGATGTAATTAAATCTAAAAAGTGCATAGCTAAAACTGCATATGATTTGATGAAAAAAGTTGAGCTAAATAAGTTAGGGATTAGATTGTTGGGATTGGGAATTTCAAACTTAGAGACAAAAGAAAGAGTATAGTTAAGAAATATTTAATGAAGACAATTGTTTTTTGAGGATGTTAAGTAAAAGTAGTATACTATAAATAATACTATATTTAATAACAAAATCCATTATGGAAGAAGATATAAAAAATCGCTTAGATACCCAAGATGAACTTTTGGAAAAAATTTATAAATCTGCTGAGAAAACAAGAAAGTATTTTATGTGGACATTGATAATAACTCTTGTGACATTTTTTCTTCCTCTTGTAGCTCTTTTATTTATTCTTCCAAGTTTCATTAAAACATACACCGCTACTTTAGAAGGGATAATATGATTTTCTAATTATTCGTAGTGCTTTATTAGTTAAAGGCCTTTGCCTTGATGTAAGTCAATTCTTTAAAATATACTAGAAGATGAATGATATTAAGAATTTAACCTTTTTTTGTAGGCTTGGTAGGCTTTTGGAGATTGAACTGTTAAAATCTTTTCTTCTTTATTGGCTTTATAATAAGCTCCAAAAAAACAGATAACTATAAATAATAGATGTGGATTAATCATATATTAAGTATATCGTATGTTTTATTTTATCTGCAAGTGTGAAATTAAAAGAAGCGATAAAGAGCACAAAATAAAATGGATATTTAAATGTACATTTAAATATCCATTTTATTGAAAGTCACTAAGAGGATGTTAGGATAAGTATTGTTTATTAAAATATTTTTTTAATAAATCTGGTTTTGTTTTTGAACTTCCAGTATATATTTATCATGGTTACGAATAACGTCTATGCATTCACCTTTTTGTATTTCATCAGTAAACGATTTAGATTTTTTTGGAGATATGTTAATAAATCTTAAACCAATTTTGTTTACTATCACGAGTTCTTTTTCTCTAGTAAAAGATTTTATGTCTGCAATTTCTCCTAAGAAATTGCCACTTAAAATGTCTGAGGATTCACTTACATTAATGAACTTGGTCGTAGGAAGTAATAATTCTCGTCCAGGTACTGTGGAAATACGAAGCTATTATATTTAGCAGTGTTCCAATATTTTCTTTTGTTTAGGTTAATAATATCAATTGCCTTGGTTGGATCACCAAGTTCCTTTTTTGAGATAGACTCAAGAGTATCTCTTTCCCAGATGGTGTATTCTTGGCAAAATTTGTTTATATCATAGAAGTAAGAACATTTTAGACATCCTTGTTTCTGGAAATTGTTCATATCTTTAAGTAAAGCATCTCTCTCTTTGCAAAATCGCATGCTTGAATAAATATAGACTATCTTGTATAAGAATAAATAATTACCAAACATCAAAATTATTAAAACAAAAGGACCTGTAATAGTCTTTTTTCAGGGTTAATATTTGATGAGAATAGATTAATAGGTTCCTTTCTGATTTTTTCAACAATTAAACGAATCAAAAGAAGAAATGAGCTAATGCAAAAGGCAGGAACGACAAAGAATCCAAAGAAAATCATGAGGAAGATAAGAAATCTATCAAATACAGAAAGATCTTCACCCGAATACTAACCAAAAGAAATTTGTGGAACTAAAAGCAAATTAAATAGGGAGGCTACTAGAACGTGTTTTGTCTTGATATCCATTTTTTTTAAGTGCTAATTTATAGATTATTTTTTGTTAACTGTATACATGAGTATCAACTGGCTGTGGTAGTAACTCATAGAATCTTTCTGTTGCGATGGTGTCAAAGATATTTTCATTTTTTTGCTTTTAGTGATGACTTATCCTGGTCGATAATCACCAACAACAACTATTTTTGAGCTAGCCCAATTCGATAAGTCACTTGGAGTAGTTCTTAACACTTTGTCAAGTGTAGAATTTATATAAAGGTTCCTATTTGCTATATTAGCATCACTTGTTTCTGACTACGTGTTTGTTTGGGAAAAACTATTAACTATTTGCGAACATTTTTTAGGCACATATTTTTTTAAAAACCAAAAAAGAAAATAAAAGCTGGTTGTAGAAATTAAATGGCTTTTGAATCTCGTAAGGTTTTTTGAAGTGGCAAGCTAAGGCTAAAGATTGAGCCTTTGTCGATTTCTGAATGTTCTAAAACTAACTCACCACCGCTGGCCTGAGCTATTTTTTTAGCAATAAATAAACTTAATCCAGAGCCGTCTGGTTTCATTAAAGATGCGTTTGTACCACGAACAAATTTTTTGAATAGCTTTTTTTGATCCTTCTTTCCAATTCCTTTGCCTGAGTCAGAAATAAAAATCTTAATTACAGGTGACCCATGTTTTTTTGTGATTTCATTGATAGGGTTATTTCACCTTGTTTTGAATAGTGAATCGCATTATCAATTAGACGGGAAATAACAAAACTAATCATTTTTTTGTCGCATCTTATTTTCGTGCGAGCTAAATTATTTTTTTCTAAAGTATTTTTCAATTTTTTTTGCTCAGTAATCTTTAAGTTTTTTCTTTTACGATGCTTTCTAGAAGTTTATAAAGAGTGATATTTGTTTTGACTAATTTTGCTTTTTTGCCTACTACACTGTAAGCTAGCCAAAAATCGTCCAAAGTGGAATTGATTCGATTTAATGTTGCTTCAATATTTCTAACCACTTTTTCAATAGGAAGGGTCTTATCCTTTAGTGCTTGTATGCTTAGATTTATGATTGATAGAGGAGTGTTTAATTGATGATTTATTACTTGTATAAATTCAATCTTAATTTTCAACAACGCATTTAATTCTGTGTTCTTTCCCTTTATTTTTTTCCATTAAACTCACTTGTCCAACAGAGAAAGAGACAAAAATAAGAATCAATGAACGAAGAAGGTCATTTATTAAGGAAATTTCTTGACGAAAAATAAAATGAATGATTAATAAATTTATCCCTAATATCAGTGCGGTGATTATTGCTTTTCTTTGCCACCAAATAGCAGAAAAAACAATTGGAATATAAAAAATGTGAGTATAGATACTACCTACTCCAAAATATTGACACAAAATTGATATTGTAATACACACAAGAATCAGTGATACGATGAAGTATGTTCTGATTTTTTATTTATCATCAATCATGTTTATCGGAATTAAATATATTTAGGTTACTAACTAAAATATAACATATTTTCTTGAAAAATATTAATTAGTTATATTTAGCACAAAATGTTTTTTAGTAGGGACGTAATAATAATTTTTAATTGGATCTTGAAAGTCTCTTGTTTTAAATAAAAAGACACCCTACGGTGTCTTTGGGTATTAGCATTATTGTCGATAATATATTTTTTAAAATAATAAAAGAAGATATTTTTTGAGTCTTGTTTTTTTAAAAAGTATTAATATTATTATTTTTTCTACGAAGGATTGTTTATTTATTATCTAAAAAAACAGTCCTTATATTACTAGCAATACCAAAGTAGATGATGCAGTATTTGTTGTTTATAAATATTTATTTAGCATAAGTAGTACGACAATATTGAAAATCACTACAAGCTAAAGTTTTTGAGCTATCACAACACTGTTTGCATTCTTGTTCGCTTGAGAGCGCTGTGCAAGTAGAATAGTCACCATCCTCTCCAAGTGACGAAGGAATGTCAAAATCAGTAAATTCAGTATTCAGACTAAAATCGTTCAAAAGACAATTATCCCAGCATTCTTTTCTAATTTCAACATCAGTGCCTAAACAGTTGCAACAATTTTTGCAGGCACCATTATCCTTAGTGTTGTCTAGGCAGGCTTGATATTCTTGGATGTTTTCTTTGCTTACTGTTAAGGCAGGTTTATCATTTTTTGAAACTCTCTTCGGTCGTCTTCCTCTTCTTTCGTTGAGCTTAACAGTGTTTTTTCTATTGCTGTATTTTGAGTATTCTTAGTTTGTCTTAGGCTTAACCAAATAGCGAGTGAGAATGAGATCAAATTCACAAGTGAAAACAATATTATCTTTGGGTCTTGCTTACTTTAGCAGATAAAATATGCTAAAGTATCAAGCAATGAAGCCAAAAAACAAGTATTTAAACCATACACACCTTTCTGAGCGTAAATTCAAGGAAATTTTGAAGTATTTCTGTGCAGACGAAACAGCCTTAAAAACAACTTTCTACACAAAGAATAATAG
>Ga0209633_10000477_pt1 | contig 46508 bp, 48 predicted proteins | sample Cruoilmetagenom1_FD_187290 | JGI IMG/M metagenome (GOLD analysis project Ga0209633, IMG submission 187290) | Oil polluted marine microbial communities from Coal Oil Point, Santa Barbara, California, USA - Sample 1 (SPAdes) (version 2) | ecosystem: Environmental > Aquatic > Marine > Oil seeps ... | reverse complement strand
GTAACTACTATGATAGATATGGAAAATGCAAGAAGTACAATATTCCTCTAAGGGATACTTCGTGGATTATAGGGTTACCTAAAGAAACTAAAGAGAGCTTAAATGAAAACGTATCAGCAATTTCTTATCTTTTGGATAAAGAATATATTACATATGCAGGCCCTAGGTTCCTTGTTCCTCTTCCAGGGACACCGATCTATAACGCACCTCAAGAATATGGTATATCTATCCTAACACATAATATAGAGAGGTATATGCCACGGTCGTATCCACCCCTTTGTAAACCCGCAGGGCTTAGTATGGAAGATATGTTGGACGCTTTTATAAATTGCACTGTAAACAAAATTTCTGTCTACGCAGATAAATTAAAGATCGAGGTACTGGGCGATTGAATAGTCTGATAATTACAAATCTAAAACATAACCTCAATCAAATGCCCCATACCTGTACCAAAAATTACCAATAAATAAGCAGTAAAGAGACTGCCTGTAAAATTAATGCACAAGAAAAATGGAAAATGCACCCTAAATAATCCGCAGATAAGTGCCAGAAGATTAAAAGGAAGGAACGGGATAAACGCAAATGCGATGAGAAGCAGCAACCCCCACTTATTCCACCATCTAACGGTATGCTCGTACTTCTCTACCGATAATTTCTTCTCGACGTAAGATTCCCCAAGAATCTGAGCCAGAAAGTAGTTGATCGTAATTCCTATTGTAAAACCTATTGCCGTTATGATGATGAGTGGAGTCTGAGCCATTCCAAGGGCGGCACTTGTAGATATGATGATGGGGCTGCCAATGGGGATAATTGAACCACCGACAATCATGACGATGAATAAACTCGCATATCTATAGGCCGATCGATCTAAAAATCCCGATTCTACGATTGCCAGAAAAGCAATCGATACGCTCGCCATTAGAGCTATGAGGTAAGGCAACCATTTTTTCATTACTTTTTCCTTGTCATACGAGAACGAACTTTGGAATATAAACCGTTTGTCTTTTGCATTCCCATGATATCCAGCATCACCTTCAGGTCCATTTTATCAAAACTGGGATAGCCCAGCAAACGATCATCATCTTTTGTGATGTGGTAATGGTACTGTCCGTACGTATAGATCAGAAGGTATGTGAACAGGTTGCTCAGACGGCGCGCAGATGTGTATACTTTCTGTCTTTTGTCATATTTACAGAGGATATCTCCTTCTTTAAACATCTTCATGGAAATATCGAAGTCCTCCAGCAGGGAGATGCTTCGGTGTCCGTCTATCTGTTGGTATGCCTCCCTTTTGATTGCCATGTTTGATCCTATCAACCAGTAAAAACCGAAGAGATGGAATAGGGTGTAGATCTTCCTCCACAATTGAAGGAGGTTTGACCTGAAGGTACTATCGTAGAATAGAACAGGACCTGTGGTCATATCATATCCTCTTCCAATCAGATTTTCGGATATTATTTTAAGCCAGTTGCTTTCGTGGATGGTGTCCGCATCCGTGAATACCAGGATATCTCCTCTTGATGCTTCCGCCCCATCTCTTCTCGCTCCGCCTATTCCCTTGCTTTTCTGAGGAATTATCCTGTCAGCGTAGGGGCTAGCAATTTTAATTGTCTCATCCGTTGAGTTTCCATCGACCACGATTATCTCATATTCACTCCTGTCTAAATCCTGATTTGACAGAGATTTGAGACATTCTTCGATGGTATCGGCTTCGTTTTTCGCAGGGATTATTATTGAGAGCATTTTTTCGCATCACCTCTGCACTTCTTCAGCTCGCCCTGGCACATGTATATGGGATATGCGATCAGGTATGTAAGGGCAAATGCATGGACAATCATTCCGATCCCGGGCAGATCTGCGATTGCTTCATAATTTATTAGAGCTCCAATCTCGAAGTAATGGGCGACTATCTCCAGATCTATTATGGACAATGATACTAATACAAACAGGAAAAACCAACCATTTTTCAGGCCAATTCTCACGATTGTGGTATCGGTGATACCAAGATCCTCCCGGTAATCATTTATCTGATGGGTTATTAGAGCCTCACAGCCGACGATCATAAATAACCCAGGTATGGCCAATCCCGTGGAGGAAAACAGAGCTAAATCGCCACCAGCCAGAGTGAACCCTGCCAGAAAGGGAAATAAGCCAAACATCATTCCATGACTTATTATGTCGATGAAAAATCTCTCTTTAAGTCTTGTGTACCTTGCGGAGTAAATCGTCAGAAATAAAATGCTCATAAAGGTGAACAAAAGGCCTATCCAGTCCAATAAACCGGAGATCGCAATTGCGATGGCAATCAATAGGCCGCATAGCGTTAACGTACCCCTTTTCGTTACCGTACCCGCAACGAGGGGGTTCTTATTTACCTTGATTTTTCCCGCGTGTTTTTTGTCGATTTCGACGTCAAAGTAGTTGTTTATGACAAAACCATATCCGATAACGCAGAAGAAAGCGATACCGATCAAAATAAAGGTAACCAGGCTAGCATTGGCTAAAAGCGCCCCGATAAGCGGGAAAAATGGATAGAATTTTATCCAGTCTTTGACCCTCATCATTCTCAGGTATTCGCTCATGTACGCCCCTATGGCGGATGAGCAAACAGGATCGGGCTAAAGTATTTTTGCTTTGATCTCCCAAAATCACAATTTCTAGCGAAAGTTATCTATTCCTGGATGGATAAGGGGCGATGAGAGAATTGTAGAGAATCTAAAAGAGAAAACGAAACTCGTAGGGAACAGCGGTAAAAGAAAGGAACATTTTGCCGTGTTCTCAAAGTCCGGATTCACGAAATCCTGCCTGGATCTCTGTGAAGACAAAGTAAAAACATTTGATCTAAAAGATATGGAGGGGATATTTGATTTGAAAAGATGAATAGGATCAGGATGTTTAAAAAGAAAAAGAGATCATTATTGGCAATGCTATATCAATTGACTTTGTAAGAAAGGGAAGTACTCTGGAAGTTCACGATATCAAAAAGTCAAAGAAGATGGAAGACGCACACAGATACCAACTGCTCTACTATCTCTATTATTTGCATCAGAGAGGCGTTGATGCGTCAAAATCAGACCATAGTGGGATTGAAATTCGGAGTGAAATTTACGCATAAGAGATGCAGAATGGCTATCGAAAAGAATCGTTTTAGTATGTTATAAAGGCGTTAGTCCTCGGCCAAAGCATCGAGAACTCTTCTATACCACATGCACTTTAGATCCCCTGTCATGGTTCTATCCTTATCCACAAGCGGCGATACACAGGCGATCGCCCGGTCGAGCACCTCGCTCTCCGGGACGACATGATCCACGATCCCAAGTTTTTTGGCTTCTTCCCCCTTCAGGCGCGTACCAGTTAGCACCACATCACGAAACGCTGGTCCCTGAAGGCGCGACATGAGGACCTCTCTCATTACTGGTGAGAACGGAATCCTAATGTCGACCTCGGGAAAGCAGAAGTACCCCTGGTCGTTCCGCATCACCCGGTAATCATGTGACAGCGCGAAAAGAGAGCCGGCGCCAAAAGTGTGGCCGTTGATGGCAGCAGCCGTTGCCATCGGGAAGGTAATCAAACGGGCATAGAGCTTATCGAGCTCTTTTATATACTCAGGTATTTCATCAATCCCTTCGCCAGTCATCCACTCTAAATCGACACCGAGGGTGTAGAATTTTTCTTCACCAGTCGTGACTAATACGGCCTGTTCCGAACGCTCCACCTCGTCCAGCGCGGCATTTATCTCGCCGAGAGAAGATGGGTTAAAACGGTTTTCTCCGTATTGCATGGTCAGGATATATACGCCACCTTCGCGTCTTAGCTTGACTTTACTCATTTTAACCACCTCCTGATAACCGTTCAGGGATAAAAATCTTGTTTATGCTGTCCCTGGAAACGTACCGGTAAAAACAGTGTTACAATCCAGAGGAGCACCTTCTAGCCAGTAAACCATGGATGCTCCAGGGCAATTCTTATTGTATGGATCGGGACTACACCTGACTGGTGAAATCTGCGAGAGTTTTGAAATCCAGGGAAATGCTACTCCCTGTACTGCCCATCCCCAAATATGACGAATTTTGTGGACATCAGCTCTCGGATGCCCATCGGCCCCCTAGCGTGCAGCTTCTGGGTGCTTATGCCTATCTCTGCCCCCAATCCAAATTGGCCCCCATCCGTGAACCTTGTCGACGCATTAACATAAACTGCAGCAGCGTCCACCTCATCGAGAAAGCGCATTCCGTTTGTATAGTTCTCAGTTATTATCGCCTCGGAATGCTTTGTCCCATGCTCGTTGATATGGGCTATTGCCTCGTCTATCGAACCCACGACCTTGACCGCAAGTATGAGATCCAGGAACTCCGTATCCCAGTCCTCTTCTATGGCTGGCTCGGCCTCTATTATCTTTCTGGTTTTCGGACACCCTCTTATGACCACACCAGCTTCCTTAAGCCTTCTATCGACCAGGGGCAAAAAATCCCGAGCAATGTCATTGTGTACCAGCAAAGTCTCCATGGCGTTGCATACTCCTGGCCGCTGTACTTTCGCGTTATACGCTATGTTAACCGCTTTCTCGATATCGGCACTGCTATCCACAAAGGTATGACAATTACCCACCCCTGTCTCTATCGTGGGAACGGTAGCGTTCTGGGTGACGAAGTTAATCAACCCAGCGCCTCCCCTGGGTATGATAACGTCAATGTAATCGTTCATCTTGAGCATCTCGCCCACGGCGGCTCTATCCGTCGTCTCTATTAACTGGATGGCACCCCCCGGCATACCTGCGTTAGTGGCCGCCTCTGAAAGTACTCTGGTTATAGCGGTGTTCGAACTGATGGCCTCCGAACCCCCCCTCAATATTACCGCATTGCCCGCTTTAATGCAGAGCCCTGCGGCATCGGCCGTAACATTCGGCCTGGACTCATAAATGATCCCGATGACGCCCAAGGGCACCCTTCTCCTCCCAACGATCAATCCATTCGGGAGCTTTCTCATCTCGGTGACCTCGCCAACTGGATCGTCCATTCCGGCTATTTCTCTGATCCCGCTGGCCATCTGATTTATTCTTTTTGTGTTCAGTCTAAGGCGGTCCAATAAAGCTCCTGAAATTTTACCCTCGGCCCTCTTTTGATCTTTTTCATTCTCGGTCAGAATGAAATCCGCGTTATCTTCCAGAGAATCCGCCATTTCTCTCAGAGCACCGTCCTTTTTTTCCGAGGGCACACTCATCAGTTTAAGCGAAGCCTCACGGGCCAATCTGCCCTTTTCCATAACCTCCTCTTTTATTTCGCCCATCATAGCATGACCATATTGTCCCTATTAATGACCTCTTTATAAGCATGGCGCCCGAGTATACCTTCGATCTCGTGGGTCTTAACGCCTTTTATGCTGTCCAGTTCCTCGCTGGAGTAGTTAGTAAGCCCCCTTGCTATTACCCTATCGTCATATACTATGTTGATCACATCGCCTTTACTAAAAGTGCCCAAAACGTAGGAGATCCCGGCCGGAAGCAGTCTGGCGCCCTTCTCCGTTATTGCTATTTTTGCCCCCTCATCGATCACTAAGCTGCCTTTAATGGAGGTACTGAAGGATATCCAGCGCTTTTTGTGCGACATCGCACCTCGGGCCAGGAACAGCGTGCCAACTTCCTTTCCGTCTATTATATCCATAAGTACGTTCGCTTTCTCTGAATTGGCTATAACGACGGGTATTCCAAAGCGAGCGGCTATATCTGCGGCATCTATCTTTCCCTCCATCCCACCTTTGCCCATACTGTTTCCCCTTTTCTTTGCCATATCACGTACCTCATCAACATTTTCTACCAGCGATATCAGCTCGACATTACGCTCCCGTCTTGGGTTGTCGCTATAGAGGCCATCCACGTCGGAGAGCATTATCAACAAGCCCGCACCCATCTTTCCCGCGACCAGCGCTGAGAGCTTGTCGTTGTCGTCAAAGCAGCCAGTTTTTCCGTGGTCCAATTCGTCAATAGCTATGGCGTCGTTCTCGTTGACTATCGGAATAATGCCCCTTTTCAACAGCATGCTAAGAGTGTTCCCAACGTTCAGATATCTTTCCCTCTGTGAGAACGATTCCTGGGTGAGAAGCAGTTGTGCCACATCATACCCTCGCTCGTTAAATAACTCCTTGTACTCATGCATTAATATGCCCTGACCGATGGCCGCTGATGCCTGTTGCAATGGCATGGGTATGGGCCTTAATTTTAGGTTCAGGATCGAACTTCCGGCCGCGATTGCGCCCGATGTGACCAGTATTACCTCTTTGCCCTCATCTTTTAGATCCGCGATTTCTCCCACCAGCTTTTTCATCTTGTTTTTGTCCAACTTCATACCGGATACCAGGCAGCTTGATCCGACCTTGACCACGATTCTTCGGATATCGAAATTTCTTGACATGCAGCGCCCAGGATTATCATTAATGATTATTTAATGGTTTTGAAAAGGATCAATGTTCAACCGTCAGCTATCGGTTTGAATTTGTATCCATAGCGAATTATCCGCTCCTGCTCATACAGCCTCCTGATAACGGCCTTGACCTCCATCCCTATCTTGATCTCGTTAGGATTGGAATGACAATCCGTGAGTTGTGCCACCACCTTTGGCCCCTCTTCCAATTCGATTATGGCTACTGCGTACTCTCCAGTCATGTTTTGTAGATCATCGAACTCCGTTGGGGCCCCACCTCTTCCGATGATAGTGAATGTGTAGATCCTCCCTCTGCCGCTTAACTTAACATTCTGAAAATCGGCACTCCCGCACTCGAGACAGGTCTGTCTGGGTGGGAAATTAATTATTTCGCAGCTTTTGCACTTCTTCGCGATGAGCCTATAGCGTTGGTCGATCGTGTTTGAATATTGAGGTATGGAGACATATGACGTCATTTATCACCTCCAAACGTGCTCAAAACTTTTCTAAATTTCAGATAGGTAACATAATCGATGTACTCCTTCTCCTCCAATTGCTCCTTTACCGTTGGTTTTTCCCCCATCTTTTCCACTTCATCATGGACGACCAGTGACAGGGAATCGCTCCCCGCCCCTGACCCATACGAGGCGATCAATATCCTCTCGCCAGGTTTTGCTTGGTCCAGGACGTTTGCCAATGATAAGAGCACCGAGGCCGCTCCGGTATCGCCGGTTTGGGCTACCAGCCCTCCTCTAAGTTGAATATCTGTAAACTTAAACTCTCTAACAGCTCTAAAAGCTTCCCCATCTGGTTGCTGGAGTATTACATGGTTTATTTCCACCTCTCCCAGTTCCTTTATCAACCCTTTTAAGGATCTTCTTATGAAAATCGGGAATTGGCTTGTGCGTAAACCCAGATCTTGGATATATATTTCCCCCACTTTTCTAAATCGTTCCCCCAGCACTTCACCGCTAACGGAATATGATTTCTCTAGTGTCACTACTGGATTTCCATCTCCGATTACGAATGCGGCAGCCCCCGCCCCATATGCATGTTCATTATCATCGTCGGGAGCCCCCACCGGGAAATCAGAGGCGACGACCAACCCATACTCGGATATCGCGTCAAAACAGGCCAGTAGGGCCTCAGTTCCCGATTTCGTGGATCCTGCAAAATCGGCCGTTCTGACATCTTGCCCAGCACCGACGGCTGTAGCGATGGTGCTGGAACTGAGTTTTTCAACGTAGGGCGAGCTGGTCGTGGCGAAGTAGACCATCTTGATCTTTTCAGGGTCGATTTGGGCCCTCGAAATGGCATTATCGGCCGCTTCAATGGCCATGGTCGTTGTATCCTCATCATAACCGCAGACGGTCTTCTCTTCAATTCCCGGTGCAAAATTGCCCCAAACTCTAACGTACTCTTCGGCTTTAATCCTGTACCTTGGTATATAAGCCCCATGACCAATTATCCCCACCATCCTATCACCTCCTGAATATGTGAACGCATGCACTGCCCCCAGAACCCCCTACGCTATGCGTCAGTCCGATCTCCGCGCCCTTAACCTGTCTGGTTTTCTCTCTAGCTTCCCCCTTGAGTTGTTTTACCACTTCGTAGATCTGACTCACTCCCGTAGCGCCGATCGGATGGCCTTTTGATTTTAGGCCGCCGCCCGCATTTACTGGTATTTTCCCACCTATCTCCGTCTCTCCATTTTTTATTAATTCTCCCCCCTTCCCTTTTCCCGCAAACCCGCAGTTCTCATACGCCATTATTTCAGCTATCGTGAAACAATCGTGGACCTCCGCTAGATCCACCTCTTTTGGTTTAACCCCAGCTTGTTTATAAGCCTCGTCAGCGGCCTTCTGGGCCGCCGCTACCGTTGTCAGATCTTTTCTGTCATGGATGGCCAGGTAGTCAGATGCCGCGCCCGATCCGATGACGCGTATTGGGGTATCGGTATATTTGGAGGCTAAATCCCCCCTACAGAGAATGGCTACCGCAGCGCCATCGGTGATTGGACACGAGTCAAATACGGTTAATGGGTACGCCAACATCGGCGCTCTCAGCGCTCGTTCCAGAGATATTTCGGATCGGAACTGGGCGTCCGGATTTCTGGCACCATTTTTGTGGTTCTTTACCGCGACCTCTGCCAATCTTTCCCGTTTCATTCCATGTTCGTGCATATACCGCAGCGCCATCATAGCATAGACCCCCGGGAAGTTTGTTCCCGCTAGCCTTTCCCATTCGACATCTCCTGAAACGCCCAGCCAGTACCTGTTCCTCTCCCGCGGTAGATCGTTCATCTTCTCCACTCCTCCGGCCAGTGTGATGTCACAGATCCCCGATTTTATGGCCATGTAAGCGTATCTAAAGGCGTAGGCGCTCGAAGAGCATGCGTTTTCTATACTGCAGGCGGGCATGCCCGCTAGACCAACCTGCTCTATTAAAAGAGGAGCGAGATTTCCCAATTGAGCGCCACCCGTTTTAAGAGATCCTATCCATGCCTCTTTGATCTCTTTTGGATCTATGCTTCCATCCACATCGTTGATGGCACTCTGAAAAGCCTCGTAGAACAATTTCTTAAGATCTTTATCCGCTAAAACTCCGAAGTTGGTCTCTCCAACACCTATTACCGCTACATCTACCAGGATATCACCTTCTTTGCCGATGACTTATGCCGCTTCGGCGCAATTAGGTCTAGGACAAAATAATACTTTCGTTTGTTTACCAATTATGTCAAGAGGTGTAAATTAGGTTTATTAATTGGCTTAGATGCCTTTTGGGATTAGTACGTCCTTTACTGCTCCAGTCCCGGCATCTATCAGTACAATGACCCATGGATATCCGAAATTCTCAGGGGTCCACCAGCCTACCTCCCAGAGTTCTCCGTCTTCGTATTTTATGTATCTGGCCTCGGGATAGGCGTTCTCATTTATCTCTATCAGCTTCTTCACCGCCTCGACCTCTCCGCTTATTTCGACGGCCTCTTCCTCTGGGATGACCTCCTGGCCTATCATATCTCCTCTTACGTAGATGACATAGTCGCCCTTCTCATTTTGAATGAATAGCTGAGGGGGTGTTTTATGTACTATTCCTTCAAGAGCGTACACTATTAAGCCGTTTACCTCGCCGAACTCCATTACCTTCACACCCTCGATCAATATGCCCCATGTTTGTACGTATATGGCGCCGTTGAACTCGAACTCCAGCGGCAGAAAGGGATATATGGTTACCCCATATTCTCTCGATTCCAGCTCTTCAACCGGCTCGCCGTTGATATCCACTTCGCAGTATGTGAAGGTTATTTCAGTGATACCCGGTTTAAGGGTTCTGAACCTGAACAGCTTTATCGTTATTCCAATCGTCCCATTTTCCGGCGGCAGATAGCACGCTATCACATCTATGAACTGCAAATACTCTTGATCGTACTCGGTCAGCTCCCAATCATAAAACGGAGTCAATGCTTCTCTTATCTCTATTTCAAACACTTCCCCTTCGGTTACCTCTAGGCGATAGTCTTGGACCCCTACCGAGCCGTTGCCAAGGGATAGTAGGGGAATTATCAGCACTACTATAGAGGTAAGCGCAAACCCCAGATTCCATATCTTATCTTTTGCCATGCGAGCATAAATGTGGAGCGTGTTCTTATAATATATTAGGATGTTCGTTTTTTACCTTTCATATCAATCATTTTTTATGTCATCCCAATATCGACGCAGCTCCACTGAAGCGATGCAATCCGTACCTTCTCGCTAAGTTTATGGCTTCGTGGAGCTCTTCCTTCGCAGGTCTTCTGCTGAGTTCAGGATAGACCCAGGCATCGCCTTCTGGCCTGTATTGATCCATTACGTTCACGTATGTGTCCCCTGAAATGCTGGAGATGAATCTGAACACCTCATCACTCCCCGCTAAGCCGTTCGGTAATACGAGATGCCTTATCAGTAAACCCCTGTATGCTATCCTTCCCTCTATCTTCAAATCTCCGACCTGGCGATGCATCTCTTTAACCGCTTCTCGGCATCTATCGAAGTAGTCTGGAGCGTTAGAATATTTTTTTCCGCAATCGTTTGAGCTGTATTTTATATCAGGCATGTAGATGTCGACTATGTCTTTGAGCAATCGTATGGTCTCGACGTTCTCGTAACCGCCGCAGTTATAGACTATGGGCAAGCGCAAACCCAACTCGATCGCCCGGTTTAGCGATTTTACGAGTTGGGGAGTGAAGTGGGTGGGCGTAACCAGATTTATGTTATGGCAACCTTTTGATTGAAGGTCCATCATCATGTAGGCCGCTTGTTCCAGGGAGACTTCTCTTCCAATGCCCAGGTGACTGATATCATAGTTCTGGCAGTAAACGCAGCCTAGATTGCAATTCGTCAGAAAGATCGTCCCAGAACCTCCTGTGCCTACTAGTGGCCCCTCCTCTCCGAAGTGTGGACCATAGCTGGAGATCATGAGCTCTTTTCCCGATTCGCAGACCCCTCTCTCCCCTTTTAACCTGTTTTTCCCGCACTTCCTTGGACAAAGCTCGCAGTTCTCGAGTATCCTATATAGTGATTCCTCACGTTTATCCAGTTCTCCGCGTTTGTACAGCCTAACGTAACTCGGTTCGAATTTCATTTTTCGTTTCGATCGCCATTCTCGAAAAGATATGCTTGATGATGCCTATTGTAAAGATGTATTAAAAGTATGCCGGTTAAGAACGGAAGAATTCTGGTCGTTGAGAGGATCTAGTGAAATCTCCAGCCCAGATAAAAGGCTAGCTACTGTTTTTGATCTTTGCCATGCTCTCCCTGATGAATAGATACGTGTCGTCGATCGTCGGTGGGCAGCCTTTTAGTTTGAACGCGTTCTTTAGATCTCTATTCGTGGCCATGGCACATGCTCCGAACAGAAGTACGTTTTTGTCCTTTCTGGCCTTTGGCCCCAATCCAACACAGAATTCTACATCATCAAAATTTACTCCCTGGTTCTCCCAGAAGAACCGGCTCATTCCAATCCATACGGTAAGACCACAACCCGTACAGACAGTATCGAGCGGCTCCTGAATAGTAATGCCCTTTATCCCGCGCTTTCTGGTCATGCCGTTCCATGGTAATTCCCACTCCATCTTCGTGGATACCTCCTCTATCTTTTCCCCTTTCATGGTTATTTTTCCCAGATCAAGCTCCCTTCCCGTCAATTTAGCGAACTCCCGAAGATGGGGGACTGATTTAGGATCGATCCCCATTACGGCGGAACCTACCATGTCCGCTGAAAGAGCGTCCCTGGAAGCGATGATGAGATCCAATCGGTGATGTTCCCTGCTCATGGGCCCCCTCTCAAGACCATATATTCCGTCGATGATCGTGAGTTCAGGTTTTATTTTGGTTCCAAGCTCGGCTATGTAGCCGTGGAGACCTTTTCTGTGAAACTTCTTTTTTGAGAAAAGATTTAGACATCCCTTCATGTTCTTAAGCCCGAGAGAGACCACTGCTGTGCTGTGCGTCTTCAGAACCGGCACGTTGATCAGGAAGTCGGCTTCCAGAGCTCTTTTGGCGATCCAAAAGTTCTCTTTTCTCATCTCGGTTTTAACGTATCCCTCGTCATTGAGATCGACCAGATCGACCTCTAACTCCTTAGTTAAATCCTTTATCCCCGACCACTCGAAGGCCCAATCCGCTGGTACATCTATCCCCTTAATGCTGGTGGGACCTTCACCTATGGTTATGTTCTTGCATCCCCGATCTCGGAGCAAATTGACCAGATCCCTCAACACGTCAGGGGTAGTGGTTATGCCGTAGGGGACCCTATCCGGCGTAAAACCGGATACGATATTTGGCTTGATAAGCACCTTATCCTCTGATCTCAAACTCTCGAATCCTTCGCAAAGATCGATCGCTTTTCTCAGGGAATTTGATTCTGGGTCGTATTTTACTAATGCTGTAGTTGGCATCATTTTTTTGCTAAATCTGCTCATAATTTATATTCTTTTCTTTTCTCTTCCGATACGAGGAGCTTTAGCTCGGAAAGCACATCTAGACTGAAAGTTCCCTAAAAATCCAGTCTGAGGTGTATTGTATTACCTCTTCTCTTTTATCCAGGGGCTCGGTGAACCTGTGTCCAGTCCCTTCAACCATAACTAACTCCTTGGGCTCACCAGCTGCTTCATACAGGAGATTAGCATTGCCTGGGGCGACAAGGGCATCCCCCGTTCCTTGAACTATCAAAACTGGATTTGGCTGTATCTCAGATACGTAATTCGCAGCGTTATATTCCTGGCACTGGTCGAAAAAATTCAAGATACTATATAAAGAAGTATAGAGCCATTGATGCTTAATCATGAGCCCTCTCTCACTCAGTGCCATGCCCACTAGATCCACCCTTCCCTCTTCTAATGAGATCCCTACATCCGTTCCTATGGTCGTTGCCATGATCCTGGCGATTTCATCTACTAAAGGAAGAAGGATGTTTGCGATCGCCATAAATAGAGGAAAAAGCTCGCCAAGAGGGGCAAACAAAGATCGCACATCTAGCGTGGCTGGAGCGGCCCATAGTGCAGTAGCTTTTACCCTCTCGTCCATCCCAGCGACTATTGTGGCTATGTAGCTGCCCATGCTATGCCCGATTATCCCGATTCTGTCCGGGTCAATCTCGGGAAGACCCTGCAGATAGGTTATCGCGTTAATCGCATCTTTTATCATGAGCACCAGATCCATATCCGATTTCGACCCACCGTGCCCTCTTTGATCGTAGATCAAAGTGAAGAAACCTCTTTTGCAGAGTTCATCTGCCAGATTGTATCTAAGATGGAATAGGTCTGTCTCCTCGCTTTCTCCATAAAATATCTCCCTGGTCCATCCTAATCCGTGAAGTATTATGACTCCAGGATTTCCCTCTTCCCGGTAAGAGGTAGGATAAAGTAGAATTCCCTCAACGGTCTCTCCTTCGCTCTGGAAGAAAACTTCGCTCATAAGAATCGCGTCATCACCAACTCCCATTTCTTGAGCGGGGCAAGATATGGGCAGAGGGAAGAATAGGGCCACGCACAGGATAGCGGCCATTATGATGTTCTCTTTCATAGTTAGTCTATTCTACGTCATTTGCGATACTTAAACTCTTCGACCCAGCAGACTTTGGGACAATATTATTTTTGCGATCGCCCTGGGAGTTGGCTCTGCAGTAAGCCTGATCCTTCGTAATAAACCTCCGCATCGTATCCTCGCAGGAATGTCAGCACTGGCCCAAGATCCTCAATCTTATCCCACCATAGGCACCTGGTACGATAGATGCTGTCCTTTTCATTCCCTGTTACGTGAGGAGATAGAGTATTTTTGTCCCAAAGCCATTCTAGGGGCAAGCGTTAAGTATGAAAGAGATATACGATGGTATCAAGGCTAAGAAAAGGTGGTCTAGTGTTTAATAAACTGGCTTTGGCAATTGGGATTTTGCTGATCTCTGCACCTGCTATGGGATGCTATGATGCCCTAGATTCGATTTTGCCTATTGACGATTATGAAGCAGAAAAGGTCTCATTTTTGGTGAATGTGACATTTGAGGGAGAACCTGTTCGAGCTCTGGTGGGCATCAGAAATGATGCTTACACGGTCTGCAATAAGATAGATGATGAGAAGGGAGTTGCTAGTTTCAAAAATGTGCCTCCAGGCGAGTACGAGCTGATCGTAATTCCCTACCTTTTTGAAGATCTTTCTGCGGGTTTCGTTGACGAGAAGGATTGTATAGCTAGCGTTACTGGGATGAATGGGACAAGGATGGATATCGTAGTAACTGAGAAGCTTGAGGGAGAAACTATCGATGTAGCACTTGGTCCAATTACGGAGGATAGTGAGATATCGAGTAAAGTGAAAATCGATACTGGATCTTCAGAACACGAGATCTTGGGTCTACTACTGATGATCTCCGCGTTCAACGAAAGTTCTCTCTACCTAAACACTTCCCTCTACGTTAACACAACTGCTGAAATTTTGAGCAGTATTCCTGAATCCGGAATTGACTTTAAGATGAACGTTCCTGAAGGGGATTACATCGTCGCGGTCACAGCATTTGCTTTTTTGAACGCCACAGGAGGGCCCTCTGTCACCACCGGTTGGCGCGGTGTTGAGGCCAGGAGCGGGGATGAACAGGAGATTTCTTTGACCCTGAAGGATCTAGAGGACACGAACTTTGATCTCAATCTAACTTTCTACGAGGACTGGAGCGCCCAAATGGACTTTAGATCAGAGGCTTTCTTTAATATCCTCGACATGCCTCTCTTCTTATCTTCCATCCCCGCATTAAATAGTGACGGCTATTTATCTCAAATTGAGCTGGAGCTGTTCTCCAGGGTCATAGGCTCTGGGGAAGGGGAGATAATGTCGAGCTCAGAGTTTTTCCTCGTAGACGACAAAGCTCTAGAGCTCGACGGGACGGAGTTATGGAAGGAGGGTGATTGGCTCTATACCGGCGTTTCGTTCTACTTTGACGGGATAGGAGAAAGGAATAAAGCAGAGATAGAACTGAACCTCCCCGTGATGGGCATTATCCCTGTAAGCTGCATGATAACTCTCCCTGAGGGTTATAGGCTGGATGACTGGAGCTCGACCGATGAGGTAAAAGTGACATCAAGCGGTAATGAAATAGAGATAGACACCTCTGATGCCCTGGGAGATAATGGGTCAATAACGGTAATACTAAAAGTGAACGGGGGATTGCCCCAATGGACCCCCTACATCATAATCGCCGTGATAATTGCAGTTGTTGCAATAGCGGTTATGATCCTTGCTATGATTGGCAAAATGCCTAGAAAAAAGCGCTAGGGCAAAAAAAGCCCCCGATCCCGATCTTAAATTAAACGTAAGGGTTATATCTCGATCGACTTAATCTTCAGAGATGAGCTCAGCTGTCGAAGAGATTACTAGATACGCACAGGAGGTCGTGACTCAGGAAGAGCTTGAAGAGCTCTTCCATGCGAAGAAGAAACCCAAGGGCTACATAGGAGTCGAACCCTCGGGCCTCTTCCACATAGGCTGGATGATCTGGGCCGGTGAGGTCAAAAGGCTTGAGAAAGCGGGAGTGCAAATGACGATACTCCTTGCTGATTGGCATGCCTATATAAACGACAAGCTCGGGGGGAATTGGAAAAACCTGAAGACCTGCTCCGATTACATGATCGACTCCCTAACTTCTCTTGGGGTAAGGTCAAAATATGTGCGTGCTGGAGATCTGGTGGGCAACCTGGACTATTGGCAAAGAGTAATCAACGTGGCCAAGAACACCACCCTTCCCAGATTGAAGAGGGCTTTAACCATAATGGGCAGAGAAGAGATAGAGTCAGAGTCAGACGTTTCGAAGCTTATATATCCGCTAATGCAGGTAAGCGACATCTATGAGCTGGGTGCTGACATCGCTCTGGCGGGAATAGATCAGAGGAGAGCACACATGCTAGCTAGAGATGTAAGCGATAAACTCAAGTGGAAAAAACCCGTCTCGATCCACATGCCATTGCTCACCTCCCTAGAGGGCGGAGGAAGAATGGGGATTACAGAAGCCAAGATGTCAAAGTCAAAGCCCAAGAGCTGCATCTACATACATGACACTCAAAAGGAGATAGAGGATAAGATAAAGAGGGCTTACTGCCCAAGATCGGAGACGATAGGAAACCCCGTGATAGATATATGCAGACTCGTGATTTTCCCCGATAAGGCGAGCGGTCTCATGGAGGTGAATGGAATGGAGTTGGATGAACAATCTCTCCTAAGGCTCTACAGGCAGGATGAGATAGATCCATTAACTCTCAAGAAATCCGTGGCCGAGGAGCTGTATGCTCTGCTGGAACCGTGTAGAGATTATTTCATGAAGAAGCCGAAAAATCTTGACCTTATGAAGCGGGTAGAGGTGACCAGGTGATGGAGTGGAAAGGACCCAGTTATACCTGAAAGACAGTTTCAGCGATTATTATAGACGGAAAAACGTAAAGCTAATCATAGATAGGGTAGGAAGAAGGGAGTGGGCTTTCCAACACTTCGATAGCCCAGCGATGATCAGACATATAGCGGCGGACAGAAATTCGCTTGGTCCGTGGCTGGCTAAAGGACCAAGACATGTTTATAACTCCTCCGCTTACTACAGGGATCCAACTGCCCCTATGCCCGAAAAGGGTTGGCTGGGAGCAGAGCTCATATTCGACATAGATTGTGATCACCTCCCAAATGCCTCCTCTCTAGGTTTTGAGAAGTCTCTAGAACTATCCAAAGATGAGGTCATAAGACTGGTAGATGATTTTTTGATGGAGGACCTGGGATTCGAAGAAAAGGATATGGCCATAGCTTTCTCAGGGTCCAGAGGTTACCACGTCCATGTTAAGGATAGGCGCGTTTTAGGACTTAGCAGCAAAGATAGGAGAGAAATAATGGATTATATTAGAGGCTTGAACATAGACCCCAGGCGCTTCTTGAGAGAGGTACAATCGGGGGAATCGCTATCCCTCAGGCTCCTTTCGGAAGGCGGATGGGGGAGGAGAGCTAAAGGTTACATGATCTCTCGCTTGAGAAAGATAGGGGAAATGGGCAGAGAAGATGGGATAAAGGAACTCATGCATTCGAAAGGAGTGGGGCGCATCTCAGCCGAAAAGATCCACTCTGCCCTATACGAGAGAGGCGGAATTGAAAAGATAGAAAATGGAGTATTGGATCTTTTCCATGGCAGTGGCAGGAGAGATTTCTGGCAGGGGCTCTTTTTTGAATGCTCTCAAAAGCTTTCAGTTCATGTCGACGAACATGTAACTGCTGATGTATCCAGGCTCATAAGGAGCATTGGATCACTGAACGGCAAATCCGGACTCAAAGTAACGCCTCTGACCAGAGAAGAGGTAGATGACTTTGACCCCCTTGTCGATGGCGTGGTCTTCGACGATGAAAAGGTCAAGATAAGGGCTAAAGAGGATTTCGATTTCGGGTTAATGGGGGAGAGGTTCAAGATGAAGAAAGAAGCATCTGAGAATGTGGAACGGCATGCAGCCATATTCGCCATGTGTCGTGGCTATGCGGGGCTAAGCGATCGTTAAGAAGGCTTTTATACATATAACAGGATGGAAAATAGATGGAAAAAAGTTTGAAGTATGAGGAGCTGAGGAATGTACAGAAAGCCGAAAAAGAGGCGCCTCTAACCAAAATGAGTAATGATTTTTATAAGCATGCCTTGAATAGAATTGAAGATCTCCAGAAGGAGAGGGATAGGGCATACGCACAGGACCCCAATTCTAAGTCCTTACGCTTAGTGGATGATGAGCTAAGAAGCACGAAATCGATACTCGAGAGCGTGATCGACAGGAGGCTGGCGAAGATCCTCCAGCTGGCTTCGATGAGGTCAAAATCCGGAGATCAAACCTTCCTGATGGAGGAGAGTAACATGACCTCCGAGGAAAGAGGAGTATATGAGAGTGCTCTCGAGATGCTGAGGGGCTTCAGGAAGGAAATATCCAGGGCTGGTAAGGGCGGAAAAGCCGGTGAGACTGAGAAGGGGGGAGAAGGGAAGAAAGAAATGGAAGAGGAGAAAGAAATGGAAGAGGAGAAAGAAGGTAATAAAGAGAATAAGATGATCCTGGTGATAGAGGACGTGCCGCCATTTGTTGGGCCCGATGGTGTGAGCTACAGGTTAAAGGAGGATGATGTGGCTTCAGTGCCTATAGAAATAGCAGACCTTTTGGTAAAGGAGAAGAAATGTACAGTTATCAATAAAACCTAGATAGCACAACATTTCTCAATCTTCGCCCCCCGCTCTTTGGATGGCACGGCTATCCTGCTCACTCCCATCTCAATAGCCCTCTCCTCGAACTCCTCTTTTCCCCTGGATCTGAGTCTCATGCAGCCCAGGGCTATCTCGACATCTGGAAACAGCTCAACAGCCTTTTTTATCACCCTGAGAACGCTATCATATTCGTATTTCACTCCCTCAACCGCGGTACCTGGAGTCGGCACCAAGGAAGTGATTACCAGAACTTCAGGCTTGAGGCCCTCTCCTATCATCTTGAGGGCTTTTGTCTCCCTGCTGGGGAGGCCATAGTTCAACCCGGCGCATATGTGGGGCACAACCCTCACTCCATTTTTCTCCAACTTTTGGGCGCTTCTGATGTAGTCAGAAGGCGAGGCCCGGAGGTTGTACATCTCGTTTATCACCTTCTGGCTACCGACGATCTCTATAGAGGCCACATCCAAAACCCTCAAACGGGAAGCTAGTTCATCATCAACCAACCCCACATGGCAGTTGATCTCCAATCCGAGAGCTTCTATTTCGGGAATTATCGGGACGAATCGAGATATGGGAAGTTTTCCCGCCTCATCAAACCCCCCACTTAGGAGAAAACCGTTCGCCCCTTCCTCCTTTAACTTGTGGGACAGGGATAGTAAAGCTTCAGGATTTTCAGCGGGTATCATCGATTTGAGGTAATGTCCGTAACAGTGTCTGCACCTGAGCTTGCACCTGGTGCCAGTTATCGAAATGGAGGGGAACTTTTTGCCCGGGTAGTACGATTTCATTTTTTACCTCAAGTATCCCAAGGCCTCCTGGAGGCACTGCTCGAACTCCCCGTCGTTAGGCTCTCTGGGATAGTTATATATGGGCCCGAGAGGTCTTTCGTTGTAGAAGGGCCTGTTGCAGGATGGACAGCCGCTCGTCATGAACGCTCTTCTTTTAATACCGTTTAAGTCTAGAGAGATGAGCTTTCCGTTTCTAAACTCGGGCTTGGGATCTATTTCATTGGTCAAGAGGAAGTGGAGCGATTGGATCGCCCTGTACCTCCCGATAGTGGGTCTCGCCCTATCCGAGAATTTTGTTTCCTTGAGTGGGGTAAAGGCAAATAGGGCCGGGTATGCTCCTGCACCCAATAACTGTAGCATCGCATTGTAGAGCGAGAAGTCGTTCTCTCCCAGTCCGATTATCAGGTGGGAGGTTACCTCGCCTTTTATGTCAACTGCAGCCCGTATTGATTCGACCGTCTTGTTCAGGGAGTATCCTTTTATGTCGGCAAACAACTTTTCGTCAGCGCAATCCAGAGCGATTCCGATTCTATCCACCAGAGGTGCTAACCTTTTCAGTTTCTTTGAGGAGAGGGGGGGGATCGAGATGGATAATGGAACTGACAGACCGCTGAGGTTTCTCAACAGCTTCTCGAGATCATCGACCATTTTAGGGTAGATGGGACATTGAATGCATATCCTCTCTTTTCTACCGTATCTAGACACGGCTTCCAGGGCTTCTTCCAGATCAAATTCAGGCCATGTTACATGAGATAGGGTCCCCTTAGCCTTTGAGCAGAAGGAGCAATGCCCCACGCAGACATGATCGAGCATAAAGTAGAGGGTTTTTATCTCCACCCTTTTGTCGACCTTCCCATTCGAAAGCCCCAAAGCTATGGCGCTTCCGATCGAGAGCCTTATCTTATTCTTCCCTGACTTCCTCATGCACTACTTCTGGTTTTTTTCTTTTGAACGGAACCAACAATGAACTCATCAAGACCGCTAGAATGCCAGAGATGAATATCATGTCGCTAACCCCCGCGCCTCCAATGGTCGCCGTCCCAATAAGGTTGTAATCAGCGATCTCCCATATACGAATGAGATCAGCGCCAATCAGCACTCCAAAGACGCTTGAAGAGAATGCTAGCCTGCCGCTATAGGGGTACTGAGATACCATAAATGATACAATAGTTGCCGTTATGGGCGGTATGAGATATAACGGAAAATAGGCTATGACTCCATCGCTTGTCAAATCCGTTGTAGCGTATGTGGATAGGGCAACTACTATAACGGTCAAGATGAGATTGCTCGCTTTTATCTTTCTAAAACTCCTAATTAAAAGACCCGCCCCCACTATCATGGGGATAGCTGCCCCGATGATATCGATCCTGAACACCATGCTCTCAATTGCAAACATCTCTATCGAGGTATCTTCCCAAAATAGGCCCACAAGGGGGCAAAGCAGTATCAAAAATAGCTCGATTAAGTTGAACGTCTGCTTCAACGCTTTAAAAATCAGGAGAACGATCAGGATAGCTATCAGCAGAACCATAGCCATCATCAAGAGATCGTCAGTAACCATCGGAAGCCTATTACTGGCAATGAAAGACTTATCTAACATAATTGATAGACAATAAGATGTAATACTAAAAGCTTTCTTTTATTTTTATTATTCACCCTAATTTGATATCCAGTGGATCTGGTATGCCATCGCCATCCACGTCCCCCCATCCTATCTCACCCCTCGTTATCTCATCGATGAACGAAAGAGATGAAACGGAGCTCATTATGTCCTCACCGCTCCCACCCTCGAACCAGACATCTTCAAGCTCCTTCAAAGGGAACAGTTTCTGGCCCTTCCATAATTCGTTGTACTTGTCCCTGGCTCCAAAAAGGTGAAGGAGCTCATGGGCATAGGTCGCTGGATCCTTCAGGGTTCCGCTCCTGGTCTTCATGTATATCACTGCCCTCTCTCCCCAGAAGCTTTTGGAAGGAAATCTCGAATCGTAACAGATGTCGGGGTCATAGGGCATGGCGTATGACCTTCCTCCTTCCCCAGTTATGAAGAGAAATGCGTAGCCATCATATCTCTTTAACCCGCTCTTAGCTACCTCGGTTAAGCTTCTGCTAAAGAGCTCGTGGGATATCTCTTCCATAGCGAGAAAAGAGATTTTATCAGCACTACTATTTAGAATTGTCGTGGTGAAGGTGAGGCGATAAGGAGATTGGTCTTCCAACCAATCCAGGGCTCTCTCGAGTCTGATGGTTCCCTCATTTATATCGGACTGGCTTAGCGTGTAAATCGGGGTTGAGACGAAGATCGCTACTACCTGTATGTCCCCCAGCAAGTAGGGGGCGGAGCCACCGTCATCTCTCGTATTCGAGACGGTGGCTGGAGAAAAAGGAAGCAAGAGCGAAGCTACTAGTAAAAGCAATGTCGCCCTTCCGATCGTCCCTTTCATTAAAGATGTATATGTTGCTATTACTATATATAGTTTTAGAAGGCTGCGCTTTAGGAGTTTGAGGGTTTAAGAATAACCTCGCTACAGACCGCGCCAAAAAAAGGCAATTATGCTTTCATGCGCCTCTTTAGCTGATCAACCGCTGGGGGTAAGACCTCCCCTATCTTTTCCCAGAATCGCAGATGGGCGACTTGATCAAATGGCGTTTCGCCCTGATTGATGATTACCAATCGCGCTCCAGACCCCAAAGCTACTTTAGGCACATCTGCAGCTGGGATGACGACGAGGCTGGAGCCGACAACCACGAAAAGATCGCATTTCTTTGAATGGTAATAGGAGTCCGCCAACGCTTTTCGAGGCAGGGGGTCGCCAAAGTTAACAATGCTGGAAACTAACTTGCCACCGCATGAGGGGCAGGTGCTCAGCCCGGTGAGTTCATCCACCTCGACTTCACAGCGGACACATCGTAGCCTGGCAGTGTTGCCGTGCAGTTCTGCTAGCAAATCAGGACGAATGCCCGATTTCAGATGTAGGTTATCCACATTTTGGGAAATGAGGAAATCCAACTTGCCCAGTTTCTGTAGCTCGACTATAACAATATGCCCTGAGTTGGGCTCAGCTGAGTCAAAAGGTCTCAATTCCGTGGGTAGGCCCTTTGCCTGGCGTGTCCATATGCCATCCGGTCCTCGGAAATCGGGCAGGCCTGATTCCGTGCTGATGCCTGCACCTGTGAACACCACCAGATGTTTTGCCTCAAACATCCATTGAGCTAGAGTTCCTATTCTCTCACCTAAATCTGACAACACGATTTATAATACTAGGGGCGCTTAAACCTTACTGATCTTCTTCCAAAATGCATCAACGCGACCGTTCCATTTTGATTTTCCCTATGATCTCGTCGCTTTTTAGCACCCTCGCGCTGTAAAATTTCTCCATGTACTTTAGAGCGCTGTCCTGATCCTCCTGCGTAAGAGCTTCGACTCCATCTTCTGGGACGATTATGTCTAATTCCCTGAAGTAGGCATCTGCGGCCGTATGCAGTATACAGAGGTTCGTGAGCAAACCAGTTATGATGATCTCATCCACATTTAGCTCTCTGAGGAGGATGTCTAGACTTGTAGCAAAGAAACCGCTGTACCTCCTCTTGTATACGACGTAATCTCCATCCGAGGCCTTAAGCTCGGGTATGATCTCTGCCCCCTTAGTCCCAGCCATGGCATGTTCGCCCCAGAGTGAGAGCTCCTTATCCACCTTAAGATGCTGATCATTCAGGTAAATTATCGGTATTTCCCTCAACCTGCAGAAATCTGCCAGCTTTTTTATATTCGGTATGATTCTCTGGGCTCTATCACATTTGAGAGACCCGGTTACGAAGTCGTTTATCATGTCCGCTATTATCAACGCTTTCACGAAATTGGGAAGAATATAAGATCTTAAGTAATTTTTGAGACTGATTATCTTTTAAGGAGCATTCAGATGCACCTATGTGGTAAGCGATGATCTGCCGGATGGTACTGGCGTATACCTCTTAAAAGACTCCGCTGGTAAAATCCTCTACGTCGGAAAAGCGCGCTCGATTCGAGATCGTGTCCAGTCCCACCGCCAATCGGAAAGAGACCGCATGCTCATGGGGCAGGTTACCGCCGTGGACTATATCCTTACCGACACGGAGCATGAGGCGCTACTGCTCGAATCAAACCTCATCAAGAGAAACCGCCCCAGATACAACGTCAGGTTAAAGGATGACAAGCGTTATCCCTATATAGAGCTGACGAACGAAAGATTTCCCATTTTACGCGTCACCCGTCGCCCCGAGGATCAAAATCAGAGGTATTATGGCCCCTTTACAGATGTGGGGGCTGCAAGAAGAACCCTCAAATTAGTAAGGCGAGCATTTCCCCTGAGATCCTGCAAGCACCTCCCCAAAAGACCGTGTCTTGATTATCAAACCCACCTCTGCTCGGCCCCCTGCGTCGGAAAGATCGGCAATGAACAATATGATAGGCTGGTTCAGGGGGCAGATCTCTTTCTTTCAGGTGAGAGACATTCCATGGCGCACCTTCTGATCGATGAGATGCGGAGGCAGATGGTAGAGGCCGCTGGCGATCTAGAATACGAGAGGGCGGCTAAGATCAGGGACGAGATAAAATCTTTAGAACGAACTCTGGAAAAACAGGAAATAATGACCCCAGAAGGGGAAGATGCTGACATAATCGCCATCTCAAGCAGGAACGATCTGGCCTGTATAGAGATCTTCTTTCTCCGTGAAGGAAAGCTCGTAGGGGCGGATCATTTTTACATGGAGGGCAGTTCTGACGAGCCTCTGGCCCCCTTCATAAAACAGTACTACTCGTCTACGACACCTCCAAAGAAGGTCCAGATTCAAAAAGATCTCCCCGAAGATGTGGATAACTGGCTTAGCGATTTGGGGGCAACGATATCGGTGAATTCCAGAGGAAGGCTCATGGGGATGGCTTACAAGAATGCCTCGTCGCTTTTGCGCCAGGAGGAGCTAAACAGTAAAAAAGGCATCGATGAGCTGGGCAAATATCTCTCTATACCTTCGCCATCGCGAATCGAGGGCATTGACATCTCAAATTTCGGAGGTGGGGAGGCGGTCGGGTCCGTAGTCGTATTCAATGACGGCATGCCAAGCAAAGGCGAATACCGCCGCTTTAAGATGGAGATGGAAGGACCGGATGATGTGGGCATGATAGCCGATGTGGTTAGAAGGCGTTATTCAAAGACGGAAGCGCCCGATCTGATCCTTCTGGATGGGGGAAGAGGCCAGTTAAACGGAGCAAGATTCGCTCTGGAAGAGCTCGGGGTAAATGCCCCGATAATCGCACTGGCTAAAAAAGAGGATGATATTTTTCTGCCAGATATGCCTCTCCAGCACATGCGCCCTGATTCTCCCGCTCTGCTTCTGCTGAAGCACGTGAGGGACGAGGCTCACCGCTTCGCCATTAACTACCACAGAAAGCTCCGCTCTCAAAGGGGAAAAAAATCCTGGCTCGACGAAACACCGGGCATCGGCCAGAAGCGTAAAAGAGCGCTTCTCCTGAGGTTCGGATCTTTAGATAACGTTAAAAAAGCTTCTGTGGATGAGCTGCAGGACGTTCTCCATAACCGCGCAGTGGTGAAAGAGCTGATCGAACACATCAGATCATCTTAGTCTATGGCCGGAGCCTCACGATTCTGTCCCTGATGACCGCGGCCCTTTCAAACTCAAGTTTCTCAGCTGCAAGGTGCATCTCCTCCTCTAAATTGGCGATTATCGCGTTTAGTTGGTCTTTCGTGTACTCCTTTTCAGTTTCCTGATCAGCTTCCTCGATCCTGATAAGATCGCGCACCTCCTTTCTGACGGACTGCGGTACAATGCCATGTTCTTTGTTATATGCGCTCTGGAGTTTTCGCCTCCGGTTTGTCTCCTCTATCGCTCTACCCATCGATTTCGTGATATGGTCCCCGTACATGATCACCTGTCCAAAGACGTTTCTCGAGGCTCTGCCTACAATCTGAATTAACGAGGTCTCGGACCTCAGAAAACCCTCCCGATCCGCATCAAGTATCCCCACCAGCGAAACTTCAGGGAGATCCAACCCCTCTCTGAGGAGATTTATTCCAACTATCACGTCATACTCTCCCAGACGGAGATCCCTTAGTATCTTGGGCCTTTCCAGCGTTTCTATCTCCGAATGGATATAATTGACTTTTATTCCTAAGGTGGAGAGATACTCCGATAAGTTCTCCGCGGATCTCTTCGTTAAAGTGGTGACAAGCGTCCGTTCTCCTCTTTCTACCCTGTTTCTGATCTCCCCAATTAGATCGTCCACCTCTCCCTCAACTGGCTTGATTATGATTTCAGGATCCACCAGGCCCGTGGGCCTGATCAGCTGCTCCACAACCTGATCCGAATGGTTGTACTCATAGGGGCCCGGGGTAGCGGAGACGTAGATGACCTGGCCCAGTTTCTTCTCAAACTCCTGAAATGCTAGAGGGCGATGATCGTGAGCCGATGGCAGACGGAAGCCGTACGAGACGAGAATATCTTTTCTTGCCCTATCTCCCTCATACATTCCAGCCAGCTGTGGGACGGTCCGGTGCGATTCGTCAATTACGGTCAAGAAATCAGGTGGAAAATAGTCGAGTAAAGTATAGGGTGGCTCTCCTGGTCTCCTACCGTCGAAATGCCTGGAATAGTTCTCCATTCCACTGCAGTATCCCATCTCCCGCATCATTTCGAGATCGAAATTGGTGCGTTGCTCGAGCCTCTCAGCTTCAAGTAATTTGCCCCCATTCTTCAAGTCCTTTAACCTGGAGTCAAGCTCCTCTCTAATAGAGATAAAAGCGCTTACCCTGTCTTCAGACGGAAAGGCGAAATGCGTAGCTGGTGGAAGTAATGCCCGGTCTACTCTTCTTATGGGCTCGCCGGTGATGGGGTCTATCAGATATATTTTCTCCACAACATCGTCGGCAAATCTTACTCTCATCACCTCCTGAGCGTCTGGGGAGCAAACCTCTACCACCTCCCCCCGGACCCTGAATTTACCTCGACTTAGGTCTTCAGATCTTTCGTACTGAATATCGATGAGCCTCCGAAGTAGGGCATCTCTGTCTATTTCCCATCCCTCTTCTATTTCTACGGAGACTGCTCTGTAGTCAGCCGGTGAGCCGAGGCCGAATATGCATGAGACGCTCGCCACGACGATCGCGTCCCTTCTGGTCAGCACAGCCCGTATCGCCTGATGCTTCAGCCGATCTATCTCATCGTTGATGGAGGAATCTTTCTCTATGTAGAGGTCGGTCTGGGGCACATATGCTTCGGGCTGATAATAATCGAAATAGCTAACAAAATACTCGACCGCATTATCGGGAAAAAGGGCCCGAAACTCGCTGCAGAGTTGCTCCGCCAAAGTCTTATTGTGGGATATAACCAGGACAGGTCGCTGCACTTTTTGGATCACATTAGCTATGGTAAAGGTTTTCCCCGATCCCGTGACGCCTAAGAGGGTCTGATTTTTTCCGTCTAAAACGCCCTTTGAGAGCGATTTGATGGCGGCGGGTTGATCACCGCGTGGCTCGTAGTTTGATACCAGCTCAAACATTAATTGATGCCCTATCTGCAAATGCCCTATCCCGTATCTCTTTATCCGAAATAGGGTTGTATGGCCGATCTACCAGAACATTTCTCAGGAATTTACCAGTATGGGTATCCATCCCTGAGACTTCCTCGGGCGTGCCCTCGGCGACGATGTACCCGCCGTTTTCCCCGCCCTCTGGGCCTAGATCGATGATGTAATCGGCTGTCTTTATCACATCCAGATTATGCTCAATGATCACGGCAGTATTCCCCGCATCGACCAGTCTGTCAAGCACGCACAGCAGTTTTTTGATGTCGTCGAAGTGCAGCCCTGTGGTTGGTTCATCCAGAAGATACAGCGTCTTTCCCGTCGCTTTTTTAGCGAGTTCCGCCGCAAGCTTAACTCTCTGAGCCTCTCCTCCTGAAAGAGTGGGAGCCGGCTGGCCCAGCTTTATATAACCCAACCCGACGTCTGAGAGCGTCTTCAGCTTTCTATAGACGGGCAAAATCGAACCGAAAAATTTCATCCCCTCATCCACGGTCATCTCGAGCACGTCAGATATGTTCTTTCCTTTATAGGTTATCTGCAAAGTTTCAGCGTTAAACCTCTTCCCCTTGCATACTTTACACGGAACATAAACATCGGGTAGAAAGTTCATCTGAAGCCTGACAATCCCGTGGCCCTGACAGGCCTCGCACCTCCCCCCCTTCACGTTAAAGCTAAACCTGCCCGGCAAATATCCCCTGACTCGAGATTCGGGCAGCTTTGAGTAGAGCTCCCGTATCGGGGTAAAGGCGTTGGTATAGGTGGCGGGATTTGATCTGGGGGTTCTTCCTATGGGAGACTGGTCGATTATCATTACCTTATCTATATTCTCCATGCCCTCAACGGCATCGTGAGCGCCCGGTCTTTCAGGCGAGCGATACAGCTTTCTCGCAAGAACTTTATACAGGACATCTTCCAGGAGTGTGCTTTTGCCCGATCCGGAAACCCCGGTAATGCAGGTTAGCGTCTCCAGTGGTATGTGAACATCTATGTTTTTCAGGTTGTGCTCTCGCGCCCCTCTGATCGTCAGATGTTTGTCGTATCGTCTCCTCTTCTCCGGCATCTCTATTTTCTTATCACCTCTCAAATAGCTTCCTGTCAGTGACAGTGTAGATTCTAAGATCTGCTCCGGAGTGCCCGAAGCAACAATCTCTCCGCCATGAGCCCCTGCTCCCGGACCAAGGTCAACGACCCAGTCCGCCGATAGTATAACTTCTGCGTCATGCTCCACAACCAGGATGGAATTCCCCACATCCCTCAACTCGAGCAGGGTGCGTATAAGTCGAGCGTTATCCCTTGGATGCAGACCTATCGTCGGTTCGTCCAGGACGTAGGTCACGCCCGTAAGTTTGGAGCCTATCTGCGTCGCAAGATTAATGCGCTGTGATTCGCCTGCGCTCAGAGTTGAGGATTTCCTATCAAGGGCGATGTAATCAAGCCCGGTATCCATGAGAAATTTTAGTCTACCAGTTATCTCTCTGAGAACCTCCCCCACGATCTCGCGATCCCTCTTTGTTAATTCCAATCCGTTAAAAAAGTTTAGGGCGCCTTCTACAGTAAGTCGAGTGACCTCAGCTATATTCTTTCCGTTTACAGTAACAGCGAGGCTCTCAGGTTTTAACCTGACCCCTTTACAGGAAGGGCATGCCCTCTCGCTCATGAACCTCCCATACCATTCGCGCATTCCGTCGGAGTTGGTCTGACTGTATCTTCTTCTGATGCCTGGGATTAAACCTTCAAACGGTTTTTCGTACTCAAGCTCGCCCATGGAGCTCTCGATCCTCACCCTTATCGGCTCTTCTGATCCATATAGAAGAACGTTGAGCTGCTCTTTCGACAGATCCTTCAAAGGCGTTTCGATCGAAAAGCCGAGATGGTCTGCGACTGCACGTAAGCGCTGCTGGGTCCAGCTTTCATCGGATTGCCCCCAGAATGGAATCGCCCCATCGGCTATTGATCTGTCTCGATCCCGGATGGCTAAATCTGGATCGACCTCCATTATGGTTCCTAATCCGTGACACTCTTTACATGCCCCGTAAGGCGAATTGAAGGAGAATGTTCTTGGCTCAGGCTTTTCCATAGAAACGTTGCAATGGGGGCAGCTCAGATGCTCCGAGAAAAGCTCCTCTTCGCCATCGTGCTCTATTAGCAGCACTCCGGAACCCATCGATAACGCACTCTGAACGGAGTCGGCGACTCTGTTTTTCGCGTCTGGTTTGATGGTTACCCTATCAACTATAACCTCGATGTCATGACGTCTGTTTTTGTCCAGGGTTACATCATCCTCGGAAAGATCAAAAATCTCGCCATCGACTCTCATCAAAAAGAAACCTTTTTTCTTAAAATTCGCAAATAAATCCCTGTACTCGCCTTTTTTTCCCCTAGCTACGGGAGCCATTATCTTCACCTTCGAGCCCTTTCTGTTCATCACCTCTTCGATTATCTGGCTCGAAGTCTGAGGTTCTATGGGCCTGTTACAGACCCAGCAGTGCGGCTTTCCGATCCTTGCGAAGAGAAGACGAAAATAGTCGTGGATTTCCGTCAATGTGGCTACCGTGGAACGAGGATTTCTTCCGGCTTTCCTCTGCTCGATTGCGATGGCTGGGGAGAGCCCCTCTATCGATTCGACTGCGGGTTTATCCATCTGGCCCAAAAACTGACGAGCATATGTGGAGAGGGACTCGATATAACGGCGCTGCCCCTCCGCATATATTGTATCGAATGCCAGGGACGATTTCCCGGACCCGCTTATCCCGGTGATCACCACCATCCGGTTTCGCGGTATTTCCAGATCTATATTTTTTAGATTGTGCTGATGCGCACCCTTTATTACTATGGCGTCAACTTGATTCATCTTCGAACTTTCACTCCTATTCATCATCGGCTTATCTAAGTTATGCCGGTAGGACAAGGGCGATTAATTTTCCTCATTGCCCATGAGCTCTATAGCCCTTTTCAGGCTTATCTCTCTTTTGGCTACCTTTTCGGCCAGTTCCTTGGATATGGTTACCCTTCCAGTAGTTATTCGGGACTTCTCCTGTATCTTGGCTATCTCTCCTTTTGAGACTCTGTGTTCCATTTTCTCCCTTACTCTATACCCGGGGGTTATAGCGATGAGGTGAGCGCTCTCCGCATCACTCTCGCTCTTGGGTAGCTTTTCCTCATCCACTACTTCTATTCGGAAACGATCCACGAGCACATTTATGATCTCATCCCTGCAGAGGGGCGCCCCATTCCCTATCCTCACGACGTAGAGCCTGGATCTAACGATGCTCTTCAAGGGTTTTAAAAGATCTATCAGTTCCTCCGGGGAGTAGACCACCCCTCCCCACAGTTTCTTACTGTCCCCCATTATGCAGACCCCTATTCTCCCACCTGGATCGATCCCTATAGACACTTCTCCGTACTCCCTTCTACTCATCAGAAGTCGGAGGAAATTTATCGAGATTTCCTCTTCTGTATCAACCTCTTTGACTATCAGCACGCTCTCCATTGGGATCCCCTTCACCCCCCTATCTTCAGGAACTATGGCATACTTGAACCCTTTCAGGCTCATAGAAGGTTTCACTGGAAAGAGCAAGATGGGTATTCTCTTAGCGATCTTGGATAGGGCTCTACTCACCCTCTGGTAGAATCGGGGGTCTTCTGTGATTACCGCTACCCTCTTCTCTTCTTTTTCCCCTAGCCTACCCTTAACCACCCCCTAAGGCCTTTTTCATCCTTGTTATAATCTCCACGGGAGTTGGGTCTACGTTTCTTAAAAGGGCCAAATAGTAGGATGCTAAATCACATTTCGCTATCAAACATATAAGGTCCCCAAGGGCAAGGGACGGGGCGATCACTTCTCTAACTCTATCACCGAATGCCAATTTTTTGGTTATCTCAACCCTCTTCTCTATTCTTGGATGATCCTCACGGCTCCTGAGGATAACTATCGAGTTTCTCTTCAGATCCTGGCTGCCCCAACCCACTATGTCGTTATGGTTCGTTTCTGAGAAGAGCTCGTATCTAGCTATCACTTTCGAGTTTTCGTTCAATTGGCACTTTAACCTTCTAGTCGCCCCTTCGAGATACGGCACTCCATATATCGAGATGCTCTTGCCCAGCAGGAACTGAGCCAGGGATTTTGATTCATTTTCCTGAGTGGGCACATCCGGAGAATTACTTCCCAGTGTATCATCGACCTCGCTAGCCACCTCTTCAACCTCATCTTTTGTGAGGGCTATCTCATCGCTCAGAAACCCCAGAAGGGAGAAGAGAAGATAACCCATTGCAGCCCTGGGCTGAAAGCCAGCTGGCACCTCCGCTACATGGATGCCGTTTTCGTTTGATAGATGTTTCAGCTCACCACCCGAAGTTATCGAGAGGATATGGGCGCCTCTGTTTAACCCCTCCTTGAAAGAAGCAAGAGTTTCTTCTGTGTTGCCCGAGTAGCTGATAACTACCAAGAGAGTCTTTTTGTCGACATGAGGGGGCAAAGAATAATTTCTATTCACGAATACGGGCTTTTTACCCCTTAGATCGACCAGGTCCTTCAGGATGTCTCCAGATATGGCTGAGCCTCCCATTCCCGTAACGCATATGCTATCATATTCAGGAGCGGAAAATCGTACACCGATGTCAAACCCTTTTTTAATCTGAGTGGATAATGACATGACGGCATCCAGCATGCCAGATTCATCGATCCTCGCCTTCTCGACGAATTCATCTTTCACCTGACCTTATCTCCTAGTTGATTTAAAATTTTACTCGCATTGGAGATAGACTAACGAGCTAACTTTAAATAGCAAAATCGCTTCCCTACCATGGCACCAGGCGATATACAGGAAGAGGAGCCTGTAATCCCACTCAGGATCGACAGGGTAGGGATAAAGGGCGTGAGGAGGAGGATATCGATATATACGCCCAAGGAGCATCAGTACGAGGCGATCCTGGATGCGTACGTGGGCTTACCAAACACGCAGAGGGGGATCCACATGTCGAGGAACATCGAGGCCTTCGTGGAAGCGATCGAAGAAGCCAGAAAGAAAAAGGCTGATTCCCTAGAGAACGTTTTATTAAACGCGTGTCGGGTCCTGCTTTCTAAGCACCCTTATGCCTCCAAAGCCGAGCTCATTGCGAGAACTCTTCACTACTTCACTGAGGATTTTACCGGAAGGAAAATCTCCCAACCCGCAGAGGTGACCATCACCTCCTCACTCGATAATGAGGGAAAGAACTGGAACAGCGTGTCTACTCGCATCATGGGAATGACCGTCTGCCCAAGCGCCCAGAAAAGCTATCATGAGATGGAGGGCACAGAACTGAAGAAGAGCCCTAGCCATACACAGAGGGTCGATCTGCTGATTAGAGTGGAAACGGGTGAGAAATTCGTCAGTATGTGGCACCTGATAGAGGCTTCACGAGCTGCATTTTCATCGCCCACCTTAACCCTGCTTAAAAAGCCGGAGGAGTATGCTCTGATCAAACATGCCTTCGAAAGACCCAGATTCATCGAGGATCTGGTCCGGTACGCGCTTCATCATCTTTTTAACGTCCTATCACAGGACGGCTATCCTCCTGACACCGTTATCTACATCGAAGCTGAGAGCTATGAGAGCATTCATCCCTACAACGCGTTCGCCTGCAGACAAGCCACGTTGAGGGAGCTCATAAAGGAGATCTCAGCTCAATAAAAATCCGAGAAGTTCGTCGATTATTTTTTGTGGGCTCGCCTTTTTTATCTTGAATTCATTTCCTTTTTCTCCATACCTGTTCAATACGTCTTTTAAATCGGCCTTTTCCGGTTCGAATGAGTCCAATTCCTCCAGACTCAAGGGCATGGACGCCAATCCCGTTTTTGAATGTATTGAGTATGGGGCCCTCACCAGCCCCATAGGCTTCATCGAACTGGGGTCTATGAGCACCCTGTCCTCTCTTTCCTTCTTCCTGGAGACTTCGCTTACCGTCCTTCCGGGAAGTATTTTATCCACCTTTCTCTGGATGACTCTTACGAAATCGCTAAAAAGAGTGAAGAAGTTTATTTCACGAGCGCCTAAGAGCTCGATCGGCTTATACTCGGAAGGCAAAGAAAAATCATCTATAAATGACCATATTTGAAATCCCCTGCTCCCGGAGAATTTGAGAGCGGGGTTAAGGTCGAATTCTTCAAAAACCGAATGAACCTGTTTGGTTACCTCCCTGGTGATCTCCCAACTCACCTTGGGCCCGGCATCTATATCGGCCACCAACCAATCTGGCCTGTCCATGTTTATCCTGTGCACACATGGTATCACATCTATGTAGTGCATGTTCACGTAGAATAATAGATCTTCTGGGGAGGAGATCGTTATTTTCCTGCCTTTAAAATCCCTCCGGAAGAATCGCTTCTCCGTGAAAAGTGTATAAAAGCCCACGTGCCTTCCTTTGCAAAACTCAATTATGGTATCCGCTACCTGGGGATAATAATTCTTAGCCTTATATACGGTGACCCATGGCTCGTTTATCTTTCTTAGATTTTTCTCGATGGTTTCGTCGTTAATGCGTTCTTCGAAACTTTTTCTCCCATCTTCAGAGGCGGAGAATTTAGACCTGACCTCTTCGACCAATCCGTTCGAGATCAATTTCTTTAGATGGACTTCAACCTCGTCCCTCTCAGCCCCAAGATCTCGCCTCGCCTTATCGGCTATATGATCAAAATCGACTCTTTTGCCCTCGGACTTCATCGAAAGCATGAGCAGGATGTAATCCCTAAGTTCGTTATACTCTGTCTCATCCACCAAAAAAGAGCGTCACGGCAATTAATAAAACTAGCGGATCGTAGAAAAGGAAGGGGGGTCACCTGGATACCTTTACCAACTCCTCAGATTAGTGGGGTCCACGCTCAAGCTTAGAATAAGGAAACTATTTTAATGGCTCTCCCACTAACCCCCATCATGTACTCCGCTAGAGCTCAGAAGATGCGCGCTTCTGAGATAAGAGAATTATTGAAGCTCACCGAATCTGAAGACATAATATCTTTTGGAGGGGGGATGCCCGATCCAACCCTCTTTCCCAAAAACGAGTTCGCTGAGATCGCGAAAGATGTTGTGAGAAACGAAAAGGCTCTACAGTACTCCCCCACAGATGGTATAAAGCCTTTCAGGGAGACCGTGTCGAGATTATTACGTAAAAAGGGGTTGAGAATAACATACGAAGATGTTCTGATAACGACAGGCTCGCAACAAGCTTTAGATCTCATATCGAAAGTTTATCTGGATCCCGGAGATGTGGTGGTCTCGGAATCCCCTACCTACCTATCCGCCATTGGGGCTTTCAAATCGTATGAGGCCGATCTAATAGGCATAGAGATGGATGAAGATGGAATGGATATGGATAAATTGAGAAACTATCTGGACGAGAAAGACAGTAGATGTAAATTTATATACACCATCCCTACCTATCAGAATCCAAGCGGAATCACCATGAGCTATGAGAAAAGGAAGGAGCTCCTTGAAATAGCCAGGGAGTACAACAAGCCAATAATAGAGGATGATCCCTACGGAGAGCTCGCATACGAAGGTGAGATGGCAAAACCCATTAAATCTCTTCCAAACTCCGATCTAGTGGCCTACCTGGGTACCGGTTCCAAGATATTGGCGCCCAGTTTAAGAGTAGCCTGGATAGTTGGGCCCGACGAACTGCTGAAGAAGTGTTCGATGGGAAAACAGTCAGCGGATCTCTGCACTTCCGCTCTGACTCAGAGCCTGGCAAAGGAATTCATCGATAGAGGATTTCTGGCCCCCCATTTGGAAAAGCTGAAAAGGGTTTACAGAGAGAAGAGGGACGCCATATTGGAAGCTATGGAAAAGTACTTCCCATCGACCGTTACCTGGACCCACCCCAATGGGGGCCTCTTTATCTGGGCAACCCTACCAAAAGGAATGAACACGAGCGAGATGCTCCCGAGAGCTCTGGAGAAGGGAATCGCATACGTTCCGGGGAGAGCCTTCCATCCTGATGGATCCGGGGAAAACACCTTGAGGATCAACTTCAGCTTCTCGACATTGGAGGAGATAGATAAGGGGGTGAAAAGGCTGGGAGAGCTCATAAAGGAGGCGATGGCGTGAGTCCCCTCTTCGTCGTTAACTTCAAGAGTTATGTGTCCCTCGAGGAGGAGCTGAGGGTAGCTAAAACTATGGAAAAGTACACTTCTGATCTTTTCGACACTTTAATTGCAGTTCCCCCATCCCACATATACCCATTGAGCAGGGAGCTCGAGATCCCAGTGCTTGGACAGCACGTTGACCCCGTAAAAAGCGGCGCCTACACGGGGCATATAACCCCAGGATCACTAAAAGAAGTTGGGGCAAAAGGCACACTGATAAACCACTCGGAGAGAAGGCTCAAACTGGCCGATATAGCTCAATCGCTGGAGCTCTGCAAGGAGGAGGGGCTCCTAACCATATGCTGCTCCAACAACGTCGCAACTTCGAAGGCTCTGGCAGCTCTTTCTCCTGACTACGTCGCTATCGAACCCCCAGAGTTGATAGGCGGGGATATAGCCGTCTCCAAGGCTAAACCTGAGATCGTCGAGAACAGCGTGAGGGGGGTCAAAAAGATCGATGCTAGGGTTGGAGTGTTGTGTGGTGCTGGGATTAAGACGGGCGGAGATATTTCAAAGGCTCTAGCTCTAGGTGCAGAGGGCGTCTTATTGGCTTCAGGCGTGGTTAAAGCCAAAGATCTAAGGGGTGCTCTCGAGGATCTTACGTCCGGGTTTAATCTATGAATAGAAGAAAAGGTTTAATCTTAGAAGCCTATAGCGGATAAAGATAGAAATGTGGCCTAAGGTTCAGTTAGCTTTGGATCTTCTAGATCTGGATGAGGCGATAGAGAAAGCTAAACAATGCGTCGATGTGGGGATAGACTGGATCGAAGCAGGCACTCCCCTTATAAATTCTTGCGGGATGGAGGCGGTTAGAGTCCTGAAAGAGAGATTTCCCGATCATAATATCGTCGCTGATCTAAAGGTTCTAGATACGGGCTTTCAAAGCGTAGAGATGTGCGCTCGGGCAGGAGCTGATATAGTGGGTATCGCTGGAGTCGCGACCAACTACACGGTGATGAGTGCGGTGGAAGCGGCTAAAGATTACGACGTGGATATCGTGGCCGACCTAATAGCGTTGAAGGATCCAGTAAAGAGAGCTAAAGAGCTTAAGTCCCTGGGAATCGACTACCTGGAGTACCATCTCTCCATAGATGAGAGAGAATACGCGCACAAAAGTTTTCCTTTCGAGACTGTAAAAAAGTTGTCGAAGCTCCCCCTGCCGTTGGCAGTGGCCGGTGGGTTGGATGATGAGAAGACTCCAAAGGCGGTCCAAAACGGGGCCAAAGTTGTCGTAGTGGGGGGCTATATAACCAAGTCTGAGAACCCCAAAGAGAGGGCCGCCAGCGTGATTGAGGCCCTAAAACCGTTTAGAGAATGAGAAATGGAATAGTTGCTCTAATCATTGGGGCAGTGGTGGTAGGTTCAGCGGTGGGCCTTTACTGCTACGGTGAAAGGGAGATAAAAATAAAGGGCAGCAAGGGGGTAATGGGCACATACGCTGAGGTTATTGTGGTGACCCAGTCAAGGGAAAGGGGGGCAGCTGAAGGCGCTATAGAAGACGCATTTGAAGAGATGGATAGGGTAAACAATCTTTTTTCCAGGCATGATCCTGCATCCCCGCTTTCGATTTTGAACGATAACAACGAGGTGAACAGAAGTTATTTCGATGAAAATAAGGAGAAATACGGAGAAAATGGATGGGGAGAGTTCACATGGGTTTTGAATCAATCTATCAATCTTTATGAGTTGACCGATAGTGCATTTGATATAACGATTAAGCCGATTTTAGATCTTTACCATAATGGGATAAGCCCAACTCAAGAGGAGATAAACCACACGCTCGAATATGTAAATATCGATGGAGTGAAGATATCAGACGATAATGTAAAGATAAGGGGGGGAATGGGCCTGACTCTTGACGGCATAGCCAAAGGGTATGGGGTGGATAAAGCCTCGGAAGTTTTAACTCAAAGAGGATTCAGGGATCACTCAGTGGAGATAGGGGGAGAGGTGAAGTGCTCAGGTCTATTGAAAGGTGAAAAATGGAAGGTGGGAGTAGTAGACCCTTCTGAACCAGATTCCACGTATAAGACTATAGAGATATCTGACCTTTCAGTAGCTACGTCCGGTCAGTACTATCAGTGGCATATAATAAACCCAAAAACCGGTTTATATGTCGAAGGGAGTGGCAGCGTCACTATTATGGGGCAGAACTGCACCTATTGCGATGCGTTGGCAACCGCACTATTTGTTCTAGGATTCGATGAGGGAGTTGATAATGCGCTGGAAGTCATAAATAATTTTGAGGGATTTGATTGCTTCATCATTCTCGATAATAGAACGGTCAGCTCTCCCGGGTTACAGTCTCCTCCGTTTCTTCCGTCGGTCTAGATACTCCCTCTATTGTATCGATATCGCTTGCGATGTCAGGTTCTGTCTGGGGAATAAAATTTACGACATCAACGCCATAGATGGAACATGGGATATAATCTGGAACGCGAACTTACAGAGCATCGAAGTAGGGGGGTAGTCAGAGAATTCTTCAAAAAAAATTCAAAACTCATTCATGGCGTACCCATCGCTTGCAGGAAGTATGGTTTAGACCATAACAATAATCCCGCAGAACGATACAACGAGGATATCAGGCAGCGATCGAAGATCTCAAGGGGCTTCGAATCGATGGAGCCGACAGATGTAACTTTAGAGCCCAGAAGGGTCGTCCATAACTTTGCGAGGTGATTTATAAGGTCATCCCTCAGGATTTAGAAGGAGTCCCGCATTTACAGGGGAACCTCCTCATCTCTATCTTTTTAATTTCCTCGAGGCTACATCAAAGCTGGCGGTGCAATATCATTCCAAAACCATCTGGTTTGGGAACGGTTAATCATCCTACCTGGAAAACGCTAGCCAGTGCCTATGTCAGAAAGAAGAAAAAGAAGTGGTATTTTTGGACCCGCGTTTTTATAATTACTGTTTATTTGCACTAACCGGTCAAATTTACTGATCCGTACCCGGGCTTTTAGATCTTTGAATAGACCCTCCTCCAAATTCTTCCCGGCCATATCTATGTTGGGCCTGTTTCTTTTTAGTGGATATCTCCAGATAACCTCTTTTGCGTTTATCAGCCTACCTGCCCTTCCGGAGCTCTCTGCAGACTCCCGGGCCCATCCTGCTTCGCTTCTTCCAACGGGCATTTTTAGCATTCATCATCGAGTTATCGAGCGCTGCAAGTCAAATCCACGATAAAAACCTTTAAATGTTAAATAGTGAGTAATCGGTTGCTCATAAAAGTGATCCCATGAGACTATATCTTAACGCAGAAAACCCGAAAGAGGTGAAAAAACCCGTTTCAGTCGACTACGGACTCTCTTCTCTAGCTAGCGGGCTGGAATCCCAACCCTCTATAATCCATCTCAAGGAATACCCCAATATAAATGCGGTTGTCGGTATTTGCGGGAATAGAGATTCCCTTGCCAGAAGCATCGGAACGACCAAAGATAAATTGATCTTCAAAATATCAGAGGGGATGGACAGACAGGGAGAACTCTCGATAGAAAAAAGTCCATTTCTGGAGAATAAGATAAATAAGCCAGAAATAATAAAGTACCTCCCAATACCCATCTTTTACAGAGAGAAGAAAAGAAGATACTTCTCTTCTTCAATCGTGATAGCAAAAAACGTAACCACCGGAACTCAAAACATGTCTTTTCACAGGATGATGTATCTGGGGGCTAACAAATTTTCCATCAGGATCACACCGAGACACCTGTATGAAATTTTCAATAATGAAGAAAAAGATCTGGAGGTGGCGATTGTCATCGGGGTTCATCCCGCCATTGAGATCGCCGCCGCGACATCTTACACCCCAGACTTTGACGAGCTAAGATTTGCCTCATTCTTATTGAATGGAATTAACGTGACAAAGATCGGAAACCTGCTCGTTCCCTCGGATGCAGAGATCGTCATGCATGGAAGAATCACAAAAAATGTGGCCGAAGAGGGCCCTTTTGTCGATCTGACTGGGACTATGGATATCGAGCGAAAACAACCCATTTTTGAATGCGACGAGCTGTATTACAGAAACGACCCTCTCCTCAGGATAATAATCCCGGGGGGCCTTGAACACAGGATATTGATGGGCGCTTCTCAAGAACCCAGAATCTATAAGATCATATCAAATACCGTTCCCTCAGTAAAAAATGTTTATCTTACCGAGGGGGGTTGTTGCTGGTTACATGGGGTGGTTTCCATCCGGAAACGAAGAGAGGGCGATGGAAAAAATGCCGTCTTGGCAGCTCTTTCGGCTCACCCGTCCATGAAAAGGGTTATAGTCGTCGACGAAGACATCGATATCTTTAATCACCTGGATGTAGAGTGGGCTCTGGCCACGAGATTTCAACCGGATACAGATCTGGCAATAATCCAGGATGCGAGGGGTTCAAGTTTAGACCCGTCTTCAAACCTGGAAAAACAAACCACCGCGAAATACGGTCTTGATGCGACAATACCTTTAGATAAGAACGAGAGATTTAAAAAAGTCGAACTGCCCTTAGGCCTAAACCCGGAGGATTACCTATAACCATGTACCTGACCAGAGAAGAAGAGGGAATGCTGAGCGGAAAAGAAGGCCCTGTTGTGGCAAAATGCATGAAACTTCTCGTGAGACTGGGTGAGATATATGGGGCGGACAGAATGGTCAAAATCGGTTCTTCCCAAGCCGCGGGCGTTTCCTACAAATCCATCGGCGAACCGGGTCTAGAGTTCCTCAGGGGATTTGCGAAAGAGGGCGCAAGAGTGAGAGTGCCGACCTTCTTGAACCCCGCAGGCATGGACCTGCGAAACTGGAAGAATTTTGGCATCAGCGAAAAATTCGCGAAAAAGCAGAAAGACATCATAGATGCATTTAAAGAGATGGATGTCATAACCACATGTTCTTGCACACCCTACTTATCAGGAAACCTCCCCCGATACGGGGAGCATCTCGCCTGGAGCGAGTCCTCTGCCGTCGCGTTCGCAAACTCGGTGATAGGGGCTAGAACTAACAGAGAAGGCGGCCCCTCCGCATTAGCTGCCGCAGTCACCGGAAGAACTTCTAACTATGGTTTACATCTAGAGGACAACAGAAAACCGGATTTTTTGATAAAGGTGGAAACCGGATTAAAGGACGGAGACTTTGGAGCTCTTGGATATCTCGTCGGAAAGACCCTCAAAAACGGAGTTCCTTATTTCTCTGGAATTGGGGATTGTACCACGGATGATTTAAAAGGCTTAGGCGCTGCGATGGCGGCTTCGGGCGCTATTGCACTATATCACGTAGAGAACAAAACTCCCGAGGCGAAGAGCTATAGAGACGAGACGAAAAATTTAGAAAGAATAGAATTCTCCGTAGAGGATTTGAAAAGGAGTTATGATGAATTATCGGACTGCGATGCGCCAAACCTCATCACTATTGGATGCCCACACGCATCAGTTTCTGAAATAGGATTTTTGACCAGAAAATTGGAGGGCAAAAAACTGAAGAAAGATCTGTGGGTTTTCACTTCAAGAGCTGCGAAGGTTTGGGCCGACGAGATGGGCTACACAAAGATAATTGAAGAATCTGGAGCGAAAATGATTTTTGATACCTGTATGGTCGTCTCTCCGTTGGAGGAGCTGGATTTTGAGTGCATTGGGACGAATTCGGGTAAGGCGGCAAAGTACCTTCCCGGATTTTGCAAGAAAAAAGTGTTCTTTGCCGATATAGATACCCTTATAGAGAAGGGGTTGAAATGAAGATAAAAGCGAGGTCGATCTCTGAGGGAAAGGGGAAAGGAGAGGCGATGATCCTAAGAGAGCCTTTTGGTTTTTATGGGAACATAGATCCAAAAACCGGGATAATCACTGAGAAGGGCAATCCACTTGAAGGAGAATCTATAAAAAATAAGATATTTATATTCCCAAATGGAAAGGGGAGCACGGTTGGTTCTTACGTCATTTACGCTCTAAAAAAGAATGGGGCTGCCCCGAAAGCGATAATAAATAGAGAAACGGAGACGATCGTAGCTACGGGGGCGATTCTCGCAGAGATCCCTTGTCTTGATAAGCCAGAAGAAGACATTTTAAAGATGGTGAGAGATGGAGATGTTCTGGAAGTGGATGCAGATAGAGGGGAGATAATAGTATGAGTATGAAATACATCGTAGCTCTAACTGGCGCAAGCGGAGTCTTGATCGGCAAGAGGCTGGTTGAGATCCTGTCCAAAGAGAATGTGGTCTATACGATAATTTCCGAACGTGCAAAAAAGATCGCAAAATATGAACTGGGTCAAGAAATTGCATTTTCTAATACGGAAAATATCGTCGCCTGCGATGAGGACGAGATAGACAGGTGCATAGCATCCGGAACCTGTAAGGTAGACGGGATGGTCGTTGCGCCCTGCAGCATGAAAACCCTGTCCGCGATTTCAAATGGGTACTCGGACAATTTGATCACCAGGGCCGCGGATGTCTGCATCAAAGAAAAAAGGAAATTGATCATCGTACCTAGAGAAGTTCCCTTGAGTCAGATCCATCTGGAGAACCTCCTCAAACTTTCTAAAATGGGTGTGGATATCGTTCCACCTCTGGTCCAGTTCTATTCCGCCGAGACCAGAGAACAGATAATCGACTACATCTGCGGAAAGATTCTAGATCGCCTGGGCTTAAAGCACGACCTGTATAAAGAGTGGGATCCAGGGCAATAGCCAAAGCATAATAGAGCAAGATCATAAGCCTATCTCGTCGTTGAACGAAGGAGCCATGGATTAAAAGAATGCTATTAATCCAAAAATGTTATGCCCTCGACCCCTGCAGAACCAAGATCCACATAACACCCGCTTCCCTTCAACCCGGCGCTACAGTTGATGAGCCAGGTGTCTCCGTACCTCTCTGATCCAGAACTCTCATGGACATGCCCGAAGAGGTTGAGGATCGGTCTTTTTTCATCCAATATCCTCAACACAGCAGAGCTCCCGATGTTATAACTGCCCATTGCCCTATCCAGGTGGCCCCTTGGTGGGGCATGAGTACAAAGTATTCCTCCTTCTTTTGCTATCTTTTTGAGACCTCCGTATATCTCTTCCTCAGTGTCTTCAAAAATCGTTTTAATCGAGGAGGGGGGCGATCCCCCATAGCCAAAAAAGGTGAAGCCTTTGAACTCCAAACGGTTCCTGTGCAGATTTTCCGCCCTTGACGCCTCTATTGCATCTATGGTCTCCCATTCATCACAGTTGCCGGGCAGCGCGAACGTTTTTACTTCTTTACCTATTTTATCGAGGAAGAGTTTAGCGTGCTCTGCAGGTCCAAAGTGGGTTATATCCCCACAGATTATGGTCAAATCGCTAGTCGAGGCCAATTCTACAGCCCTTTCTTTTCTTTTCTCCTTCCCATGGAGATCTGCTACCGCGTAGATCCTCATGAAGTCGAATAAAAAATTTGGCATATAGACCTTGCGCTTCAATCTCAATCGCCCTCAGCAACTTCACAGGTATAACGCGATATAGAGCTAACAGCCCAAGAGCATGGTCGAACAGAGGGTAAAGGGTTAAATAAAATGATCATATTTCCCCGCTCATGGCTGAGTTCAAGGTTGCCGTTAGCAATCCAGAAGATGGTAGATCATACAGTGTTGAGGTTAAAGGGCATCATGCAAACTCCCTGGTCGGTAAGAGATTAGGCGATGCAGTAGACGGAATATTCGTTGGTTTGCCGGGATACCAATTGACGATGACTGGTGGTAGCGATAGATCGGGCACCCCTATGAAAAGAGGGATCAGAAGCATTGGCAAAAAGAGGGTGCTCCTCTCAAGCGGACCATGCTACTCCCCGCGTGATAGAGGTGTCAGAAAGAGGAAGCTCGTGAGGGGCGAGTCTATATCGCCAGACATATGGCAGATAAACATGGCGATAACCAAGTGGGGTTCTAGACCAATACCTCAGCTTCTCGAGATTACGGAAGAGGGAGAGAAGAAGAGTGAATAATAAAAGGAGATAAGAAGAAAATGAGAACCCCAAGACAGCCCGAAATCAACATTGGGGCCGTGGGACATGTAGACCATGGGAAGACGACTTTGGTGGAGGCGCTGAGCGGTGAATACGCGGATAGACACTCCGAAGAGATGAAGAGGGGCATATCGATAAAGCTGGGTTATGCGGATGCTGCATTCTACAAGTGCCCCAAATGCTCCAAGCCGGAGTGCTATACTACCTCGCCGGTATGCCAGAAGTGCGGGGAGAAGGTCGAGTTTCTGAGGGGCATCTCATTTGTCGACTCACCAGGGCACGAGACCCTGATGGCTACCATGTTGTCGGGCGTCGCTCTCATGGACGGCGCGGTACTTGTCATAGCGGCAAATGAGCCCTGCCCCCAGCCCCAGACCAGGGAGCACCTCGCTGCACTTAAGATCTTAAACGTCAAGAAAGTGGTCACCGTCCAAAACAAGATAGATGTGGTATCAAAAGAGAGGGCACTAGAGAGCTATGAGGAGATAGATAGATTCTTGAAAAATAACGGATTTGAGGATTCGCCTATCGTCCCAGTATCAGCACAGAGGAGATGGAATCTCGATCTGCTGATACAGGTAATGGAGGAATACGTGCCCACGCCCAAAAGGGATCTACACCTGAACTTCAGGATGCCAGTCGCGAGATCATTCGACGTCAATAAACCTGGCATTGGGGTGGATAAGATAAAAGGTGGGGTTATAGGAGGTTCTATAGAGAGAGGGGCCATATCACTGGGCGATGAAATAGAGTTGAGGCCCGGAAATGGAGAAGAGATAACGACCTCTGTTAGCAGTCTAGTAGCGGGATGGAGGAGCGTAAAGAGCGTAAGACCCGGGGGTCTCGTGGGGATAGGAACAAAGTTGGACCCTTCGATGACGAAATCCGATGGTCTGGTGGGAAAAATCGCCGGCAAGCCTGGAGCCCTACCAGAGGCGCTTTCAAACTTAACGTTAGACGTGGAACTATTCAGCTTTTTAGTCGGGGAAAATGAAGATGTCCGGATTGAACCCCTGAAACCTCGCGAGGTTCTCATGGTAACTGCATCGACCACTCTAACTGTAGGGGTAGTGGATCAGGTAATGGGAAGCGTGGCGGAGATATCTCTCAAAAGGCCTGTTTGCGCAGAGGCGGGCCAGAGAACCGCCCTAGCTAGAAGAGTTGGATCTAGATGGAGATTGATAGGTTACGGAATTATCCAGTGATAATACTGGACAGCAGTATCCTTCTCTCGTCCATCGAATTGAAGATGGACATAGAAGACGAGGTAGACCAGATATTGCCAGGCGGGGAGATAGTCGTGCCCTCCACCGTTCTAGATGAGGTGGAATGTATGAGGAGTTCGGCAGCTAGAGCCGCCGCTAAGCTAGCCAGGAGGTTCAGAATAGTGCACGCGAGAGAAGCAGAAGGAGTGGATAACTCTCTAATAGATCTAGCAGAGCAGTTCATCGAGGGTGGGAGAGAGGCGATAGTCGCAACGGCCGATAAGAAGCTCAGGATCTCTCTCAAAGAGAGAGAGATAAAGGCGATCCTCGTGAGGGGCAGGAACAGGCTGGAGCTCAACTGAGGTTTAAAAGACTATCCTCCAGCTCTTCCAGCCTGCCCTTCGCTTGCTTTATGTACGATAGCCTATCATGGATCTTCTCGGCATCCCTCGCCCAGCTCAGGAAAGCTTTAACGTCCTCCGAGCACTTATCGATCATCATCGTTATGATATCGTCACTGAGCTTCATACGACCACTCCTCCTCTCCTTCCATTTCTTTTCTCCTTTTACGTCTCAACATGAAGTAAATCGCTGCACAAATTATAAGGGTTGTTAAAGCTAGGGCTATGAAAAAGTGCCAATTCCAATCAAGATCGGAGTCTCCCATCACCTGGAAGCATGCATAGAGGTCGAGCAATCCATATCCGTAACTTTCGTCCCATCCCTCATCCCCAAGATCCCTACAATTATCCATTAGGATATCTTTTATGTATGAAGTTCTGCCCACGTACTCTGAGTTTAGGTCAGGCGTCCAGTCCATTAGCGTCGAGTTGGAGGCCATCAAAACGGCTATCGCACCCGTCACCACAGGAGCAGCCATGGATGTACCGCCCAGACCCACATAGCCGTCTCTGATTCCCCTGTCGAGATTCATGGGGTAAGTAGACGCCACAACTGCAGGGGCGACCAGATCGGGCTTTCTGTTTTTTTCGTTTCCCCAGTTGCTAAAGTCGCACAAATTTCCATTATGATCTACCCCACCGACGGTTATGAGCTCGGACATATCGGCAGGGGCAACTATTTCAGGGTCGCCGTCCACTTCATGGTTTCCAGCTGCCATTACGAAAACTGTGCCTGTCTTAGTTGCCCTCTCTATTATCTGCTCGAGATCTTTCATCGTTTTCCTCATTCTTAAGCTATCTACTATGCCCCATAATCCATTCTCGACCACGACCCCTAAGCTCAGGTTTATCAAGTCGACGGCATCTGATGTGTTTCCATCGCCGTCAGGATCCATAAGCCACTCTATCGCTTTTATAAGAGAATCAATGCTTCCTTTTCCTACTATCTCACCGTTCTCGTCATAGTCTTTCTCCAAAGCTTTAGCCACGTAGAGCTCTACCCCTTCTGCGATTCCTACACAGCCAAAGGGGAAATACGCGTGGATTGGATTCCACTGAGGGTGCCCAGTTCCAGTTATTATCCCCGCTACATGCGTCCCGTGCCCCACGTCATCGTAGGGTTCTTTTTTATCGGGATCGGTGAAATCTCTGAAGTGATCTTCATCTACAGCGGGCATATCGGGATGGCTGAGATCTATTCCGGTGTCGACTATCCCGACCTTTACTCCCTCCGCGCTCACCTTCTTGAACCAGGGGGGAGGAAGAAGGAGTTCATCGCCGTTTATGAGCGCCTTTACCCTGTTTAGCGTAATAGCGACATCATATTCCCCAAATTCAAGAGGAGCCACGACGAGAATTAGAATGAGCGCCAGTGTGAGAGATTCACGCATAGACAATACTACATCCTCCCTTATATAAATCTTGGTCTCCTCACCCCCTGAAGTTACATAATTCGTAATACGGTAAAAAAAGAAGGAAATTTCCTACCTCTACAACCCTCTCCTTAATGCATAATTCGTAATAGAATAAAGAATGGATTTAAGGAAATTAATCCTCTAACTAACTCCCTATCGCATTTTGAATATAAATAGTTTACTACCAGCACTTACTCGATAGATGATGTGATTTGTGGCAAAAATCTCCCCAAGAGGGTCAACAGATTGATGAATCTCTCTACCTTCCAGTAACCTCTATCAAAGACGAGGATAACTTTCCGCCAAGTCCACGATGTTCATGTCCTGGAGAAGGTTATCGAACTCGGCATGGTCTGAGACATTCATAGGCGTTACCATCACGGTAAGTGGTATCGTGAACTTGCCCAATACTGCTCCAATGTGAAGCTTGATCCCCTTTTCGATAGTATTTGTTAGGGAATGGTAACCATACTCGGCAAATGGCAGATCGAGGGGTATGGTCGTTGCATCGATTCCCAGTATTATCAACTCTTTGCAGATCTGCTTGAGAGCATGACGCCTTCGCACGGTCTGATTTAGAAGTTCGGAGTATATCCACTCGAATGCGGTAGTCTCAGGTTTGTTCACCACACATAGCTGACTGCTGCTTATGGAGGTGAGGTGCTTATCCACCTTTGTCAGAGCTGATATTTTATTTAGGGCGGTGCAGTGCTCTATCGCCTGTGCAACCATTATGTCCAGATGGTTGTTCAGCTTCTTTGAATGGGTATCTATATCTGGAGTCTTAGCCATCTTTTCTATATCCTCTCTCATGTGTTTCAGGGGTTTCATGAGGTCGTTATTGCACCCCATGGGATGCAAAAATGGCGATCGGCAGACTTAAGTATTCCGAATGGCCTAGATAGA
>Ga0209633_10000476_pt1 | contig 46509 bp, 38 predicted proteins | sample Cruoilmetagenom1_FD_187290 | JGI IMG/M metagenome (GOLD analysis project Ga0209633, IMG submission 187290) | Oil polluted marine microbial communities from Coal Oil Point, Santa Barbara, California, USA - Sample 1 (SPAdes) (version 2) | ecosystem: Environmental > Aquatic > Marine > Oil seeps ... | reverse complement strand
AAAGAAAAGTCAAATAAACTTGAAAACAGGTACAATTTTAATAAAAGGAAAAGGAAATAAGGAAAGGATTATAAATGTTTGCAACAGGGAAACTTTAAGTATTCTTCAAAACTATTACAAACACTTTTCAGATCAAATAAAACAATCCGATAACAACTTTTTAATTAATCGTTTAGGCAAAAAACTATCCGATCAATCAATTAGAACAATTGTCAGAAAACTTGCTTCAAGTACATCCATCGCACAAAAAGTTACACCACATATGTTCCGGCACACATTTGCTACACTCTTACTGGAAAAGGATGTTGACATAAAGTATATCCAGTCTATGTTAGGTCATAGTTCAATTCTTACAACTCAAATCTATACACAGGTAAACAGCGCCAAACAAAAACAAATACTACGGATGAAACACCCAAGAAAAGACCTTGTTATGATGTAATCTTTAGCTATCCGAACAAAGGATAACTAAAGGTTAGCTATTCATAAATGAAACTTAAGGAACCCAAAAGTCGACATATTTTTTTCCTTATGAATTCTTTTTACTATGGATTTATAATTAGTTTTATTTATGGGGTTTTAACATCACTAATTGTATATATCTTTCAAAATTCTGAATTTGAAAAGTATGTAAAAGATTTCTTCCTAACATTCAACTCACTAATTTTAGGTGGACTAGTATTTGGGATAACTTATCAAATTTATGGGACACAGGGGTATGTTCCCAGCACCATTGAAAAGACGTTTGGTGAAATCAATGATAAAACCTACAAAGAACATAAAAGAAGATTTTTTTCTTTAGGAAGATCTTTAAAGTTTTCAGCTACCTTTATTATTGCTTCGTTTGTACTATACCTTTTTGCAAAATTTTCCCTTTCCGGTATTGCTGAATACTTCATGATTTTCTATGGATGTGCTTTAGCTGGTTGTGGAGTTTATGGTGGAAGAAAGCTTTTTTATATTGCGCAAATGCTAGAAGCAATACGAAATATAAACGTTAAAGAGGACATATTTTCTGATGATAAGTTTAGGGGAGTAACAACCTATGTCAACATCATAACAACAATTTGCACAATTGCTTTATGGCTTCATATTCAGGCATATTATTATGGTGATTTTAAATATCACGAATTAGTAGGGGAATCTTTGAAAATATTTATGTTGGCCCCTGCTATAATTGCATTACCTGTTTTGGTAATTTTTAATTTTTATCCTAAAACTGTTTTAAAAGACTTATATACCAAATCGATAAATTTTAAACAAAAAGAATTGCAAAAATCAATTGAAAAAAAAGAGTTGACAGAATTTGAGAAAATTCAATATTTGAAAGATATGGACAAAATATCTAGAGATGAATTAAAATACAGACTTCGAGTTGCTTTGAATGATTTGCCCATGGCAATAACTATACTAATAATGATATTGAGTTTATTTATAAAAACATAGTACCAAACAAAACCAATTGAATCTTTGTCATCCTGATAACTAGTTTTCTATTTGATTCCTTTTTCCAGAAGAAATAATTAAAAATTGCTAAAATTACGGATAATGAAATTATTAAATAGTCATACTTATTATTAGCAATGCAAAATGAAACAAGAGCTATACTCAAAAATTGAAACAAAAAAGAACAATACATAGAAACTACATTACCGAAAAGTTTGACTAATGTTTTTCCATCTCCTTTTAAGTCATTGATATCCATTAATAATTCTCGTGCAAATACATAAATAATAACCCCAATAGAAAAGCATGTACCTATTGGAAAGAGCTGATTCAGTATAAACAAATGCAATCCCACAACAGTCAAAACAAAAAATATTTTCAAATAAGGAAATTCGGATTTGATATAACTATAATTTGTTATCAGAATAAGATATGCCGCATATATATAAACGTGTTTTAAAGGAATAAGTTCTTTTATCGTTATTAAAGAAGTCCCTAATAAAATAAAATATATGACTACTGCAATTTGTAATGTAATTCGTTTATTTGGTAAAACTCTTGTAGGATGATTAATATTATCATTCTCCACATCCTGAATGTCATTTATAACGAAACCAGAAGCAACTATACTAATCAATGGAATAGAATAGGCGCTGCTAATAACTAAATCTCCAGTTTTATACAAAAGAGGAACGAAAATTGACAATGCGGTTAGTAAACAAGTATCAAATCGAATTAATTTTACCAGGTTTAATAGCATTTAACCTTTAGTTATCCTTTGTTCGGATAATAAAATACCATATTGATAATTTATATTCAATTATTTTTATTAACTAACAATGTTGTTGAATTAAAAAACTATTCAAATTGTGATATATTAAAAGAAATGATAGAATGAATATTACCAATTTTTAACAAAGATGACATCTCTTTAAATGATGTATTCTTTAATGATAAAAATTAAATCGCACTGCCTAAACCAAATTCCAGTAATAAAGATTCTTCTTCAGAAAAGCTCATTGTGGTGTAAATTGTAAACTCTTCTCTAAGCGGGATAATAAATAATCCTCCTCCGTAGCCTCTATGCCATTTTTTGGATGATTCACCTCTTTGAAATATTCTGCCGGCATTAAAAAATCCGATTAGCCCAACTTTTAATGGAACTATTGTGCCGTTAAATCCAAATAGATTTAATCTCAACGATGCTTGTGTAAAAGCAATTGATTTCCCGGTGAACCTGTTATTCCGGTAACCTTTAAGATATGTATTTTGCCCAAGAGTGAATTGATTATAAAAAGGGATTTTCCCAAAGCTTTTACCGACTCCTAATCTAAGTCCCATAGTCAAAGGAAATTCTTTAGGAAGAGAAATATATCCTTCACCAATTAGTAAAAGCTTGCCGTAGTTTTTATTTCCTGTGTTTGTAACAAACCCATTCGTGTAATCCGCAATAAAATTGGTACCGGAAGTAGGAAGTATGGGATTGTTTCTAAAATCAAGATTTAATTTAGCCAAACCTTCAGCGAGATTAATTTTATCGGATCCTACAATATCATTTTCGCTAAATATATTTGTCTCGGTTTTTTCTTGTCTTTCATTGTTTTGATAACTGAATATGAGACTCAAAGAGCTTTTTTTCCAAAAATCTCTTATAAATCCAATTGAAGCTCCCCTGGAAGAATATCGTGTTCTATAAAAATCGTCATTGTATTTTTTTTCATCTTTTTCTGTATTATTACCTATTCCGTAAAAATATGTATAGGACAACGGCTCATTAATATGTCCGGCTAAAGTAATATCCCAGCCATTAATTACATGATGAAATCTACCCTCATATTCCACTCCGTAACTTTTATTAGTGGAAGCGCCAATTTGTAATTTATGTTTAGCGCTGTAATCTTCCTTTTCAAAATTGTGTAAAGTAAAACTAACACCCGCATTAAAAATTAATCCATCATCAGAGGTATATGATATATATGGTAGCGGAAAATATGTGTCATGCGCAAATGCCGTTCTATCATACTTATAAAGATTTTTATTATATGGTTCAATTATTTTAGTGTTTTGTCCTTTATTAACAACAGTTTTTTTCCCCTTATCATAAACCAATGTATTGGCCCTTGAATTCGAGACATCATTTATAGAATCTTTGCCTGTTCCTCCAATAATTCTAATATTTATCGATTTATCACATGTCCCTGAAATATTAAAAATATCCCGCCCATCTAATCCGTAAAGTCTTATATCATCTGTCTCATCGTAATACAAATTTCTTGAGTAAATTAAGTAATCACCTTTACTCTTATTTTTAACATCATATACATTTACGCTTACAGCTCCGTCCTTTTTTCTTACAACATCAAAATATTCGTTTTTATTAGATCCAACTATATCAACCCCTTGAGATATTGAATTGTAATACTTCTCAGTATATTTAACCAGGTCTTTGACTCTAGCTTTTAACTTCTTTGCAATAGTAATACCTGATAAATCGTAAACTTCCATCGGCATATTTCTTATGGATTTTTCAATTATTTTATCATAAATTTTATTTTGCACAAATTTTGCCGCCTCTATCCACTGTTTTTTTGTTAGATCGGAAGCAATAAACCTATCCAAGTGACGTGCTTGATTCATTAAGCTTCTTAGGCCAACTATCTCATAATTGAAGTCCTCACCGCTGGTTTTTGCCCATTCTCTATCATAGAGCCATGGTAAAACTCCATCCCATCTGGAAAATACATGATCTCTATCCCTTGGCATTGGTCGGAAAGTTGTTTTATCGCCATCTATAAATCCAACCCATTTCCAATTATCATCATGTTTTCCCCAATCACCGACAAGTATATCAAACACTCTAGCTATTGCAAATTCCCGGGTATTAATTCTATAGTTATGATCATTATATAATTTTCTAAAAAGTTTATTACTTCTTACTACCTCACTTGATCCTAAATATCCTTTTTTACCTTTGGGAGGTTTAGACGGATTTTCTTCAAGCATACCTAACATACCCCCAAAATCTTCACGAAAAGGTCCAAGCTTCGGATCATTCGGCATTAAATATAATTTGGGATGGGCATGAATTATTCCTAATTCGTTTAAAAGTATATCTATTGCCATTGCTCCATAAGGATGTTGAGTAGTAGTTTGGTCTTTAACTATTCTAGCTAAAGCAGTTTCCCGGAGTTCATAATCAAGTGCTTTAACCGGATCTTTATTTACCGAGCGGAAAGCATATCTAATTCCGTCGTTACCCTGAAATTTTAAAGATAGAGTTTGACGCCCACCACCTTTTTTTATAACGCTTAATCCTCCTTTAGTTGTATCTAAATTTAAATATGGTACTTCAATTTCTTTAACCCATGAATCTCTATAATGATCTCCCATAAAAAATCTTTTCATACTTCCGGCCTCATATTCCGGTCCGGCAATAACTTTACCAAATTCAGGATAATCTCTAGTCATGAATATAGATGCTTTGGGGATTTCTTTGCATGGCTCGAATTGAAAATTTAAAGGAATATTTTCATCATTTTTATAACAAGATGAATTGAATAATACCATTTCCGTCTTCTTGCTTTCACCGGACTTTTTACTAAACCGGTGAAATAGAGAAGAAACTTTTCCATCGGCATGATAAATAATTTCGATTATACCGGGTTTGTTTTTATTCAGTAAACTTCCTTCAAGCTCCACGGCATATTTGGTTTTTTCAGGTCCGCCGCTATTTATAAAATAATTACCATGGCGTTGAACAATTTGCTGAGTTTTATCATGACCGCTCAAATATATTAATGATTCGTATTGCTCAATAATATTCCCTAACATTTTATTGGTTTTTTCATATTGTTCATTTATTATATCATCACTAGTCCCAATATTTTCTCTAAATGATGTATAAATAGTTCCGAAGATAGGCAATGGTATATATAGTTCGTTTATCCAATCTGTTAGAGGAAAAAAGTGTTTGTAAAAAGGTTGATGACCACCATATTCTCCGTTCGATACTATTGGATAGTGACCGGCTATTAATATATTTTTATCAGGATTTTCATTAAGTAAATCTTCAAATTCTTCTTTAAAGTCATCGGTAGTTGCTACCTTACAATTTCCATCTATAGGGCCCGGTACATCATATGGATGATTCCACCATTGAGTGTTTATAGTAATCAGTAATAAGTTTTCTTGGAGTTCATATTCTTTCGGCCCTGGGCAACCGTTTTTATTTGCCCATTTTACGTTTTCTAAATCAAAAGATTTAATTAAGTCCTCTAACCGTTTAACATTTTTTAATCCATTTTTCTTTGAATCATCCCAATCTCTTTCACCAGGAATAACAATAGTTTTGCAGTTCTTATTTTTCGATAGTAAGGATAGAAAATTTGATATTCTTAACGAATCTTGTGTAAATCTTTTATCAAATTTTGAGTTTACTAAATCGCCATTAATTATAAATGTGAATGGTTTTGACTGTTCGGATAATATTTGTTCAATTCTCTCATTAAATAGTTCGTTATTTTTTATATCAACTAAGTTGGATATTACAAATACACTATGTTTATCAATATTTTCATTGGCATGAAAAGCAGATAGAGAAATGAAAAAATATATTACAATTATTATTTTAAAAAATATATTTGTATTTGAAGTCACTTTATCTCCAGATGAGCTAATCAGAAAAGAGGATTATGTATATAGTTAGTAATAAAACTAATAAATTATTTGGTGAACTTAAAACTTTAGAAAAATTAGAAAGTAATATTTTCGGTAGCTGCTAAATAACAAATTTTAAGAATTCTTAAATCTTCATAGGAAACTGATTCATTAAATCTATCAAAAGTTGGTTTTAAGTAATTGACGCCAAATTCTTCAAAAGACTTAAAAACGTCGCTTTGCATATTTTCATTTAGTTCTAAATTATTATACAAGATTTCAGTATCAAGAGAATTGCCTTCTTTAACATACATTTCCAAATGATTTAAAATAGTAAGAAGTTTTACACCAAACATTTTTGTTAGATCTTCAAGGGATGAACAATTTTTGTATGCTTCTCCAACTTCAATATACTTAGGCTTCTTGGTAGATTTTCTTCTCTTTATCGTCAATAAACCTTTTGACTTTACACTTTGTCCAGTTGAGTGTTTAATTAGTATTGGAAGAAAATGTTTAGCATATTTTTGAATTTTATATTTCCCAACTCCATGAATATTTTCTAACTCAATTTCATTTTGAGGAAGATGTTTTGCCATTTCAATTAGAGTTTTATCTGGAAAAATTACATAAGGAGGAATGTTTGATTTATCAGCCAATTTCTTGCGCTTAAATTTTAACCTTACCAATAATTCACTATTAACATCTTGAGAGGCACTATATTTAATTTTTTTAGTAGATTCTTCACTTGAGAGTTTACCTTCAACTTTATGATGTCCTTTTAAAACATCTCTCCCCAAATATGTGCTTTTTAAACTTCCATATTCGATGTCTTTTTCAATAATATTATTCTGAATAAATTGGCGCGATAAAGTTAGCCATTGATCTTTACTTAAGTCTTTACCAATTCCATAGGTTGGAAGTAAATGATGATCTTTATCAATTACTTTCTGAGATTTAGATCCACGTAGTATATCAACAATGTGCATGGCACCAAAAAATTCTCCAGTTCTTTTCATGCATGAAAGAAACTTCTGTGCTTCAATTGTAACATCTTCTAGTGTAATTGCTCCGTTATCACAATTATCACACATTTCACAATTATCTTTGGTGAATTCTTGCCCAAAATAATTAAGTAAGGGAACCCTTCTACAAGTGTATGACTCTGCATATCTAATTAAAGAATCAAGATGATTCTTAGCAATTCTTTTCTCTTTGGGATTTTTCTGATCAATGAAATAATTTATTTTGGAAATATCTCCGTAACCCAATAGTAATAGACAATGAGCTTTCAATCCATCTCTACCGGCTCTGCCAATTTCTTGATAATAAGATTCAATATTTTTGGGAAGATCATAATGAATTACAAATCTCACATTAGGTTTATTTATTCCCATTCCGAATGCAATTGTGGCTACAATAATTTGAACATCATCTTTTATAAATTTTTCTTGATTTTCCATTCGCTCAATATCTGACAAACCAGCGTGATAGGGAAGTACGGAATAATTCCTTTCATACAGTTCCTCATATAACTCATCTACTTGCTTCCGAGAGAAACAATATATTATTCCCGACTGATTAGGATATTTTTCTAAAAAATCAATTGTTTGATGAAAAGGGTTTGTCTTTCCTGCAATTTCTAAATACAAATTTTCTCTGTTAAAACTTGCTACAAATTTCTGAGCATCATTTAGTTTAAGACTTTTTACAATATCGATTTGTACCTGAGGTGTAGCAGTTGCAGTAAATGCTGTTAAAACTGCGTCCTTGAAATATTTTCTAATTTCTGATATTTGTCTGTATTCTTGCCTAAAATCATGTCCCCATTCAGAAATGCAATGCGCCTCATCCACAGTTATGCAATCAACTTTTATTTGGGATAGTAAATTTAAGGTCTTCTCCATTATTAGTGTTTCGGGAGCTACATATAATAACTTCACTTTATTATTTAAAATTAATTCTGTGTTATACTTATACTCAGAAGCCGAAAGTGAACTATTTAAAAAGACAGCGCTAACACCAAGCTCTGTCAATTGTTGCACTTGATCCTTCATTAGCGAAATAAGAGGGGAAATTACTATTGTTAATCCATTAAAAACTAGTGCAGGTATTTGAAAACATAAGGACTTCCCTCCCCCAGTTGGCATAATTACAAGAGAATCATTCTTATCTAGAATGGAATTGATGATTTTTTCTTGCAATGGTCTAAATTCATCATAACCAAATGTATTTTTAAGGATTGTTTTTGGATTCATAAATCTTAATGGAATAGATTACAAAATTAGTGGCGTTAATATATCAATTTATTATAACATTAAAGTGATTATTGAAGAATTGTTATACCTTTTGTCCATTTTGTTTTTCGCTCAGTCATGTTTAATTTTAATTTATCATAAAAGAAATGTGGGTTTCAAATGTTAAAGTCATCGAATTTAATTATTATCATTTTGTTCACGCTTTCACTTCTTGCTTGTAAAACTGAAGTAGAAATCTCAGAAGTCATTAATCCGATTAAATTAGTTGCAGGAAAGACCGATTCGGTTGTTGTAAGTGATCTGATGTATACGCCAAACAACAAATTGTTATTTAAGAAAAATGAAAACCTGGAAGTTAATTTTAATGATCAAAAATTATTTATACGCGCCGATCCGGGCTTTGAAGGATTAACTCTACTTGAATTTGAAGTTGATATGAGCCTTCATCATATACCTGTTATAGTATCAAAAGAGAACTATTACGGATTTTCATTTAGGCCTGATAAAAAATACGATAAATTAACTTTATTCGGAAGCTTTAATGGTTGGAATAGAACAAATTTACCAATGAAGGATGAAAATGAGGATGGAGTATTTGAAGCTGAAGTTGCACTAAAGCCTGGTATTTACCAATACAAATTTTTTGGAGATGGCGAGGAACTTGTTGATACGGAAAATCCTAAGAAAATATCTAATGGTGCCGGAAGTTTTAATTCCATTCGTTCAATTGAAGATCCAAATTCTGAAAAGTTTTATTTACATATTGATGAATATTATTCGAAAAATCCGCAATCCACTTTTTCATTTTTTGCTGAAGATGAACTAGGAGGGGAATTAACAGTTGAAAACATTTTTGTTTTGTTGAATAATAAAAAAGTTACGTTAGATAAAATTAGCTTAAATGGAAAGCACATAAGTATAAATTTCAACTATGATGAATTGACGAATCAAACTTTAAGAGTAGCAGTTTCTAAAAATGGTAGAGTATCAAATATTCAAAATATTCAACTCGTTGATGGAAAACCAATTAACAATAGCCATTTTACCTGGAAAGATGGAGTAATATATTCGGTAATGATTGACAGATTTAATGATGGCAATAAAGATAATAGTATTAAGGTTGAACACGATTCTCTTTTAGATAAAGCCAATTATATGGGCGGTGACTTACAGGGTCTAGTTGATAAATTAGATGATGGATATTTTGAAAGTCTTGGCATAAATGTAATTTGGATATCACCGGTTTATGATAATCCCAATTCAGCTTACAAAGAATATCCAGCTCCTCGCAGATATTATTCAGGGTATCATGGATATTGGCCAGTAACTGCAAAAACTGTTGATGATCATTTTGGTAATATGGAAGACGTTAAAAAATTTGTCGATAAAGCACATCAAAAAGGAATTAAAGTACTGTTAGATTTTGTATCAAATCACGTTCACACTGAACACCCATATTTTAAGGAACATAGAGATTGGTTTGGTCAGCTTGAGCTACCTGATGGAAGATTAAATTTAAGATTTTGGGATGAATATAGATTAACAACCTGGTTTGAGCCATATTTAGCTTCGTTTGATTACTTAGGTTCTGAAGAAGCATTAGAAGAAATGACAGATGTTGCTGTTTGGTGGTTGAATGAAACCGGTGCAGATGGTTACCGACATGATGCAGTTAAACACGTGCCAAATAAATTTTGGCGTAGACTTAATGAGAAAATAAGAGAAGAAGTTGCTGCTAAGAGAGAATTGCCGGTTTATCAAATTGGTGAAACGTTTGGGAGTTATGAACTAATTAGTTCTTATGTAAATAATGGTCAACTACACTCACAATTTAATTTTAATCTTTACGATGTTGCGATTCCAACTTTTACAAGAGTTGGAGCTTCTTTCAACAACTTAGATAAAGAAATGCAAAAAACGTTTTTTGTTTATGGTCACAATCATTTAATGGGGAATGTTATGGATAGTCATGATAAGAATAGATTTATGTCATATGCTGATGGAGATTTGGATGCAAGTGAATGGAGTGCAATTGAGCAAGGTTGGAACAATCCCCCTAAGGTTGATAACGAGAAAAATTATAAAAAATTAATAATGTATATGGCATTTATGAATACAATTCCAGGATTGCCGGTTGTGTATTATGGTAGTGAATTTGGAATGAGCGGTGCATCTGATCCGGATAATAGGAGAATGATGAGATTTGGGAAAGATCTTTCCAAAGGTGAAAAACACACATTAGAGGAAGTTTCAAAAATTATAAAAATTAGAAGAGAACATAGTGCTTTAAGATATGGTGATTTTTATACATTAATTGCAGATGAGGATACTTATGCTTATGTAAGATCTGATATGAATGAAAGAATATTAGTTGTTCTAAATAAAGGAGATGAAAAGGAAGTATCACTAAAATTACCAAAAGTAATAGGTGCTTCAGAGCTAATAAACGTTATTGATGGAAGTGAAATTAAGGTAAATGAAAATTCTGTTACATTAGCGCTAAATGGAATGAGTTGGGGTATGTATTTGTTGATGTAACTGATTTGTTTTCTGATATTCATACTGAGCGGAGTCGAAGTATGCTTAGCTCAGTAATTACATAAAATATATTCCCACTCAGGCCTGTTGTAAGCAGGTTCACGGGAATGACAGATTATTTAACGTAGAGACGTAGAATTTTACGTCTCTACAATTAAAATCATTTGATTAAATAAATTTCAGTTTGTGGTTCAGATAAATATTCTACCCCGTCTTCTCTTACCCAAACTATTTCTTCCATTGTTGCAATACCATAACCATCAATAGTTAATCTAGGTTCAATTGTGAATACATTTCCTTTTTCTAATGGCATATAAGGGAGGTTACCGTATCTTTCCCATTTTGGTCCCATCATTGATCCACCATCATGTGCAACTCTTCCAACTTGATGTCCGAGTCCATGAGGATACTCTTCATAACCATTACTTGTAATGTGTGTACGGGCAACATTATCTACTTCCCATGCTAACACGCCGGGCTTCATTTTTTTACCGGACATTCTGATTGCATCTTTAATAACATTAAACCCTTTCATTACTTCTGGAGGTGCTTCAGCTTCTCCATCTTTTAGAACATACCATGTTCTTTGAAGATCAGAACAGTATCCATCTATTTTCACTCCGAAATCCATATTAATTACATGACCCTTTTCAATCTTTTTGTTTGTTGGTCCTGCATGAGCACCGGCAGTATCCGGTCCGGTAAATACAGCTGGACAATGTTCTTCATCCCAGGCAAAATCAAATCCTCTCTCTTTTACTAAACCACGAACAAAATTTGCTACATCTATTTCTGATTTTCCAACTTCGATAAAATCAGTAACTTCATCAAATATTACTAATGTTTCCTTAATAGCATTTTTAATTAAGTTAACTTCTGATTGAGACTTTCTACCTCTTAAAGCGGCAATAATATCCTCTGATGAAATCAGTCTATCTTTAAAAGGTGTATCTTTTAAGAATTCCATTAATTCTAAATAACAACCATATGTTAACCCATCAGCCATGCTTGAATTTTGTGAAAAGTTTATTGCGATTTTATTAGGATTGTACTCTTCTAATACTTTTACCAAATCGTCTTTTATAGATTTTAAATAGCTCACAATATTTGTAAAAGTGCCGACAAGTTTCATATTGGCTTCTTCAAGAGAACCAATTATTGCCGTTGTGTCACCATCTTTTGTAATAATAAAAGCTGAATGCCAAGTAGCTCCCGTTCCAACAATCATATCTAACATAGGATCTTTTATATTTCCGGTTTCCCTTACAAAGGTCATCCACATATCAATATCTTTTTCTTTTAATATTTCTGCTGCTTGTTTTTGTTTTTCTAATACCATTTGATCAGCCATTTTGAAACTCCATTAATTTTTATACTATAGTATTAAAACTACCGTAATCTTAATAAATGCCCAAAAGAAATGTTGTTATCTGCCAACATATTTATTTAGTATACCGGAATCAGTTGATTTACAAATTGTATCACCGCAATCTGTGCAAATAAATTTCACTGATTTTGGTTTAGCGCTTAAGCCTAAAACCGTAAAAAGAAACCATCCCCATTTCGAATATTCACTTTTGTGAATTGTTTTTAAATGGTTCATATCATATCCGCATTTACAAGTATTTTCCATAAATTCTGCTTATTAATTGGATATAAAAAATAGTGATTTGAAATAACTAATAGAAGTTTATTAATTTGAAGATTTTTGGTTTACAAAATTTCTGCGAAACAAAAAGGAAAGTCTAGATATTTTTGATATATATTCCTGATTTTTTTGATTCTTCCTTAAAGCCTATTTTAGCTAAATATTTTATATGGTCTGGGACTTGAGATTCAGCTTTTAAGAGCTCATAACCTTTTTTCTTAAAATGATTTGATTGTGCGAAATAAACGAATCTGGCATTTTTTAGGTCTCTATAGTCAGGTATAGCATAGTCTAATTCAATTTTTATTTCTTTTTCCGAAATTTCTTTATATGCAAATAAACCAACCGGAATTAAGTTTCTTAGAATAAAAAAACTTTTGTCTTCTTCTATTTTTGATGAAACAAAATCCGGAAAAAACTTACTAATATCATTCTTGTAAAAATCTAAAAACTTTTTTAATAAGGGTCCGTTACTTTGTTCGATTGGCAATAATGTAAAATATTCTTTTTTCCTTTTTGCTTCCAAGATATAGTAAATATCAACAAGTGAAATAAAACTATTCAGCACAAATACCGGAATGGCACCGACTAGTAATCCGTATGTAGCAAATGTAGCGGCACCTATTAAATTAATTCGGCGTAAATAATATATATTCTTCATCATCAACGAAACAGCAACAAGAACCGATCCTACATATCCGATAATTTCAATTAAATCTAATTTCATACTTCTTTCTCAGATTTTTCACGGTGAATTCTTTCACAATAATCTTTAAAATGTTTAATACCTTTTCTATTGCCATATTTGATGAATTGAAGTAAAAAATAGTTTTTAACTTTTTTTATCCAGGATTCAGATCCATTATTTGTAATCTTCGACTTAAAAATATAAATAGATAATTCTGTTTTACCGTCATTTTCCTGAAGTCTAAAATCTGTGATAAACTTGAAACCCTTTTGAAACTCGGCTTCTTCTTCATAATAAATATTATTATTGTTAACCGTGTTATTTTTAGTCACAAAGTGAATTTCCAGATTATCAAAAACACAAGTATGTGATGAATTTACCCTGTTAATTTTATCATTTGTCACAACTTTTTTAATTCCCGGTGCAAAATCGTATTTTGCATTTACATCTGTCAGTGCATCGTGAACAAGTAATATTGGGGCATCAATTGTTAAAAATATATCCGGTTTTCGACTATAAACTCTTGGTGCACTATCTTTTATCAAATCCGGTATTTGTTTTAGCAAGGGATTAAAATCTATGTATTGGGTTGAAACGGTTCCGAAATTATCAATTTCTTCACTATTGGATTTAATATTTACCCAATCTTCAAACTCATTTTTAGGAGAATAACTTTTTGTATAATTATCTGAGAATAACAAATATTCTTTGCTGGCAATATTATTTTTTAGAAGCCGGTGGGCGAGAATTAAATCGCTACCTATAAGTTTATTAAATTGTTTTACGCTAACCTCTTTTATATCTCCTAAGTGAGTAATAAATTTTAATGATAATTTAGAAGCTGATCTACAAGCGCCACATTGGCAGACATTGTTCTTCTCAATTTCATGTAGATGCAAATGAAATTGAAAAAACATTTCTTTTGATTGTTTGAATATCGAATCAAAATTAGGTATACCTTCCTTCTTATAAAATAAAACTGCATCGCCTTCAATTTCGGAAACTGTAAAATTGAGACTATCGGCATTTATTATTATTTCTAATAATTCAGATATAATATGTTGACTATGTTCAATAGCTGTTTGATTTACAAACTCTGTAAAGCCACTTATATCCGGAATAAATATTAATGTTGGATTTTGCATAACTTATAATTTAATCAAATAATACAAAATAAATTCGTAACTAATTGGTATTTTCCTTACAATATTAAACTAAGATGTATGAAAGGGGTTAAAATATGTTAAATGTTATTAAATCACTATTTTTCTGGGTAATAGTCATCACTTTAGTTTCATGTGGTGGAAAAAATGAAAGTAATCCGCAGAAGAATAACGATTCCAAAAGCATAAAATTTAATCTTACTGCAAATGATAAAATGCAATTTAATCTGAAATCAATAAGTGCAAACGAAGGAGATTTTATTGTAATAAATCTTGAGAATATTGGAAAAATGTCCATTGAAACAATGGGTCATAATTTTATATTATTAAAACAAAATGTTGATGTTGCTAAATTTGCTACAAAAGCAATGTCGGCAAAAAAAACAGAATATATTCCTATGGATGAATTAGACAATATTATTGTTTATTCTAAATTGATTGGTCCAGGGGAAAAAACTTTAATTGAATTTGAAGCTCCCGAGAAGGGAGTGTATACATTTCTCTGTAGTTTCCCTGGGCATTATATTTCCATGCAGGGCAAATTAGTAGTTAATTAATGGTTATTAAGTCAGGGGCAGAATTACTTGTAAAAAAAACTATTTACTAATTTTACACATTTTTATATCCTATTTGAATAATGAATGAAATATTAGAAGTACTTTTACTTTTTGGTGTTGGAATTATTACCGGATTTATTAATGTGATGGCCGGCGGCGGCTCCACTATAACATTACCAATTTTAATATTTTTAGGTTTAGATTCATCCCTTGCAAATGGTACTAACCGAATAGGTTTGCTTTCGCAAAACATATTTGGAATCCTATCATTTAAAAAAGAGAATGTAAGCCAGTTAAAGCTTAGTGTTAAGTTAAGCTTGTTTACATTGCCCGGAGCAATTATAGGAGCTATTTACGCGACTAAAATTGATGATGCATTATTTCAAAAAATACTGGGTATTGTGATGATAGGCATAGTCATTACAATGTTTATTCCAAATTCCAAAGGTTATATTGAAGAAAAAATAAATACAAAGTTACCTTGGGCAATTTATCCGGTGATGTTCGCCCTTGGTTTTTACGGTGGATTTATTCAAGTTGGAATTGGATTTCTGCTTATGCTTTCACTACACAGAATTTTAAGACTATGCTTGCTTTATGTGAATTTACATAAAGTCTTTATAGTTATGATATATACAATCCCTGCACTTTTTGTTTTTGCAATAACAGGAAACGTAAATTGGTTTTATGGCATTAGTCTGGCTGCGGGAACCGGGTTGGGCGCATGGTGGTCTGCCAAAATTGCTGTAAAAAAGGGAGAAAAAGTAATTAAGGGTGTCTTAATTGTTGCCATAATAATTATGTCAATAAAACTTTTAGGAGTATTCTAGGAAAAATAAGAAAGTGGCTTCAATACAATCAACTTAACCGATTATTGACAAATCACCTTACGCATAACTGTCATTCTGAACGAAGTGAAGAATCTCAATATTGCAAATTAGCACCGTTTTGAGATATTTCGCTTTGCTCAACCTGTCTACCGACAGGTAGATATGACAAAATTACTCACCTTGCGTAAGGTGAGTAACTAATTCATAATTGGTTGTCGAGTGTTTTGAACAAAGTTCAAAATGTATCGAGACAGCAACTCTTAAAAATTATAAATACTTGTTTACCGCTTTTGTGAGTCTGTCCATTATAGCAATACCTAAATCTTTTTTGGGAACTCTTTCTACTAAAATCATATCTAGATCCAATTGTTCAAGATCGTGCAGATGTGAAAATAAATTTGATGCGGCTTCATGCATTTCTCTTTTAGGAGATAGTAATTTTGTTATTTCAAATTTCTTGTGATTTTTTACTTCACTAAAGAATATACCACCAAGCTTCAAGTTCTTATAATTTGTCAATTCTGATTCATCATAAAAATTAATTGGAATGTTTGGGGCGTAATGAATTTTTAATTGCCCTGGAGAATTTGGCGATTGTTCAGTTATTGCTGGATCTGAAAGTGGACCAATTAATTCTTCAATTTCCTTTCTCGTTATTCCACCAGGCCTCAATAATACTTGGGAGTTTTCGGCAACTTCAATAATTGTGGATTCTACTCCAACCTTACACCTCCCCCCATCTAAAATAATATCAACTTTATCTCCAAGTTGCTTTTCTACATGTTCTGCTTCGGTTGGACTCAATTGGCTAAAACTATTCGCGCTGGGTGCAGCTACTGGCTTTCCAAAATACTCAATTAAATCTAATGCAACATTGTTAGCTGGCATCCTGACAGCAACTGTGTCTAATCCGGAAGTCACTATGTAAGGAACCACATCCTTTTTTTTTAATACTAATGTGAGTGGTCCCGGCCAAAATTTATCGGTAAGTAATCTTATTTTGTCACTGGTAAAAGATGCAACGTCAGATAGCATTTCTAAAGATGAAACGTGCAAAATTAGAGGATTAAACGAGGGGCGCTGCTTTGCTTCAAAGATTTTGGAAACAGCAATTTCATTCAGTCCATCAGCACCTAATCCATAAACAGTTTCTGTTGGGAATGCAACTAATTCTCCATCCTGCAACTTGTTTACAGCAAGTTTAATGTTTACGGTATTTGATTTAATTATTGCCAATAGACTAAAAAATTTTGAAGTGTAAATATACTGAAATTATATTTTCATCCTTCCATTTAAGAATGATAACGTGATCTTAATAATTCTTAATCCATTATTAGTTAAATTGTTGTTAATAAAAATAAGTTGTGTGATGATAGAAATAGGAAAGATAAATAGGCTTAAAATAATACGCGAAAGACAGTTTGGTTTTTATTTAGATGGTGATAAATATGGTGAAATTTTGCTGCCCAGATCTGATTCAGCAAAAAGATATGATGTGGATCAGGAAATAGATGTTTTCATTTATTTTGATTCTGAAGATAGGATAATTGCTACAACCCAAACACCAACTATTCAGATAGGAGAATTTGCAGTTTTAAAGGTAGTTTCGATAACCAAAATTGGTGGTTTTTTAGATTGGGGATTATCCAAAGATCTTTTTGTTCCGTTCAATGAGCAGAAACAAAAAATGGTGGAAGGTAAAGAGTATTTGGTTCATGCATTTTTTGATAAGAAAAGTGAACGAATTGCAGCTTCATCAAGAGTTGAAAAATATGCTGGAGAGTGTAACCATAATTATATTGACGAACAAGAAGTAGATTTAATAATTTGTAGTGAAACTGATCTTGGATTTAAAGCCATCGTTGATGGTAAACATTGGGGTGTGTTATACAGAAATGAAATTTTTCAAAAGTTAAATTATGCACAGCAAATTAAAGGATACATTAAAAAAGTAAGATCTGATGGAAAACTAGATTTGTGTTTAGATAAACCTGGACCTCAAAAAATTGATTCTTTATCACAATCTATTTTAGATAAGTTAAATGATAATAATGGATTTTTAGAACTTACGGATCAATCTTCACCAGAGCTTATTTCTGAAATGTTCGGTGTGAGCAAAAAATCTTACAAAAAAGCTATTGGGGCTCTATACAAAAGGAAGCACATTATTCTACTTGATAATGGTATAAAGTTAGTTCCTGCAAATAAATAGTGGAATTTTTATTTGGAATCATTTAATCTAAATAAACAATTACGCCAAGAAATTTTAAAAAGCGAAAAACTTCGAGCAACATTGCTAGCCGTTGTTTCAGGTATTGCAATAATAATCCTTTTATTTATTAAACTGTTATTTTCATCAGATGTAGAAGAATATTTTCGAAATGTTGAATTTCTATACATCATTCAATTAGTGTTTTTCCTATTTGTAATTAGAGAAATTGTTGTAATTCAATTCATAAATAGGAAGCTAAAATCCAGTGAAGAAGTTCCAGATAGAGTTAGATACATTACCAATATTATTGAGATTAGTCTTCCTTCAATAATTCTTTTAAGCATTGGCTATTTTCTTGAAACAACTGAAGTTTTAATTTCACCGGCCATATTCTTTTATTTTTTGATAATAATTTTATCTACACTTAGTCTCGAATTTAAAATTTCCGTTAGTCTTGGCTTAATTGCAGCAGCAGAATATTTAATAATATTTTTTATTCTCAATTCTCAATTTGAGCAAGAATCTAATTCTGTGATTTACAATAGCATCTTGTTTCATGTTGGAAAAGCGAATTTATTGATTGTTGCGGGTGTTATAGCTGGCTTGGTTGCAAATCAAATTAAAAAGAAAATGATCAGAGTTATGAAAACACAATCGGATAAAAACAAAATTGTAAATATGTTTGGCCAGCAAATTTCATCAAGTATTGTAGAGCATCTTCTTGAGAATGATAATCAAATTAAAAGTGAACGTAAATATGTATGTATAATGTTTTTAGATATTAGAGGATTTACACCTTTTGCCGAAAATAAACAACCTGAGGAAATTATAAAATACCAGAATAATGTTTTTGGTTTTATGATTAATATTATTAATAAACATCATGGTATAATAAATCAATTTTTAGGTGACGGTTATATGGCAACTTTTGGTGCACCGGTATCATTTAAAAATGATTCACAAAATGCCGTTAATGCATCTATTGAAATTATAGAAGAATTGAAAAAAAGGAACGAGCGTAAAGAATTTCCTAATACCAAAATCGGAATTGGATTACATTGTGGATTTGTTGTCGCTGGAAATGTTGGAACAGATGTAAGAAGACAATACTCAATTAGTGGTAATACGGTAATACTAGCAGCAAGAATAGAACAGCTGAACAAAATGTATAATTCTCAGCTACTTATTTCGAAAGAAGTATTGGAAAATATTGATTTACCCTTGTATGAAATTAAAAATCACGGAAAGGTTGATGTAAAGGGAAGGGAAGAGCCAATAGAAATTTATCAAATTAAATAAAATAGGAAATAAATGTTAAGTATTAATGAAAACAAAGAATTTAAAAAATTTGCAACTAATCTTACCGATATCAGTGGAAAAAATATTAAACAATATTTTAGAAATAATTTTAGCGTAGAGTTAAAATCTGATGATTCTCCGGTAACTATTGCTGATAAAACCACTGAAGAAAAATTACGAGAATTAATCATGAAGGAATATCCGGATCATGGAATTCTTGGTGAAGAGTTTGGAAAACATAATGAAGGTGCTGAATACCAGTGGATTCTTGATCCTATTGATGGTACAAAAAGTTTTATTTGCGGTGCCGTTACTTTTGGAACTTTAATAGCACTTATGAAAAATAATGAACCTGTTTTGGGAGTTTTTCATCAACCTATATTAAATGAATTATTAATAGGTGATAACTTAACAACAGAATTAAATGGGAATAAAGTTGAAATCAATGATGTGGTTAGCATAGATAAAGCTGTATTGCTTACTACAGACCACTTTGCAATCGGTGAGTATCAGAATCTAGACAAATTTGAAGCACTTGCAAAAAAAGTTAAATTATATCGTCAATGGGGCGATTGTTATGGTTACTATCTCGTGGCTTCTGGTTTTGCGCAAATTATGATGGATCCAATAATGTCGATTTGGGATTCAATGGCTCTTATACCAATAATTAATGGTGCAGGTGGAATAATAACAGACTATCAAGGTAAGAATCCCATTACTGGGCAAAGTATAATTGCTGCAACGCCAAATCTACATAAAGAAGTCATTAGTATGTTGAACTAATTTATTAAATAATGAAATCTGTTAAAATCATCCAAGGCGATATTACAAAATTAAAAGTTGATGCAATGGTTAACGCTGCAAATGAAAGCCTGCTTGGAGGAGGTGGAGTTGATGGTGCAATTCATAGGGCTGCCGGTCCCGGTTTACTAAAAGAATGCAGAAAATTAGGTGGATGTAAAACCGGAGAATCAAAAATAACAGGTGGTCACAATTTAAGTGTAAAATATGTAATTCATACTGTCGGACCTATTTGGAAAGGCGGCAATAATGATGAAGGCGAATTATTGAAAAGCTGTTATCATAATTCTTTAAAACTTGCCGATAAAAATGATTTAGGATCAATAGCATTTCCGGCAATCAGCACGGGAATTTATGGATTTCCATTCGAAAGGGCTTCCCGCATTGCAATAGAAACTATATCTGAAATTCTACCTCAATGTGTAGCTGTAGAAGAAGTAATTTTTGTTTTATTTGCTGATAAGGACTATGAAATATTTGAATCTTTATTCGCTGGTTTGGAGAATTCATGAAAGCAAATTTTATTATTATAACTGTAATGGGTTTATTATTTATGTCTAATTTTATCGAATCTCAAGAAAGCAATATTTTAGATAACATAATTAAAAAAAATAAAGATCAGCTAACCCCGGTAATTAATCATCCTGATAAATATGAACTGCAGATAATATTTACAAAAATTAATAGGGATAATGCTGATCAACCAAGTTTAAATACCTTTTCATACAATGAAATACCTGATAAATATTTTTATCCGGCGAGTACTGTAAAATTTCCAGCTGCTGTTCTTACTCTGGAGAAATTAAATGATTTAAATAAAGAGAGATTGAATATGTTTACTCATCTCTCAATTGATAGTGTATATAAGGGGCACGTATCATTTTCTAAAGATTTTAAAAATGAATGCGGGTATCCGAATATTGCAAATTATATAAAACAAATTTTTTTAGTAAGTGATAATGAATCGTTTAATAGGTTGTATGATTTTTTAGGACAAAAAGAAATCAATTCCAGATTACAAAAGAGGGGATTTAAGAATACAAATATAGTTCATAGACTTTCGGTTGCAAGAACATCAAAACAAAATATGGAAACAAATCCCATTAACTTTTTTGATAAAGAAAATAATCTCATATATAAACAAGCAGCCGGTTTTGATTCTTCAGATGTAAAATTGAAGCTGAAAAATACAATAAAAGGTAAAGGATATTTTTCGAGTGGAAAATTGGTTAATGAACCAAAAGATTTTTCCCAAAATAATTTTTTCAGTTTAAGGGATCAGCATAATTTAATGATGCGGATTATGAAGCCTGAACTTTTCAGCAAAGATCAAAGGTTTAATTTAACCGAAGAAGATTATGCTTTTCTAAAAAAATATATGTGTATGCTGCCTAAAGAAAGCGGATGCCCAAAATATGATTCTACCGAATATTATGATGGATATGTAAAATTCTTAATGTTTGGAGATACAAAACAACCAATTCCAGAAAACATAAAAATTTACAGCAAAAGCGGTTTAGCTTACGGTTATCTCACAGATAATGTATATGTGGTTGATGAAAAAAATAAAATAGAATTCTTTCTCTCTGCTACAATTCATGTAAATGAAAATGGGATTTATAATGATGACAAATATGAATATGATGAGATCGGACTACCGTTTTTGGCAGAGTTAGGTAGAATTATATATAATTATGAAAAGGGAAGACGATAACGCAGTCACTTCAAAAATAAAACTGCTATTCCGGCAACCGCAATAAATGCTCCCAGTATTGAAATTGGTGATAGTTTTTCTTTATAATAAAAAATTATAATTGGTAACATTACAATAGGAACTGTGGCCATTAAGGTAGAGGCAATTCCCACGAAAGTGTATGCTATTGCAATCAAGCTAAATGTAATGCCTAAAAAAGGGCCAATAATTGAACCAATAACAATATAGTTTAAAGCTTTTTTCTCTTTCTTTAATATTAAAACGCTGTTTCGCTTCTTTCTATACATCAATCCTAATAAATACATAAATGGTAATGAAGGAACCATTCTGTAAAATGTAGCCACAAAACCATTTATCTCACCAAGCTGAAAAGCTTCCTTTGCAAATATCAAATTTACTGCCTGACCAATTGCACCTAGAAAAGCAAAAATATATCCTAAATTATTTTTTTTATAATCTTTTGTTGGTTGTTCCGATCTTTTGAAAACCACTATCGATACACCGGAAATTGTAATCACTATTCCCAGTATTCCCCAAGTTGAAAGTTCTTCACCTAAATATACATAAGCCAATAAAGCAGCTAAAGGTGGTGCCAGGGTCATTACCAGCATACTTAATCTTGCGCCAATATACTGGAAAGATTTAAAAAGAAATCCGTCACCGAATACAAGACCGATTAATCCACTTAACCCCAACAAATAAATTTGTTCCCAGGAAATTCTGAAATCAAGATTAAATAATAGAATTGTAATAATTAGATAAACAGTGGCAAGTAACAATCTAGTAATATTTACAACATAAGACCCTACAATTTTTGTCGCTTCGGTAAAAACAATTGCAGTTCCCGCCCAGAGAATGGCGGTAATTAAAGCTGATATTTCTCCAATATACGACATTTCCAGTACTTGTTTTTGAAATAATAGAGGTGCTAATATAAGTAAGCATTAAACAAAAAATCGCATAATAATTCTTCAATTACAGATATGATTATTTTTATTTGCTAAATAGATCGTGTGATTTTTCGAAAATAGATGTGGGATAAAAAATTATAAAAGTTATTCAAGATCACAGTGTGATTTTACTCTTATTATTAATTGAGTGTAAATTTAAAAGTATTTGAGAATACATGGATTATCTAATATATATTGGAACTTTTTTAGTAGCATTTATCATTTTCTTTATCATTCTGATGAGAACGATGGTAGTATATATTAAAAAGCATTAGTTAAAATAATTATAACATCTTCTCAATGATAAATATTCAGTTCGAAAAAGGTGGTTGAAGTTTATATCTCGGCCTTATAATTATCAGCAATCTTATATATCCCATCTAAATTCTGTAAATAATTCTTCACCCTAAATTTTTTATTTAATTCTTTCATCGGAATTTTCTTGCAAATGATCGAATATCTTCAACCAGCAAAGTTGGTTCCTCAAGTGCAGGAAAATGTCCACCTGATGGCATTTCAGTCCAACTACTAATGTTATAACAACGTTCGGCCCATTCTCGAGGTACGACCAACTCTTTCTCACCGGGAAACATAGCAATGGCAGTCGGTGTTTCAATACGATCCCCTAACTTTAACGGATTCGGATTATTATTATGGTAAGCTTCATAATATCTTCTCATTGAGGAGTTAATAGTTTCAGTAACCCAATAAATCATAATATTTGTTAATAAAGTATCTTTCGAAAAACTTTTTTCCAATTGACCGTTACAATCACTCCACAAATAAAACTTTTCCACAATCCACGAAGCTAATCCGATAGGCGAATCATTCAATCCATAAGCTACAGTTTGAGGATATGTTCCCTGTAGTTCTGCATAAGCACCCTCTTGTTTTCCCCAATTTGTCACTCGTTCAAGATAATCCTTCTCCGAATTAGTTAATTCCGAAGCCGGTGGTAGCGGATCCGGCCATTCAAGATCTACCGAACCGATATGAATACCCGAAACAACATCACTATGGAAACGTCCAAGAGCGCTCGTAATTCGTGCCCCAATATCTGTTCCGTGTGCCATGAAACTTTTGTAATCTAATTCATCCACCATCAATTTGCGCCAAAAATCATCAACTTTCAACACTCCTCTCTTCAGCGGCTTTTCCGAGAATCCAAATCCCGGTATTGAGGGTACAATCACATCAAATGAATCTGAACTATCCGCTCCATATTTAACCGGATCGGCTAGAGGTTCAGTTATTTTGTACATTTCTGCAAAAGAACTTGGCCATCCGTGTGTTAGAATAAGTGGGTATGGATTTGCTCCCTTTCCCCGTACATAAACAAAATGAATATCCAAGCCATCAATTTTTGTACGGAATTGAGGCAAGCTATTTAGAGTTTTCTCATGTGTCCTCCATTCGTATTTATTTAACCAATATTCTACCAATTCTTGGAGGTAAGTTAGATTTGTACCATAATCCCATCCTGCCTTTATAACTTGGTCAGGCCATCTTGTATTAGTCAACCTTTCTTGCAAATCATCTAATACTTTGTCGGATACATTTATATTGAACTTTTTCATGTAATTAAATTATCTCCATTTTTAGTTGTACGACAATGTTGGATTTAACTGTTCCCGGCATGGTTAAACAACTTGATATTTGGAAAACGATTTATGATCTTGTTGCAATTACAGCTCCGGTTGCCATCATTACTCCACCGGAAAAATAATTAAGTTTTTTAGTTCCTTTTTGATTAGAGAATATTTTCCTGGCAAAGCTTGCCGCATAAGCATAAATAATTAAAACAGTACTAAGAACCGTTGCAACTACAAAAATTACAAGTACTATATCAATTATTTTTAAGATCGAAAGATCAATAAATGAAGGCAAAAAACTGCAGTAGAATATTATTACTTTTGGGTTAGATAATGTTATAAAAAGACCACTAGTTATATCCTCAAATCCAGATTTGGTTTTAGGCAGTTGATTAGAATTTTTATTTAATGGTTTTGAAAGCCATATTTTCAATCCGGACCAAAAAAGATAAATACCACCCAATATTTTTATTATAAAAAAAAGATCTCCCAAAATATTTGCAATAATAGATAATCCGTAAATTGCGAATATCAAAAAAATAATATCTCCAATAACAATACCTGCAATTACATTTATTGCCGGCCGTAAACCGGAAGCGATAGATTTAGCTACTGTTGCAAATACTCCTGGCCCTGGGCTAGCTGCCAAAATTAATATTGCTACCGCAAGACTTATTAGGGAAATTAAGTTCATTTGTTTTTTTCTGTTTTTAACATATAACAATCAAAGATAAGCCTTTGCCCTTGGTAGACTTTTGCCTACCGAAGGTAGGATTAAGAAGTTATAAGCATACATTATTTTTTATTGATTTATTTTTTTAACGACCGCTTCTTTATCATTCCACCTTTTGTATCCTTAATACTATTCATAATGATAAATGCGTTTTTGTCGATTTTATCTACTTCCGTTCGTAGTCGTGCAATTTCAAGTCTTGTAATAACCGTATAAACGATGTCAATTTGTTTTAAAACATTTCCTTTTTTTCCATAACCTCCTTTGCCAGCATAAATAGTAACACCTCTTCCTAATTCTTCTGTAATCATCAATCTGATTTTATCACTATCTTCAGAGATTATTGTTATTCCTGTGTATTCTTCAACCCCTTCAATTATAAAATTTATGGTTTTTGAAGCAGCCAAATAAGTTAGTATTGCATACAAAGCAACTTCTATGGATAAAATGTAAGCCCCAAATGAAAATATAATAATGTTGAATATTAATATTATATCACCAATAGTTAGGCCTGTTCCTTTACTTAAATAAATTGCCAATACCTCAGTTCCGTCTATTACAGATCCACCCCTAATTGCCATCCCTATTCCTGCACCTAAGAAAAAACCACCAAATACGGCAATAAGTAATTTATCCGAAGTAATTAGAGGATAGGGGATGAGGTAGACAACAATTGCAAGCACAATTATTGCAATAATACTCTTGATAGCAAATTGTTTCCCAATTTGTGAATATCCAAGTATTAGAAAAGGCAAATTAACAGCTACAATTAGAATTGACAAAGATACATTTGTTACTTCTGAAACTAATAGTGAAATACCCATAGCACCACCATCGATAAATTCATTTGGCAGCAAAAATCCTTTTAGTCCAAAACCGGCGGAAATAACACCAATTAGGATAAAACTAGCATCTTTTACACCATTCGCTATTTTAGTTTTAAAAATATTGACCTCGCTTGATATCCGATAAATTAATATGTTTAATTAAAAACTCCGATCGTTAAAAAACAAATATATTTAAATCAGAAGAAAATCTTACCCTGATAATAATGTTTCAATCTATTGTTACACTATTTACCTGTTTGTATCGATTTATTGGAATTTAAACTAGCACGAAGGACAAAATAACCCAGTATCCCTGATGCTAATGAACCTAATATAATGCCAATTCTTTCATCAAATAATAAATTGACTCCTGTTTCTTCAAATGCAAGTGATCCAACAAATAAACTCATAGTAAATCCAATACCGCAAAGTACAGCAGTTCCATATAAATTGAGCCAGTTTATGCCTTTTGGCAAAATTGCAACTTTTAACTTAACTGCTAGCCAACATAGCCCAAATATCCCAATTTGTTTTCCGAGAAATAGTCCTGAGGCTATTCCTAAAGATACTCCATGTAAAACCTGTTCAAGTCCCACTCCTTTAAGATTTAATCCCGCATTTGAGAAAGCAAACACCGGTAATATAAAATATGCTACTATTGAGTGCAGGTCATGTTCCAATGTTTTTAATGGTGATATTTCTGGAGAAGCTTTTGAGCGCATTGGAATAAACATTGCCAAAAGAACACCGGCCAATGTTGCGTGCACACCGGATTTTAATGTTGCTATCCACATTATAATTCCAACTAATATATACGGACTTTTTGAAATTACATCTTTTCGATTAAACAGTATAAGAATAGGGATGCAGCAAGTAACAACTACTAAGGCAATTAATGATATTTGCTCGGTATAGAAAAATGCAATAATTAATATTGCTCCAATATCATCAAAAATTGCCAGTGAAGTTAAGAATATTTTTACGGTTGTGGGTACTTTTGATCCAAGCAGTGATAATATTCCAAGTGCAAATGCAATGTCTGTAGCTGCAGGAATAGCCCAGCCTTTCATTGCAACCGGGTCATCGAAATTAAAATAAATATAAATTGCTGCCGGAATTACCATCCCGCCAACAGCACCAACACCTGGTAAAATAATATTTCTTTTGTCGGAGAGTTCCCCCTCCAGCAGTTCACGTTTAAGTTCCAATCCTACCAAAAAAAAGAAAACAGCCATAAGTCCGTCATTAACCCAGAGCAATAACGGCTTTGCAATTTCTAGTGCCCCAATTTTTACTTCAACCGGAGTTGATAATAGTAAATCATAAATATATTGAAGAGGAGAATTTGCAATAATAACTGCAGCTAATGATGCTAACATTAGTAAAATACCACCGGCGGATTCTAACTTCAAAAAATTATTAATAGCTGAGGTTGTTTTAGCGATCATTGTAATAAGCTTTCTTAAATCAATTTGTTATAAAAAAATTATCTAAAAATTAAAAATGATGTAGGTAGAAATATAGTAAGAATTATTATTATTTTATCTTTGGAATTATTGTACATGACAATAAAAATCTTCCTTCAAAACATCTCTAGCGCATTCTTGATTTGGAAGGCGGCACATGTAGGTTGATAATTACGGAATAACGTATAGCTACTTAAACATTTATTGCTTAATCTCTAAAGTTATTTTCAAAGTAAGAAAATTCACCAGTTTTTATTTTGGCAGAAGAAAAGTCCTCGCCCTCTATGGGATTACCATAAATTCTACTTAACATTGATATTTGGCCAATATGAGTAAGTATGTCCGATAAAGGTCCCTGCAGTAATTTTTTAGAGAAATTTATATCAATTTCCTTTTCGGTTAATAAGTTGTCTAATGCTTTCAATTCTAAATCAAACCTTTGAATTTCAGCCTTAAGGTCTAATTGCAAGGATTTATTTTTATCAGGTTTTCCTTCTTTAATGAAAATTTTTGTCCATTTTATTACATCATACATGTGGTTAATAATTTCAATAGGTGTTCTGCTGCCTTTACCAATCGTAAATTTCCCGAAATCACTTTTCGTTAAACTAACGGATTTTTGAAATCTATAAGCTATGGTTGATAGTGTATGTCTTAAATATTCATTACTATTTATAATTATGATACTCCGTATTATAAATAATACTTAATGAGAATGTTTGATATAAAATATAGAAGATTTGTCTGTCATACTTATGAAAATTGATTCATTTAACCTAATTATATAATCAACAATCCACGATGTACAGTGATCAGCAAATTATAGATATATTCTATTCCAACAATAAACCATGTGTTTTTAGTGTGTTGTAAATATTTTCATTACTTCTTGGATCTGATTCAAGACTACTGATAATAATTTTGCTTAAAAAAGAAACGTAATATTTTTAACCCGGTAACCATCCAACATTAACATTCCAAAATATTATCTCATCTATTACAATTTTATCGTTGTTTTCTTGATTATATAAATGAAGGTTTTCAATTTTAATTGTTGCATAATATGAACTTTCCCAAACTTTTTCTTTTATCGGATTATCTTCAGATACCGAAAAAGATAATTTGCCGGAAGTTGCTTTATATTTTTTTGTAACTCCCGTATTAATAAAGGCAACATCATTACAAAAGTTAAAGTAAATACTATCGGGATGACCGCCGGATATTTCTAAAATGACGGATGAGTTTGGATTTGCTTCATTCAAGTTTATAGTTTGACTTTTCTTTGTTAGGTTTAACCCGTATCCGTTTATATTTACTGCTAATACTTTTAAGCTGTCCAAGTATTGATAAACAAAAATATTACCGCAGCCATAACTCTCAACAATATTATTTGGCTTTGAAATACCATCCGGGTACTCATAAATATCATCTTCGCAAGAAGTAAAAAAAATGATTACAATTATAATAAGGATGTATTTCATGATTTATATCCTCAATTAAATTGAGCAAATAGTATTGATTCTATTTTCTATTAAACTATTTTTCTAAATTAATGCAACTCATTTTAATATCACCATTTGACTTTTTACTTATTTACCTGTCTTTAAGGTAGGTTTAAGATGTTATATTGCCTTTATTTTGATATGACAATATTTTATAGTCCAATTCCTACGCTAAGAACAAATGGATTTAATTTATCAATTCCCCAAATTCCATTCTCTAAAGCAACAATATTCTTATGAAAAAGATATACTCTTGGCTCAATAAAAATGTAAATATTGTTACTAACTTTATTTAATTTTATATGAAACACAAAACTTACTTTTCATCAATATTTATAACTTGCGAGAAAACTGAAACATTCAAAAATAAAGTATTAACGGCTCATTATTTTTTTGCATTCAAAAGTTTTATTGTTATTCCTATTTGTCCTAAATGATACAAATCGTGATGTACAAGCCCTTCAATCAAATATTTAAAACTGTAACCATCCATATATTCATTTTCTAAGTAATCATCGATCTTATCTTTTATCAATTCTATTAATTCCATCTGGCTTTCATAAAGTGCAGTTTTAAGTTTTTCCCATCCCATTATTTTTAGTTGGTCGTTAGTCTGCCAATTTTCCGGACTGTCTATAGTAAGATTCTTTTTTTTCCCTTTAAGCTCTTTAATACTTTCACTTCGCCAGACCAAAATATGAGAAACAAGTTCAGCAACACTATGAATTTCAGCTATTGGTCTTGTAAAAGCCTGCTTTTCTGAAATCTTGTCGATTTTTTTCTTAAAATTTTCATCCAACCAATTTTCTTTACCTTGAATATCCTGTAATTGCTGAACAAAATTCTTTATAAGTTTGTTATCCATAGCAGTTCCTTATATTCATTATAGCAAAATCCACAACATATTGGCTTGTCGACTGGTTATGCTGCTTTTTATTTTTTCTCGGCAATTAAATTCTACGTTTATAGAATGTTCTATAAATAATTGTATTTATTAAGTACGTTGTTAGCGATGCCAAGAAAAGTATAAAATAGATTACTCCATTTTCTGTATCATAAAATAAATTTGGAACGAGCAATAATAAAAAGAATGCTGATACAACGAATGAAGTCATCATGTTAACAACAATTTTATCTGTTTGAAAACATATTAAAAAATATTAATCTTTTGGGACGTTAAATATTTTTGATACTATTTTCCATCCTTCCTCAAATTTATAAAGTAACATATAGTCCGTTGAAAAATGGATTTGTCCCTTATACACATTCATTTTGGCAACTGCTGAATTACCAGTAGCATCTACAAAGGCAAAATCATACTCTGTTTTAGAGTCCCATAAATCAGGATTATCCAGTTTCATTTTTTCTACTATTTTTAACCATTCATCAACATCAACTTTGTCAATATTGTTGTCTCGCAATACTAACATATTAAAATCCTTATGAAACCCATTTTTAACAAGTTTCTTTTCTTGAGTGCCATGAATACCATTAATATAAGCTCCATCAATAACTTTTTTAATGGCTTCTTCAGATTCCATTTGCATATTTTTATCCTCCTTTAAACAATTGGTTAATGAAGCACAAAACACGATTATAAATTATGCGCGAATTAAATGATTTTTCATTATATCTTCGAAAATAGTTTTTCCATTTAATTGTTTCTACTATTCTAAATGTCATATATTCAGTAGGCATAACTATAACTTATCCGAATACTTAATTGCTATAAAAACATTTTTATATGTTATTATCTTGAATTCACATATCTATTAACTAATATTTTTTTTCAGTAGAAGTTATTTAACTTAAGAAATCCCTATTAAAACTTCAATAATTATAAATGAATACATAATGTCTTATTTAGGAACCAAAACGTTTATAATAGTTAAAGTGTCGAGTAGTTTGATTGGATGGAAATAGAAAATATTTGGTGCGCTACTGATTAAATTAAAAAGCCTCTAGCACAAATTAATGTAGTGAGGCTTTGAAGTTTATTTGAATAATATCTAAAAATTGTCACGTATTTGTTACATATCTCTGCAATATTTATTAATAGTTTAATTACAATGTAAAATACATTTTATACTCAAAAGGATGGGGCATTGTAGCAATAGATTTTATTTCTTCATCTTTAATTTTAATCCACTGATCGAGTAAACTATCGTTAAAAATATCATTTCTTTTTAAGAAATCGAAATCCGCTTCCAATGCATCAAGCGCTCCGCCTAAATTTTTAGGTAAAAATTCAATGCTGTCTTTTGTGTATTCGTCAATATTTTTATCGTTTGGACCGTATCCTTCAGTCCTCGGGTCAATTTTATTTATAACTCCATCTATGCCCGCCAGAAGCATTGCGGATGTAGCAAGGTAAGGATTTGCCGTAGCATCTGGTGGCCTATATTCAAAACGAGTCTCTTTCGGGTTTGATACATATTTTGGAATTCTAATTGCTGAAGCACGGTTTCCTTGTCCGTATGTTAATGCAACCGGGGCTTCAAAACCGGGCACAAGTCTTTTGTAGGAGTTGGTACTTGGATTTGTAAAAGCCGACAATGCAGGTCCGTGTTTCAATAAACCGCCAATAAAAAATCTTCCTAGTTCATTTATGTTACCGTATTCACCTTTTTTATAGAAGGCATTTTTTCCATTCTTTGTTAAGAAAATATGGAGGTGCATTCCATTACCCGCTTGCTGATACATCGGCTTTGGCATAAAGGTGATATATAGATTTTTTTGTCGTGCCAGATTAAATAAAACATACTTTGCTGTAATTATATTATCACTTGTTTTTAAGGTACTGTTAAAATAGGTCTCTATTTCCTGCTGACCTCTTTCACCAACTTCGTGATGATGATATTTAACTTCAATACCTAGCTTGTTAAATATTCTGCATGCTTCATCTCTAAAATCATCATATAAATCGAATGGATTAGCAGCATGATAAGCTCTTTTGTAAAATTCCTCTTCATGTTCTATCTTATAAAATGAAGAAGCCGTTCTTGTATCATACTGAACATTTGAAAATATGTAAAATTCAAATTCCGGTCCCCACATTGCTTTATCGGCACCTGTTACTTCCTTCAGTAGTTTTTCAGCTTTCATTGCAATCTGTCTGCTATCCTGAGAAAATACGGATCTTTTTTTGTCCGTTAAATGGATATTGCAATAAAAACTTAGTGTAGCAGCTTCCCTAAAAGGATCCATAGCCGCTGTTGATAAATCGGGAATAAGGATCATATCGCTATTTTCGACTTTTCTAAAACCGTAACTTGATCCGTCAAATCCAACGCCTTCCTTTACAATTCTTTCAATTATACCTTTTCCTACGGGTAAAGAAATATGCTGCAGTCTCCCAACAAGATCAATTGCTTTGAGATCTATTACCTCAATTTTATTTTTTTTAATAATCTGATTTGTTTTTTGAATTAAAGCACTTTCCATAAAAGCTCCATACTAAAAATTCAGTAGAAAAAAAAAGCGCCTAATAAAAATTAGACGCTTATTGGATTTAATTACTATTTATTTTGAATTAATTGCCCCAAGTCCTGGGTAAATAGCGGTTGTATCTAATTCTTCTTCAATTCTAAGTAATTGGTTATACTTTGCAATTCTATCACTTCTGCTTGCAGAACCAGTTTTAATTTGTCCCGCGTTAGTTGCAACAGCAATATCGGCAATAGTTGTATCTTCCGTTTCACCGGAACGATGACTAATTACGTTAGTGTAACCAGCTCTCTTTGCCATTTCTATTGCATCAAGGGTTTCCGTTAAAGTACCAATTTGATTAACTTTAATTAGAATTGAATTAGCAATTCCATTATCAATACCCTGACCTAATCTTTCGGTATTTGTTACGAATAAATCATCACCAACTAATTGAACTCTGTCGCCAATAGCATCGGTTAAATTTTTCCAGCCTTTCCAATCATTTTCATCAAGACCATCTTCAATTGAAACGATAGGGTAATCTTTAGTTAATTTTTCATAAATCTTAATCATTTGGTCGGAAGATTTTACAGATTTATCGGATTTGAAGAAAACATATTTTTTCTTCTTTTTATCATACATTTCACTGGACGCAACATCTAAAGCCAAGCTGATTTGTTTGCCTGGTTTATAACCGGCTTTAGTAATCGACTCAAGAATAAGGTCTAAAGTTTCTTCATTTGATTTTAAGTTTGGTGCAAATCCGCCTTCATCACCAACGGAAGTGCTATAACCTTTTTTCTTAAGTACGGATTTTAAAGCATGGAATGTTTCGGTTCCCATTCTTAAAGCTTCGGCAAAACTTGTAGCACCATGAGGCATAACCATAAACTCTTGAAAATCAACAGTATTATCTGCATGAGAGCCGCCATTTAAAATGTTCATCATCGGTACCGGTAATACTCTTGCACTAGTTCCACCAATGTATCTGTATAATGGTAATTCAAGCGCTTCTGCCGCAGCTTTAGCACATGCTAAAGAAACACCTAAAATTGCGTTTGCACCCAATTTGGCTTTATTTGGTGTTCCGTCTAATTCCAATAAAAAGTTATCTATGCCAACTTGATCTGCAGCGTCAAAATCAATTAATAAATCAGCAATAATATCATTTACATTACTAACTGCTTTCTGAACACCTTTACCCAAATATCTTTTTTTCCTTACGTCTCTTAATTCTACAGCTTCGTGTTCACCGGTTGATGCACCGCTAGGTACCGCAGCTCTTCCAATGATTCCGGATTCAAGAAGTACCTCAACTTCTACAGTAGGATTTCCTCTTGAATCAAGTATTTCTCTTCCTAAAATATCCACAATTGTCGTCATTTATCTTCTCCTGAGTTAAATAATAATAGTTAATTTTATACCTGTAAAATTATCTAAAAAGACATGCAAATACAATTTAAGGGAGTGTTAAGTTTTTTGATATCTTAAACGGTATGGACAAATACAGAATTATTTAGAATCAATATTATTTGAGCAATAACATTTTTCTAGTTTGCATATAATCGCCACTTAGCAGAGTATAAAAATACATTCCACTTGGCAGACTAGACGCATCAAATTGTACTGAATAATTACCAGGTTTTTGTTGTTTATTAACTAGTGTAATAATTTCTTTACCTAGTACATCGTATACAATTAAATTCGTAATCGAGTTTATACTTGAGAGACCATTTGGAATTGTGTATGATATTGTTGTAGTAGGATTAAATGGGTTAGGATAATTTTGGGATAGAGAATAATCACTTATATTCAGATCATTATTAACATTTGTACTAATCTCGCTAAAAATAGCAATTAACGAATAGGGTCTGTCAACTTCATTAATTGTTAAAATGGAATCTTGTGATACCTCAGAATTATTTTCATACCACCTTACGAATTCCCATCCCAAATTATGGTGAGCAATTAGAGTTGCAGGATTACCTTCAAGATATGCTCCTTCGCCTTCGATTTCGCCAGCTTCGCTAGGTAAAACATCGGCCATTAAAGAATAATATTTCTGGCCGGATTGAGTAAGAGTAAAAGTTGTTATGAGTGTATCTGAACTTATTGTAATATTTCCTTCTCGAGAGTTAGAATCATTATTCGCAGTGTAAAAAACCGTAATAATTGAATCTCCAGACCCATTTTGTGAAGAAGTTGATATCCATTCATTTTCGTTCCCAATATTCCACTCAACATTGGATTCAATAGAAAAAGTTGTTTCGCCTGAACTAAAAGATGCAAAGTATTCTAATGGTGAAATTTCTAGTATTGGTACTTCTGTTGTATCTAAGAATAATTCAATTAATCCATTATACCATACGTCAGCAATTTTTGTATATCCGGAATCATTCGGATGCCAGTTGTCGTCACTCATATCCGTATCATAATTAAGTGCGTTTTTAACATCTACTAACGAAATTTTGTCACCTTCACTTTTTCTCAAACTTACTAGTTCACCAATTTTAATATTCAGTTGATCAACTTTCTTTCCAAAATTTCCAGTAATTGGAACAATACTTGTGATTTGCGCTAAAATAACATCAATATTTTTATCTTGATTTATTTCCCATCTATCTATCTCATCTAAGATCTGTTCGATATCATCAGCTATTTGTTGCGGCGAATCAAACATTCCAATATCATTGGTTCCTATGTGTAATAAAATAATGTCAGGGGGATTTAATGTTAACCAATCATAAATGTGGTTGTGGATAGTTTCACTCAAAGTATCATCAGCGGCCGGCCATCCGCCATGGCCCTCATGATTACGATCAAAATCAGTTGAGTCACCGGTAGTTTCGCTTCCAATAAAATCAACAATATATCCATCGTTTACGAGAGAAAGATAAAGTTCTCTTCTGTAGCCTGCTTTTCCAGAACTTCCTGATCCACTAGTTATGGAATTGCCGAGGGGCATAATTTTAATTGGATCCGGAAAACTTTTTAAACTATTGCTGCTTCCATTCAAATTAAAAGCCGGTGTATCAAAATGGCCAGCTAAAAGAAAATTAACTATTAAAAATATATATGAGGTCTTTTTCATGCTTAATAAAGTGTATTCAGTTCTGAATAATTTTTAGAAATACGTTAATTAATACTTATTTTCGAATATTTTAATTATTAATAAATAGAAAAAATAAGATTTTCATGACAGAAAAAACATTTATAATTCAATTTAAATAATTTTATTGAAATTAAAATATGCCGTTAATAAGCTTTTTGAAAATCACGCAGAATTAAATATATTTCATCACTCTTTTTTGCCCCGGTAGCTCAGCAGGATAGAGCAACAGTTTCCTAAACTGTAGGTCGGAGGTTCGAATCCTCTCCGGGGTACTAATTCCTTTTCTGAACTTCGTGGTATGGTTTAATCAATTTTCTAATACAATAGTATTGTGTAATTTTTATGAATTAATTAAAGTACAGATTTATACTTTGAAAATGAATAAAAATTAGATTATTTTGTTATTAATATTTAATGACTAGCTTATTTATTTACCATGAGTGTATAAATATGCTCCGTATTGCAATATTTCTCACTGTATTTTCAGCTCATACCTTATTATCCCAATCTGTGCTTTTGAATGAAGTAATGTCATCAAATGTGAGTGTTTTATCGGATGAGGACGGAGATTACCCTGATTGGATTGAAATATTTAATCCGACAGATTCCGTAATTAATCTATTGAATTATACTATTTCAGATGACTTAGAAATCACCCCAAAATGGACTTTCCCGGAATATATTATCTCACCAAATGAATATTTAATTGTATTTTGCTCCGGAAAGAATAAAGTCACAGAAAATCTACATACTAATTTTAAGATAAAATCTCCAGGCGAAGAATTATGGTTGAGAGATTCAACAGGACAAATTATTGATTATGTTGATTCTGTAGAAATTTCATCGGATATTAGTTTTGGTAGGATACTAGAGAAAGTCTCAGAATGGGCTTTTTATTCGATCCCCACTCCAGGCGCAAAAAATAATACGGATTCATATGGGTCAAAATCTAGAGAACCAGTATTTACACTGGAGTCTGGCTATTATAACGGTGTTCAGAGGATTGAAATAATTAATTTCTCTGATTCAACCGTATATTATACGATTGATGGATCAGAACCTACGAAAAATTCATTAAGATATAATACCCCAATTGAAATTGGTAAAACAACCGTTATAAAAACAAAATGTTTTGAAAAAGGATTATTACCAAGCTCTACTATAACTAACACGTATTTGATTAATGAAAATAGATCACTACCTGCCATATCTATTTCCACTGATCCCAAAAATTTTTTTGATGATGAGATTGGAATATATGTTGACGGAACTAACGGAGTAATTGGTAATTGTTCAGATTTACCAAGAAACTATAATCGAGATTGGGAGAGACCTACAACCATTGAATTTTTTGACTCAATGGGAACCAAAATATTTAACATAAATTGTGGGATTAAAATTTTTGGGGGTTGTACAAGAACTTTTCCTCAAAAATCATTGGAAATAATTGCTCGTGGAAAATATGGTTCTTCAGTAATTCCGTATAAAATTTTTCATGAACTGCCTTTCACAAATTACGAATCAATTGTATTGAGAAATTCTGGAAATGATGTGTATAAAACATTTATACGTGATGCTCTCATGCATGGGCTTGTAGATGAATTTGATCTTGAAACTCAATCGTATAGACCAGCAGTCCTATATATCAATGGAGAATATTGGGGTATATATAACATTCGTGAAAGAAATAACAAAGATTATTTAAAACAGCATAATAATATTGATCCATTTAATATAGATTATTTAAGAGAAAAATATACCGTTATTGAAGGAGATAATAGACATTATAAGAATATGTACAGTTTTACTCAACTAAATGATTTAAGTATAGATTCAAATTATAATTATATTAAAGAACAAATGAATATACAAAATTATATTACATACATGATTTCTGAGATATTTTTTGCTAATAAGGATTGGTATCCAAATAATACAAAGTTTTGGAGACCTAAGACAGATATAGGAAAATGGAGGTGGGTATTATTTGATACAGATTTTGGTTTTCAAACTTCAGGTATTAATATGATTGATTGGGTTTCAAATACTGATAAATATCCTTCTGTAATATTTAATGGATTAATAAAGAACGATAAATTTAAGAAAGAATTTATAAATACATGCGCTGATTATCTTAATAAAAACTTTAATGTTCAGAAAGTAATAAAAAAAATATCTGACTATGCTGCTCGTATAGAAAACGAAATTCCCAGACATACCATTCGATGGCAAAAATTCTCTCAAAATTGGTATGATGAAATTGAAATACTAAAAGAATTTGCAATAAATCGTCCAGCTGTAATGAGAGAAAATTTTATTAATGAATTTGATCTGGGTGGAAATTCGACCATTGAACTGAAAATTAATGATTCTGAATATGGAGTAATCAAAATAAATTCTATTGAAATTGATCAGTCACCTTGGTCTGGTGTGTATTTTGATAAGAATCCGATTGAAGTTTCTGTAAAATGTAAACCAGGGTATAAATTTTCATATTGGCTTTGTAATGATAGTATATACTCAACAAGAAATAGAATAGAATTTTTACCAAATAAAGTCAGTTCACTCACAGCAATATTGGATCCTGATTTAGAAGGTGTAAGCGGTATAGTTATAAATGAGATAAATTATAAGTCCAGTATTTATTATGAGTCTCAAGATTGGATAGAATTACTTAATATTGGTGATAGCATAGTTAATTTATCAAATTGGTGTTTAAGGGATGAAAATAATAGTAATAGTTTTTATTTTAACTCAAATATCAATATAAAAAAACATGAATATTTAATCATTTGTGCAGATAGTGTCTCTTTTAAGAATATTTATCCAAATGTTGATAATATAGTTGGCGAAATCAATTTTAAATTTAGTAATGATGGAGAATTAATTAGATTATATAATAGCTCTATGTATCTAGTTGATTCGGTTCGCTATTCTTCAAAAAGTCCTTGGCCGGAAGCAGCTTGTGGTGGAGGAAAAACTCTTGAATTATTAAATCCCTTAAACAGTAATGATTTTATAGAAAATTGGAATGAGAGTTCTTTATTGGGTGGTACTCCGGGAGCAGCAAACTCAGATTTTATTAAGGACAACATTTATCTGAATGAAATGTTAGCCATAAATAATTCATCAATTCATGATGAATCTGGTGAGTATGAAGATTGGATTGAATTATATAATACAGCTAATATCTCAATTCCTCTCAAGCAAATTTACATAACTGATGATTTAACAAAAAAACTTAAATTTAATTTAGCGAATGATTCGAATCCACTTGTTGTAGAATCTAATAATTTTTTGCTTCTTTGGGCAGATGATGAAAAGGGAGAAGGTGGTACTCATACGAATTTCAAGCTAAATGGTAAGGGAGAACAAATTGGTATTTTTCAATATAATGGTATTGAGACTCTCTTGATTGATTCACTATCCTTTTTAGAACAGAATCCTGATGAGTCTTTGGGCAGATATCCAGATGCTTACGAACGTTGGAAGAGGTTTATACAACCAACTCCTTTAATCCATAATTCTAATTTATCAAATCACCCACCATTTTTTAAAGATGGATTCATTAAAGAGTATATAATTGAATCAGATTCACTATTAAGTATAAATTTGTGGGAATATGTAGAAGATGTAGAGACTCCTGATTCATTATTAAAGTATTCATTTGAAGTCTCTTCTAATTCTATTCGATATAACTATTTTATTGATGAAGGGCAATTAGATATATTATTAAATTTATCCAATAATGAAATAGGTGTTCTTTATATTAAAATCCAGGATAATGAGAATCTATTAAGTTCTGATTCAATAAAGTTTATACAAGCTAAATTATTAAATACTAATGAAAGTGAAAACTTTCCAACCGAATATAGCTTATCGCAAAATTTCCCAAATCCATTTAATCCAGTAACATTTATAAAGTTTGGACTACCTAAGAAAAGTTTAGTTTCTCTTACCATTTATAATAACCTTGGTGAAAGGATTGCCGTTATAATAGATGAAGAAATGAAAGCAGGATTTTATGAGAAAAAATTCAATAGCGCTGAATATTCATCGGGGATATATTTTTATCAAATTATTGCCGGTGATTTCTTTGATACAAAAAAGATGATTTTATTAAAGTAAAACAAGTTTCAATTTATGAATATTATCCACTTTTGCGAATAATACAAGAATTTTTACAGTAAAATTCAAATTAAAGATTATTTTTGAATTCTTATTATGAGTAATGTTAATGAAACTAAGGCCGAAAATATAGATAATCCGAGACGAAACCAATTAGTAAAGAAAAGTCTAGGTTCACCTGGGACAACCAACAAATCACTTCCTTGTAATTTAGGAACTTTTCTATTTTCTTCTTCCAATTTATCGGTCCATAATAGATCGTTAAAACTAAATTTGAACATATGCTGTGTTGAATCTTCCATTACACGATAAAGTCTCAAATCTTCTAAATTAGAATTTGATGTGGGGCCAGCAGCTAAAGAAAGTAAATCACTTACTGTTGTATAAATAGGAACTTGATATCTGCCAGGGTATTTTACAAAACCCCAAATTGAAACACGCATATTAATTGTCTCTGGATCGGAATAATCATATAATCCTCCCTGACGCTGTAACGTTCCTGTATATTGAGCTCCTAGTCTAACATCATTGTTTTGAGCGAAGACACTCTGTGTAATCAAAAATAAAAGAGCAAGCGCGATTAAATTTCTCATAATAAAAATATTCCTCGTTTTGGGCCCAATTTAAAGTAAATTATTATTTACTTTAAAATATAAATAATGTAGTTATAAAATAGTCTACTAATTGAAAAAAATATGAGTTATTTTCCTCCTCTAGAAAATAACATCACTGGAATTGTTTTAATAATTAGTTGAATATCCAACCAAGGGGACATATTATTGACATAGTATAGGTCTAATACTACCGAATCTTTAAATGATACTGAGCTTCTCCCCCAAACCTGCCATACACCTGTACATCCTGGTAAAACATTTACTCTTCTTTTTTGCCATGTATCATAACTATCAAACTCGTACGGTAAACTTGGTCTTGGACCGACTAAACTCATATCGCCTTTAATAACATTAAATAACTGCGGTAATTCATCAATTGATAACTTTCTAATAATTTTGCCAATCCATGTAACCCTGCTTGTATTAACAATTTTAGTATCTTCACCAGAATTACCATTATTTTTAATGAAATTTATCATTTCTTTTTTTCGTTCTTCTTCACCTGATTCGTCAATGGTCATTGATCTAAACTTGTAAAACTGGAATGATCTGCCATCTTTACCTATTCTTGTTTGTTTAAAAAGTATGGGACCATTTGAAGACAATTTTACAAACAAGGAAATTAAAAGCATAAGCGGCGATAATAATAATATTCCAATAGAGGAAAAAATTATATCAGCAGCGCGTTTCATTCGCAAAGTAAGGTTATTACTATAATGAGGTGATACTCCTAATACGGGAATTCCGGCATATTTTTCAGTAGAAACTTTTTTTGTAACAATATCAAATAATTCAGAAGTAAGTTTTACTGTGGCATTTAAAGAATTACATAAATCTAGAATCTCAAGTAATCTTTCATAATTTATATCATCTATGGCAATTATAATTTCGTCGATTTTAAACTGGTTATTAATTATTTGAATATTATCAATTGTTCCTAAAATCTCAATTCCATTTAATTTTTTTTCCTTAATTTCATGGTTTACAACAAATCCAAGAATATTAATTCCTTCTGGATTTTCGAATAGTAATTTTGTTGCAAGTAATTTACCAGTAGTTCCATCTCCTACTATAACAACATTACTGTTAAATTGTTGCTTATACCTAAGGAGTATTCTTCTTCCAACTTCTACACGTAATACGTAAAGGATGGGAACCACAATGATAACAAACATAAAAATGATTAATCTGGAATCGAGAATATCAGAAGATTTAACTAAATGAGAAATTACAACTACATTTAGAGTTCCATAATAGAGGGATTTAATTACTGCTGTAAGATGAGCAGCTCTATTAAAAATTACATTTATTTTATATAAGCTATTGATCTGAAAAATGAAGATAAAAAAAGCCGCTGCAATAAAAAATAATATTAAGATTGGATAAGAAACTTTTAAAAACTCAACCAATTCAATTGTTTTATCATATCTTACAAGATAAGCTGAAAAAATAAATGCAAATGATAAAACAACTAAATCAAAAATTGCAAAGTATAATTTATATTTTGGTACTTTATTCATATATGGTTTTCAAATATCCTTGTAACTGCAAAAATAAACATTAAAAAAAATAGTAAATAATAAACCAGTTTTCTTAAAAATCGAATAATTCTTTAATAAAGATATATACAAAAAATAAGTTAATTAAATATTTTTTATGATTTTTATCACATCTATATCTCATAATTACAAATGTGAATATATAATTATTTTAAACACTATTGAAAAAAAACGAATCAATACATTTTTTCATAATTAATTTGTTCATTGTTTTTTCTTATCCAATACGAATCTTTTTGATTTTTGAATGATAAATCCAAAAACTTTTTATTGACAAGTTTGGCAATTAATGAGATTGGAGTTAATATAAAGATAAACAGCAATGATAAAATTATTCTAGATACAAACCATCCTAAAACAAAAGCTAACCCCATCCAAAGTTTATAAATTGGATTAAGTGATTTAGGAAAAAATATTCCAAGCAATAATAATAGTAAACATGTAATAAGAATAAGTATACTGGTTATTCCGGAAAAATCTTTGTAATAAAACCATGAATAAATTATGAGTAATATTAGTCCTATTGTAAAAGCAAATTTTCTAAGACTTTTAATTGACAAATCTAATTTGCCCAATTCATATTTCACATCACTAATCCAACTCATATGTATCTCTCCAATTAATATCGTCGTGAAATTTTGGTTGATTGCTTTTATCTAAAACATAATTGCCCAATACTAAATAATCCATCTCAGTTCTCATAAAACATTTATATGCATCAAGTGGTGATTCTACAATTGGTTCACCCCGAACATTAAATGATGTATTAACAATTACTGGACATCCGGTTTTTTCGAAAAATTTTGAAATTAATTTATGATATTTGGGATTATCTTCTTTGTGTACACTTTGTATTCTTGCAGAATAATCAACATGTGTTACAGCCGGTATTTCTGATCTTACAATATTTAGTTTCTCTATTCCCCAGAGTTTTAATTCTTCATTAGTCATTTTTTTCTGTTTATTTTTAACAACATTGGCAACCAATAGCATGAAAGGACTTTCCCTATCTATATCAAACCAGTTACTAATCTCTTCAGCTAATACTGAGGGCGCAAAAGGCCTAAAGCTTTCTCGATATTTAATTTTCAAATTCATTTTTTTTTGCATTTCCGGTGAGCGTGCATCACCTATAATAGATCTATTTCCTAATGCCCGAGGACCAAACTCCATTTTTCCCTGAAACCATCCAATGATTTTTTGATCATTTATAAAATCGCTTACTATATTAAATAATTCATCTTCGGAGTATTTTTCAAATTTGAGATTATTATTAATCAGAAAATTATTAATTTCCGCGTCAGTATATGAGGATCCTAAATAAGATCCTTTCTGGTTGCTTCTTTTGCTTTTAGGAAGAACGGGTTGATCGCAATATTGGTGATAAGCAATATAAGTCGCACCAAGCGCCCCACCCGCATCTCCAGCAGCCGGTTGAATCCATATATCATCAAATATATTTTCACGCAATAATTTTCCATTACCTACACAATTAAGGGCTACGCCTCCGGCAAGACATAAATATTTTTCACCTGTTTCTTTTTTTACATTTTTAGCCATTCTAATCATTATTTCTTCTGTAATATCCTGAACTGATCTTGCAAGATCCATTTCTCTTTGTGTTAATTCTGATTCGGCTTTTCTGGCTGGACCATCAAACAGATTGGCAAATTTAGTATTTGTCATTTTAAGTCCAGTTGGGTAATTAAAATAATCCATATTCATTGAAAACGAGCCATCTTCCTTTAAATCAATTAAGTGGTCATATATTTTATCAACATATTTTGGTTCACCATATGGAGCAAGGCCCATAATTTTATACTCTCCTGAATTTACTTTGAATCCGGTAAAGTATGTAAATGCAGAATATAATAATCCTAAAGAGTGCGGAAATTGAAGTTCTGCTTGAATGGAAACTTTATTTTCAGCTCCAACTCCAAACGAAGAAGTTGCCCATTCTCCAACTCCATCTATTGTGAGAAAAGCAGATTTTTCAAAGGGTGAAGGAAAAAAAGCTGAGGCTGCATGAGATTCATGATGTTCGGGAAAAATTATATTACCGTAATAATTTAATTCTTTTTTTATTAAATCAGGAATCCATAATTTTTGTTTTAACCATAAAGGGACTGACATAATAAAAGAATTTAATCCTTTGCCTGGAAAAGATAAGTATGTTTCAAGAATTCTATTAAATTTTTCTAAAGGTTTGTCATAGAAAGAAACCAAATCAATTTTATCAATACTTATATTTGCTTCTCTCAGACAATACTTTATTGCATAATTAGGAAAATTATGATCATGCTTTTTCCGTGTAAATCTTTCTTCTTGAGCGGCTGCAATAATCTCGCCATTTTTTAAAAGGCAGGCGGCAGAATCGTGGTAGTAAGCAGAAATTCCGAGAACGTACATAGTAATTTATAACGGCCTAATTTTTAACTATAAATATAGCTTAAATTATACAATAACGTTATAATTTGATATTATTGCCGACTAACTAGCCTTTCTATCGGAATCAGTATCATTGGAATAGGTATAGACATCTTCTATAATATAGTCTTTAATGTCTTTAGCATGTGTGAAAATAATTAATTCTCCTACAAGTCCAATTGCAAAAGCTAGTATACCAAATACTATTAATAGTAAACTGACCAAAACAATAGGCCTATCTGCTAAAGGAGTATCTAGAAAAATTCTTTGAATAAACAATATTATACCCAATAAAGAACCAAGACCAAAAATCACCAAACCTGAAGAACCAAAAAACCTAATAGGTTTTTTAGTGAATTTTATTAGGAAAAATAATGAAATTAGTTCAAGTGTCCGTTGGATATAACTTTGTAGGGGATATAACTTTTGTCTATAATCCGCTTTATGTTGTTTTACTTTAATTTCTATAACTTTATAACCTAATCTCCAGGCCCATAGCGGTAAGAACCTATCTTGATCACCATACATATATATATTATCTAGAACTTCTTTTTTAAATAATCTTACATTACATTTAAGATCGTGGAATTTGGTACCGACAAAAGTTTTAATAATATTGTTGAAAAATTTTGATTGAAGGTTGTTAAGGAAACCATCAATTCGTGGTGATCTCCAGCCTACAACCATATCATTTCCTTCAAGACTTTTAACCAATTCCGGAATTTCATTTGCTTCTACTTGTTGATAAGATGGCAGTGTAATAATTAGTTCGCCTTCTGAAGCCTCAAAACCGGCTTGTAATGATGTGGCATCACCAAACCATCTGCCCAATTTAATTATTTTAATATTCTTATTGTTAATGGCAATATCCTGACATTCAGAAAGGACATCCGGCATATTTCCATCGATAACAAAAACTATTTCATAATTAAGATTAGTTTTATCTAAATTTGATTTATAATCTGCGTATAAACTTTTGATTTCATCATATTCGTATTTTTGATAATAGACAATAATAGCAGAGAGATCAATTTTATTATTCATTTGAAGCTCCAAATGGTTAAGCCCTTCTGGCTTTTAATTTGTACATTTTTTCAATTTTTAGATTTCCGCTTTTGTAAATAAGGTGACAAATTATTCCCAGAAAACCTAATGTAAATGTTAAAATTCCGAACAGTGCACTTGATCCAAGCAATACTACAAGCGGATAGCCCGGATTAAAATACCAAGTAGTAAATGCCATAAATGTTGAAAATAAGAAAAGTATGCCGGAGATTATCGCAGTGTTTCCAAAACCAAATAATGGTTTGTTAAAAGAAGAAAAGACTGTTTTTAAAGCAATAAGATCAAGAATAACTTTGTAGATTCTTGATAAACCATATTTTGACGATCCAAATTGTCTAGCATGGTGTTTCACTGGAATTTGTGTAAAAGAGGCCCCGGTTAAAGCATTAATTACAGGTAGTAATCTGTGCATTTCAGAATACATTGGAAATTTATTAATTGTATCGGCCTTATATGAACGAATTGCACAGCCATTATCCTTAACCGGAATACCAGTTACTGTTCTTACAAGCCAATTAGCAATTTTAGAAGGGAGTAATCTTGAAAACTTACTATCTTGTCTGTTTAGTCTCCAACCCAAACAAATATCATTTCCTTCCCCTAATTTGGACATCATATTTCCTATATCAGCAGGATCATTTTGCAGATCTCCATCCATTGTAACAATATATTTACCAATTGCATTTTGAAAACCAGCATGCAAACCTGTTGTTTGCCCATAATTTTTCTTAAGTTTTACTACTTTTAATCTGGAATCCTTTTTAGCTAATTCATTTGCATTACTAAACGTTTTATCTTTACTTCCATCATCAACTAATATTAACTCATAGGAATAGGATAAGCCTGACATAGTTTTAGAAACTGCATCATAAAGGGGCTTAATTGAATCCTCTTCGTTGTAAAAGGGTATAACTATTGATAAATCCATATTTGTATGATTATTTTAGAGAACGAATTATTTTCATCAATTATACCAAAAAATAGCAAGAATTGACTCAAAAAAATACAATAATTTTGCCAATTAGTATCATTTTTATACTAATTAGTAAATATTTATCATTTTGAGATAAAACATTGAGTTATTATCGAGAAGTTTATACAATAATTTATCCAAAAATTATATTTAAGTTATACGAATTAAATTTTTAATATGGTTTGCTTAAGAAACGAAAAATTCATTTTGAAGTTATTTAATAAGATTCATTTTTTTAATTTGAGAGAATTGATTACCAACAGATAATTTGTAGACATAAATTCCACTTGCTAAACTTGAACCATCAACATTTATTTCATGAACA
>Ga0209633_10000474_pt1 | contig 46566 bp, 43 predicted proteins | sample Cruoilmetagenom1_FD_187290 | JGI IMG/M metagenome (GOLD analysis project Ga0209633, IMG submission 187290) | Oil polluted marine microbial communities from Coal Oil Point, Santa Barbara, California, USA - Sample 1 (SPAdes) (version 2) | ecosystem: Environmental > Aquatic > Marine > Oil seeps ... | reverse complement strand
AGCAAAGACCGTATTTGCTGATGAACTTGCTAGGCTAGTTCCAGACCCAGAGCATTCTGATGGTGAACAACGGTTTATCTTAATGGGTATGAGCGTACAGTTTAGAATCTTGACAGTTTGTCACTGCGAAATAAATGAAGATACTATTCGAATTATTTCAGCTAGAAAAGCTGACAAAAACGAAATAAAACAATATGAAGGTTATAGTCATGCGTAAAACTTACGACTTTTCAAAATCAGTTAAAAACCCCTATGCAAAGCGGTTAAAAAAACAAATCACAATCCGAATTGATGAAAATACAATTTCTTACTTTAAAGAAATGGCTGAAAATAAAGGTATTCCTTATCAAAGCTTAATCAATCTTTACCTTCGTGATTGTGCTGTAGAGCATCGTGAACTTCATACATCGTGGAATTAAAATAAGCTAACAAGTCATTGCATCTGACCCACTTAAGCAGGGTTTCATCGGAGGTAGAGGTTTGTGTTATAGTTTTGTGGTTTTAAAATTTTCTCGTGCCAGCTTTCCAGTGGATCAGCTGAATGAGGCGTTAGCATTCTAGGGCAAATCGTATCGTATGAAACGAGCATCAGTAATTCTCAAAGAGTATGATTCTATGTGGCCTGAAAAATTTGAGAATGAAAAAGAACATTTAATGTCTATCGTAGGTCCTTGGAATTATGGCAGTATTGAGCATGTTGGCAGTACCGCAGTTCTTGGAATGGTCGCCAAACCAATCATTGACGTTATGTTTGGTGTTAAATCACTTGAAGGATCAAAGCCAGCAATCGAAGTTCTTGTAGAAAGCGGTTACGAATATTGGCCATATAAAGCGGAGGTAATGCATTGGTTCTGTAAGCCATCCGATGCGTTCAGAACTCATCACCTTCATTTAATACCATTTGAAAGCACTCTATGGAAAGAGCGCATTCGATTTCGTGAGCTATTGCGTTCGGATAAGTCAGTTTTTGATCAATATGAAAAGTTAAAGCGTGACTTAGCTGGTTCTCATAAAGAAAATCGAGAAGCATATACAGAGAAAAAAGGGCCTTTTATTCAACAAATGTTGCAGCGTAAAAAATGCTAACAAGTAGCTCAAGCATCGCTCCGGCGCAAAAAACCGCGCCTCCACTGGACGCGCTAACGCGCGCCGCTTAGCAAGTCGTTATGCAATGTAAATATGACTGAAGAATTACTCACTCAAAGCAAAAACTACAAGCTCTACTGTTGGTATGAAGAAGCTTACCTTAAAGGTAAAAGTGTGCCCCAACCAACAGTTGTTGGTGACTTTTATGGTAGCGTCGAATGTGCCTGTATTGATCGAAATGAGAAATGGTGTATTACAGGGGGCAATGGAATAATTATTTACTACTTAACTTCCCCTTTTGAAAGCTACCAATATAATCATACGACCCCACAATGGAAAGAACTATGGCGTGATGATAAAGATTGGTATCCAGAAACAATTTTTCAAATTGACGACGACAATGTAAGACTAGTAATAGATGTTTTTTCTAAAGCTAAAGGTATTTATGACCTAAATGTAAATACTTTAAAGCTAATTAAACGTGTATAAATGCATAACAATTCATTGCATCTGACCCACTTAAGCAGGGTTTCTTCGGAAACAACAGCTTGTGATATAGTTTTGTGGTTTTAAATATCCTCGTGCCAGTTTTCCAGTGGATCAGCTGAATGAGGCGTTATACGAAATGAAAGATATGGATAAGATTGAAGAACTGAATATAATGCTTACCGATAGTGCTGAAGTGCTAGTTGAATGTTGTACAATTCTCAGAGACGAACCCATTGACCCAAAAGAAAAAAACATCTATAGGCTTGGTAAAGCAATCTTTGAGATAAATGAAATAAGAGAACAAATATATAAAATTCATCCGCAGTTACAACCTGAGAAATGGGGTCTCCCACCAACCGAAGAAGATATTGAAGATATGTATGAAGTAGCATGTACTTTATCAAAAGAGCACATTGATTCAGGAAATATAGCTAAGGCTATCGAAACATTCGAATCTTTTATTTTTATAGGGCAACCCAATAAATATGAAGAAAAAGCTAAAAATGAAATTATTAAAATTAAGCAAAATCACAACGTATAACAACAAGGCGTTCTGGCTGTAGAAAAACCTCCATACCTCTTTTTAGTGTGTTTCCCAAGTTATTCTACATTTATAAACTATTGTTTTTATAGACTATAATATTTCTTCTTCTTTTCAAAACTCGACTAAAACGAATGATTTGGATAAAAACCGGGTTTTTCTACAGCCTCGTTATGCTAAAAAAGATTCAGTCCTGATTAATTATCAAAAAAGTATACTTATTAATAATTTAATTTATAAAATGAAAAAATAAATGAAAAATGCAAATATCGGTGTTCTTTTTAAAAATAGTGACTATGCCTCTTTATCTACACGAACAATCCTTGTAATCATAGACTTAGTTGTACTAATTTCATTATTCATAGCAGGTTACTATTTTGATGATTTCTTATATCAAAGCTATTACACAGATAATTTTTTAATTACACAATACTTGTCCCCTCTTTTAGCAATTTTATATTTGACTGTTTTAAAAACATCAAAAATTGGAACTTTGGGTCAAAGAATAACAAAAATTCTGCATATTAACGGTAAAAAACCAAACATATTTATAATGATTTACCGTTTATTTTTTTGGGGGCTTGGCCCATTAAATTTCATCGCTGATTTTGCTTGGGTAACTTTGAATAAAGAAAAACGGACAGTACGAGATAGTCTTTCTAATACAATAATTGTAAAAAGAAATACTAAACCTATTACCACTAATGCAGAAATTAAAAATGTCAGAGCTTTTTTCTTTGGGCTTAACTTTTTATACAGCACAGCAATGGAATAATAGAAAAAAGTAGAGAAATAACAAAAGCATAACAAGTGCATTATTTTGGACTTTGCTAAGTCTGGCACCTTTTGCTAGGCTCAGTTATTACTGCTAGTTCTGTTGTTTAATTAACTTCAATGCTAGCTCACCGCAAAGCTCAATATGCTTGGCGTTAGATGTCTGCGACGCAAAAGCATAAAGTACAAGCACCAAGAGAAAGCTTCCCCTCATATAAAGTGTAAAATACAAGGGGATGTGTTTGATACTTTATGACTTTTGATAAGAATAAACTAATTTATCCAAGAAGGAGAATAGTAACTTATTCATTTCTATATAATAGTTATGGTCTCTAAGCTCATCAGCTTGTTGTACAAATCTAGCATTTTTTGCTGATTCAAGTTCCTTGCTTGAATTTTTAATAAGTAATTCAATAAGGTCAGGTGTAAACTCAAGATGGCATTGAAAACCATAAACAATATCTGTGTATTCTATTATTTGTCTTGGGCATCCTTCGCTTGTAGCAAGAATTTTACAGTTTTCAGTTAAACCCGGCATATCATTATGCCAATGACCAATAACGGTAGAATTTTGAAAGTGTGTAAACTTTTTGTTTGTTTTCCCTGTCTCTGTTAATGATACAGGGAAAAAACCAATTTCTTGTTCTGGGCTTGTTTCAAAGGTAGCTCCAAGAGCTTCGCCAATAAGTTGAGCACCTAAACATACCCCAATTACCGCTTTACCTTTTTGAATACAGGTTTGAATTAAGTTTATTTCTGCTTTTGAGTCAAAATAACTACACTCTAATTGCGTTGTTTTAGGGCTTTGTGGCCCACCGAAAATGATGAGCATATCTAAAAAGTCAGTATCTTTTGGTAATGATTCATTAAGGTATAGCTTTGTATAAGAAGTATGGTAGTCATGGCTTTCTATCCAATGTTTAAATGCACCAGGACCTTCAAACTCCTCATGCATTACAATATGTATTTTCATCATTTATTTCCTTATTGGTTTTAGTTTTGAACGAATCTTTATAATATGGCAAAATAACGATGGCCTAATATCGAAATATAGACATTAAACAATGATAACCCGCCAAACAATTGTGAGTTCTAATGAACTCATTCAACAGAATTTAGAACAAGCTATTTTGTTTAACTTCATCGAAATGGAAAGTGGCTTTTATGACGCAGTGCATCTACACCCTTGGCATCAAATTATTTATCCGCTGAAAGGCATGTTAAAAACCAGATCAGGAGACTCTCAATATTTTATTCCACATCATCGCGCATTATTTATTCCAGCAGGTACGAGACATGAATCATGGGCTATGAGCGATACGACATTTGTAGGCATTTACTTAAACCCTGTAAATGGCAGAGAGACACCACTTGAATGTCACGCAATTGAAGTTTCCAACTTTTTTAGAGAATTGATTTTATATCTAAAAAAAATGCACAATGATGAAAATAGAGAACCAAAGGCTCTTAGTAATATTATTGAAGTGTTGTATGACCAAATCTGGACAGAGAAAGCTATAGAGTTTGAAATATCAATGCCAACAGATAGAAGACTAATGCTTATTGTTAATGCATTATTAGAAAATCCGAGCCTTGATTTCACCCTAAAAGATTGGTCGGCACGGGTAGGTGCATCAGAACGAACTTTATCAAGACTCTTTAAAAAAGAGCTTTATTTATCCTACCCTCAATGGCGCCAGCGTCTACGCTTAATTATTTCTTTACATGGTTTAGAGCAAGGTATATCCGTGCAAAATATAGCTTACCAAGTTGGTTATCAATCAAGCTCATCGTATATTGAAGCATTTAAACAGTCTTTTAAATTAACACCGCAACAATATAAAAGAAATAATCATGAACTAGATTTTAAGTATTCCGTTCTGAAGAATAAATGAACGACCAGAAAAAATGAAAAAATCTAATCGGGTAAGGACTGGTCTCAACCCAGCCCTCCCCACAACACCCTGCATGCGGCTCCGCACAGGGCGTTTCATTAGCCGTTCGGATAGCGGGACTTGATCCATTGATCTTTTAGAAATACCAAACCTTGTGCTTTCAGCCATTTATTCGTAAGACCTATTTGCACTGCTTTGGTTTTGGCTAGACGGTAGTAACCTTTCGAGCTGAGTCCCAGACTAACTGCTAAAACAAGGACAGCCATAATTATATCCGCTAATTCCTACCCCTTATCCAGTTGCTCAGCTTCGTAGATTTCAAAAACAAGGGCGCCACAAAATCCGCTGATACTAAAAACTAGGGGGGGGTGCCATTAAACCTAGATTCCTTAGTTGAGCGCTATGAGTGGTTAATAAGCGACTTGATTAGCATTAGTAATATTACATTCTTGTTCGCTCATCCTTTGAGCGAAGCACGCTATAAAATAAATTGCACTACTGTGATGGCGCATGGCATTGTTGGATTAAGATAAAGGATTTGCTTTTGAGCATTAAGTGTTGGAGGTCCAATGTTTTCATTGTTATTTATACACAGCTACCAAGCAATTAGCTAAAAACCAGTTGGCTGATATTTGCTTAGCCATTTGAAAAACCTTCCCTTATTACCGTTGTAGCCGGTATAACGCGAGACTTCTTTGCCTTTTTCAAACATCACAATCGTTGGTGTGGCAAATAGGGTTTCTTTTAGTTCCCAACCTGTCGGTGCTTTGATGCTGTGTGTGGTTGTTATAGCTGTTTTACTTTTCCATTGGTTTAAAACATCACGCTTAAATACTTTGCAGTACTGGCAATCCTCACTTTCAAATACAACGATTTGACGTTCAAACTCTAGTGCTTTTGCATTTAATGGTTTTGCTGCGGCTTTAAAAATTCGCATCGACCCGGGATAGGCAACGCTAGTACCTCTTAAAGCGCAATAGCCGTTAGGGTTTTTCACTAAATAATCTTGATGATACTCTTCTGCCTTTGCATAGTTTTTAAGAGGTGCTATTTCAGTGGTGATTTTTGAGAAGTTGGCTTTTGTTAATGCAACCTGATAGGAGTCTCTGGTTCCTAATGCAATTTTCTTTTGTGCATCACTATTGAAATAGAGCGCGCTTCGATAGGTTGTACCTATGTCATTGCCTTGTCTATTACCTTGTGTTGGGTCATGTATTTCCCAGAACGTACCGAGAACCGTTTTTAGATCAACCTTCTCATTATCAAACGTAACTTTGATGACTTCGGCGTGATTGCGTACTTTTGTATCACCATTTCTTAGTAATCTTTCATGATTTATTACGCCGCGATAGGTTGCATTTTTATAGTCGCCACCGGCATAACCACTTTCTACATCGGTCACACCAGGTATTTTTGCCATGTATTTTTCAGCTCCCCAAAAACACCCCATGTCAAGGACAATAGAGTCAGTTTTTGCATATGCTGATGTACTAAATAAAGAAATGCTAAGTAGAGCTGGTAGTTTCATGATTATTATCACTCTGTTTTGTTTTGTGGGCCTTAAGTTAACTTAGCTTAGATCTTGAGTCTTAAACTTTCTATAAACTTTTACTAAAGAATTAGTTTGAATTAGTCCGGCTTCTGGCTAGAAACCAAACCTTTGAGGTTGTGAAAGTATTCTGGGGCGAAAAAAAAATGAGGGAAAATCTTCCATATTTTTTCCAGTAATGAAGATAATAGCAGGCTATTGGCTGAATTATTGGGTGAAATATGGGAGATTTTAACCATTTTTATGAGTTCCATGAATACTTTCACAGCCTCTTTGGCACCCCCCCTAGTTTTTAACATCAGACGTTTGAATTTAAAAGGAAATTAGAATAATCATTCGCACTATACCCGCATCTGAAAAATGTTAAACTAGCAGTATGTACTGTTTTAAAAAAAATAATATATGCCATATCTTAGTGGCACTTTTATTAGCACCATTGTTACTATTCTCGGGCAATAGCAATGCGCAGCCAATAGACTTTAAGGATTTCAAATTAATAGGTAATCCAGCTGATTATCAGGTTTTAACCAGGGTTGAGTTTCAGTTAACCGATTATATGCGTGAGGCCTTGTTAAATGGGATTACTTTAAATGCACGTGTGCAATTTCGTTTAGGTAAACACCGTAGCTGGTGGTTTAATAAAGACACACCTTTGCTCACGGTTCATTATCAGCTCAGTTACCACGCGCTTAGCAGGCACTATTTACTAACCAGAAATGACACGAATGAGCATTGGAATTTTTCTACTTTATCAGCAGCCGTGAGAAAACTGGGAGAATTACGTAAATACTCGCTACCCGATATTTCAAAGCAGCTCGATAGCGATAGTGAATTTTATATTCTGGCAGTTGCTGATCTGATTCCATCTTCTCTGGATTTGCCATTACGTATCCAATCTTACTTTAGCAGCGAATATAAGTTGTCGAGTGAAGGTGTTCTATGGCCCCTGCCTTAAGAACATTTGTTTTCCAGATTTTTCCGGTTGCCATTACATTTATAATGCTGGTAACTTCTTTCATCTTGCTCGGTATTTCAACCAGAAACCCGCAGCAATCCAGTGCTATTAATCAGTGGCTGGTTCCATTAAATGTAATTATCCTACTGATTCTTACTAGCCTGATAATTTATAATGTTTTCAAGGCACTAAAGCACTTAAGGGCGCAAAGAGCAGGTTCCCGTTTTACCCTGCGTTTAATGTATGCGTTTGCATTATTAACTATTCTGCCGGTTTTGGTTGTCTCTTATTTTTCCATGAATTTCATTGGGGACAGAATTGATAACTGGTTCAATGTAAAAATCGAGGGTGCACTGGATGATTCTCTTGAATTAGCCAGAAGCTCGCTGGATGTCAGAATGCGCCAGCATTTGTTTAACCTTGAAAGAGTCGGTGTAGCGCTTGCCAAGGTGGACGAACTTGACTATAGCACCTTTATTGATCGCCAGTTAAAAGCAATGGGTGCCCATGAAATTGTCTTGATGAATAGCAATAAGCGTATATTGGTCTATAGCGGTGATGATGTTGGCACGCTACTGCCGCATTTTCCAACCGATGACATTATCAGAAAGCTCAGCAGTCGTGGTTATATGTACCAGCTAGAACCGGTAGGCAAGGATGGTCTTTTTTCGCGGGTGGCGCTTAGTTTATCACTGGGAATAAGTAGAAAAACACTGACGCTGACAGCCTTGTTTCCATTTTCAGAAAAAGAAAAAATATTGGCTGATAGCGTAGAGGATGCCTATAACCAGTATCAGGAAGGAAACTATCAAAAGGAGCAGACTAAAAAAGGCTTTAGAATAACCTTGTTGCTGATTATGCTGCTATCGATTTTATTTTCGATCTGGGCGGCGTTCCTCTATTCGCTACGTCTTACTAAGCCAGTAAGAACATTATTGGAAGGAACAATTGCGGTAGCCTCTGGAGATTTACAGAAAAAATTACCGATTATTGAAAATGATGATTTTAGTCTACTGGCACGATCATTTAACACCATGACTACGCGCTTATCGACGGCACAAAAAGAAAGCGCTGAAAGTCAACAATTGATGCAACGCCAGCATGATTACTTGACCATTGTGTTGGGTAGTTTGACTTCGGGTGTGATAACACTGGATGATAAGTTTGTCATTCGCAGAATCAATTCTGCTGCCAAGCACCTGTTACAGTTGCCAATAAAAGAATATGAAGGGGGATCTTTAAAAACACTCTGTAGTATGAGTGATAATTTGCTGCCCTTTTATGGTGCTGTAATGCCGTTTTTAATCAAGGCCGCAGGAGACAATGAAGAAGATAAAAACTGGCAAACTGAGACAACTCTGATTTTGGGTGATAGCCGCCATACCATTGTTTGTAGTGGCACTGATTTACCTGAATTAATAGATGGAGAGCACGGTTCTGTACTTGTTCTTGATGATATCAGTGAGGTCATTCGTGCTGAGCATGATGCTGCCTGGGGTGAAGTAGCAAGACGTCTGGCTCATGAAATTAAAAATCCGCTAACACCTATTCGGCTCTCAGCAGAAAGACTGCAAATGAGATTAAAACCTGTATTGGACGAGGACTCCGCAGATTTGCTGCAACGCATGAGTAGTACAATTGTACATCAGGTTGATAGTATGAAAAAAATGGTGGATGCTTTTAGTGAATACGCCAGAGTTCCTGAGTTAAAATTGCAGAATATTGATATTAATAGTTTGATTCTTGATGTCGTTGAGCTTTATCGTATAAATCAGTTTAATGCAGAGATTGTCCTGAACCTTGAAGATTCGCCTATACTACGTGTGGACTCAGATAGAATTCGACAGTTATTAATCAACTTGATTAAAAACGCATTTGAGGCGATGCATAAGAACGGTCATATGCCAGATCCTGTACTGACAATTTCAAGTTGTGTTGAGGAGTTGGAAAAAAATAAGAAACAGTTTGTTTTAAATATAGGCGATAATGGTTCTGGTATAGATGAAGACTTGTTACCTCATTTATTCGAACCTTATAAAACCACAAAAACTCAAGGTGGTGGTTTAGGTTTGGCAATTGTTAAAAGAATTGTTGAAGAGCATCAAGGAAAGGTTATTGGTAAAAACAATGAAGCAGGCGGTGCCAGTTTCATTGTTTATTTACCGATTAATTCATAGAGACCTTTGTCTCATAATGGGTGTTAAAAAAGGTTAAAAAATTATGACAGGACAATACATTCTTGTGGTTGATGATGAACCTGATATTCGTGGGCTTGTGAGTGAAATTCTGCAAGATGAAGGTTACGAAGTTGAAACTGCCGAAAATGCAGAACAGGCTAAAAAAATACGCAGACAGCGTCGACCTGATCTGGTACTTCTTGATATCTGGATGCCCGGTGAAGACGGCATCTCCTTGCTGAAAAGTTGGCAAAAAAGTGGCAACTTATGTTGTCCTGTTATTATGATGTCAGGGCATGGAACCATAGAAACAGCGGTTGAGGCAACTCGCCTCGGTGCTCATGATTTTATTGAAAAGCCATTGTCGATGGCAAAAATGTTGCTCTGCATTGAAAATGCACTGCGTTCAGAACAGCTGGTTCAAGAAAATAAAGGCTTAAGAGATCAGTTAAGTGCACCTCAATATCCAGTTGGTAGCAGCGAGCTTATGCAAAATTTGCGTGAGCAGTCGAAGCGAATTGCCAAACATAATAACTTAGTAATGATTTATGGTGAGTCGGGGGTTGGCAAAGAAGTCTTTGCGCGCTATATACACGATAATAGTGAAGGCAGGGATCGTGCTTTTGTAAAATCTACCGTGTCTTCTTTTAAAGCTGAAAATATTAGCAAGGAACTATTTGGTTGGGAAGATGGTGATAAAGTTAAGTATGGACTATTTGATGAAACACGTGGGGGTTGCCTATATCTTTCTGATATTGCAGCCTTACCAGCGGAGTCTCAACAACGACTTTTAAGCGCACTACGCGAAGGTTTTTATACCAGAGTGGATGGCAATGAGCATGTCAGCATGGGTTTAACCTTAATTGTTTCATCGCAGCATGATTTACGTGATGATGTGGAAGCAGGTTTATTTGATAGCGAACTCTACTCAAAACTCAGCGTTATGCCTTTAATGATTCCAGGTTTGCGTGAACACCCTGAAGATGTGCCTGAATTATTAAACTATTATGTTGATAGATTAACCGAGAAGGATGATTTACCTTATAGACATTTTTCAGTGCCGGCTCAAAACTTTTTACGTAACCATAATTGGTTTGGAAATATTCGTGAATTAAGGAATATGGTACAACGACTACTCATTATGGGAACAGATGCAGAAATTTCCCAAGAGGAAGTTAAAGAATCTGTCGGCACGGAGGTTCCCATATTTTCACAGGTGATTACGCAAAGTCCCGATAGTCTTTTCGAGTTACCGCTACGTCAGGCAAGAGAACAATTTGAACATGATTATCTGGATCACCAGCTGAAACAGGTTGGCGGCAATGTTAGTAAACTTGCAGAGTTAGTGCAAATGGAACGTACCCATCTTTATCGGAAAATGCGATCTTTAAAAATTGACCCTAAACAATATGGAAAATAGTTTGAATAGGTTCCATTGCCAAAACGGTAAAGTACATTGAATATAGTTATTCTGGGTGCCGGTCAGGTAGGCAGTTCACTGGCGAGAAGCCTTGCCAGTGAAGATAATGATATAACCATTATAGATACTGACAAATCATCACTTCGAGAGTTGCGCGAAAAACTGGATGTTCATACTCAGCTAGGCTATGCATCACACCCTGATATTCTTGAGATGGCGAATGCAAATGATGCAGATATGCTGATTGCTGTAACCAATAGTGATGAAGTCAATATGATGGCATGCCAGATTGCCTATAGCCTTTTTCGCACACCTACCAGAATAGCCAGAGTCAGAGCCGCAGGATATCTGAAGCACCAGGAATTATTTACACCTGAGTTAATTCCTGTGGATGTGTTAATCAGCCCAGAGCAATTAATAACCGACCATATCTATCGTCTTATTTCTAATCCAGGAACTTTGCAGGTAATCGATTTTGCAGATGGGAAAGTACGCCTAGTTTCAGTCAAGGCTTTTCATGAAGGGCCGCTTGTGGGTCATGAAATACAGAAAATCATTGAACACCTGCCCGAAGTTAAAGTTCGGGTGGCGGCTATTTTCCGCAAAGGCAAGGCAATCATTCCCAGCGGACATACCGTTATTAAGCCTAATGATGAAATTTTCGTAATTGCTAGTGCACAACATATACGTGCAGTAGTTAGTGAACTGCGAAGCGTTGACAAACCCTATAAACGAATCATGATAGCCGGTGGCGGTAATGTTGGACGGCGTTTGGCTGATGCACTTGAAGAGGGACGGTATAAGGTAAAAATTATAGAAAAGTCTCCAGAGGTTGCAACACAGCTAGCAGAATCACTGGATAAGACCATTGTTCTTGAGGGAGATGCGGCAGATGAATCATTGTTGTTGGAAGAGAATATAGAAGATGTGGATATTTTCTGTGCCCTCACTAATGATGATGAAGCAAATATTCTCTCTGCCATGCTGGCAAAGCGTCTGGGTGCAAGTAAAGTCATGTCATTAGTAAATCGCACCGTCTATGTCGACTTGGTTGAAAGTGGTAATATTGATCATGCAATTTCACCACAACATATCACCATTGGAGCCTTATTAACTCATGTTCGAGGTGGAGACATCGTTTCTGTACATTCCTTACGCAAAGGTGCAGCAGAAGTTATTGAAGTTGTAGCTCATGGTGATAAGGAGAATTCCAGAGTTGTTGGCAGAAAGCGTGTTGATCTAAAGCTACCACCGGGTGCAACGGTTGGCTCAATTGTGCGAGATAATGAAGTGATCATACCTCATCAGGACACCGTGATTGAAGAGAATGACCATCTAATATTATTTCTCTCAGATAAGCGTTATATTCCTGCGGTAGAAAAGATGTTTCAAGTCGGTCTTGGTTATATCTGATTATGCAATTGTTTGTTATACAAAGAATTCTTGGCTTGTTGCTGGTAATTTTTAGTTTTTCCATGCTTCCCCCTGTTCTGGTCGGCTTGATTTATGATGATCTGTCTATCACACCTTTCATAAAAGGATTCCTACTGGTATTTATTGTAGGGATTATCATGTGGTTTCCAGTAAGGGATAGAAAACGTGAGTTACGCTTACGTGAAGGTTTTTTGGTGGTGGTTTTATTTTGGACGGTACTAGGTATATCCGGAGCCGCACCCTTTATGTTTTCCAATGCATTGCAGATAAGTCTTGTTGATGCAGTTTTTGAATCTATTTCAGCGCTAACAACAACGGGGGCTACGGTTATTGTTGGGCTGGATGATCTGCCAAAGTCGATCCTATTTTACCGTCAGCAGTTGCAATGGCTGGGAGGCATGGGAATCATTGTTCTTGCGGTTGCGATTCTTCCTATGTTAGGCATTGGTGGTATTCAATTATACCGTGCAGAAACTCCGGGCCCTGTTAAGGATTCTAAGTTAACCCCAAGAATAAAAGGCACTGCAAAGCTACTATGGATTATTTATTTAGCCTTCACGGTAGCCTGCGCCCTAGCCTATTATCTCGCAGGAATGGATATTTTTGATGCGGTGACACATAGTTTTTCTACCATAGCCATTGGTGGATTTTCCACCCATGATGCCAGCATGGGATATTTTTCAAGTCATGCCATAGAGCTGGTTGCTGTGGTGTTTATGTTGTTATCCGGGGCTAATTTCAGCTTGCATTTTATGGCATGGCGATCCTTGAGTCTCAAGACCTACCAGATGGATTCTGAGTTCCGATTGTATGGTTTCTTGATGATTACTTTAACCATCATCTGTTTAGCATATTTGTACTTTATGCATATTTATGGAAGCTTTTCTGAATCGTATTATCATGCCATGTTTCAGGTTGTCTCTATTGCAACGACCACCGGCTTTACCACCACAGACTATAGTCACTGGCCAGGCTTTCTCCCGGTACTTCTGGTTTTTGCCAGTTTTGTCGGTGGTTGTGCAGGTTCTACAGGCGGTGGAATGAAAGTAATAAGAGTTCTATTACTATTCAAACAGGGCTGGCGGGAAGTATTACGCCTGATTCACCCAAATGCACGGATTGCTATCAAGTTAAATAAAAAACCAGTTGAACGTAATATCATACAAGCAGTTTGGGGGTTTTTCTCTGTATATGTAGCCGTTTTTACAGTTTTCATGCTGATTTTAATGGCGACAGGCATGGATCAGGTAACGGCTTTTTCTGCGGTAGCCGCAACCCTGAATAATCTTGGGCCAGGGCTTGGTGAAGTTGCGGCAAACTATAAAGGTGTGGGTGATTTCTCTAAGTGGCTATTATGTTTATCAATGCTATTAGGTCGTTTAGAGATATTCACATTATTGGTTGTATTAACGCCTGCATTCTGGAAAAAGTAGATGCCATCATCAAATAGTAATCAAAAAAAATGGGATGAAGCCTATCAAGATGCAGATTTCTCTAGCGCCACCGCTGTTCAGGTTTTGCTTGATAATCTTTACCTGCTACCACCCAAAGGAAACGCTTTGGATCTAGCCTGCGGCCGTGCAGGTAATGCCCAGCTTCTGCTAGAACAAGGGTTTCAGGTTGATGCGATGGATATTTCAGAGGTGCTGATAAAGGGACTAAAATCCTATGTAGAGAGACAGGATTTAAAAATTAACTGCATGCAAAGGGATGTCGAAAGCAGTGGCTTACCAGAAAAAAAATATGATGTTATTGTGGTTAGTTATTTTTTAAACAGAGAATTATTTCCACAAATTATTCGTACACTCAAGCCCGATGGTTTATTGTTCTATCAAACATGGTCGCAACAATCAATTGATGACAGCGGCCCAAGTAACCCGGAATTTCGTTTGCAAACGGGAGAGTTGCTAGAGTTATGTGCAGCAATGCGAGTGATATTATTTAGAGAGGAAGGTAAGCAGGGTGATATTCGCAAAGGGCTACGCAATGAGGCATTACTGATTGCCCAGAAAACTTAAACTGGATTCTAAATTCATATGGCACCCCTCCCACTTTTTTGTATCAGCCGTTAATTAGTACAACAGGAGACATAATTTGTCTGACAAGATTCATCGCTTTCATTTAGAAAACCTTAATGTTCGTGGAGAGTGGGTTTCACTTACTTCTGTCTGGAAAGAAATCCAAAAGACAGCGGATTATCCTAAACCTGTGCGTGATGTTCTGGGCGAAGCACTGGTTGCAATTAGCTTATTAGCTGAGTCTTTAAAATTTGATGGTTCTTTGATTCTGCAAATCAGAGGTACTCAGCCGGTTTCTATGTTAGTGGTTCAGGCAAATGCGGATGGAGCAATTCGCGGCATTGCTCGCTGGCAGGGTGAAATAGCTGATGATGCTGTATTTCATGATTTATTTGGTGATGGCAGCATGGTCATTAGTGTTGAAAATAACACTAAAAATCTTAAAGCAGGTGCGCAGCAAGGAGAGCGTTATCAAAGTTTTGTGTCTTTAGAAGGCGATACTTTGGCAGAGTGTTTTAAAGAGTATTTTGCACAGTCTGAGCAATTAAAAACCCGTTTGTGGTTAGCGGTTAATGATAAATGCGCTGCTGGTATTATGTTACAAAGTCTACCCAATGATGATCCTGAAAAAAGTGCGCAAGGCTGGAATCATGCAACCATTCTTGCGGAAACTTTAAAGAATGAGGAACTGCTGGAATTAGATGTTAAAGATTTATTACATCGCCTTTATCATGAGGAAGATTTACGTTTATATGATGCAAAACCACTTCGTTTTGAGTGCAGTTGCTCACAACAGAAAATAGAAAATACGATAAAGTCGCTGGGTGAGAAAGAGGCCAATGAAATCCTTGAAGATCAGGGTAGCATCACGGTAGATTGTGAGTTTTGTAATACAAACTATATACTTGATAGTGTCGATATCAAGCGTCTATTTAGTCATGCAGATGTTACCGATATTAGCGGATCAGGTAGTGTCCACTGAAAGCCAGACTTTAGATAGAAAGGTCATCCATGTTGATATGGACTGCTTCTATGCGGCGGTTGAAGTGCGAGAAAACCCACAACTAAAAGGCAAGCCCGTTGCCGTCGGAGGCAAGCCCAATACACGCGGTGTTGTGGCTGCCTGTAATTATGAGGCACGTAAGTTTGGGGTGCATTCTGCCATGCCTATGTCGCGAGCTCTTCAACAATGTCCCGATCTGATTACTACGCCAGTACACATGGATTTGTATAAATCGGTTTCAACAGAAATTCACAAAATATTCACTGGCTACACTGATTTGATCGAGCCATTATCGCTGGATGAGGCCTATCTGGATGTTAGCGATTGTAATCAATGTAATGGCAGTGCAACCTTAATTGCACAGCAGATTCGCCAAAGAATTTTTGAATCACAAGGGCTTACCGCTTCGGCTGGAATAGCGCCCAATAAATTTCTGGCAAAAGTAGGCAGTGACTGGAATAAACCCAATGGTCAAAAAGTAATTACGCCGGATGAAGTATTGGATTTTGTTAAGAATTTACCCGTAACAGCAATTTCCGGAGTGGGGAAAGTGACTGCTAAGAAAATGGAATCTTTAAACTTAAAAACCTGTGGGGACTTGAATGCACTTGGATTGAGTAAACTGCAAAACCATTTTGGTAGTTTTGGTGAATCGCTTTTTAAGTACAGTCAGGGTATTGATGATCGCCCCGTGCAAACACATTGGGTACGAAAATCGTTGAGTGTTGAAGACACTTTCCCCCAGGATTTACCGAATTTAGAAGCATGTTTATTAGAACTTCCAGCGATTTATAATGAGCTTCTGCGAAGGCTTGAGAAAGCCAAAAAAAAACAAAGACTGATTCCAAAGTCGTTGTTTGTAAAAATCCGCTTTAATGATTTTGAAACAACCACCATCCAAATACCCGGCAAACAAGCTGATGAAAAATCATTTATGAAATTGTGCGCTAACGCCTGGCAACGAGGTAAACGCCCAGTGCGTTTAATTGGCATCGGCTTACAATTTAATCCACCCGATATGCCTGAGCAGTTGAGCTTATTTCGGGATTGAATAAAGATGACCACAAAAGGCACGAAAAAATACGAAACAAAAAATCTAATATTTTTGTAGCTTGGTGCTAATCCAACACATTACCTTTGCTGATACTAAAAACACGGGGGGGTGCCATGGAGGCTGTGAAAGTATTCATGGAGCTCATAAAAAAGGTTAAAATCTCCCAGAATACTTTCACAACCTCATGCTTCCCTTCAGTAAGCTCAGGACAAACCATGTACGCTCAAACTGACAAAGGCAAAACCTACGCTTAATGTTAGCAACTATAATCCTTTTCGTGTTTTTTCGTGGTCATCTTTTAAATGCCCTACTAGCATCACTTATAACCGTGCATCTTGTCGAATAACTCCGGTACGATTAATGAAATTGAAGGAATAAAGGTAATCAACATCAAGAAGAATAACAGCAATAACAACCAGGGCAATGACGCACTAATTGCCCAGCCCATGCTCTTATTGGTAATCCCTGATATGACAAATAAATTCAGCCCCACAGGCGGTGTTATCATCCCTATTTCCATATTTACCACCATGATTATGCCAAGGTGAATTGGGTCAATTCCTAGTTGTGTGGCGATAGGGAAAAGAATTGGCGCCATAATCAATAGAATTGCAGATGGCTCCATAAAGTTACCGGCAATTAATAGTAGCAAGTTCACTACTAACAAAAATCCCCAAGCTGGTAAGCCCCACTGGATAATAATTTCAGCAATTTGGTGTGGGATACGTTCAGTAGTTAAAACATGTGCAAACAGGATAGCGTTACCAATAACAAATAACAGCATAATTGAAACTTTTGACGCATCTAAAATAACTTTTTGTACTTCTTTGTCGAAGATACTTTTTGGAAGAGCCATTAATATTTGTTGACCATTTCGATTAATGGCATCATTTCTGCTCTCTCCTTCTTTTCTGCCCCACGGAACATTCTTCAATGGGCCAATATCACGGTAGCCAAATACGGCAATGAAGAAGGCATAAACACAGGCAACTGCTGCTGCTTCTGTAGGGCTTGCGATACCGCCGTAGATTGCACCAAGTACAATAAAAATCAGCATCAATCCACCTAAAGCGATTAAACCTGATTTGGCAATTTTCTTAAATCCGGGGAAAGGAGATGAAGGCAAACCTTTAATACGTGCGTAGATGTAAATGGCAATCATCAAAATCACACCCATTAAAATACCAGGTAACATGCCTGCCATAAACATACGCGCCGCAGATACTTCTGTTGCCGCTGCGTAAACTAGCATAACGATTGAAGGTGGGATTAAAATTCCCAATGTTCCTGCCGTACTAATAACACCCGCAGCAAATTTTTCAGGATAACCTACGCGCTTCATGCCAACAATAACGATCGCACCAATTGCAGCAACGGTTGCGGGGGAAGAGCCAGAGACCGCCGCAAATAGCATACAGGCAAGTACACCAGCCATGGCAAGACCACCGCGAATATGCCCGACAATATCAACCGCAAAATCTATTATCCGCCGGGCGACACCACCTGTTGACAGGAATGCAGAAGATAAGATAAAAAACGGTATGGCTAGAAAAGTATAATGTTCTGAAAGTGCTTCAAAGAGTTTAAGCGCTATTGAAGCCAGAGAATCATCTGCAAAGAGTAATATGGTTACTATGCTGGAAAAGCCTAATGATACGGCAACAGGTACACCAATCATCATGCAGAAAAAGAGTAAAAAGAATAGTGTAGGGATTACGTAAGATTCCATTACTTGGCACCTCCGTCTTTTTGTTCTTCTTCTCTGATTTGTGCGGCGAGCTCAAGGCTTTCTTCTGCCTCATCGATATGAGAGAAGCCTTCGGCTTCTCCCTTAAATATTTTAATCAGTAATTGCAAAAAACGAAATAGTAAGAAAACAAAACCAAGAAAGATAATGCTTTCAGACATCCAGCGCTGGATTTCCAGGTCCTCCATTTCGAGACTAATTTTCTTGAGTTTAGCGAGATAATTCCATGCGCCAATCATAAAAATTACACAATAAGCGATACAAATTGAAACAGAGAGTATGCCCATTGCAACACGCATTTTTTTAGGGAATAGTTTTACAAAACTATCAACGCCGATGTGCGCGCCAACTTTCACGCCATATGATGCGCCAAATAAAACGAACCATGCCATTGAATAGAGCGTGACCTCCTGTGACCAATGTATACCTGTGTTAAACCCAAAACGTAATACAACTTCGGAAAACACCAATAGCGTCATTGCTACTAACAACAGTGAGAGAAAGCTTTCTTCAAATTTGTTTATAATATTTGCAAGCATTTAATTAAATCCCCTGCGCTGAGAAATAGAAAAAAAGTGAAAGTTAAAAAAAAGCACACCTCAATGAGATGTGCCTTTGGTGATGATTAGTAAATCACAAATTACTCTTTATTAGCAGAGATTGCCGCATCTAATAAATCTTTTCCTACGATGGCTTCAAACTCTTTCCAGACAGGTTTCATTGCATCAATCCACTGTTGGCGCTCTTCTTTGCTTAGTTCGATGACATTAGTACGTTTGCTATCAATAATGGCTTGTTTGTCACTTTTTGATTTTTCAGCAGCTACTTTATTACCAACGGCAACAGCCTCATCCAATGCTTTTTTAAGCTCAGTACGAACATCAGCATCTAAACCGTTCCAGAACTCAGCTGAGGTTACAACCATATAGTCTAGTAGACCGTGATCAGATGATGTAATGTTGTCTTGAACTTCGTAGAACTTCTTGGAGTGAATATTAGACCAGGTGTTTTCCTGACCATCAATTGCCTTTGTTTGTAACAAAGTAAATACTTCTGAGTAAGGCTTCTTTAGTGGTGTTGCACCAACTGCTTCAAATTGCTTAACCAATACATCAGATGACATGATTCGGAATTTCAAACCTTTTGCATCGGAAGGAACATGTAAAGGCTTAGACGCAGAAACCTGCTTCATACCGTTATGCATATAACCTAAACCGATTAAGCCTTTCTTTTCAACAGACTTTAACAAGCCTTGGCCAGCTTCACTCTGTTGGAAGCGCTCAGCCGCAGCCATATCATTAAATAGGAAGGGTAGATCAAAAATCTGTAATTTCTTGGTGTACTTTTTAAATTTTGAAAGTGAAGGTGCAGCTAGTTGAACATCGCCAAGAAGCAATGCTTCAAGTACTTTATTATCACCAAATAACTGACCATTAGGGTATATTTCAACCACTACTTTCCCTTTTAAACGCTCATCAACCAAAGCCTTAAACTTGGTTGCCATTTGTCCTTTAGGGGTGTTATCCGCAACCACATGTGAAAACTTCAGCTTGATAGGGGCAGCTTGAACAGCCATTGATAACGATAAAATCGCTGCGGTTGTAAGACCAAATAATGTCTTTCTCATGAAAATCTCCTTTGATAATCTTTATTTTGAGGGGTAAGTTACTCATTAACTCAAAAATAAACAATGCATGGACTATGCCAAAAATGACATATGCTTATGACTAATTTTATTTATTGCTAAGCTATTGATATTACAAAAAGAGTATAGGAGTAAAATAGATAACTTGTTTAATTTGTTTTGCTACTTGGCGGAAATCCGCCATTTGTTATAAATCCAGTGGCGAGTATGCGCCTTTTTTAAACGCCAAAAGTATCTCTATTTTAAAGGCACTATAACTTCCGTAATTAATTCTTCTGGAAGTGTTTCCATAGGGTCATTTAAGTAATACTCAATTCCCATCGGTGATTTCTGAGTTTTAATTTTCTTATTACGGGCGTAACTTATCGCCGTCGCCCAGGCGTTACCCAAATTCTGATAGCTACCTATATGGGTTACTTTTAAACCTTTCCCGCCTTTGATCTCACCTGATATAAAAGGTGAAGAAGTATTTATATGGCTTTCCACAGGGATTGCTGAAATAAAATTGCTACGTTGTTTGAAAATATCAAAGGTATTATAGATGGTAAAAGGAGCTGCTTTTAAGTCTAGGTTATTGTCTTGGATAAAGTCATAGAGCTTTTTAAAATTATCGGACATCACTGACGACATTTCTTCAATACTACATTCCCTAGCAATACCAATATATTGTTGCGGCTCGAATGTTGTTATTCCATTAATATTAATTTTTGAAGCAACTACACCTGTTTCAAGATACTCTTTAAGCATTTTCAGACCACGTTCGTAATCCATGCCAATAAAGACCTTCATCTTGTTTATCATCCAGAACATAAAAAATGGAAGTTTGCTATTTAGACCCCAGGTAACGTGAGTTGATCCATCTTTCTCTTGTAAGTCAAAGCTCACCTCAGCAAAGGATTTAAACGGTATGAGAAACTGCAAGTCCATCTCCAGTTTTTTATCAGCGATGGTTTTCAAAGTCATCTCGCCTTTGCCAGTGAGATCACCACTCCAGTCATAGCTTGCCCCAGCTTTACTTTGTTCAGCACTAAAGTTTACCTTAGTCTCAGGCTCGGTAATGAGCCATGGTGACCAGATTGGCCATTGGCGATAATCAATTAATGATTCACGAACTATTTGTATGGGGACATCAATAACTATGGAACGGGCAACATGAAATGCAGGCATGATTTTCTTCTCTTAATCTTATTAAGGAGAACCTGATTAAGTCGATGAGATTTAAGCGCAGAAAAAACTGTCGCTATTTTTCACGCAGTGAGCTGGAATGGTTGCTCCCTTGTAGCGATCTTCGCGGAAAATATCGGCTGTTTTAGCAAGCATAAAAAAAATAGACTTGATCAGGATCCCCTTAAGTTATAGAACCGCTGATACCAAAAACTAGGGGGGGGTGCCAACTATAATATTTAGCTCATTCTAACACTTTACTACTCGGATAAAGTGATAATCAATTCTGAGCTGACTATTCAAGAGCCTCTTAATAGAAGATTTTCATATACTTTAACAATATTTTCAACTTGATATCGATCCGTAGTCTTGCTTATCTTCTCTTCGTTATGAGTCACTTTCGAGTGCTCATTAATAGCATCTGCAAGTGCTTTAATATTCCCAGACTCAACAAGAGTACCGTTTATGTTATCTTGTATGATCTCAGAACTAACACCAGGACATTCGAAAGCAACTACAAACTTCCCGCAGGCATTAGCCTCTAATATCACATTAGGAAAGCCTTCATAAAGAGAGCTTAAAACAACCATATCAGATTGCTTCATAAACTTATAAGGATTCTCATCTACTCCTAACATGGTAACTTTATCTTCTATCTTTAGCTGTTTGATTTGTTGTTCAAGCTTGTCTTTTTCAGCGCCGTCTCCGAGAATATTAAGATGAATGCCTTCATCCAGATATGGAACAGCTTGAAGCAATAAGTCAAAACCCTTTTGTGGTCTTAAATATCCAATAGCTAATAGATTCGTTTTTCCTGACGAGTAAAGTTTTTCATCAGTAATGTTTTTGATGCTTCTTTTTATATTACCTATATCAAGAGGGTTGGAAACAACTGTGATTTTAGATGCCTCAATATTGTAGCTCTTTACAATATCTTCTTTCATGTAATTTGATTGCGCAATAACATAATCATATTGATTAATTGTTTTGCTATAAAAATAGTCCTGCTTACCTAGCTGCTCATATTTGGCACGAATGCTCGGAATATTGACTTCACGCGCAATAAATTGAGTATTCCTTAAAAACAATTTGAGGACTTTTATTTGAACTGATATGAGTAGATTTACATGGTCAATGCTAGAAAACACAAAATGAGGCTTTAAAGAAAGCAGAAAAAATGTAAATTTGATCGCACCTCTGGAGACACGGGGTGTTTTCAGGTCATGGATAATGACATCGTCTTTGAGTAATTCTAGCAACCACCCTTTTTTATTAAACAAGCATATATGGACTTCAAATTTTTCTCGATCAAGATTATTGGCAAGATTAACGACAACGCGTTCCGCACCGCCTGCAACAAGCTCATGCATAACAAATAAAATGACTTTCCTATCCATTTAAAACAGCCTTCCTAAGCTGCACTTTGCTTACTTTTCAGCATTTTCCAGTAAAGACTCTCAAAGAACCTTTCAATAAAATTCTTTTGACGACTATTATGCTTTAAGGCATCAATGCAAATGAATTGATGATGATTACTTTCGATAAAATCAGCTAGATTATTAAACTGACTCTCTGTCATCGTTTCTGGATGAAGACAAATCGTCCAAATACCAAATGGCATTTTTCTGGGTCTCCATAACTGTTGGGGAATCCAGTTCATCCCATGATCAACATAAGGAGAAAAAGCAATTCCATCACTGATTACCTTAATATTGGTAACCTCTTTCAAAGCTTTGATAGTGTTTTTATCAAAAGAATGGCTTGGAGCCACCCAGACATTACAATCTATATCATGCTGCTTAAATATGCTGATTCCTTTCTGGATTTTTTCCCTTTGTGTATCGTAGGATAAGCCTGCAAACTCAGACCTGTCATTGATTGGGACAATCCCTGCGTTTTCAGTAACATAAAGATGCTCATACCCATGTAGAGCAATATGCCAGCCATTTTTTTGCCAGTTTTTTACTTTTTGCCAAAAACCGCTATCCGCATCATCAACCATTAGTGTTTCATCTTTATTATTCGGAATGACAGCAACAATAGGTTTTATATTATATTTATTTAGCAGAACTTCAAGCTGACCCCATTGCTTACGGTTCATCGTAGGGCACGCATCATCCATTCTGATAATATATTTTGCAAACACGAGACTTTCCTTTGATATATCCTAAACCAAACTAACCAAGCTGGTTTGCTTCAAGTTTTTCTCTATAGGATTTATAAGCAATTATAAGCAAATCTGAATCTGTATCTTTTGGTTCCCAATCCAGTTCTTCCTTAGCTTTACTCATTTCCAAAACACAGGTTTCATCTGCAATCAAATATTGCTCAGGATCCATGATTGGTTTTCCGATAACATCAAGAGCCGCTAGTGCCATTTTAACTAATGGCGCAGGCGTTGGAAGCAGAAAAGATTTACTATTAGCTTCCTTGATTAAATCACTTAACAGCTCTCTAACTGTTGGTGGATTTAACGAACCAACATTGTACTCTTCATTTGGAAAGCCTTTTTCTACAGCTCGAATACAAGCATCCGCACAATCACTAACAGAAATAAACTGATAAAAGTTTTTTCCATTGCCAATCATTGGAACGGGTAGGTTATGATCAATGAGCTGGAATAACTTTTCTAAAATACCCAAGCGACCTTCACCAATAATTAATCTAGGTCTAAAGATGGTGATATTAAATCCTTTCTTACGGTATTCATCACAAAGAAGTTCTGTTTGATATTTTGCTTCCCCGTATGGGCCAATTGGGAGCCTGGGATGATCTTCAAAGCGAGGGTCAAAAACAGTGTGTCCGTAGACCATGTCAGTTGTATAATAGACAAGATTATTTAATCCTCTGTCCTGCATAAAATTGAATACGTTTACTGTGCCGACATAAAGCGCATCCCAAAAGTACTTTTTACGTTTTTTGCGCTTTAAAATAGGCACCAATAATTCCGCTGCAAAATGATATATAACATCATCTTCATCAGTAGGTATTTGTTCAAATGTGCCCGTCTCCTTAACATCCATCTTGATATAAGAAACCAAAGGACTGTCATATATTCCACTGGATAAAGTTTGTTTTCTATCGCAGATCAGAACTTTCTCACCTAGAGTGCTTAGTTTTTTTGTTAGTTCAGTGCCGAGAAATCCATCGCCACCAAAAATTATATGTTTCATTATTTAATCCTATTAAATTTAATCAACTTACAAGTATAATTTTATTAGTATAGTTTTCTATGTGCGAGCGATGACAGCTACTCCTGAACAGATAAGAAGTACTCCCGCAACTCGCCACATAGTAACCGCTTCTGCTAAATGGTAATGACCATAGATTGTAATCAACACGAATGACAACCCGAGAAATGGATAGGCGTAGCTAATTTCAACCCTAGATAATACTATTAGATGCGAGGCCATACTAATCACCATTACTATGATGCCAAGCACTACTGCCCAATTAGTTAAAACATCCCAGGCTGAAGACATTAATCCAGATACACTTAAATCAAACTCACCAATTGTAGTCATCCCTTTTTTCAGCAATATTTGTGAAAGAAAGTTAGTTAAAACGGTAAAAAGTATTAGGGGGATATATTTGCTCATAAACTTAGTCTCTTGAAAATTATTTCCGGTATATTTTTAATAATAAACATAATTAGCATCCAGAACCCAGGTGAATAGATTTCATCTTTGCCTTTCTGGGCCGCAATATAAGTATCTCGTGCCACTTTCTCAGGTGTTGCCCAGAGTGCACCTTTTTTAAAATCGCGCGTCATAGGCGTGTCAATAAAACCAGGTTTAATGGTTGTTACTGTGCAGTTAGCTTTATAAAGACGATTCCTTAAACCTTGAAGAAAAATGGTCAGTGCACCTTTTGCTGTACCATAGATATAGTTTGATTGTCGTCCACGATCTCCTGCCACCGAAGAAACAGCAATAATTCCTCTATTAGTCTCTTTTTCTATCTTATTTGCTATTAGTGTTAACAGTGATATAACACTTAAAAAATTTGTTGTAATGGCGTTATTAGTCATATCAAAGGAATTTTGACAAGCTTCTTGATCTGGCAAAACACCGTAAAAAAAATAATATTTAGAAATATCAGAGAACATCTCATTAATATCATTAAGTAAATCTGTATGGTTTTGAATATCATCCAAATCACAGGTAATACTTTCCACCTGAGGAGAACCTCGAGCCAATAAATCATCTGCAACACTTTTAAGGTGACTATCATTTCTTGCAATTAACAAAATAGAATCACCTGCTTTTGCATGAATACGTGCAAGTTCTTGAGCAACTGCTGATGTTGCGCCAAAAATAACTATAGTTTCATTTTTCAAAATCAACTCTCACTTACCCGTCTCCAGAAATCTGATGAAAATCTTGGGTCTATAAACTTTTTAAACTTATCCAAATTTGGATAATATGCCTGAAATGCTTGGCTCGACATACGAACATCTTTTGCCGGATATGCTGAACCACCTGCTTCAACAACCAACTGATCTAACTCATTAATCAGCTTCAATGTAACATCACCTCTATTTGCAAAATCTAGTGCAAGACATATTCCAGGGCGTGGAAAAGATAGCATTCCCGGCGATGACAAATCTCCAAATTCCTTTAAAACTGCTAAAAAAGAACCTAATCCAGACTCAACAATCTTTCTCAATATTTTTTCCATTGTTGCTTTTTCAGATGAGGGAACTACAAATTGATATTGATAAAAGCCCTGATTACCATAAATACGGTTCCAGTCTCCTATTCCATCAAGAGGGTAGAAAAAAGAATCATAATGTTGGTAGGTAGTTTTGCCAGACCCTAAACGATTCTTATTAAAATAGAGTGTATTAAAAGCTTTAATTGTATATCGATTAAGCGCTTTTTTAGGGAAATTGAACGGGATAGATAGCTTAGGTTTTAGAGTTGCAGCTTGTGCTACTTTCTCACTCTTTGCATGATCTCCTGCCATAAATAGACCACGAGCCAGCTGATTTCCCGTAGAATTACAATCTAACCAAGCTACTGAGTACTGATGATTTTCATTTGCAAGCTCCGATAGCTTGTAAAACTCTTCGAGTCCATAAAAAGCGGTTGTTTCGACTTTAATAAATGGAGATGGAATTTTTATTAACTGGATTTCCGCCCAATTGATAAAACCCGTTAAGCCAAGCCCACCTATGGTAGCTGAAAAATATTTAGAATTGTTGTCTTTACTGCAAAGTAGTACTTTACCATCAGAACGTTTTAACTCAAAACTCCGGATATGTCTGCCAAACGTACCATCCTGATGATGATTCTTACCATGAACATCATTTGCAATAGCACCACCTACGGTGACATATTTTGTACCTGGTGTAACAGGTAAAAACCAGTTTTCAGGTACAATAAGCTCTAGAATCTCTGAAAATAAAACACCAGATTCACACTTCAAGATGCCTGTACTAGCATCAAACTCAATAAAACGGTTTAATAAACGATTGTCAATTAATGTACCTTCGGAATTTAAACAAGAATCACTATAGCTTCTAGCATTCCCATGAGGTAATAAGGATTTAGCTTCTATGTTAAATTCAAAATCCTGCCACGCAGGTGTAACTGCATCTTGGTTAGATTCAGGAATGTATGCCCAGCTTCTGTATTTTGCCATTTCTATCTAGCCACCATTAATAACAACTGCAAGAACCACAATCACAATACACAAAGATACGGTAAGTATGCTGACCTTATCCTTAATTGCAAAAACAATAGGATCTTCATGCATTTTACCACGACCAGTGATCATCCAGATTCTACCAACCCAATATAGCAATAAAGGACATATCAACCACAATATCTCTGGGCGTGAATACATTTCACGAACTTTTTCGCTTTCAATGTATAGCGCAATAACCAATATAGATATATAACCTGCAGCTATGCCCGAACTATGCATCATGGGTAAATCATCAACGATATAACCTCTTCCGACTGTACTATCGCGTCCTTCTCGCTTAAGGTTTTCTACCTCTGAAAATCTTTTGGCGAAAGCAAGGCTGAGGAAAAAAAACATGGAAAATGCTAACAACCAAAATGACCAGTCTGCACCAATAGATACAACTCCCGTTATAACTCTTAACGAGAATAATCCCGCAAGAATAGTTACATCTAAGATAGCTACACGTTTTAAATAAAAAGAATAAGATAAGGTTGTAAATAGATAAATCATTAACACAGTGATAACAGAAAGTTCTAAGAAACTTAAAAGTACAGCAATTGAAACCACAAGAAAAAACATTAATATTGTTGCTTGCTTAATTGAAATCAAACAAGAGGCAAATGCTCTTTTGCATTTATACTGATTTAGTCTATCTGCTTCAAGATCTAGTAAGTCATTAATAATATAGGTAAATGAAGCTATTAGTGACAAACTAAAAAATGCAATTATTAATTGTAAAAATGCATTTAAATCACTAAATCGATGATCTAGAAAAAAAGGAACGAACACCAATATATTTTTTACCCATTGATGAATACGAATTGCCTTAAAATAATTACGAATAGTAGGAGTGGGCAATAAAAATTCTTTCTCTACAGTAAAAGAACTTCTTACCTTTTGTAGAAAGCTATTGTCTTGGGAAACTACAGATACTAGGCTGGCAGCCTCCCAGACCGGTATATCAACCTTATCATTACCAATATACTCAAAACCTTGTTCGCCAAAATACTCAACTAGATGATTCTTTTTATTCTCACCCGTAAGATTTATATTAGAATCTGAGGCAATTACTTCGTCAAATAACTGAAGATGATTTGCAATTGAGTCAGCTACCTTTTTGTTACTTCCTGTGACTAGAAAAACTTTTCTTTTTGTTTTCTGGGATTTTATATATTTAATTACTTCTTCATTATAAGGAAGGGTCTCTGGAGAAAGTTCCACTCTTTTTGTAATTTCAGCCTTAAAATGGGCTTTGGATTTAAATAACCAAAAAACAGCCAAAAAACAATGTAAAGGATTCTGTTTAAATAACAGCAAAAATAGCTCATGCAAGGAATCTGTTCTAATCAAAGTACCATCTAAATCAACACACAATGGTGATTTATTTTGGGTCAAATTATTATAAGACATTAGGAATACCCATAAACAAAATATTAAACTTAGAATTTATATTGGCATGCTACCTAAAACTAAGTAGCAGAAACTTCTAATTATTAACTTTATAATCACCATAATAAGCGTAACCGTAGTCATAACCATAACCACTATTTTTGGCTACATACCCATTGAAAATAAAACCTTTAACTGGAATATTTGTATATGCCAAACGTTTAACAGCATGCTCAATTTCCTTAATATGATGCTGATCAGAACGCACCACCATAAAGACAACACCAGAGTGTTTACCAATAATTGTTGGATCTGTTACTGCATGTATTGGTGGCGTATCAATTAATACAAGATCGTATCGATTAGATACAAGAGTCAATAATTTCTCAAAGTTACTATGCATTAATAACTCTGAAGGGTTCGGTGGTGTTTTACCTCGAGTAATAACATCCATCGTAGCATTTCCAACTGGTATGGTATGTATTACCTCTTTTAAGGTAGATTTATTGCTAATTAAATCAGACAAACCAGGGCCAACTTTTCTATTGATTAGATTATGGATGTATCCTTTTCTCATATCAGCATCAATTAATAATATACGTTGCTCACTCGCAGCGGTTACTGCTGCAAAATTTGAGGTTATAAATGACTTTCCTATCCCTGGAGATGGGCCAGTAACCATAACGATATTATTTTTTGATTCTAGTAAGGCAAAGTGTAAACTCGTACGTAGACTACGCAAGCTCTCTATTGCAGGATCAGCCATATCTTCTGCAGCTAGTAAGTTCATCTGCTTATTTTTGCTATTAAATCTGCTCCCTTGCTTAGTTCCGTCAGTCAACGGTACTGTGGCATAAACTGGTATACCGGTTATTTCTTCAAGTATTTCAGGGTTATCAACTGTGCGATGTAACATCTTTCTTAGGAAAACTAGTGAGATTCCAAAAATCATACCTAGAATTGTTCCTGCAACAATAATTAAGTTTTTCTTTGGTTTAACAGGGCTATTGTAAACAATAGCAGTATCAATAATATAAACATTACCTAGAGTACTAGCTTCTGCAATTTTAAATTCTTGAATATTGTTTAAAATATCATTATAAATTGTATTTGCTACCTTGAAGTCACGCTCGAGCTTTAGAAGTTTTTGTTGTTTTACAGGTAGCTTAACAACTTGTGTCAGTGATGCTTTTTTTTGCTTTGCCAGTTTCTTTTCCTGAGCAAATATAGCCTGAATGGTAGGATGATTATTAGTATATCTTTGTGATAATTCTTCCCTTTTTAAAACCAGTTTTTGTAACTCTGTATCAACACCTGACACAACATCTAATACTGCTTGTGTTTCTCGAGATAAGTCGGCAGTTTGATTATCAGTACGATACTTGCTAAGGCTTCCTTCAGCTTGATCTACAAGAGCCTTAACAGGCTTTATCTGTTCTTTCAAAAACGTTAATGCACTAGTCGCCTCTTCGGAGCTTCTGGATTTATTTTGTTCAAGGTAGCTTCGAGAAATATGATCTAAAACCTGCACAATTGTTTTTTTATCTTTTCCATGCAAGGTTAATTTGATAATACCAGTTTTCTTTCCTTTTTCTGAAACATTAATCTCTCTTCTTAGAGATTGTGTTACTTCCAGTTTAGATTGCTTTTTAATATAAAATTCAGTTCCTGGCAGCGAAGTAAGTTCTGAGACAAATATTTTCATACTATTATCTACAGAACTTGAGGATTGTCCAACCTTACCTTCTAGCAATAGTTTTTCATCAAACAAAACAGTGAATTTAGAGTTGCCTTGACTAACCAGAGTCAATGTTTTATTCAATAGTTTATCTGGAACAACTAGACTAACAACATTAATCTTTTCGTTACCCCAAGCATATTTATGAAAAAAAGTATCGAACCTGCTCCATATTTTAGGCAATTTATTAATTTTATTAACATTAAAATATTTATTATAAAAATTACCTAGAATTGGCACCCTTTTGGGGTCTGCTGATATATCTAACTTTAAATCATTGACAGCTTTTCCTAGAGTTTTCCTAGATTTAATTATTTCAAGCTCTGTCCCAACTGCTGCATTATCTTGAGTCAAACCGGCAAGTTCTTCGATACCTGGAATTGCCGCTTTCTTCGCTTCAACCTGAAGCAAAGCATCTGCTTCATAAATTGGAACTTTTCCAGATGCATAGATAAAAGACAATATTGCAAAAACTGTAGTTAAAAATATGACTATCCATTTCCCTTTCCAAATAGTACTAACTATCTGTAATAAGTCTATGTCAGCCTCAGTACTTTTATCTGAATGTAAATGAGTTTGTATTTTCATGGATACTATATTTTCCAGAGTTTATTTTTCCAGGCATCTAAGCCCAACTCTATAAGTTTTAAGGCCGCAACGAATGCTTTCTTATCTTTTTTGTAGGGGTCAGGTACGCCTTGATTATCCAGCCATTTTCCTAAGAGGTGTACCTTCCCTCTTGCCTCGGGAAATTTTGAATGGATTGAATCAATATGCCTTTGTTCCATTGCAAGAATGAGATCTGAATCGGATATCAATTCACTACTTATTTGCTGTGATCGATGTTCATGAAGATCGATATTCTTCTCCAACATCAATTCAACAGAGAAAGGAGCTGCTGGTTTGCCGATAGGTGCAGCAATACCTGAAGAAAAAACATTTAACTGAGGACGTTGCTTTTTTAGCAACGCTTCAGCCATTGGACTTCTACAAATATTACCTACACAAACAAACATCACATTCTGAAACATTTAGAAAGCTTCAATTCGCAATTATTGAGTAATGCTTTTGAAGTTGTCTATTGATGTAATACTTGGAAGTATCCGGCTAATTACACGATTCCAACGAACTATTGGAGTAGCTGTAACATAAACAATATCTCTAGGGCGTAGCTTAAATCTTTCGGCAAGTACCATTGAATGTACAGATGTTATTTGAAGCTGGTATACCGTCGGTTTTTTATCATTATAATTCTGCTGTCTAACAACAAACACACCAGTAGGATCCGCTGTCTCTTCATTAAAACTTCCAGCTTCATTAATTGCTTCAGCCAAGGTTAACCCAAACTCATCGAGTGAAACGCTACCTGCTGTACGAACTTCACCCATAACAAAAACCTTTTTTGATGTGTTTTTCTTAAGAATGTGCAATGCATCACCACCACGAATTACATAGTTTTGAGCGTTATTTCCACCTCGATACAAAGAAGCTAAATCAATACGTGTTTTTTTGTTTTGTTGAACTAATAAAGCAGAACCAGACGCATCTTTAGTTAAGCCACCAGCCGCGGCTATAAGAGATCTAACAGTCTGAGGAGTGTCATTTATCGCAAATACACCAGGTTTAGTAATCTCGCCTGAAATAGATGATTTTTGACTTCTATAACTTGCAATTGCCACTCCAACCTGTGGCTTTGTTATAAACTTTGCTAACTTTCTTTCTAGTTCTTTACGAATTTCATTTGTTGTTCTGCCTTTTGCCTGTACTTCTCCAGCAAAAGGGAAAAAGAATTTCCCATTTTCACCAACTTTGTGTCCTGCGGACGAGGCATCTCTAAACTCACCTGCGGGGATTGTAAGTTCAGGATGATCCCAAACGGTAATACTGAGAATATCCTGTGCTCCAATTACATATTTATACCCACCTGTACCCGTTGCTCTTTTACCTGCAACAACAGATTTCTTTTTCCCAGAATACATACGGTTGCTTACCACATTATTTTTTGCAAGAGTATTATAAGTGATTGGTATCAATGTGTATTCTCTACCTGGTACTGGTTTTGCAAGCCTAGGTGAATGATTCTTCCCAATTGTTGGCATCCCAGAAGGGGTTAGATTAGAACAGGAGCTCAACAGAAAAGATGATGCAACTATTAAAATTATTTTAGTGGTAAAATGTTTGGTAATCATAGTAGGTAGTTCCAAGTAAAGGTTAATATGTCAGCAAGTGGATTATGAATTTTAAAGCGTTATGCCTCAAATTACAAAGAGTAGCTCTTTATTAAAATAAATAACCTGAATTGCATCATTCATATCATATGCGTTTTCTTATTTTCGGCTGAATATGAGAATATCCCGTTTATTAACATAATTAATACATCGTCATTTTGCACTAACATGAAGCATATGGCATTAATAACCCTACGGAGTGTTACGAATTCCTGACATATAGCAATATTTAAAGAGATTTGGGTAAACATAAGCCTTTTTAAGTCTTCAATTCATTCCTAGCCTTAATTGGCCCCCCCTTGTTTTTAACATCAGAGAAACCTTCAATAAGGTCTATCTTCTTTAATTAGCTTTCATTTGATACTTATTAGAATAACCTTTACCAAAAATAGAACCTGAATAAAAACGTCTCTCCTTTTTATTACCTTTCCAGAATGGAGAGCCGTATTGCCCAACGGTTTCCTCGTTATATCCCATTATATCCAGTAGAGAAGGAAAGAGCTGGTACTGGGAATAGGTATCTAGCTCAATTTTGTCAAATTTTGATTTTATATAATCAATATCATTTGCATAAATTAACAATGGTACGTTGGCCATAGTAGAAGGTGGGTTTTTTGCAGTTCCGTGGGTAACCAATATTTCATTTTCAATAATATTTTGACCATGGTCGGCGGTATGGATTATCAATGTATCCTTGGTATCAATCGTTTTGAGCAGGTACTCAAAGTAACCATCAACCCCCCATTTCACTGAATTAAGGTAAGAGTTAACAGCCTTTTCTCTGTTATCAAAGCCAAGAGCTTCATAAATTGTCAGGGCGGGTTTGAATGTCTCATTCTCTTTTGGGTAATTAAGTTGCCATTTAAAGTGGGAGCCGTATTTGACAAAATATACAAAAAACTTATCTTTGCTGTTGTCTGCTAGTATCTTTGAGAGTTGCTTAGTTATTCTACGGTCAGATAGGGAGTAGTCATCTTTGTTTCTTTGAGTTATGAAAAAATCTATGTCCTCCAAATCATAACTGGACATATTATTTTGTAGACCTTGGTAATTACTCTGCGCATCTAAAAATATTGTTTTGAATCCAGCCTTTTTCGCATATTGGAAGATACTTGGTTTCTTTAAGGTTTTATATTCTTTATCCGGCAGTTCCTCTAAGGTTATTCCATTTCTGAGTATGTAATTAGAGTTAGCAGAACTATTTGCAACAGAAGATATGCTCCCAAGTGTAAATAATTTATCAAGTGAACTCAAATACTCCGTTGTCTTTTTGGGGTAACCATTAATGGATAGATAATCACCTCTAACACTCTCATCAACCAGCAGGATGATATTTTTAAAATGAGGATTGCTGGTTGGAGTAGCAACAACCCGATCTCTTTTTACAAAAGGAATATCCATAAGGCCGTCATCATAGGCGTTAAAAATACTTAGAGGAACTTTAACAAAAGAAGGGTAATCATACGTTTCATAATCTGTATCTTTCAGGATTAAATTACTACCGATAAAAGAAAGAGGTAAAAAGAGAATGGGTAGAAAAAAGAATCTACTGGCATATGTTTTTCGAAGCAACCAGCTAACAGCGATAAAAATGACAAGTAGTATGAGGCCTTTGATCGCACCTCCATAAAAGGTAGATATTGCATCTAAGGCATGCTTCTTCTCATTAACAGCAGTAACAAATTGTCCGGTTGAGAAGCCTCGACTCAAACCATTAAAGTAATAGGTAGTGTCCAACATCATTGTTAAGACGATTACACTAAAAAATAAAACAAACAACTTACCTTTTCGTAATAAAACCAACAACAGCAAGTTAAGTAAGACAAAAAAGTAAGAAAAGGCATAAGCGCCAACCTTTGCAGCACCCTTTAAATCTTGTGGTTGATATAAGTTTTGTGTTAAATAAAAAAAAGAAAAGTTTGTCGCATATTCAAACAATAAAAATAAAAAGCATGCAAATAGAAAAAGCAAACTCACTTTTTTAAACAGAGTTTGTTGTTGTGGAATTTTCATTGTCATTATTATCTCATCGAAATCGATAGCTGATGTACAACAACAATTACTTGGTGTTATACATCAGAAGCACCTTAAGCGCTAAATTGAGTGGTAATCTTTATACCACTTGGCGAAATTTTCTACGCCTTCTTTTACTGGCATAGAAGGCTTGTAGCCAAATTCTTTGACTAAGTCATCAACATCAGCGTAAGTGTCAGGCACATCTCCAGGTTGCAATGGGAGTAATTCTTTTTCTGCCTTGATGCCCATGGAGTTTTCTAGTGCTTCAATATAATCCAGAAGCTCCACGGGGTTGTTATTACCGATATTGTATACACGCCACGGCGCCTTACTGGTGGCAGAATCGGGGTTATCACCATCCCAGTCAGGGTTTGGGGGGGCAGGACGATCGAGTATTCGAACAATTCCTTCTACGATATCATCAATATAAGTGAAATCTCTACGATGCTTTCCATAATTGTATATTTGGATTTTATCACCTGCTACCATAGCTCTGGTGAATTTTTGTAGCGCCATATCTGGGCGATCCCAGGGACCATAAACCGTAAAGAAGCGTAGGCCAGTGGTTGGCAAATCATATAGGTGACTGTAAGTATGCGCCATCAGCTCATTAGCTTTTTTTGTGGCTGCATAGAGACTAACGGGATGATCTACATTATTGTGCGTGGAAAATGGCATATTAGTATTAGAGCCATAAACAGAGCTTGAAGATGCGTAGACCAGATGCCCCACTTTATTGTGGCGACAACCCTCCAGAATATGACCAAAACCAACAAGGTTAGTGTCGATGTAAGCCAGAGGATTTTCAAGTGAATAACGAACACCCGCCTGTGCAGCTAGATTCATAACACTGTCAAACTGCTGCTCCTTAAATAAGGTGGCCATACCTTCACGATCTTCAAGATTCATCCTGATATGAGTGTAGTTAGGATGATCTTCGTGCCTTGCAAGGCGAGCTTCTTTTAAAGCAGGGTCATAATAATCATTGTGACAGTCAATGCCTACAACCTGATGTCCTTGATCAAGCAAACGAATTGAAAGCGCAGATCCAATAAAACCAGCTGCGCCAGTTACTAGTATTTTTTTCATGAGTCGTGTCCAAATAAGTCTCGAGTTATAATTTTATCTTCTATGTCTTTGATGTCGTCAGATAAGCGGTTAGCTATGACAACGTCGGATATTTTTTTAAATTCTGCTAGATCCTTAATCACACGAGAATGAAAAAATTCATCTTCATCAAGCTCTGGCTCATAAACAACAACCTCAATACCCTTGGCTTTGACGCGTTTCATAATCCCCTGAATGGATGAAGCTCTAAAGTTATCAGAGCCACTTTTCATAATGAGTCGATAAACACCTACAATTTCTGGCTTTCTAGCGATAATAGTATCTGCGATATAATCTTTGCGGGTAGAGTTAGCCTCTACAATTGCATTAATCAGATTACTTGGTACATCCTCATAATTTGCACGCAACTGCTTGGTATCTTTTGGTAGACAATAACCACCGTAGCCAAATGAAGGATTGTTATAATGACTGCCTATTCGTGGGTCTAGTCCTACGCCTTCAATAATCTGCCTGCTGCTCAAATCATGAACCTGAGCATAAGTATCAAGTTCGTTAAAGTAAGCAACACGCATGGCAAGATAAGTATTAGAGAATAGTTTTACAGCTTCAGCCTCGGTTGAGTCAGTAAAAAGTGTGGGTATATCTTTTTTCTCTGCCCCTTCACTTAAAAGATCTGCAAATTTTCTTGCTTGCTCTGTGTGACTGCCAACAATAATTCTAGAAGGGTGGAGGTTGTCATATAGTGCCTTACCCTCTCTTAAAAATTCAGGAGAAAAAATAATATTATCAGCCTTGAATTTCTCTTTAATTGAAGCAGTGTAGCCAACGGGAACCGTAGATTTTATAATCATGGTTGCAGAGGGATTAATTTCTAATACATCCCTGATGACCGTTTCTACTGTACTAGTATTAAAATAGTTATTTGCAGTGTCATAGTCAGTTGGTGTGGCGATAACAACAAAGTCTGCATCTTGATAAGCCTCTTGTTTATCAAGGGTCGCTTTTAAACTGAGAGTTCTATTATCTAGAAAAGAGGATATTTCTGAATCTTCAATGGGAGAAATTTTGTTATTAATTTGTTCAACTTTTTTTGCATCTATGTCTAAAGCAATGACATCATTATGCTGAGCAAGTAATACTCCATTGGATAATCCAACATATCCAGTTCCTGCAATGGCTATTTTCATTTTTTTAATTTTTCTCGTTATTCTAATAAAGAAGTTTCTACAGAAGTTATATATTACTGAGTTTGCGCACAGCCATATTATCTATTAGGTAATTTTATCTTTAATAGATATTATTCGCTACCAAACAGCTGTGATTTTATCAAAGTAACTCACCCGTTTGTCATTAGATTGGCTTTTATGGTTCATTTAAAATCTACTAACTAAATTTTTTTTTAATTATCGTCTAAAATCACTACCCAATGAAAATATACTTTAAATTACTATTTGCGATGCTTGTGTGGGGAGGCACATTCACATCTGCAAGATTGCTTGGTAGTGAGGTGGAACCTTCCATCTCTGCCTTTTTACGATTTTTAATTGCTTCAGCCACCATGCTAGCGATGCTTTACTATAAAGAAGGTAGTTTCCCCCGTGTTCACAAGAAGCAGTTAATCCCGTTAATAGGTATGGGACTTACAGGTATAGCGATGTATAACCTGCTTTTTTTCTATGGACTTGTCCATGCAGAAGCAAGCAGAGGCAGTATGATTACGGCGACTAACCCTTTACTTACTGCTTTGGGAGCTGCATTTATTTTTAAAGAACGCTTTACTTTAGTAAGGGCAACTGGTTTTGTATTATGCGTGATTGGTGTTGTATTAATTATTAGCCGAGGCGATTTTAGCAGCTTACTAAATGACGGTATTGGCCTTGGTGAACTTGCTTTTATTGGCTGTGCATTTAGTTGGGCCGCTTATACCTTAATTGGTCGTTTAATGAGTACTCAATTATCTTCTCTAGCTGTTATTGCCTATGCTAGTAGTATAGGTACAGTGATACTTTTCTTTGTGGCATTAAATGAGAATTTGTTTGATGCGATAACAACGTTAACTTTAAATGCTAGTCTTAATTTATTGTATCTTGCCATTCTTGCTACCGTTATTGGTTTTGTCTGGTTTCAAGAAGGCGTAAAAACGCTTGGCGCAGCAAAAGCAGCGGTATTTATCTATTTTATGCCAGTTAGTGCCGTTTTTTGGGCTTACCTTATACTTGATGAAAAGCTAACTTTGGTTCTTATTATTGGTGCTATTTTAGTTATTTCTGGAATTTATCTGGTAAACAAAAAAGCCGAATAATAAACTATGGATTTAAAAATAGTAGCATTTGACAACAAAAACTCCCCTGAAATTATACGAATCCGCACCAAGGTATTTATAGAAGAGCAAGGTGTAGATAAGACTATTGAAATAGATGGTCGTGATGATGATGCGCTGCACGCATTGGTACTAAATACTAATACAGCAATTGCTACTGCAAGAATTCTAGAAGACGGGCATATTGGACGTATTGCGGTATTAAAAGAATTCAGGAAACAGGGGGCAGGAGCCCTCGCCTTAAAGGCAATGATGGAAGTAACAGCAAAAAGAGGTGATAAAAGAGTTTTTCTAAGTTCACAGACTCAAGCTACTGGTTTTTATCTCAAGATGGGATTTCGTATCTATGGTGATACCTTTCTGGACGCTGGTATTGAGCACATCAATATGGAATATTTCATATCTTGAAATATGATGGGTTTAACCATTTTCATGAGTCCCAGAATACCTTCACAGCCTCAATGGCACCCCCCCTAGTTTTTAATATCAGCCAGATTTAACTCACCGAAACTACCGATACAGAAGAACTTTTAGAATCATTCCCATCTTCAAACAATCTTATCTGTTCAAGGATACCTTTTCCTGATAAACCAATCTCATCCATCTGTTCTTCGCGACTAGCATGCTCGATATAATCATCAGGAATACCAAGATTTAAAACAGAAATTTTAATATTCTCACTATTTAAAAACTCATTTACAGCACTGCCCGCTCCACCTTGTATTGCGTTGTCCTCTAAGGTCACAATCAAGCTGTTTGTACTTACTAGATCTCTGATCAACTCCACGTCTATCGGCTTAACAAAGCGCATATTAACCAGCGTTGCATTTAACTCTGTTGCGGCATAAATTGCTTCATCTAATAAAGAACCAAATAACAAAATAGCGATGCCCTCACCTTTTTGTAAGACTTCACCCTTACCGATGTCTATTTCCTGCATGCTTTTTTGAGGAGCAACACCAATCCCTTTACCACGTGGGTATCTTACTGCAGTAGGGCAGTTTTGCTGAAACGCGGTATATAACATTTGACGACATTCATCTTCTGTACTTGGGGCCATGACAATCATATTTGGAATACAACGCAAGTAAGACAAGTCATAATTCCCCGAATGGGTTGGGCCATCCGATCCAACTAAGCCTGCCCTGTCAATAGCAAATACTACCGCAAGATTTTGCAAAGCCACATCATGGATTAACTGATCATAGGCTCTTTGCAAAAATGTTGAATAAATGGCAACAACAGGTTTCATACCATCACAGGCCATTCCTGCAGCCAAGGTAACAGCATGTTGCTCCGCAATTGCCACATCATAATATCGATCAGGGTATTTTCTGGAAAAATCTACCAAGCCAGATCCTTCACGCATCGCTGGTGTAATAGCGATCAATTTTTGATCCTTTTCAGCCATATCACATACCCACTGACCAAAAACTTGTGTGTATGTAGGTGTACTATCAGGTTTAGATTTTGGCTTTTGCACGCCTGATTTTAAATCAAAAACTGAAACCGCATGGTATTCAATCGGATCTTTCTCAGCTGGTTCATAGCCCTTGCCCTTTTGTGTAACGACATGCAAAAACTTAGGCTCATTGATATCTTTTATGTTTTCCAGGATTTTGACTAATTCTATTACATCATGGCCATCAACAGGCCCATAATAAACAAACCCCATTTCTTCAAACAAGGTGGCTGAGGGCATAATCATGCCTTTAGTGTGTTCTTCTGCACGCCTAGCAAAGCGCTTCATTACGGGTGTTTTCGCAAGGATTTTCTTGCTGTTTTCTCGCATACTTGAATAAAAATGGCCGGATAGTAAACGGGTTAGATATTTACTTAAACCACCAACATTTGGGGAAATTGACATATCATTATCATTTAAGACTACCAACATTTCAGTATCAATTTCACCCGCGTGATTTAGTGCCTCGTATGCCATACCAGCGGTCATCGCTCCATCGCCAATGATAGCTATCGAATGTCTTTCAATTCCTTGATGTCTTGCCGCTAGCGCCATACCTAATATTGCACTGATCGAAGTACTTGAATGCCCTACACCAAAATCATCATACTTACTTTCCTGTCGGCGAGGAAAACCACATAAACCATCTTTTTTCTTGATAGTACCCAGTTGATCTCGACGGCCTGTTAACAGCTTATGCACATAGGCCTGATGTCCAACATCCCATACCAATCTGTCATGTGGTGTGTTGTAGACATAGTGTAATGCTACCGTTAACTCCAAAGCACCAAGACCCGAGGCGAGATGCCCCCCAGATTCAGAGACTGACTTCAATAAATAATTACGCACTTCATCACAAAAATCTGGAAGCTGTTCCACTTCGAGTTTTTTTAGATCTTCAGGTTCTTTAATGTTGTCTAATAGCATTTCGTTAACCTAGAATACTCGCTTGAGCAGGGTAAAGAGTGGTGCAATTTACTCTGTGGTCCTTCACTCTATGAGTGAAGTATGATGAATTTGAAATATTAAAACTAATCATTAGGTTATTACCTGCAAGTAGCGGTCAACTGAGGAATCTAGGTTTAATCATCTAAGCTATTCGTTTTACGATAAAACCCGCTATCTCTCTAAGTAAGTCTGCATTTCGATCAAAACCAGTTAATGAATCTAGAGCTTCTTGATGTAGCTTTAACAGTTTCTGCTTAGCTGCATCCATTCCAATTATTGATGGATATGTTGGCTTTCCAGCCGCAATATCTGCACCTTGTTGCTTACCAAGTGTTTCTGTATCACTTTGAATATCAAGGATATCATCACGCACTTGAAAAGCGAGTCCGATTGCATCCGCATAGTCTTCAAGCTGAGATCTACGAACCATCAAGTCGGCATTATCAGTTTCATTGCAACTATAGCTTGCCATTAATACACTCGCTTTAATCAATGCTCCAGTCTTATATGCATGCATAGTCTCGAGCTCATCCTCAAGTAAGGCTTCTCCTACTGCGGTAAGATCAATTGCCTGCCCCATTACCATACCATTGCTACCTGAGGCATTTGCCAAAATATTCAGCATTTTTAATTGATTATTTGCGCATATTCCGTGCACAGGCTGCGACAATACTTCGAACGCCATTGCTTGCAAAGCATCACCCGCTAGAACAGCCGTTGCTTCATCAAAGGCAATATGCGTGGTTGGCTTACCACGACGTAGTGCATCATCATCCATACAAGGTAAATCATCATGAATTAAAGAATATGTATGTATTAATTCAATCGCAACTGCAGCTGGATCAAGTACTTCCGGGTCAAAATTTAATGCTCTACCTGCTGCATACACTAATAATGGGCGAACACGTTTTCCTCCTCCTAGTATGCAATAACGTATTGCTTCATCCAGAGAAGTTTTCTGAGCAGATGCAAGTAGCGCTTCTAAGGCATCTTCTAATCGGTTCTGATAACCTTCTTTATCCATCATGGTATATTTAGTCTGGGGCTGAGATAAAATCATCTTCCTTGCCATCATTACTTAATATCTTTACTCGTTGTTCGGCCGAACTTAATGCTTGCTGGCAATCTCTACTTAATTTAATACCTTTCTCAAATTCTATCAAAGAATCTTCCAAGGAAAGATTACCTGTTTCTATTTTTAAAACAAGTGCTTCGAGTTCTATCATAGCCTGTTCAAACGGAGGTTGCTCTGTCTGTGGAATAATATCTGCTTGGGTCTGCTCACTATCCTTTTTCATAAAAGAATAGTGGTCTTTCAAGCCATGAAATGCAAGAGGAACTTGCATGCTTTAAAGAACAAATATAATACTAGTTAAGTATTATATTATTGCAAATAAACGATCTCTTTCCGAACAGAATATTTACAACAAAAAAAGGCCGCTAAATAGCGGCCTTTTTTTGTTGTAAAACTGATTACTCAGCAATTGCAAGCTTAAGTTTATCAATAGCATTACTTTCAATCTGGCGAATACGTTCTGCAGAGACATTATATTTGCCAGCCAAATCTTGCAAAGTTGCTTTTTTATCAGTCAACCAGCGGCTTGCCAATATATCTTTACTTCTCTCATCCAAAGTAGACATCGCATTATTGAATAAACCTTGAGTATGAGACTCCCAATCAGCAGATTCGGCAGCGTCAGAAGGATCGACCACATCAGACTGCAAATACTGATTTGGTGAATAGGAACTATCATCATCGTCATTAGCTGATGATAAGTCAAAACCTATATCTTGACCTGACATGCGTTTTTCCATTTCTAGCACATCTTTCCCAGTAACTCCCAAGTCACTAGCAATATCATTTACTTCTGCTTGATTCATCCACGCCAACCTTTTCTTCTTGCTTCTTAGGTTAAAGAAAAGCTTACGCTGCGCTTTAGTGGTAGCTACTTTTACTATTTTCCAGTTCTTCAGAATAAATTCATGAATCTCAGCTCTTATCCAGTGAACTGCAAATGAAACTAGGCGCACATTAACTGCAGGATCGAAACGCTTTACCGCTTTCATCAAACCAACATTTCCTTCTTGCACCAAGTCCGCTAAAGGTAAACCATAACCGCTATATCCACGAGCTACTTTAATCACAAAGCGCAGGTTATGCATGATTAGTTGACGTGCAGCTTCAAGATCATCATTTTCACGCAACTTGACAGCTAAAGCCTGTTCCGCTGATTTCTCCAATACTGGAATTTCACGTACAGACTGCATGTAACTTTCCAAGCTTCCTGAAAGTACAGGCATGGTTGTATTTTGAATAGTGAGTGTATTTGACATAACTTCTCCCCTGAAACGTATAAATAATTGTGCATATATTAGCACTCATACCCTTAGAGTGCTAATTCATTAAAAAGTTTCAGATAACTTGAAAAATATTAAAGCAATTAAAGACTTGCAAAGGCTATCCCTGCCGCTTCAATTGTTTCATTAATATCATTGCTAGTATGAGCGCTAGATAAGAAGCCAGTCTCATAGGCGGAGGGAGCGAAGTTTATGCCTGACGCCAGCATGCTTTTGAAGAAGCGATTAAACCTATCTATGTCACAAGCCGAGACCTGCTCAAAATTCTCTATTCTTTCTTCTTCACTAAAGAATAAACCAAACATGCCTCCAACCTGATTGCTCGTCATAGCAATATTATGTTTTTTTGCTTGTTTTAATATGCCAGATACAAAAGATTCTGTTTTTACAGTAAGATCCTCATAAAAGCCATCCCTGCTGATAATTTCCAACATTTTCAGGCCAGCAGCCATTCCTAGTGGATTTCCAGAAAGAGTGCCAGCCTGATAAACCGGCCCTAACGGTGACAAATGCTGCATAATATCTTTTCGACCACCAAATGCTGCAACAGGCATACCTCCTCCCATAACTTTTCCGAGGGTAGTTAAATCTGGCTTAATATTATATACAGATTGGGCTCCCCCTAATGCTGTACGGAACCCCGTCATAACTTCATCAAAAATTAATACCGTACCTGCACTATCACAAACTTCCCGTAACGTTTCTAAAAATCCTTCAACGGGAGGAATACAGTTCATATTTCCTGCTACTGGCTCAACGATTAGACAGGCAATTTTATCGCCCATTTTTTTGAATAAATCGTGTACCTGTTGTGAGTTATTATAGTCAAGTGTAATTGTATGCTTAGCAAGGTCTGCGGGTACACCTGGGGAATTAGGCTCACCAAAGGTTAACATTCCTGAGCCAGCTTTTACCAATAAGGAATCACCATGTCCGTGATAACACCCCTCAAACTTAACAATATCATCACGACCTGTGAAACCTCGTGCAAGGCGTATAGCCGACATAGTAGCTTCTGTTCCAGAATTAACCATACGAACCATTTCTATTGAAGGCATGAGTTCAATAATTTTGTGTGCCATACTTACTTCAATTTCTGTCGGCGCACCAAAGCTTAGTCCTTTTTCTGCCGCTTGTTTTACGGTATCTACTACTTCAGGGTTTGCATGCCCAGCAATCATTGGCCCATACGAACCAACATAATCAATATAACGATTACCATCTACATCATACAAGTAAGCACCTTCTGCTCGCTCAATAAATGGTGGTGTCCCACCAACACTACTATAGGCGCGTACAGGTGAGTTCACGCCTCCTGGTATAACATTTTGTGCTTTTTTGAAAAGTTCTTGCGATTTTGTCATGAATAATTCCAATAATAGGAAGTTACAAAGAAGTACTCAGAAATATAGTTTCCATCAAACTATACAGGTACACTTACAATTATTTAACTTTAGGATTTATCAGTATCATTATTTTTCGCACCAGACGGACTAGTATATTGATCATTTAATGTCTGCACAAAACTATCAATATCGTTACGAATACCATCAAGCTTCTTTCGCACATTAACTCCCCATCCAGTAGGATTTTTCCTGAATATACTACGCCACCAACGGGTATTTTCCCTAAAGGCCTGAGATATATTTCCAAAACTATCTTCCGTAGGAAGTTTTTTAGCAACTCCATTCACTAGTTTGGAACGAATCAAGAAGTGTAATAACAATGCCAAACCAGCTAGAACAATTGCCAAGCCAATACTCAACCATTTACTTTCTTTTAGTTCTCCCAACCAAGGTGGATTGAAGGACAAACCTTGCCAATATCCTGCAACAACAGTCAAAGCCAATATTCCTAGAACAATGGGAATAAACACAATCAAATCTGTGATAATTACTCTTTTCTTCCACCGCTGCATTGCCATTTGAATTTGTGGTACTGCCTGCTGCTCTATTTGATTAGATAGTGACTCCATGCTCCCTATTATTCTATATACACGCTCTATATTGATATCTTCCATGCGTTTGGTTATTTCAGCATAATCTTTATTTTTCTTATTTAGATATCTATTCCAAACCGCTTCATCCTCTACTGGACTTGCTAAATCACTATTGAAGTTGGTATAAAAACGACCAGTACCTAGCCCTGATTGCACTAAAGCTTTTTGCCATGCTGCAACAATATCTTCTAAATTATCATCATTTGCAGAAGTATCGATCTGATTCAAAATAAACAAAAATTTACTACTATCATTTCGCTGCCGAGAACCACGCACAAGATGCTCCAAGGTATCTTGCATGGCACCTGGTTCAGGATGACGAGCATCGAATAAGACTAATACAAGATCAGAAAGGTCAATAATATGATCTGTGATTTTCAGTGTCTCTTTGCGCTGTTCATCTGCATCAAAGCCTGGTGAGTCAATTAAAATTTTACCTTTCAACTTCTCGCTTGGAACAGCTTTCATCTGCAAATAATTATCAATTCTTGAGCCTTCACCCTGAGTGATGTTCTCAATATCTTCACTTATTTGATAAAATGGAAAACGCGGATCACCATCAAGGGCAATACCAGGTAGTGTACGAACCTCAGTATCGCCGCTATAAGTTAATACTGTAAAACGATCATCAACTGCCTGATTTCCAGTATTCTGTACTGGCAATCCAAGATAGGAATTAATAAAACTTGATTTTCCAGCTGAAAAAGTTCCTAAAACAGAAACAAGAGGCCACCATGATATTTGGGTAGCATACGCTTGACCCTCTTCCAGCAATCCCATTTTCTGTGATATTACATCTAGTTGTTGATATCGACCAACAACAGATACTAATACAGGGTTTTCATCTTCAAGATGTTTTTGTAAAAGCCCTAAACGACTATGCATTCTATTGGCAGGTGTCATAAAGCTACCTCATCAGTTTTGTGTTTATATCAGGATAAATTATAAAAATTAATTTATTGAAACAGAGTTAGCTATAGGCAGTAATGAATCAACAGTTGAACGTTGCTCGTTAATCTGTTGCCCTGTTGCAGGTAGTGTCTCCGTTGGCACCTCATTGTATATTGGAGAAGGAAAAGGAATACTATTATTATAACTCTCTCCGTTGTATGGGGGAGTCACTGCAGGATATGCAAAATATGATTGCGGTAACGGTGAACGAGACCCTGGAAATGGCATACTCGTACTATTCTTCCATGGTAGAAATTTATTCATGGCACTCAATGGCGTTGATATATTTTTATTCAAGCTCCACATATCACGCTGCATATTATTAGTAGACGCAGCCATATCATAGGTCGCTGAGCGCATACCTCCAATACTTTTAACCATCTCTTCAGTATTACCGGTCATACTCCCAAGGTTTCCTGACATACTATTAGTGGATTCAACAAGGTTATTCATTTTGCCTGACATATCCTCCATTGTCCCTGAAATAGAATCCATATTATGATCAATAGAACCGCTCATATGTGAGATCGTATTAGCCATACGATTTACATCAGATGTTAGAGAGTAGATAAGAAAGAAACCAAATGCAGCGAGAATAAAGAAGGCAATCATCGCCGGATAAACAAGCATCTGCATGCGCTTTGTCGTAGCTTCTGCTTTCATTTCAAATTCTTGAAGCTCATTCTCCAATTCAAGAACATAGTCTCTATGTAATTCACTCTTTGCCATAGTAATTTCCTACTCGAGTAGTTATTTTTTATTTTCGCTTTTAGCTGCTTCCAACCGCTTTTGTATTTCAGTTGCTCTATCAGGATAATGCAAGCTTATAAAACTAAGCATATTAACAACTTTTTCAACCTTGCCACTATCAATCAGTGGTATCGCAATATTGGAATAAATCTCAGCAGCCTTTTTTGTATTCCCTAATTTCCAATAAACATTGCCTAACTCACCTTGATGCTCAACAACCTTTGGTTCTATTTTAATCAATTGAGAATATATTTGAGCCGCTTCATCTAAACCATTATTCCAATAAGCTTCTCTAGCCATCTTCAGCATCTCTTGTGTACTAGTATGCCCTAAATCTCCATTTTCGTTAGAATCCACATCTAAACTTAACACCGCGGAAGGATCTGCATGTTTTTTAATTATATCCGGATTTGATTCTTTTACTATTTTGCTTTTTTTTATATCGCTTTTTATTGGATCATTAGAATTAATTTCAGCTTTATCATTTATTGCTGCATCTCCAGAAGAAGAGGTAGCTCCAACATCAGCAGAGGTATCCGTTACACTAGAAAGATGACCTGAATCTTTTGATTCCTCATGTCCTAGTTTTGTTCCGCTACCCATATTCAGTGCAATAGCAATAGCGGCCAAAACCCAAGCAGCAATAATTGGATGCCCCATTAACCAACGAACAATATACATTTAATACTCCTTT
>Ga0209633_10000473_pt1 | contig 46592 bp, 39 predicted proteins | sample Cruoilmetagenom1_FD_187290 | JGI IMG/M metagenome (GOLD analysis project Ga0209633, IMG submission 187290) | Oil polluted marine microbial communities from Coal Oil Point, Santa Barbara, California, USA - Sample 1 (SPAdes) (version 2) | ecosystem: Environmental > Aquatic > Marine > Oil seeps ... | reverse complement strand
ACCAATATAAACCAATAAATAGGAATTGATTCAACCCAAAAGCTACTATAATACTTACCTTGATTGCTAGATGAAAAAATCAAAAACAAAAATGAAACTAGAGAGACTAAAAAAGTAATTAATACTGAAGTTTTATCTATTGGAATTATCAAAAAACCTAGAGCAAAAAAAATCAATAAAGAGAAAGAACCTATTATCTTAGATTTTTTTATCCCGATAGTTTGAGGTAACGTTCTTAAATCAGGTGAATCTATGTGAACATCCCTAATATCAAACGGAATTGTTGTTGCTATTATCAATAAAAATCGTTGTATAAATAGTATCCAAACATCAAATGAAAATTGAATACTGTTTTCAATTAAAGGAAATAGCACGGTAACTCCAGCACATGTAATAGCAATTAAAAATAGTTTTAGACTAGCTACACTTCTTAAATTTTTTATACTTAATGATAAAGGAACAACATAAAAAATTGCGGCTAAAACAAAAGGTGAAAGCAAAACTAAAGCTTGAAATCTAATTTGAAATGCGAAATAAATAAGAACTACTATGCTTATAGCATTCAATAAGATTAAACTTTTACTTTTATTTTTTACCCATTGTTTTGAATTAAAATTTAATCCATAAATTTGATAGAATCGAATAAAGTTATATACCAATAAGGTTGAAAAAAAATTGAATAGTGGAATTAGATTATTATCAATATCATATGCTAACAATGTAATTTTAGTAATACAAAAAATTGCAAAAGCTATATGTAAATTACTAGAAATATAAAAGCTAAAAATATTTTTAATTAAACTCATTTATCTTCCTATTAGCGAATCTTAATTCGAAATTTACTTTATTTTTGTCGGATAAAATAAATCTACATAAATTCATATGAAAACACGTATCACATCATTCATTTTTATATTGATTCTTTCAATAAATGTAAAAAGTCAAACTATAGGAGAAGGTACTCCTGGTTTATCTGACAACAATCCTGTTTTACTGGATAAGCCTATTCGATTTTCACCCTATAAAAATAATACTTTTCTTTTTGTTGATTTTAATAATTATGCTATTCGTTCTGTTGACGAAAAAGGACAAGTTAAAACACTTTTTGGCAGCTCAGATAAAAAAGGCTATAAAGATGGAAATACAAAAGATGCGCTTTTCGACGGAATTCATGGAGTAGCTTATGACAATAAAAATGACCTTATTTATATAGCGAGTGCATCTAGCAATATTATTAGAGAAGTTTCAAATAAAAAAGGTAATTTTTATGTTAAAACAATTGCCGGAACACCTCAAGAAAAAGGTTTTAATGATGGTGATGCCGGCAAAGCAAAGTTTAATTCATTACATCAGATTCTATTAAACAAAGATGGAAGTATTTTGGTTTTGGATATTGGTAATGCCAAAATAAGAAAAATTGAGAATGGGAAAGTGTCTACTTTAGTTGGTAAAGATTCCTTATCACCCATTCAAATAGATTGGAAATATCCGATAGACATGGCATTTGATGGAGATGACATCGTAATTTGTGACGCTGGAAATATGAGTATTTACCGATTTACTCCCGGAAAAGAAATTAAAAAGTTAGAATTAAATAAAGCCTTAAAAATGCCTCATGGTATTACTTCGGATGGTAAAGGAAGTTTATATGTAGCAGATATGGGTGCGAATGAAATTTTAAAAATAGAAAATGATAAAACTGTTTCTAAAATAAAGGCTACTCAAGAAAATGGTTTTGACAAATTAAACAAACCAGCCGACGTAATTATTGTAAACGGAATTTTATGGGTTGCCGATCTTTATAATCATCAATTAAAACAGCAAAAATTATAATTTTAGTTTATTAAAATTCAGCTCTTTTTTTGTTAATTTTACATTTATAAAATATTAATATTATGCAAACCGATTCTTTTGTTTTACGTCACCTTGGTCCTAATAAAGATCAAGTAAATGCAATGCTAAAAACTTTAGGTTTAAAATCAACTGACGAATTAATTTTTAATACAATTCCTGATGATATTTTATTAAAGACCACGTTAAATCTACCTGAAGCTATGAGCGAAAATGAATTCGCTTCTCATATTCAAAAATTAGGATCAAAAAATAAGTTATTCAAAACCTATATTGGTTTAGGCTATCATGCCACAACATTACCTGCTGTAATTCAAAGAAATATTTTTGAAAATCCAAGTTGGTATACATCATACACTCCTTATCAAGCCGAAATTTCTCAAGGAAGGTTAGAAGCTTTGCTTAATTATCAAACTGTAATTACCGATCTTACAGGATTACCACTAGCTAATTCATCTCTTTTAGATGAGGGAACAGCAGCTGCCGAGGCAATGATCATGCTTTTTAATGGTAGAAATCGTAATCAGAAAAAAGCAAATGCTAATCGCTTTTTTGTTTCTGACGAAGTTTTACCTCAAACTGTAGATATTTTAAAAACAAGATCAGAACCATTAAATATTGAGCTTGTTTTCGGAAATCATGAAAAAATAGAATTCGATGAAAGTTTCTTTGGTGCAATAGTTCAATATCCAGCAAAACATGGCGAAATATTTGATTATACAAAGTTTATTGAAAATGCTCATAAAAAAGAAATAAAGGTTGTAGTTGCTGCTGATATTTTAAGCTTAGCAATATTAAAATCACCTGCCGAAATGGGTGCAGATGTTGCCGTAGGAACAACACAACGCTTTGGAATTCCTTTAGGTTTTGGAGGCCCTCATGCTGGTTATTTTGCTACTCATGACGAGTATAAAAGATTAATTCCAGGAAGAATTATTGGGGTTACCGTAGATGCTGATGAAAATAGAGCATTGAGAATGGCTTTACAAACTCGTGAACAACACATTAAACGAGAAAGAGCAACCTCAAATATTTGTACTGCTCAGGTTTTATTAGCTGTAATGGCAGGAATGTTTGCAGTTTACCACGGACCCGATGGAATAAAATATATTGCTCGTCAAATACATTCTTTAACCAATATATTGGATGACGCTTTGTTAAAATTAGGTTTAAAACAACAGAATAAAACATTTTTTGATACTTTAAAAATTAAAGTGTCAAATGCTGACAAAGTGAAGGAATTAGCAGAAGAAAAAGAGGTTAATTTTCTTTATATCAATAAAAAAACTATTGGCATATCAATTAATGAGACTACTACCCTATCTGATATAGAAGATATTATTGATATTTTGGCTCATGCCGAAAATTTATATTCTCATAAAATAACGGATTGTCCTGTTAGTTTATCAATTCCAAAAAATTTACAACGCACATCAAACTATTTAACGCACGAAGTTTTTCATAAATATCATTCAGAGACTGAAATGATGCGCTACATTAAAAGGTTAGAGCGTAAAGATATTTCACTAACAGATTCTATGATCTCATTAGGTTCATGTACCATGAAATTAAATGCTGCAACTGAAATGTTACCTTTAAGTATGAGTAATTGGAATTCAATTCACCCATTTGTTCCGGTTAATCAAGCTCAAGGTTATCATGAAATGTTAAAAGGGTTGGAAGAGCAATTAAACATAATCACAGGTTTTTCTGCAACTTCATTACAACCCAATTCAGGAGCACAAGGCGAATATGCAGGTTTAATGGTAATCAGAGCTTTTCACAAATCTAAAGGGGATTCTCATAGAAATATTTGTTTGATTCCAGCTTCCGCACACGGTACAAATCCGGCATCCGCAGTTATGGCTGGGATGAAAGTTGTGGTTACAAAAACTTCTGAAACAGGTAATATTGATGTTGAGGATTTACGCGAAAAAGCAATTAAACATAAAGACAATTTAGCTGCTTTAATGGTAACTTATCCATCAACTCATGGTGTTTTTGAATCTGCTATTAGAGAAATTACCGAAATAACACATAGCAATGGCGGTCAGGTTTATATGGATGGTGCTAATATGAATGCACAAGTTGGATTAACCAATCCGGCGAAAATAGGTGCTGATGTTTGCCACTTGAATTTACATAAAACATTTGCCATTCCGCATGGTGGTGGTGGCCCAGGTGTTGGCCCCATTTGTGTTGCCGAGCATTTGGCAGAGTTTTTACCATCGAATCCAATTGTTAAAACAGGTGGAACTAATGCCATCACGGCAATTTCTGCAGCTCCTTTTGGATCTGCTATGGTTGATTTAATTTCATATAGCTATATTAAAATGTTAGGGAGTAGTGGATTAACAGAATCAACGATTACCTCTATTTTAAATGCAAACTATTTGAAAGCAAGATTAGAAAAACATTACAAAATATTATACTCGGGTGAAAAAGGCTTTGCAGCACATGAAATGATTGTTGATTTTAGAGAATTTAAACAAAAAGGAATAGAAGTTGTTGATATTGCTAAAAGATTAATGGATTTTGGGTTTCATGCACCTACTGTTTCTTTTCCAGTTGCCGGTACATTAATGATTGAACCAACAGAAAGTGAAAATAAAGATGAAATAGATAAATTTGCTGATGCTCTTATTCAAATCAAAAAAGAAATTGACGCTTTTGACAATGAAGATTCGGTACTAAAAAATGCACCGCATACACAAGAAATGTTAACTCATGATGAATGGAATTATTCCTATTCAAGAAAAGAAGCCGCCTTTGCATTAGATTATGTTAAAAACAATAAATATTGGCCTAGTGTACGGCGAGTAAATGAAGCTTACGGAGATAGACATTTAGTTTGTTCTTGTATACCAATTGAAGATTATATGGAAGATTAACATATCAATAATTAATCCGATAAAAAGATAGGTAAAATCTATCTTTTTTTCATTTTTATAAATATATATTCAAAAATTCAATTAATTATTAAACATTAGTATTTTTTATTTTCTGAATTTATTCAAAATATCGTAATTTTGCATTTCTGTAAAAAAAAGTTTCAATGAAAAAAATAACAAAACAAACCTATATAGATTGGTATAAAGACATGCTTTTTTGGAGAAAGTTTGAAGACAAATTAGCAGCAGTTTATATTCAACAAAAAGTAAGAGGATTTTTACATTTGTACAATGGTCAGGAAGCCGTGTTGGCTGGTGCTATTCATGCCATGGATCTTTCAAAAGATAAAATGATAACGGCATATAGAAACCATGTACAACCTATTGCAATGGGTGTTGATCCAAAACGTGTAATGGCAGAGTTATATGGTAAAGAAACGGGTACTTCACATGGTATGGGAGGTTCCATGCATATTTTTTCAAAAGAGAAAGGTTTTTATGGAGGCCATGGTATTGTAGGAGGCCAAATTCCGCTCGGAGCTGGTATTGCCTTTGCAGATAAATACTTTGACAGAAAAGCTGTTACTCTAACTTATTTTGGTGATGGAGCGGCTAGACAAGGTTCTTTACATGAAACTTTTAATATGGCAATGGCATGGGAATTACCTGTTGTTTTTATTGTTGAAAATAATGGCTATGCAATGGGTACATCAGTAGCAAGAACTGCTAACCATACAGATATTTGGAAACTAGGTTTAGCATATGAAATGCCTAGCGAACCTGTAGATGGAATGAATCCCGTAGCTGTTGCAAAGGCTATGGATAAAGCTATTAAACATGCTCGAAGTGGAAAAGGACCATATTTTTTAGAAATGAAAACTTACAGATATAGAGGCCATTCTATGAGTGATGCTCAAAAATATCGTACGAAATCAGAAGTTGCCGAGTACAAAAAAATTGATCCAATAGCACAAGTTTTATCTGTTATTCAAGAGAAAAAGTATTTAACGGATAAAGAAATTAAAGCTATAAATGATGATGTTAAAGTAAAAGTGACGGAATGCGAGAAATTTGCAGATGAATCACCTTATCCAAACAAACAACAATTGTATGATATGGTTTATGAACAAGAAAATTATCCTTTTTTAAAACATCGTTTATAATCAATACAAAAAAAGAATAAATCAGATAAATTAAAAATTTCCAATAAAAAATATACTATGGCCGAAATAATAACTATGCCTAGATTAAGTGATACAATGTCAGAAGGAGTTGTTGCAAAATGGCTTGTAAAAGTTGGTGATACTATTGAAGAAGGTGACATTCTAGCAGAAATTGAAACGGATAAAGCTACCATGGAATTTGAATCTTTTTATCAAGGAGTTCTGTTGCATGTGGGGATACAAGAAGGTGAAGCTGCAAATGTAGATTCCTTATTGGCTATTGTTGGTGAAAAAGGTGAAGATATTTCCGAGTTACTAAAAACTACTAAATCACCATCAAAGGCAGATTTAGATGCTAAGGATGTTAATCAAGATAAAGAAATTCTGGCAACAGAAAATAATACAAAAACGAGTGAGGTAAAGATACCTGAAGGAGTTGAAATTATAACCATGCCTAGATTAAGTGATACGATGTCAGAAGGAACTGTTGCAAAATGGTTGAAAAAAGCAGGGGATAAAGTAGAAGAAGGAGATATTTTAGCTGAAATTGAAACCGATAAAGCTACAATGGAGTTTGAATCTTTTCATCAAGGAACTTTATTACATATTGGTGTTGAAGAAGGAAAATCTGCAAATGTTGATGCCGTTTTAGCCATTATTGGAGAAAAAGGAACAGATGTTTCTAAAGTTATTGAATCTATAAAAGATCTTAATACTGAAAATATAGAAACCAAAAACACAGAACAAACCAAACCTGTTCAATCCGAAACAAAAAAAGAAGAAAATATAATTGTATCAACTCCAAAATCTTCAAGTAAAAACGTTAGAATTATTGCTTCTCCTTTGGCTAAAAAATTAGCTTTAGAAAAAAATATTGGTTTACAACATATTAAAGGAACTGGTGAAGGAGGAAGAATAATAAAACGAGACATTGAAAATTATGCAGGATCAAATGTTTCTGCTTCTTCTAATATGCCATTTGTTCCAACAGGAGAGGAGAGTTTTGAAGAAGTGAATAATTCTCAAATGCGTAAAACAATTGCTCGCAGATTGGGTGAATCAAAATTTACTGCTCCGCATTATTATTTAAATGTCGAGTTTGACATGGATAATGCTATCGCTTTTAGAAATCAATACAACTCTATTCCAGATACTAAAATTTCATTTAATGATATGGTTGTAAAGGCAACTGCCTTAGCTTTAAAACAACATCCACAAGTAAACTCTCAATGGTTTGATGATAAAATTCGTAAAAATCACCATGTACATATTGGAGTAGCTGTTGGTGTTGATGATGGTTTATTGGTTCCTGTATTGAGATTTGCCAATGAGCAAAACCTGACTCAAATTGGAGCACAGGTAAAGGATTTCGCAAAACGTGCTAGAGATAAAAAATTGGCATTGGAAGAAATGGAAGGTAGTACTTTTACCATTTCAAATCTTGGAATGTTTGGTATTACTGATTTTACATCTATTATAAATCAGCCAAATTCAGCCATATTATCCGTTGGAACAATTGTTCAAAAACCAGTTGTAAAAAATGGTAATATTGTTGTAGGCAATACTATGAAACTAACTTTGGCATGTGATCATAGAACCATTGATGGTGTTACAGGTTCTTTATTTTTAGACACATTAAAAGGATATATTGAGAATCCGATTACGATGTTGGTTTAAATCACCTAACTAAGAAGTAAAAAAGGCTTAAAATATATATTTTAAGCCTTTTTTGTTTGATTAAAACAAATAATTTTACTTAAATTTATTTTAGTTTCTTTAATTCTAAATTATCATATTTCACAATATAAATTCCATTATTTAAAATACTATTTGAAGTGTTTTCTATATAATTGAATTTGGTCAATAACCTTTGTGATATACCTTGCTGAACAATATCATTACTTGTAGCCAATCGAATTAAAATATCATAAGTCATATCAAATCCCATCATCGAATATTTACTTGGGTTCGTATTATATGTATTTCTATAGTTGGAGTTAAATGCTTTACTCGAATCTAATTTATCATTAAAATAATTTGATGTAGGAAAATGAAAATTCACTCTATTCAAATAGTTATTATCAATATTGTCGTAATTTTTACCTTTTTTAAATGCAAAAAGTGTAATATTATTTTCTTCGGGTAAAACTCCTAAATTATGAATCACATCTTTTACAAATAATTCATTATCTCCCAGCAACAAAATCCAATTTTCTTTTTCTGAATCGATGCTCTTTTTAAATACATCTAATTTAATATAACCTTTTGTTGGCTTTATTAATTCCATGTTTTGCAATGTATCAATCGACTTAATCTCATTGATCATACTAGTATAATCCACTCCTGACTTACTATTATCATCACTAATTAAAACTAATTTTTGACCTTTATAATTTGCTTTTATGTATTGTAACATTTCCAATGCCATTTGAGAATCGGTAGGAATCTGTTGAACTAAATTATGGTTATTTATGGATATATGATCTTTTGAAGATAAGGGCGATAAAATTAATGTACCGCTGTTTTTTAAATTATTAGAAACCGTTTGTACATTTTTTAAAAACATTGGCCCTATGACAACATCATACTTATTGAACTCAGAATTTTGACTTAATTTTTTACTTACAAATTCACTATTTTCAGTATCGTAAACTTTCATATTTATAGACAAGCCTTGCTTACCAAGAGAGTCAATTGCAACTAAAGAACCTAAATAAAAATCGGTAGTAATGTTTAATAATCGATCATTGTTAAAATCTAAACTATCTCTTTTACTTTTAAAAGGTAACATTAAGGCAATATTCACTTCACTTCCTTCTAAAATTTCATCATTAAAAATTTCAGTTTTTTCAATTTCTTTGTGTGGTATTTTAATCAACATACCTTCATTAACTCCTTCAGAAAGTTGTGGGTTAGCAACCAAAAGTTCCTCTTGCGAAATTCCATAAAGGTTAGAAATACTAAATAAGGTTTCTGATTTTTCGATTTTATGAATTTGCAAATCTGAACTGGAAATAATTCTTTCTTTAGGAATTAAAATAATATCCTCTGCTTGCAATCCTGTATCTTTAAGTTTTGGATTAAGTTCTTCTAAATAAGCTATGGATATACCATTAGTTCTAGCAATACTGTATTTAGTTTCTTTTGGTTTTACTATATAAAGTTTGGTGGCACTATCCACAACTTCCTCATCAATTTTTTGCAATGGTATTTTTATTACCTCTCCGTATTTCAAATTTCCATTTAAAAAAGGGTTTGCCTTATTCAAATCACTAATATTCGTGTTGTATTTTTTTAAAAGACTATAAAGAGTTTCTTTTTTTAATACCTCATGATAAATATAATTATCTACAATAATATCCGCTGCACTAATCATACTCAGATCAATTTTTGCAATCTCATTTTCATGTTCAAAATCTTTATTAGGAACTATTAAAATATCACTTGGTTTTATATCTTTATCAACGTCTGGATTTAATTTTAATAAATCATAAGGAGTTATAGATAGTTTTTTTGAAATACTTTGAATCGTCTCGCCTTCAGAAACTTTATATGTAACAAATTTCTTCTGTTGCGCGATAACTGAAAATACACCTATAAAAAGTAATAATATAAATGTTTTAATCTTTTTCATTTAGAATTCAATTGAATAATTAATTATTTTTCGAAACAAACTTACAAAAAAACTAGTTAGTTCAAGAGTATCGGTCCTTTATAATTGAGATACAAAAAAGGCTTGTCAAAACTAATTGAAGGTATTGAACAAAGTGTGTCAACAATTTTTGAACTATTCCCACTCAATTGTTGCAGGAGGTTTTGAACTAATATCGTAAACAACTCTGTTAACTCCTTTTACACCATTTATAATTTTGTTAGAAGTTTCTTGTAAAAATTTATAAGGTAAATCAACCCAATCTGCAGTCATTCCATCGGTTGATTCTACAGCGCGTAAAACAACGGCTTTTTCATAAGTACGTTCATCACCCATTACACCAACTGAGTTTACGGGTAACAACATGGCACCAGCTTGCCACACATCATCATACAGATTCCATTTTTTTAATCCATTTATAAAAATTGCATCAACTTCTTGTAAAATCTTAACCTTATCTGCCGTAATATCTCCTAATATTCTAATTGCCAAACCAGGACCTGGAAAAGGATGTCTACCTAATAATTCGGTATCTATTCCCAAACTCTTTCCAACTCTTCTAACTTCATCTTTAAAGATCATTCGTAAAGGTTCAACAATTTTTAGTTTCATATAATCAGGTAAACCGCCAACATTATGATGTGATTTTATTGTAGCGGATGGTCCACCGGTAACCGAAACAGATTCAATAACATCTGGGTAAATGGTACCTTGAGCCAACCATTTTACATCTTCAATTAAATGTGCTTCATCATCAAAAACATCAATAAACGCATTACCAATCGCTTTACGTTTTTTCTCAGGGTCAGACAGTCCTTTTAATTTATCTAAAAACCGATCCGTAGCATCAACTCCTTTTACGTTTAGCCCCATATGCTCGTATTGATTCAATACATTTTCATATTCGTTTTTACGAAGCAATCCATTATTAACAAAAATACAATACAGATTTTTTCCAATAGCTTTATCCAATAATACAGCTGCTACTGTTGAATCTACACCTCCAGAAAGTCCTAAAACTACTTTATCATTACCTACTTTATTTTTTATTTCATTTACTGTAGTTTCTACAAATGAATTTGGTGTCCATTCTTGTTTTACTTGAGCAATGTTTACCAAAAAATTTTCCAATAATTGTTTTCCGTCTTTTGAGTGATACACTTCCGGATGAAATTGAATAGCATACGTGTCTTCGCCTTCAATATGGAATGCTGCGTTTACAACATCTTCTGTACTGGCAATTACTTTAAAACTATCCGGCATTTCCATTATAGTATCACTATGGCTCATCCATACTTGCGATCCGTTATTAATTCCCTTAAAAAGAGGACTTAAATTATCAATATTACTCAAATTAGCTCTTCCATATTCTCTTGAATTCGATGAACCAACTTTTCCACCATAAAAATGAGCTAAGTATTGTGCTCCATAACAAATACCTAAAAGTGGCTTTTTTCCTTTAACTTCGGATAGATCTGGACGCGGAACATTAGTATCCCTAACCGAGTGTGGGCTTCCCGATAGAATAACAGCTTTAAAATCATTAACATTAAACTTTTCACTATTGTAAGGGTGGATTTCACAGTAAATATTTAATTCTCTAACTCTTCTGGCAATGAGTTGAGTGAATTGTGAACCGAAATCTAAAATCAGGACTTTGTTTTGCATCTGCAAAAGTAAAATTAAAATAATTGAAATTCAAAAAATATTATTGTTAAAATACACTTAAAGTGTATTCTTTTTCAATTTTAATTGTAACAATTTACACCTTTTTAGCGTCTATTATTCAAATAGTATCGATACTATTTGTTAAAATTAAAATATCACATTTAATGTTTGACCTTGATCGTTGGCAAGAGATATTTGAAACCATTCGTAAAAATAAATTACGAACATTCCTTACCGGGCTTTCCGTAGCTTCAGGTATTTTTATATTAGTAATTCTATTGGGATTTGGACAAGGTTTTAAAAATGGTATTCGCCAAGAGTTTGAACAAGATGCAGCAAATCGCATTTGGGTATGGACTCAAGTTACTACCAAAAAATATAAAGGTTTAAATCCAGGTAGGAGCATCCAAATGCAGAATTCTAATTATGATCACATTAATTCTGTCTATGGGGATCAACTAGAATATAAAACGGGGCAATATAGAGTACGAGGAGCTACTATTAATTATAAAGAGGAATCTGGCTCCTACGGTGTTAGAGGAGTTGACCCTAACCTACAACAAATAGAAAATCAAAAAATGATATCTGGTCGCTATATTAATCATACCGACATTGAAACTAATAATAAAGTTGTTGTTGTAAGTAACAAAATTAAACGAGAACTTCTTAACAAAGTTGAAAACCCTTTAAATGAATACGTACAATTATCAGGTATTAACTTTAAAATTATTGGTATTTATAGTGATGAAGGTGGTGAACGTGAAGAAAACCGTGTATTTATTCCAATCTCTACCGCACAAAATGTTTTTAATGGAGTCAATAAAATTGGTGAAATGGGTTTTACACTTCAACCAGAAGAAAGTTTTGAGAAAGCCCTTGAAGTTTCTACGAAATTTACTGCCAATATAAAACAATATTTACAACAAGCACATTCAGTTGCTCCTGATGATATGAGTGCTATTAATGTTCATAATATGCTTGATGAAGCAAAACGGTTTTATACACTTACAGATAACATCTCGTTCTTTTTCTGGTTTGTAGGTATTTGTACTATTATTGCCGGTGTTGTTGGGGTTAGTAATATTATGTTGATAGTTGTTAAAGAACGCACTAAAGAAATTGGAATTAGAAAGGCATTAGGTGCAAAACCTTGGTCAATTGTAGCCATGGTTTTAAGAGAATCAATTTTTGTAACTACAATATCAGGATTTGGAGGTTTAATTTTTAGTATGGGGCTACTTGAAATAGTAGGACCTAATATTGAGGTGGATTATGTAGTAAATCCAACTGTGAATTTCTCCATAGCAATATCTATGGTATTTATATTAATAATTGCAGGTGCTTTAGCAGGATTTTTCCCTTCTTGGAGAGCCGCAAATATTCAACCTATTGAAGCCTTAAGAGACGAATAAATTATGTTTAGTAGAGACCGTTGGAACGAAATATTAGAAGTATTAACCAGTAATTGGTTTAGAACCTTATTGACTGCTTTTGGTGTTTTTTGGGGAATTTTTATTCTTATTCTATTATTGGCTGCAGGTAAAGGTTTAGAAAATGGTATAAGACAAGATTTTGGTGATATAGCTACAAATACTATGTTTATGTGGACTCGTACAGTATCAAAATCATATGAGGGAATGGCAAAAGGAAGACGATATAATTATCGCTTAAGTGATGTTGAAGATATAAAAGAGAATGTGCCTAATTTAAGATTTATTTCACCTCGTAATCAATTGGGTGGATTTAATGGTAATAACAATGTAGTAAGAGGTTTAAAAACGGGTGCTTTTAATGTATATGGAGATTATCCGGAGTTTATTAAACAAGAACCTATGAATATTACTTCTGGTAGGTTCATCAATTATGGAGACATCAATGAAAAAAGAAAAGTAGCGATAATTGGTGAAGGAGTCCAAAGAAGTTTGTATGATAAAGAAGAAAATCCAATAGGTACCTATATTAAAATTCAAGGTGTAAATTTTATGGTAATTGGTACCTACACAAAAAAATCATCAGGTGGTGATAGTGAAGAAGGTCAAAAGGAAATATTTATACCATTCACATCTTTTTCTCAAGCTTTTAATATGGGTGATCGCGTTGGCTGGATGGCTATAACTGCAATGGATGGAACTCCCATAACAAGTATAAAGAATGATATTTTTGATATCGTTAAAAAGAACCACAAAATTCATCCCGATGATAAACGAGCTGTAGGTCACTTTGATCTTTTTGAACAATATAATAGGGTTGAAAGCTTGTTTATGGCACTTAGAGTGATTGCCTATTTTGTTGGTACACTGGTATTATTATCTGGTGTAATTGGAGTAAGCAATATTATGCTTATTGTGGTAAAAGAACGCACAAAAGAAATAGGAATTAGAAGAGCTTTAGGAGCCTCTCCAGGAAATATTCGTAATCAGATTCTTACCGAATCTGTATTTTTAACAATTATTTCTGGAATGGCAGGCATAGTTTTTGGAGCCTTTTTGATCTATATAATTAATTATGTTTTAGATTTAAGTGGACCAATAGAAATGTTTCTTAATCCTAGTGTTGATCTTAGAGTAATCTCAGCTGCTTTAACTATTTTAATTGTATCTGGATTACTAGCAGGATTAATTCCCGCACAAAATGCAATAAAATTAAAACCAGTAGAAGCCTTAAGAACAGAATAACTAATCATTAAATAATATCAATAAATGAAGAAGTCAGTAACAATTTTTATATTACTTTTTATAGTAATCACCTTTACAGGAGCTATGTATTATTTATACTCTAAAAATGCCGAAGACCCTATTGTTTATAAAACTGAAAAACCCACAAAACAAACTATAATTAAAAAAACAGTGGCTACGGGAAGTATTATTCCTTTAGAGGAAGTACTTATTAAACCTAATATATCAGGGGTGATAGAAGAAATCTATGTAGAAGGCGGTGACATTTTAAAAGCGAATGATTTGATTGCCAAAATTAGAGTTATTCCAAATTTATCTGCTTTAAATAATTCAAAAAATGCGATTCAAACTGCTAAGATTGCGTTAGACGATGAAAAGAGAAAATTTGATCGACAAAAATCTCTTTTTGAAAAAAATGTAATTTCTAAACAAGATCTAGAAAATGCAGAAGTTACCTTCCATCAGGCCCAACAAACCTACCGAGCAGCCAATCAAAACTATGATATTGTTAAAACTGGTTCAACAAGTGGTTTGGGTAGATCGGCAAATACTTTAATTCGATCTACGGTGTCAGGTATGGTTTTAGAAATGCCTGTTGAAGTTGGCAACCAAGTAATTGAGAGTAATACTTTTAATGAAGGGACTACTATTGCCGCTCTGGCGGATGTTAATAAAATGATCTTCGAAGGAAAAGTCGATGAATCTGAAGTTGGAAAAATAAAAGAAGGGCTTCCCCTAGAGATTACTGTTGGTGCAATTGAGAATGCCACTTTCAATGCAGTTTTAGATTATATAGCCCCAAAAGGTAAATTAGAAAATGGAGCTATCCAATTTGAAATAAAAGGTACTCTTACCAAACAAGACTCTACATTTATACGAGCTGGTTTAAGTGCAAACGCATCAATTATTTTGGCTAGAGCCGATAGTGTTATCTCTATTAAAGAAGCATTGGTTCAATTTGACCCTAAAACCAAAGATCCTTTTGTTGAGATAAAAAAAGGAGATAATGATTTTGATAGAAAAGAAATTACCCTTGGTGTTAGTGATGGAATCAATGTACAAGTTAAAGATGGTTTAACTTTAGATGACGAGATTAAAGTTTGGAATATTATTAAAAAAGAAGGACAGTAAAATAACTAATATTAAGAACTGCTAAGTGTAGGAATTTTTACTATTTTTGAGTATAAAACTCATTTTTAACAAATGAAAAATCTTATTTACTTATTCATAATAGTTTTAATTTTATCCTGTAGTCCAAAAATTTTCAATGAAAAATGGACTCAACAATCAGCTCCAAATTATTTTAAAGCTCGATTTGAAACTACACAAGGAAATTTTGATATTGAAGCCAAACGAAAATGGTCACCCAAAGGAGTAGATAGACTTTACCAATTGATTAAAAGTGATTATTATACTGATATTGCCATTTTTAGAGTAGTTCCTAGATTTGTTGTTCAATTTGGTATTCATAACGATTCTATAGTAAACAATTCTTGGAAAAAATATAAAGTTATTGATGAGCCTATTTTACAAAGTAATGATTCTATGGCTATAGCATTTGCGAGAGATGGAATAGATTCGCGCACGACACAAATCTATATCAATCTAAAAAATAATCATCGATTAGATACAGTTGACTATAACAAAGTGAAAGGTTTTCCTGTAATAGCTAAAATTACAAGCGGAATGGAAACTGTACATAAATTCTATAGCACAAAAGATAATGTGCCGGATCAAGATTCCATTCAAAAATATGGTAATTCCTATTTAACAAGAAAGTATCCAAAGGTAGATTATATTAAAAAGGCTTATATTTTAAAGTAATTCAAGTAAAAAGGATTTACTTCAAACAAGTCTTTTTGGTAATAAAAATCTTAATTTTTATTACCAAATTTTAACTAGTTCTTTTGTTTAAAATCTAATATAGCTCCTTCTGAAATCCATTTGGCTAAAGCCTGACGATTTTCGGGAACAACAATTCGTTTTTGATCTTTTTTATTCTGAATATTACCAATTTCAATAAATGCCATCGCTGGTAAGGTGGTATTGACAAGATACAAATTACGATAGGAAAACGAGCCTGAATAATTTCGATTTGGCTGATACTTGTTATATTTTTTCTTAAAAGTTTCATGAATACTTTTTGCTAATCGTTGTCCATTTTTACTATTTTTATGATGATAAAAAAACACATCAATATTCTCACCTTTACTCCTACTATCTACATGAATTACTATTAATCGTTGGTATTTACCTTTGTTTTTTGAATATAAATTATTAACAGATTCTACTCTTTGTTTTAACCTTGCCATTTGATTTAAAGGGATGGTTCTATTTGGATAATTCACCTCATCTTTATCCATCTCTAACACTTTTTCATCACGTATACCATCATTTAAATCTTTTATAATGAGATAAACCAATGCCCCATGTGAAATTAATTCTTTTGCTAGTCGTAAAGTAACATCATAGGCATATTCATCTTCAGCAATTAATTTTCCGTTATACTTTCCTATCGCTCCTGGATCTGGTCCACCATGTCCAGAAATTAGATAGTAAACAGTTCCTTTCAACATATTGTCTTTAATGGTTACAGATTCGTGATCTGCTCCTAATATGGAATACTTAACAATCTTAGAGTCTGGCTTCGTATTTTTTAATTGTACAATTGAATCTTTAACAGGCTGTTTTTGCTCTAGTGTGTCTCGTTTAATTTCAGGAATAAAATAGGTTCGCCCTTTATACAATTCTGAATCACCCTTAATATTCTTTTTATTTAATTCAATAAATTCTTTATAAGTTTTTATTGGATCTAAGCCGTTACTTCTAAGAATAGAAAAAATACCATCTCCATTATTTGCAACAACAGTTCGTAAAGAGTCTTGGGCAAAAACTCCTTCAAAACAAAAAAAAGCAATAATTATTAATAGTTTAAATGAGCTTGACAATTGGTAAACAATTTAATTATAAGAAGAACAAATATAACTTTCTTTCGTTAAGATTAAAAACAAAAAACCACCAAGATAAATCTCTCGGTGGTTTCATTTAAAACAAAAAAAAATAATACTTTTTATTAATGACTCATCAACGCTCTTTTTGCTTCAGCTTCAAGGTTAACAAAGGCTGCGTTCTCATTTGTATTCAGCCACAATTACAATTAATTTATTTCTTACCGAAAAGTTTCTGTATCTCTTTTTGCGAGTACCATGCCGAAAATGAAACACCAAGTGCTCCCTTCTTTTTCGATTGAGTAAAACGAACTGATATTTTACCCAGAAACTTAGAATAATCCAACTCAACATAATTTTGAATCGTAGGAATATTTATTTTCTTTTTATGTTTATCCTCGAAACCAGCCATTAAGGTGTTATATACTTCCTCAAAATCTTCTAGCTTTATCGAAAATTCATCATAGTCGTTAACCTGAACATCATTTTGATTTTCGTACGTAATTATATATTCTTTGGTTTTTTTTACACAATCTATATGTCCCATTTCGTAGCCACCCACACTACCGATTTTCTCTTTTACCTGCTCGTTTTGTGCATAAACATTGTTTAACAACATAGGTATTAATAATAATAGAACTGGTAGCTTCATTTTTTTCTTATTTATTCTAACTAATTGGATAATTAAAAGGCCAGAAGAGCTTATTCAACTGGCCTTTACTAACATTTATTAACATAAAACAATATTAATGACTCATCAATGCTCTTTTTGCTTCAGCTTCAAGGTTAATATAAGGTGTACCCTCAACTGTTACCCCTACAAAATCGATAGTTCCATTATTAAACTTACTTGGCGAAGGATATAATCCACTTACAGCATCAGCACTATCATAGCCAATACATAATCCATCACCCGAAAGTGTAAATTTAGCTGGTTGCGTTCTCATAGGTCCTTCTGCAACTAATTTCTCATCAATATAAAGTTTAGTAACACCTATTGACTCACCTTTATCACCTGCTTTTTCTCTAATAAATTCCATACCGATAGTATGTTCGCCTGGAGTAAGCTTAACAGATGACTCAAAAACTTGTTCGGGTTTGATACCTAAGAAATTATAAACATAATATAGTTTATTATTCTTGATGAATAAAGTATGACCACCAAAACGAGAACCATGTGCGAACACCACTCCTGAAGTTTTGTTAGTTACATCTACATTGGCCAATATTTTATATGAACGACCTCTTACATTTACCGCATTCCCTTCTGGAACAGCTGCGGCAAACGGATAATAAACATATCTGTCTCTCACTGGCTCTTGTGATGGCCTTTCGATACCAATAATTTCTGCAGCACTTCTATCATCTAATGGTAAAACATTATTTTTTTCTGCTTCTACAAACCAAGCATCAATTAATTCTTGTAATTTCTCTGGGTTTTCCTTTGCTAGATCTTTAGATTCTGATCTATCCACTGCAACATGGTATAATTCCCATTCGTCTTTGTCAAAGTTACTTTTCCCTGAAAGAGGAGCGTGAATAGCAGCTGCTTTCCAACCATCTTTCCATATTCCACGAGAACCCAACATAGCAAAGTATTGTACATCTTTTTTTGTAGGGTCGTTTGGCTTAGCATCAAAAGTATAAGCCATAGAAGTTCCTGAAATTGGCACCTGTTTAACACCATTATAAACTTCTGGCATTTCTAATCCTACCATTTCTAAGATCGTAGGTACAATATCTACCGAATGATGGTATTGATTACGAATTTCTCCTTTTGCCTTTATTCCTTTTGGCCATGAAATTACCAATGGATCATTGGTACCACCTGCATATTGAGAATATCGTTTAAACATTTTAAAGGGTGCTGAAAAAGCAGATGCCCATCCAGTTGGATAGTGCTCATACGTTTCTGGTCCGCCTAATACGTCTAAATATTGCATATTTTCAGATAACTCATCTGGATATCCATTAAAGAATTTATTCTCATTTACGGAACCATTTGGACTACCTTCTCCTGACGCACCATTATCTGCTGCATACATTACAATAGTATTCTCTAACTGTCCGCTTTCTTCTAAATAGTCAATAACTCTACCCACTTGGGCATCTGTATATTCTGAAAAACCAGCATATACTTCTGCCATTTTTGCAAATAATTTCTTTTCATCAGCATTTAATGAATCCCAAGGTCTTACATTATCTATGGCTTCAGCCATATCTTCACGCATAGGGTTCATAGGTGTATTTACGGTTCCTTCTGGCAAAACACCTCTCTCAATCATACGTTCCGTTACCCAATCACGGTAAGCATCATAACCTGCATCAAATTTACCTTTGTATTTTGCTATGTATTCTTTTGGTGCATGGTGAGGCGCATGATTCGCTCCTGGATTGTACCACATATACCAAGGCTTAGAAGGATTGGTTGCTTGTTGGTCACGTAACATACCAAGTGCATGTTCTGCCAAATCTTTTGACAGGTGATATCCTTCTTCAAATTCTTTTTCAACAAAATGATTGTCTTCAATTATATCTGGATACCATTGATTGGTTTCTCCACCAATAAATCCGTAAAAACGATCCCATCCCATTTGTAATGGCCATTGTTTTTTACTTCCACCTGAAGCTACATCTTGCTCTGCTACATTATGGTTTTTACCAATCCAAAAAGTACTATAACCATTGTCTTGCAATACTTTAGATAAAGGTGTTACTTCTGGTCCCATTCTACCATTTGCTCCAGGAAAACCATCTGCTGTTTCCGTAATTGCAGCCATACCATTTAAATGGTGATTTCTTCCCGTTTGGATCGTTGATCGAGTTGGAGAACACAAAGCTGTAGTATGCCATTGTGTGTATATCAATCCGTTAGCCGCAAGTTTGTCCATTGTTGGCATGTTAATAGCACCACCATATGGTGACCAGGCTCCTAAACCAGTATCATCGTATAAAATAAAAAGTATATTTGGCGCACCCTCTGGGGCAGATTTTGGAGTGTAAGCAGACCAATCTGATTCAGAATCTCTTACATCTAGTGCAATTTTACCTTTAAATTTTGAAGTAGAAGCACTAGGTTTCTCTTCTGTTTTTGTGTTTTGATCACAACTTTGTATTGAAAATACAAATAATGCTATGAAAAAAACTTTGGATAGTTTAATAATGTTTTTCTTCATTTTTTTAGTTAATTTAATTTTTTATAAAATTAACTTATGTTAATCATTAAAAAAATATCATTTGATACTTTTTTACTTTTTCTTAATTCTGTTAAGTGTTAATGGAGTTATCCCTAAAGAATTACTATTGTTAAAAGCCCTTAAAAAGAAAAAAGCTGTCAAACGACAGCTTTTTAATAATAAGATTGTTTTAAAACGTTTAGTTACGAGCACCACCACTAGTTTGCATATTTTGAAGCACTTTATCAATACCTAAAGCGTCACCACTTCTAGGTGGAAAATCTTTAAAAGTTCCTAAAAAATTTGACACATAAGTTTGTGCAGGAACCATCATCCACATTTGATCTGCATAGTCTCTAATATAAAGAGCGGCATCCATGGAAACTTCAAACGGATCATTTCTCAAATTTAAAATGATTGGCCAGCTTGGAGTTTTTCTGTAAGCTTCGTTAATTGAACCTTCCATAATTGAAAAATGCACTTTCCAGTCATCATAACGTAAAGCATTTAAATTTCCAGCAGCATCGAAATATATAATTTCATGACGTGGGCCTTCTCCTTTTGCAACTTTTCCAGTTAATAGTGGAAGTTGATTATACCCATCTAAATGTGCCTTAAATTTTTTACCATCATAAGATTTACCTTTTAATAAGTCTGCTTTTACATTAGTATTTCCCGCAGCAGCCAAAAGTGTAGGTAACCAGTCTTCCTGTGAAAAAATATCGTTAATTACGGTACCAGGCTTAATATGACCAGGCCATCTCACCATTTGAGGTATTCTAAAACCACCTTCCCAGGTTGTTCCTTTTTCACCTCTAAATGGAATTGTTCCACCGTCAGGGAATGAAAATTTTTCGGCACCGTTATCAGTAGAAAATACAATAATAGTATTATCTGCTATACCTAATTTATCTAATTCATCTAAAACACGACCAACTCCATGATCTAATTCCATCATACCATCTGCATATAATCCATACCCAGAAGATCCTTCCCATTTTGGATCCAAATGTGTCCAAACGTGTGTTCTGGTTGAATTCAACCAAATAAAGAAAGGTTTCTTGTCTTTTGCAGCAGTATTCATAAACTTTAATGCAGCATCAATAAACTCTGTATCGGCATTTTTCATGCGTTCAATAGTTAAAGGTCCGGTATCCTCTATTTTTTGACCGCCTTTACCATCAGCATAAGAATGTAACACACCTCTTGGTCCAAATTTTTTGTGGAATGCAGGGTCCTTAGGGTAATAATAAGATTCAGGTTCTTCTTCAGCATTTAAGTGATACAAATTACCATAAAATTCGTCAAAACCGTGAGCCGTAGGTAGATGTTGATCTTGGTCACCTAGGTGATTCTTACCAAATTGACCTGTAGCATATCCCAATGGTTTTAGTAATTCTGCTATGGTTGGATCAGCAGGATTGATACCTGCTTTAGCACCTGGCATACCAATGGTTAGTAAGCCGGTTCTGAATGGATGTTGCCCCATAATAAAAGAAGCTCGTCCAGCAGTACAACTTTGTTGCGCATAGGCATCTGTAAACAGAACACCTTCGTCTGCGATACGGTCAATATTAGGGGTAGTTCCACCCATCATACCGTTATGATATGCGCTAATATTCCACATACCTACATCATCACCCCAAAATACAAGGATGTTTGGTTTTTTTTGTGCAAATACCGAGGAGACAATAAGTAAAGCTCCTAGTAAACTTAAAAAGTTTGGTTTTTTCATCTTAAAAAAAGGTTTAAATTGATACTAATAAATCTAATAGCACAAAATTAGTTATAAGAGTTTTAAAAAAAAATATCATTTGATATCTAATCTTATACTTTTTTTTATTCTGATTAAGGTTACTGGAGTAATTCCTATAAAACTGGCAATGTGTTTATCAAATGTAGATTCTAAATAAATTGGATTCATTTCAATTAAACTTAAATATCGTTCTTTTGGAGTCATAGCTACAAAGCTATCTATACGATAAGAAAATATTTGAATAATTTCCTTAAGAAAATTCAAATAAAATTTCATAAGCTTATGGTTTTTAAACCCTAAAGCTTCAAGTTCATCAATATTAAATTTTAATATATGAGATTCACACAAGGCTTGAACATCTAGTTTTTGTACTTGACCAGTAAAAACTGCTGGATCGCCAAATAAATAACCGTCAGATCTTAAATGGTTAATGATTTCTACACCTTTATCATTCGTGTGATAAGCCCTTGCAGCACCTTTTAAAATAATAAAGACGTATTTATCAGTTCTTCCTTTTTTAAAAATAATTTCTTTATTTTTTACAATACAATACTCGCTGATAGATAAAAACTCCTTAAGTTCTTTATCTTTTAAATCAGGAAAATACTTTGAAACTAATCCCTTTATTTCATTTTTTGATAATTTCACTATTATTTAGTGGCTTTTATTTGTTATTATTTGGTAAATATAATAATAAAACCGCCAGAAAATTAATTCTGGCGGTTTCAATTTATTCAATTTTGATAATGAGATTCCTCCACTGTGGTCGGAATGACATTTCAATTATTTTTCATCATCTTTTACTTCTTCGAAGTCTACATCTTGCACATCATCTTCCGTTGAAGCTTCTGCTCCTTCAGCACCTGCATCGGCTCCTGGTTGAGGACCTGCAGCACCACCTTGCGTATCTTGTTGTGCTTTGTACATTTCTTCTGAAGCTTCTTTCCAAGCAGCATTGATTTTTTCCATTGCAGCATCAATTAAATCAAGATCTTTTGACTCATGTGCTTTTTTCAATTCTTCTAATGAAGATTCGATAGGAGCTTTTTTATCATCAGATAACTTTTCACCAAATTCTTTTAATTGACTTTCTGTTTGGAAAATCATAGCATCTGCACCATTGATTTTTTCAGCAGTTTCTTTCGCTTTTTTATCTACATCAGCATTCGCTTCAGCATCAGCTTTCATTTTTTTGATATCTTCTTCAGATAATCCAGAAGAAGCCTCAATACGAATATTATGCTCTTTACCGGTACCTTTGTCTTTTGCCGAAACATTGATGATACCATTAGCGTCAATATCAAAAGTTACTTCAATCTGAGGAACTCCTCTTGGCGCTGGTGGTATTCCATCTAAATGAAATTTACCAATCGTTTTATTATCTGCTGCCATCGCTCGTTCACCTTGCAATACATGAATTTCTACTGATGGTTGATTTTCTGCTGCAGTTGAGAATACTTGCGATTTTTTAGTTGGAATCGTAGTATTAGCCTCAATTAATTTTGTCATTACATTACCCATAGTTTCAATACCTAATGAAAGCGGAGTAACATCTAACAACAATACATCTTTTACATCACCAGTTAATACACCACCTTGAATTGCAGCACCAATTGCTACTACCTCATCTGGGTTCACTCCTTTTGAAGGTTTTTTCCCGAAGAATTTTTCAACTTCTTCTTGTATTCTAGGCATACGTGTTGAACCACCTACCAAAATTACTTCATCGATATCAGATTTTGATAAATCGGCATCTTTTAATGCTGCACTTACAGGAGACATTGAACGTTTTATTAAGCTATCAGCTAATTTTTCAAACTGGGCTCTTGTTAAATTTCTAACCAAGTGTTTTGGTCCTGAAGCTGTTGCTGTAACATATGGTAAATTGATTTCTGTTTGAGTACTAGATGATAATTCAATTTTTGCTTTTTCTGCAGCTTCTTTTAATCTTTGTAAAGCCATTGGGTCTTTACGTAAATCAATACCTTCTTCTTTATTGAACTCTTCAGCTAACCAATCAATAATTACTTGATCAAAATCGTCACCACCTAAATGTGTGTCTCCATTAGTTGAAAGTACTTCAAAAACACCATCTCCAATTTCTAAGATCGAGATATCAAAAGTACCTCCACCTAAATCGTAAACAGCAATCTTTTTATCTTCACCTGCTTTATCTAAACCATAAGCCAACGCTGCTGCAGTAGGTTCGTTAATTATACGACTTACTTTTAAACCAGCAATTTCACCTGCCTCTTTTGTTGCTTGACGTTGTGCATCATTAAAATATGCTGGTACAGTTACTACTGCTTCTTTAACATCAGTACCTAAATAATCTTCAGCAGTTTTTTTCATTTTTTGCAAAACCATTGCTGAGATTTCTTGTGGCGTATATAATTTACCATCAATATCTACTCTAGGCGTATCATTATCTCCTTTTACAACTTTATAAGGTACTCTCTCTGCTTCCATCTTAGACTCAGAAAATTTATTACCCATAAATCTTTTGATAGAATATATAGTTTTTGTTGGGTTAGTAACAGCCTGACGTTTTGCAGGGTCACCTACTTTTCTTTCGCCACCTTCTACAAAGGCAACAATTGAAGGAGTCGTTCTTTTACCTTCGGCATTAGGTATTACTACTGGCTCATTTCCTTCCATTACAGAAACGCATGAGTTGGTTGTTCCTAAATCTATTCCAATTATTTTACTCATAATATTATATTTTTAAATTTTAGTCTTTTTATTTTGTTTTACTGATGCTGTATAGTCAATCTTTATGCCATTACATATTTTTATGTTTTTTGGCAGAAAATGTCATTTTATAGTGACATACTGACAGAATTATTATATGATTGAGTTAATGAGCGCATGTGTGAATAAATATCTAGTAAAAAGAAAAAATTGTTTTTTGAATTAATGGCTATAACGCAAAGTTTCGCAGAGAAAAAAGAGTTTCGCAAAGTTATTTTTAGCGATTCTTTGCGTAAAACTTGGCATTCTTTGCGATATAAATGAGTGAATGAATATCTAGTAAAAAGAAAAATTTGTGTTTGAGATTAATAGTTACACCGCAAAATTTGGCAGATTAAAAAAAGTTTCGCCAATATATTCTTAGCGATTCTTTGTATAAAATTTGGCATTCTTTACGGTATATGGTTTTGTTTTTAATTCGATATTATAAACTTGTTATTTGCTTTTAAAATGTATTTTTGAAAACTAAATTCATTTAATGAAAATTAATAAGCCATTTATATTACTAATTCTATTCCTAATTAGTTTTCAATATGCTTTTTCACAAGAAAGCAATAAAAGAGAATTTCGAGGAGTTTGGATAGCAACCGTTGAAAATATTGACTGGCCAAGTTCTAAAAACCTCAGTACAGAAAAACAAAAAGAAGAAATTTTAATTCTTTTAGATAATTTCAAGAGTTTAAATTTTAATGCAATTATCTTTCAAATTCGCCCTTCGGCTGATGCTTTTTATAATTCAAAGTATGAACCATGGTCGGCTTACTTAACAGGTACCAATGATAAAGCACCAATACCTTATTATGACCCATTAGCTTTTATTATTGAAGAGACTCACAAACGTGGAATGGAATTTCATGCATGGTTAAATCCATATCGAGCAATAGTAAAATACAAAGAATTTCAATCTAACCCATTTAGGCTAACCTATGAAAAACCAGAATGGTTTATTAATTATGGAGATAATAAATATTTTAATCCGGGCCTACCAAAAGTAAGAGAATATACCAATAAAATTGTTGCTGATATTGTTCAAAATTATGATGTAGATGCTATTCACTTTGACGACTATTTCTACCCTTATAAAATTAAAGACGAACCGTTTCCGGATGAAAATTCTTTTAAAGAATTTGGTGGAGATTATTATCCGAATAGAATTGACGATTGGAGAAGAAATAATGTCAATATTATTATTGAAGAATTATTCACCACCATTAAAACTATTAAACCATGGGTTCAATTTGGTATAAGTCCGTTTGGAGTTTGGCGAAACATAAGTGATGATCCAAATGGTTCAAATACGGATGCCGGTCAAACCAATTATGACGATTTGTATGCTGATATACTACTTTGGTTAGAAAATGACTGGTTAGATTATGTTTTACCACAAGCTTATTGGCGAATTGGACATAAAAAAGCTGATTATTCAACTATAGTTAATTGGTGGTCTAAAAATAATTATGGTACAAATCTATATATTGGTCAGGGTATGTATAGGTTAGATAATAAAAAAAATCATAGAGCTTGGAAAAAGAAAAACCCAACAGAAATTGAAAAACAATTGATTTTAAACCATCAACTATCACAAATTAAAGGAAGTGCGTTTTTTAGCGCCAAATCGTTTCTTAAAAATCCTTTAGGAATAAATCAGATCTTAAAGAATAACTATTATCAAAATCCAATTCTACCGCCAAGCACGAATCACAATAAAAAATTTATTCCTGAACCTGTGTCTGATGCTAAGATTTCCAAATTAAAAACTAAAAAATATAGATTATCATGGGAATCACTTCCTGAAAATAAAGAAAAAGAAGCAGTAAAATTTATAGTTTATCAATTAGATAAAAATGAAAATCACGTTACATTTAAATCTTCAAGAATTAGAGAAATTACTGGTAATAAATTTATTGATCTAAGCAAAAAAGAGTATAAAAAATCAAACATTTTTATCATTCAAGCGGTGAGTCGAAATAACAATGTCAGCAATCCTGTTAGGGTGATAAAGTAATTTATTCTATTGTAATATTGTATTTATCCAATAATCCTTGAATTCCTGATAAAGAAAATTTTGCATTTTTAATACTGTTGCTTTCGGGATCAATACTATAGTTTTTGGAATTTCGAAAATCAGCTTTTTCAATATTCGTTCTTTGAAAAACAGCTTCGCTAAAATCACATTTTTCAAAAAGTAAACCCATCATATTCGCTTCTGTATAATCTACTTTTAAGAAAGAACATTCATTAAATTTAGAATTTTTTAAATTCATTTGATAAAAAGAAGACATATTTAAAATACAGTTATTGAAGTTTGCAGAAAAAAAATGAGGACTACATTTTTCAAATTGTAAGCCCAACATTTTACAATTGTTAAATTCTAATTCTCTTAAGGTAGCGCCATACAGCATTGCCATACTCAAATTACAATTATTAAACTCGCATTCAACAAAATTAAAATTAGATAGATCTACTTCTGAAAAGTTGCAAGTATCAAAAATACAATATTCATAATCACCTATTTCTAAAGGAGTTTTGGAAAAATCATTCCCTTTAAAATTTTGCTCATCAATAAATACTCTGTTCATTTTATTTTATTTTACTATCTGGTAAAAACCAATTCATTACCAGTTGATAAATTAGCGTCAAATGCATAACCATCAACATCAAAGCCTTTTAAATCTTCCGCCTTTTCAAGATTGTTATCAATAATATAGCGAACCATCATGCCTCTAGCTTTTTTAGCAAAAAAACTAATCATTTTCAATTGCCCATTTTTATAATCTTTAAAAACAGGTGTAATAACTGGCACTTTTAATAGTTTTGGTTTTACCACTTTAAAATACTCATTACTAGCCAGATTAATAAAAACTTCATCATCTTGCAATTCATTATTTAGCGTATTAGTAATAGTATCTCCCCAAAATTGATATAAATTATCTTTTCTGCCAATTTTTAATTTGGTACCCATTTCTAACCGATATGCTTGCATCAAATCTAATGGTTTTAGAAGCCCGTATTGTCCTGATAATATTCTTAATTTATCTTGTAATTGGTCTATTTTTTCTACCGGTATGGTATATGTATCTAATCCTAAATAAACATCTCCTTTAAAGGCGTAAACCGCTTGTCTTGCATTTTCAACTGTAAAAGGTAAATGCCAATCTTGATTTCTTTGCCAATTTAACTCTCCTAGTTTTTCAGAAATAGACATTATTTTCGAAAGCTGTTTTGGGCTTTTCTTTTTTAAAACTTTGTTTAATTTTTCTGTTTCATCTAGAAATTGAGGTATGGTATATTTATCTGTTGGCACGGTCGAATCAAAGTCTAAAGATTTTGCAGGTGAAATAACTATTTTCATTTTTGTAAATGGTTTTTTTGTTTAGTTATTAATCAATAATTATTTGTAAAAATACAAATCTAAAAAGGATGAACAAATCACTTTTGTATATTTGTTTTGTATCTACTAACTTCGTAAAACTTAAATCCAATTGAATACTATGACCAAAATAAAGCAGGTTATTATTGGCACTATAAAGTTTCTTTTTTTTAGTCTACTTATAGGGATTCTTTTAATTCTTTTTATACCCTTTTTGAATGATTCTTGTAAAAACAATTCTACACTTAAAAAATTCGATGTGATTATTGTACTTGGTAGCCCTGCTTCAGAGGATTGCGAACCAGGATCCATATTGAAAGATCGAGTTGATAAAGGTATTGAGTTATTTAACTTAGGATTGGCAACAAAGCTATTGTTTACCGGTAGTTCTGTTAGAAATAATTGTACCGAAGCTGAGGTAATGTCTGCTTATGCTATTTCTAAAGGAATCTCTAAAAAAGACATTATAGAGGAAACCCGAGCTAGAAACACCTATCAAAATGCTTTTTACTCTAGTACACATATGAAAGAAAATAGTTTCGAAACTGCAGCAATTGTAACATCGGAAGCTCATATTAAAAGGTCATGTGTAGCTTTTGCTAAGTTTGGTATAAAATATAGTATGTTTTCAGCAAATAACCCATCTAACATCTCTCAACTCCAATTACTTTTTTGGAAGTTTGGAGAAAGAATGATATTGACACATCATATTATTTTTGGGTTTCCTGAAACAAGTAACATCTAATTTTCAAACTGTTGGATTAAATAAAAAAAATGTTTTAAGATATTCCATAAGCAAATTTTCATTCAATATCAAAACGCCCTTAGGGATAACTTATCCATTTTTAGTTGAAATATTTCTAAAAATTTTCCAACATGATATCCATCCATTAAGGCGTGATGAACTTCAATTGAAAAGGGCATTTTTTTTATATTATTTTCTTCATAATATTTACCAAAAACAAATTTCGGAATTCCACTACTTTCCCTTTCTATATTTCTAGCGTGCTTAAAACTAGTAAATGAAATCCAAGGAATAAAAGAACAATAAATCAAATTTTGCACTTCTTTATTAGAATCAAAGTTTTTATTCTCTTTATGATTTGCAAGTGCTTCTTTACCCAACTTATTAAAGTCAATTAGTGACTTTTCTCTTTTAAAAAAACAAAATGAAAAAGTATTGTCATCATTTAATACCGTTGAACCTATATCAATCGATTTGAATTCATAAACTTTATTGTTAAGTATTCTTAATCTAAATTCTAAGACCTCATTGGCAGATTCAAGTGCCACATATAAACTCACTAAAAAAAATGAAAGATTATTCTTTTTACAGAAATTGTAAAGATTTGTTACATCAAGTTGGGTGGTTAAATTGAAAAAAGGATCCTCATACGATTTAAAAAATTCGTATTGAGTTTTTCTATTCCACAAATCTATATCAAATTCTTTCATCTTCCTCTCTCTTTTTCTATTCCTTTTGATGAACTGTATAATTTCGCCATTTTTCAATTGCCAACTCCATATCTTCCGGTAATTCTGAATCAAAACTCAATTGCTTTTTAGAGATAGGGTGCTCAAAACCTAAAGTCTTAGCATGTAATGCCTGACGAGGTAATACTTTAAAGCAATTATCAACAAATTGTTTGTATTTGGTAAAGGTTGTTCCTTTTAAAATTCTATCTCCTCCATAACGTTCATCATTAAACAAAGGATGACCTATATGTTTAAAATGAGCTCGAATTTGATGTGTACGTCCGGTTTCTAATTTACATTGCACCAGGGTTACATAACTAAATCTTTCCAAAACTTTATAATGTGTAACTGCGTGTTTACCAAAATCTCCATCAGGAAAAACATCCATTTGTAATCTGTTTTTTAAACTACGTCCAATATTTCCCTCAATAGTTCCTTCTTCATTTTCTACATTTCCCCAAACCAATGCTAAATACAACCTATCTGTAGTGCGATTGTAAAACTGACTTGCCAAATTAGCCATGGCATATTCCGTTTTTGCAACTACTAATAAACCACTTGTATCTTTATCAATTCTGTGAACTAACCCCGGTCTTTCATTACTATTTTTTGGTAAATTTTCAATGTGATGAATAAGTCCGTTTACTAAGGTACCTGTATAATTACCGTGTCCTGGATGAACCACCATACCGGCATCTTTATTCACTACAATAACCTCTTCATCTTCATAAATAATATCAATAGGAATGTCTTCGGCAATCAATAAATTCTCATGCGGTGGGTGCGCCAATACCACCCTAACGGTATCATTGGCTTTGATTTTGTAATTTGATTTGACTACGTTTTCATTAACCAAAACATTACCAGCCTTAATAGCTTGTTGAATTTTATTACGTGTCGCATTCTCAATAAAATTCATTAAAAATTTATCTACTCGTAAAGGTTCTTGACCTTCACTAGCAGTAAACTTATAATGTTCATAAAGTTCGTCGTTATTTACTTCTTCTTGATGTTCATTCATTATTGAATGCTATCTTTTTTTTCAAAATTCTCACTTGCCTTAATAGAATCTCTATTTTCAAAACCATCTCCTAAAACCAGATCGATTAATGTGTTCTTTGCTAGTTTTTCACCAGGCTTAATTTCTGATTTATTCACTTCCAAGGCACGAACAACATCTTTTCCCAAATCGGGAATATATCTTTCTTTACCAATTCTAAAACCGATAGATTTTAATTGAATAATTACTTGTCTTTTGGTTTGATCAATAACATTTGGAACCGTAACTTTTCGATATCCAGATGGGTTTAATGTTAAATATATTTTTCTGTTTACTTTTACAAAATCCCCCGCAAGTGGGTTTTGCTCTATTATGGATTTTGGTGGAAACTTTGGATTAAATATTGCCGAATCGATGACAACATAATTTAAATGTACATTTTTTAAAGCAGCTGACGACTCACTTAAAGAAAGTTTTTCCAAATTTGGAACTTTTATTTTCTCGTCGTGCTTTGTATAGTAATTTAACCATTTCATCAATCCAAAAATCATAATTACAACGATAACTACAATTGAAATTATGGTTCTTAAAAACTCCTTACTTTTTATATAATTAAAAAATCCCATTGTCTAAATTTAATTTTCAAAATTACATATATTTTTTCATTGAATATTAATTCGTGTAATGAAAAAATGATTTGATTTATATCGAAAGACTATTTTAAAGTATTAATTTGAAATATACTCAAAAAAACAGTACCGTATTTATTCTACCAGCTACAATTCAAGTTCTTTTTTGTAAGTTTGTTTAGCAACAAAATTATTTGAATGAAAAAAAATATTGCCATTATAATGGGAGGCTATTCCTCTGAAGTTGAAATTTCTTTACAAAGCGGGAACGTGGTTTATCAATATTTAGATAAAGAGAAATATAATTTATATCGCCTTCATATATTAAAAGATAAATGGGTTTATGTAGATGAAAATAACACAGAACACCCTATAAATGTTGGTGATTTTACCACAACAGTTAACGGATACAAAATAAAATTTGATTGTATTTTTAATGCCATTCACGGACATCCAGGTGAGGATGGAGTTATTTTAGCCTATTTTGAATTGCTTGGGCTCAAACACACATCGGCTCCATTTTATCAAATGGCAGTTACTTTTAACAAACGCGATACCTTGAGTTTTTTAAAACCTTACGGAATTAATATTGCAACTTCTCATTATATAAATAAAGGTGATGAAATTGATATGGAGTCTATTCTCAAAAAAGTTGGATTACCGTGTTTTGTAAAACCCAATAGAGGTGGTTCAAGCTTTGGAGTAACTAAAGTTAAAGATCAAAAAGAACTAATGCCAGCAATTGAAAAAGCTTTTGAAGAAGATAAAGAGATTTTAATAGAAGAGTTTTTAGATGGTATTGAAATATCCGTTGGAATAATAGAATATAATGAAAAGGTGAAAGTACTACCTATAACAGAAATTGTTAGTGAAAATGAATTCTTTGATTATGATGCGAAATACTTAGGCAAATCACAAGAAATTACTCCAGCCAGAATAAGTGAAATTCAAAGTGAAAATGTGATAATAGCTTCTGAAAAAATATATAAATCTTTGAATTTAAGCGGGTTGTCAAGAGCAGATTTTATAATTGTAGGAGACACTCCTTATTTTATTGAAATGAATATGGTTCCTGGAATTACTTCCGAAAGCATATTACCAAAACAAGCAAAAGCAGCTGGAATTAGCTTAAAAGAATTATTTGGTAATGCTGTTGAAGTTGCTTTAAAAAACACCAATGAACAATGATTATATAATTTGAAAGTCAAGTCATAGAATTTATTTGTAATTTGGTTTTCGAATTTTATTTTAAAATATATGAAACGAGCAGTCTTTCCAGGGTCTTTTGACCCTCTCACCCTTGGTCACAAAGATATTATTGATAGAGCTTTGCCTCTGTTTGATGAAATAATAATAGCTATAGGAACAAATTCTTCTAAAAAGTATATGTTCAACCTAGATCAAAGAAAAGAATTTATTAAAAAAACGTATATCAACGAACCTAAAATAAAGGTAGATACGTATAAAGGGTTAACCATTGATTATTGTAAAAAAGTTAAAAGTAAGTTTATTTTAAGAGGTTTACGTAACCCAGCCGATTTTGAATTTGAAAAAGCCATTGCTCATACAAACAGGAAAATGTCAAAAATTGAAACTGTTTTTTTACTAACCAGTGCTGACACATCTTATATAAGTTCAAGTATTGTTCGCGATATTTTAAAAAACAAAGGAGATGTTTCCCGTTTTGTTCCCAAATCTGTGCTAATAAAATAAATGATTACTCATTGCCTCACTAATATCCTTTTAAATATTGTTGAGACACTGAATTTTAAATTAAACCTTCATGAAACATATTTTATTTAGTTTTTTTTTATTTATTTCTTTTGCAAATGCTCAGAATTTTGAGACCGTTTTTGAAAAAAGTCTTGGAAAAGAGACCGCAACTTACCATCAAACTATTGATTTTTATAATAGATTAGCCAAGCAATTTCCTGAAATTACTTTAATTGAAAAAGGTATAACAGACAGTGGTTTTCCATTACATTTGGTTATTTATAACTCCACCGGCAATACCAACTTAAGTCATTTAAAAAATATTAAGAAAAATAAAATTTTAATTAATAATGGCATCCACCCTGGTGAGCCAGATGGAATAGATGCAAGTATGGCGTTTATTAGAGATATTGTTCAGAGTAAAGATTTAAAGAAAAAATTTGAAAATATTGTTATTTGTATTATTCCAATATATAATGTTGGAGGTAGTTTAAACAGGAATTCTACTTCACGGGTAAATCAAAATGGCCCTAAATCATATGGATTTAGAGGCAATGCTCGAAATTTTGATTTAAATAGAGATTTTATAAAAAATGACACAAAGAATGCACAATCATTTGCTGAAATATTTCATTATATCAATCCCGATATTTTTATAGACAATCATGTAAGTAATGGAGCCGATTATCAATATTCTTTAACACATTTATTTACTCAACACAATAAATTAGGGGGAGAACTAGGTGACTTTTTAAACAATAAAATGATACCTGATTTTGTAAAAAGTCTCGAAAATAAAAACTTGATTATTACTCCTTATGTAAATGTTTTTAATCAAGTACCGGATATGGGTTTTTCTCAATTCTTAGATTCACCTAGATATTCAACAGGCTACACTACTCTATTTAATAGTTTAGGATTTATGGTAGAGACTCATATGTTAAAACCCTATGATCAAAGGGTTAAAGGCACTTATGAAATTCTTTTTTCAACACTGGAATTTTTAAACCATAATGGGCAAGAAATATCAAAACTAAGGAAGAAGGCTTCTTCTGTAATTTATAACAAAAAAACCTACCCAATTCAATGGGGAATTGACAGTTCAAAAACTACTACATTAAATTTTAAAGGATTTGAAGGGAATTTTATTACCAGTGAAGTTACTGGATTAAAAAGGTTAAAATATGATCGATCTAAACCTTTTATAAAACCTGTAACTTATTATAATTATTTTAAGCCAAAAAAAGAGATTTATGTTCCGGAAGCTTATATCATTTCAAAAGGAAATTGGAAAATAATAAATCAATTAGAACTAAATAATATTGAGTTTCAAGAAATAAAAACTGATACTATAATTACCGTAGAGGCCTATCAAATAGAAGATTATCAAACGGTGAAAAAGCCTTTTGAAGGTCATTATTTACATTACAATACCAATGTTTCAAAAAGCTTCAAAAAAGTAACTTTCTTTAAAGGTGATTTAATTGTACACACACAACAAAGTGGAATTAGATATTTAATGGAAACCCTAGAACCAGAGGCTTCAGATTCATTTTTTAATTGGAATTTTTTCGACACCATTTTACGGAAAAAAGAAGGTTTTTCACCATATGTGTTTGAAGATTTGGCGATTGAAATTTTAAATAAAAATCCAAAATTGAAATCTGATTTTGAACAGTTAAAAAAACAAGATCAAAAATTTGCAAATAATTGGTACGCACAATTGGATTACATCTATAAACACTCAAAATATGCTGATAAGGCATTTATGCAATATCCTATTTATAGAATTTTAAAGTAACCTTTAATTCTTATTAAAGATGATATTTTGACAAACTTTCGGGAAAATCTTCTGGGTTTGCAGACAAATGATATCTTGGATCATCAATATCATCGATAATTATTTCATGAAATTTAGGATCAGCTTTATAAAGCAGTTCTTTACAATCTGTACTTAAATGCTTTAAATGAACCTTTTTGTTAACTTTTTCATATTTCTTAACCAAATTCAATATAGCTTCAAAAGCCGAATGATCACTCACTTTTGATTCAACAAAATCTATTTCAACGTTATCAGGATCATTTTTTACGTCAAATTTTTCATTAAAAGCACTAATCGAACCAAAAAATAAAGGTCCCCAAATTTCATAAACTTTAGTTCCATCTTCTTTCAAACGTTTTCGTGCTCTAATTCGTTTCGCATTTTCCCAAGAAAACACCAATGCACTAACCACAACTCCTGCCAGGACCGCAATAGCTAAGTCAAAAATAACAGTTAATGCTGATACCAATATTAGAACAAAAAGATCCATTTTTGGTATTTTATTTATAATTCTAAAACTACTCCATGCAAATGTTCCGATAACCACCATAAACATAACACCAACCAGCGCTGCAATTGGCACTTGTTCTATCAATCCTGAGGCAAACAAAATAAAACTTAACAACATTAATGCTGCGACAATTCCTGAAAGTCGGCCTCTACCACCAGATTTAATATTAATTATAGATTGACCAATCATGGCACAACCTCCCATACCTCCAAATAATCCTGTAACAATATTTGCTCCACCTTGAGCTACACATTCTTTATTAGCATTACCACGAGTTTCTGTTAGATCATCAATTAAATTTAAAGTCATTAACGACTCTATCAAACCAATTGCCGCTAAAATTACAGCATATGGTAATATAAATTTAATGGTTGCCCAATTAAACGGAATTTTACTAAACGTCTCTAAATGTAATGTTGGTAAGCCGCCTTTTAATCCTTCACCTCCACCGTCTCTAATAAATGAGCCTACCGTGGCAACATCAAAATTAAAAAATATTGCTACCGCAGATACAACAATAATTGCTATTAAAGCTTCTGGAAACTTCTTTGTGTACTTCAATTTTGGTAAACCTAACATGATAAACATGGTAAGAGCTACAAGACCTAGCATTAAATACAAATCATTTCCTGTTAGCCAAACTTTTTCTCCATCAACATATTCTTTAAACATACCTAATTGCGATAAAAATATTACAATTGCCAAACCATTTACAAACCCCATCATTACCGGATGAGGAATCAGTCTAACAAACTTACCAAGCTTTAATACTCCCGCCAAAACTTGAATGACACCCATTAAAATAACTGTTGCAAACAAATAATATAAACCTAGGTTTTCTCCGGTTTCACCCATAGCGTTACCTCTAGACACTAATGTAACCATAACTACTGCTAAGGCACCTGTTGCACCTGAAATCATTCCTGGTCGTCCTCCAAAAATTGAGGTAATTAAACCAACCATAAAAGCTGCATATAAACCAACTAATGGGTCAACACCTGCTACAAATGCAAAAGCCACTGCTTCTGGCACTAAAGCCAATGCAACGGTAATACCAGATAAGATATCATTTTTTACATTAGGTAATCTTTTCGAAATAAATTCAGTCATAATTAGTTGATTTTTTTAGAAGTCGGCAAAAATACGATTTAATTTTAATTTCTTTATTTTTCAACCAATAACTTAATATTTGGGTAGGTATTTTCCATGGCATCTTTAATTTCTTGATGACCTTTCCATACCACATTTGTTATTCCTTCTTCCGTTTGGGGTTTTAAATTAATTTCATCACTAAACATACTATACCAATGAGTTAGTTTTAAAATTTCTTTTTCACCTACCTTATAAATATGAAAAGTTTTTGTTATAAAATGTTTCAATTCAATATTATTAATACCGCATTCTTCTTGCACTTCTCGCACGGCCGTTTCCGGAATTGTTTCACCTTTTTCAACTTTTCCTTTTGGTAAATCCCATTTATTATTTCTAAAAATAAATAAAAGTTCATTTTTTGAATTCTGTACTATACCACCTGCAGCTTCTATCTTTACAAAACTATTTTCAAATTCTTTTAAGAGAAGGTCTAAATTTGGATGGTATAAAAAAACAATATGAGAAGTATTTTCATTACATTTAATCAAGTGATTTTTTATATCAAAATTTTTCCAAAAATAAAAATTTGACTTCTTCTCAAATTTTAATTCATCCGTCAAAAATATTATATTGTCGTTCTTAAAAATTGTATACATTTGCACTATGATTTTCGACAAAAATACGGCAAAAAAAACAGCTGAATTGCTATTATCGATAAAAGCAATTAAATTACAACCAGAAGAACCTTTTACTTGGGCTTCTGGCTGGTCATCTCCAATTTATTGTGACAATAGAACTACTTTATCTTATGTAATGATTAGAAATTATATTAGAGAGAATTTGTCGAAAATAATTTCTGAAAAATATGGTACACCAAACGTTATTGCTGGAGTTGCAACAGGTGCAATTGCCATAGGCGCTTTGGTTGCTCAAGATTTAGGAATACCTTTTATCTATGTTAGACCAGAACCAAAAAAGCATGGTAGAAAAAATCAAATTGAAGGGTTTTTAGATAGTGGGCAAAATATTGTTGTTATTGAAGATTTGATAAGTACAGGTAAAAGTAGTTTGAATGCGGTAAAAGCGTTAAGAGATGCTAATGCTAATGTTATGGGTATGGTTGCTATTTTTAACTATGGTTTTAAAATTGCTAATGACAACTTTAAAGAAGCTAATGTTGAACTAACAACATTAAGTAATTATGAGAATTTATTAGAGCAAGCATTAGACACTAACTATATAAATGAAAAAAATCTAGAAGCTTTAAAAACTTGGTGCTTAAATCCAAGTGAATGGAAAGTTTAAAAAATCAAAAATAAGTATGAATTTAGAAAGTCCAAAAGTAACTGTTCAAAAATCAAGTAACGAAATATACAATTATCTTTCAGAGATTAAAAATTTTGAATTTTTAATGCCTGACACTATTGAAGATTTTCAATCAGATAGTGAAGCTTTTCATTTTACTTTGAAAGGAATGCCTAAAATTCATTTAAAATTAGATGAACAAGAAGCGCCAAATAAAATAATCTTAGGGTCAACAAGCGAGAAATTTCCATTTACTCTTAAAATAGATATCGAAGATAATTCAGAATCATCTAGTGATGTTCAATTAGTATTTGATGGTAAATTCAACCCTATGGTTGCCATGATGATTAAAAGTCCTATTCAGAAATTTATCAACACATTATCAGATAATCTACAAACAAAATAGGTTTAATTTATAAATTTTATCTCTTTAAATGCAAATGTTCTAAGAGAGTTATTATCTATTAGCACCTTTAGTTCGCCTTTTTTATTTACACCAATAATTTCTCCTAAAAACTTTTGATTCTTACTTTCAAAAATATGAGAAACATGTATTTTGTATAGAGCCTCATCATAGTTTTTATGCAATAATTCAAATTTATTTTGATTCAGTAATTCTATTTGTTTTTTGATGGAAACAATTAATTCATCTAAAATAGTATTCCGATCAAAATTTGATTTAAATATTTTCTTTAAAGATGTCGCATTAGGTAAATATTCTGGAAATATTTCTTGATTAATATTAAGTCCAATTCCTACTATAGATCTATAGATTTTCTTATTTTTTAATGAATTTTCAATTAGAATCCCTCCTAATTTTTTATTGTCTGACATTATGTCGTTCGGCCATTTTATTTTTAATTCAGGCAATTCGTATCTCTTTAAAGTATTATAAATTCCTAATGAAATAGCACAATTCAAATAAAACTGTTCCTTAACTTCCAAACGTTCAAACTTTATTAATAAGCTGCATAACAGATTTTTACTATGTTCAGATTCCCATTTAGTATCCACTTGACCTCGCCCCTGAGTTTGACTCTCAGCAGTCACAATGGTCCAATTACCTATCTCAACATCTTTTGCCAATTGCTTTAAATAAGTATTGGTTGAATTTATGGCATTAAGTTTGACTATTTTCACATGGATAAATTAAAGTAAATTTATTTTATTTATCAAATATATGATTTATAATATTGCAAATTAGGAGTAATTTAAGTGATAAAAATGTGATACATTTGCAAGAAATTTTTAATAAAATTAATGACTAAAAAAATAGTGAATTCTGATCTTTTGATTACAGAAATTGTCAAAGGAATTGAAGATGTTAAAGGAGAAAACATTTCTATACTTGACTTAAGAGAAATTGAAAATACTGTATGTGATTATTTTATTGTTTGTGATGGAAATTCTAATACTCAAGTAAGTGCAATTTCTGGATCAATTCAAAAAAAAGTTAGCAAAGCTATAAAAGACAAACCATGGCATGTTGAAGGTGAAAATAATGCCGAATGGATTTTACTTGATTATGTAAACGTGGTTGTTCATGTTTTTCAAAAACATGTACGTGAATTCTATAATATAGAAGGATTATGGGGTGATGCTAAAATTACAAATATTAAAAATGCTTATTAAGCATTAATTATTAAACCAAATATGAGTAAAGAAACAAATAATAAAGACAAAAATAATAACGATAATAACCCTTTTAAACAATTCAATTTTAAATTTAATTTTTATTGGATTTACGGTATTATTTTCGCATTGCTAATTGGATACCAATTTTTAAATAGCACAGAACTAACTAGTAATAAACTATCTCAGAATGAGTTTAAAACTATTTTAAAAGATAATGATATTGAAAAAATACTCATTATTAATAGTGATATAGCTCAACTTACAATTAAACCTGAGGCTTCTAGTAAAGAGAAGTATAAACAAAAACAAAACCCATCATTTTTAAATTCAGGTTCTCCAACATATATCTATGATTTTGGTGATTTACAAAACTTTGAAAACGATCTAAATAATTCAAAGAAAGAAAATGATTTAGATTTTGATATAGATACGACAACTAGAACGAGTTTTATGGACTCCTTTTTGGTATGGTTACCTTTTATTTTTATAATTGGTCTTTGGATATTTTTTATGCGAAGAATGTCTGGTTCTGGTGGAGGCGGAGGTCCTGGTGGTCAAATTTTCAATATTGGAAAATCAAAAGCTAAGTTATTTGATCAAAATACTAAAGTTAAAACGACATTTAAGGATGTTGCTGGGTTAGAAGGTGCTAAAGAAGAGGTTCAAGAAATTGTAGACTTTTTGAAAAATCCAGATAAATACACTTCTCTTGGTGGTAAAATTCCTAAAGGAGCTATTCTGGTGGGACCACCTGGAACAGGTAAAACTTTACTTGCAAAAGCTGTGGCAGGTGAAGCCGACGTACCATTTTTCTCACTTTCTGGTTCAGATTTTGTTGAAATGTTTGTTGGTGTAGGTGCCTCAAGAGTTCGAGATCTTTTTAAGCAAGCTGCAGCAAAATCACCATCGATAATATTTATTGATGAAATAGATGCCATTGGAAGAGCAAGAGGAAAAAATAATATTACCGGAGGGAACGATGAAAGAGAAAATACGCTAAATCAATTACTTACCGAAATGGATGGTTTTGGAACAGACACCAATGTAATAGTAATAGCAGCAACCAACCGTGCTGATGTACTTGACAAAGCATTAGTACGTGCAGGTAGATTTGATCGTCAAATATATGTTGATCTCCCTGATAGAAATGAACGTAAAGAAATATTTGAAGTTCATGTGAAACCTTTAAAAATGGATGATGATGTTGATTTAGACTTTTTAGCCAAACAAACTCCTGGTTTTTCGGGTGCCGACATAGCTAATGTTTGTAATGAAGCTGCATTAGTAGCTGCTAGAAAAAGTAAAAAGAAAGTTCATCATGTTGATTTCTTAGATGCTGTTGATAGAATAGTTGGTGGTTTAGAAAAGAAAAATAAAATCATTACGCCTAAAGAAAGAAAAACTATCGCTTACCACGAAGCGGGTCATGCAACAGTAAGTTGGATGCTAGAACACGCTGCTCCACTGGTAAAAGTTACAATTGTACCTCGTGGAAAGTCATTAGGTGCGGCATGGTATTTACCAGAAGAAAGACAAATTGTTGAAACCGATCAAATGCTTGATGAAATGTGTGCCACTCTTGGTGGTAGAGCTGCAGAAAAAGTTATGTTCGATAAAATTTCTACAGGTGCATTAAATGATTTAGAGAAAGTAACACGACAAGCCAAAGCAATAGTTAGCGTATACGGTTTAAATGATAAAATAGGTAATATTACCTATTACGATTCAAGTGGTCAAGGTGATTATAATTTCACAAAACCTTATAGTGAATTAACTGCTCAAACTATTGATGAAGAAATTTCTAAAATAATTGAAAATCAATACCAAAGAGCGATTAGTATTTTGAAGAAACATAAGAAAGAATTGATTGAACTGGCTGAAATTTTAATTGAGAAAGAAGTTATTTTTGAAAAAGATTTGGAATCCATATTTGGTAAAAGACCATTTAAAAAAGAATTAACCGTAGAAGAAATCAAGGAATTAAACAAGAAAGAAGCTGTTAAAAAAGATTCTGAAGAAGAAAAACCTAGTGATAAAGTAGATTCTAAAGAATCTTCAAAATAAACAGAGAGTTTTTTTGTAAATTTGAACAATTACATTGTTACTTATGAATTTCTTGAAAAAATTTTATGAAAGTAAAATAAAGCCCTCACTTAATAAAGATGTAGATGAGGATAAAAATGAATCTTTTGACGGTATGTCAATTGATGAAAAATTTGTTAAAAAATTCATTCATAAGGGAGGTAAATTTCTATACTGCTCGGATATAGAAGAGGTTGAAACCAATTTAGTTCAAATACTACAAGAAAATCAATGGAATAATGTTATTTGTTTTGATACGTACTTACAAGAATTTTTATCTAAAATTAAAAGTGCTAAAACTGAAAAAATGATCTCTAATTTACCATTTTTTACAAAAAGTGAAGCATTAATATCTAATGATGGTAGTATTATGTTTTCATCAAAACAATTACGTGATAAAAAATTAAAAGAATTACCCAAAAATTTAATCGTATTTGCAAAAACGAGTCAGATTTCAAAAGACACTCGAGATGGAATTTCAGGAATTAGAAATAGATCAGAAAAAAACTCTCCAACCATAATAAGTTCGGTTAAAGATTACATTCCTAATAAAACAGAAGATGATTTTATGAGTTATGGTAATACTAATTCTAAAACCCTATATTTGCTTTTATTAGAAGACTTATAATTTCATGAATAATTTTACCAAACGCGTAATTTTCGGATTATTATATGTATTATTAATTGTTTCCTCATCACTTTTAGGGCCAATATATTTTTATACTCTTTTTTTTATTTTTCTACTAATTAGTCTTTATGAATTTTTAAAATTAATTGAATTAAAAAGTATATATCCTTATATTTTAGCGATTACTGCCTATTCAATATCCATAATTTCTAACAACAACCTTATTGTATTTGAAGATGATTTATTTGAAAAACTAAGTGTTTCTGTTTTTACCATAGTAATTTATTTTACTTTTATAACTGCCTTAGTTTCTTCAAGAAAAATCGCAATACAGTATTTAGGTCGAATTTTTCTATCGCTGATTTATATAATTATACCATTTTCATTATTAATTAAGATTCCCTTTTTAAATTTCGAGAACAAATTTGACATGTCCATTATTTTGGGCATATTTGTTTTAATATGGGCCAATGATGTATTTGCTTTTTTAATTGGCAAAAACTTTGGAAAACATAAATTAATAGAGCGAGTATCACCGAATAAAACTGTTGAAGGTTTTTTAGGTGGTTTTATTTTTACTTTTATTTTTGGATTTATAATTTCAAAATATTGTTTAAGCATTCAACCTATTCAATGGTTCGCTATTGCTATAATTGTTAGTGTTTTTGGAGTTTTAGGTGATTTGGTGGAATCTATGTTTAAACGTCAAGCTGGCATTAAAGACAGCAGTAATTTAATTCCTGGTCATGGAGGCTTTTTAGATAGATTAGATAGTATTATATTTGCCATACCTTTTATATATATTTATTTATTTTTAACAACATAATGTTTCATAAAGAAGGCTATAAAATAATTTTATTTTCTGCATTAATTTTAGTTGTATCTATTTTTTTGCTTGATCATTATATTTCAAATTTTTGGATTCAAAAATTTTTAATGATAACCTTGTTGGTACTATTTATTTTAATACTTCAATTTTTTAGAAACCCAAAAAGAAACACAATAGTTGATGATAATTGTATTATAGCTCCTGCTGATGGTAAAGTTGTAGTTGTTGAAGAAGTAATGGAAAATGAATATTTTAAAGATAAAAGGAGACAAATATCAATATTTATGTCGCCTTTAAATGTTCATGTAACCCGATATCCACTTAGTGGAAAAGTGTTGTATAGTAAATACCACCCAGGAAAATACTTAGTTGCATGGCATCCAAAATCTTCAGAGGAAAATGAACGAACAACTATTGTCATTGAGAATAAAATTGCTGGAAATATTTTGTACCGTCAAATTGCAGGTGCAGTTGCTCGTAGAATAGTTAATTATGCAAAAGTTGATCAAAATGTAACTCAAGGTACCGATGCCGGTTTTATCAAGTTTGGCTCTAGAATAGATATTTTTGTACCTTTGGATATGAACGTTGAAGTAAATATCAATCAAAAAACTAAAGGAGGAGAAACAATTATTGCTAAATTTTAATGACTGATTTAGATAGAAAATTTAAAAAAGCTTTCGAAATTGCATCAGGTATGACCAAAAAACTTCCGCCCGATGTTATGCTGAAATTTTATGCTTATTACAAACATGCGACTAGTGATAGTTCTTTGTATATCCCATCAGGCAATAATGAAATAAGAAATGCCTTCAAGTTGAATGCTTTCTTTCAACTAAATGATATTACAATAGATGAAGCCAAACAAAAATATATTGATTTGGTAGAAGAATTTACAAACAAAAAAATTAAATAATTTACGAATGAAAAAAAATACCATTTTATTTTTTGCACTACTAATAGTACTCAGTACTTCTTCTTGTACTAATGAAAAAAAAGAAGTTGTTGATAAAAAAGAAGAAGCAGTAAATTACATTATTGATACAAAGAATACGGTAATAAACTGGACCGCATATAAAACAACAGAAAAAATTCCTGTAAAAGGTGTTTTTAATAAAGTTGAAATTTCAAAAAGCCCTACAGCCGCTAATCCGGTAGAGTTATTAAAAAATATTGAATTTAAAATACCGGTAAATAGTATTTTTAGTAACGATTCAATTAGAGATTATAAATTAACAACGTTCTTATTCGGAACTATGAAGGATACAGATCAAATTAAAGGAACAATTAATCTCGAGAATAACGGAAAAGGAAATGCTTCAGTAACTATGAACGGATTCACTAAAAAAGTTCCAGTAATGTACGAGGTTCAGGGAAATGATATTAAAATAAACACGACTATTGAACTTGATAATTGGCAAGCTCAATTAGCAATTGCTGCATTGAATGAAGTATGCCTTGATAAGCATAAAGCAGCAGATGGTATAAGCAAAACATGGAGCGAAGTTGATATATCTATACTTGTAAAAACTACAACCAATTGAAAAAAGTAACTGGTATTGGTGGCATTTTCTTTAAAAGTAATGACCCTAAGCATATAAAAAAATGGTATCATCAAAATCTTGGTCTTACCATTGATGCATATGGGTCTCCTTTTGAATTTAGAAATGCTAATAATCCAGATGAAGTAAATTACCTACAATGGAGTCCTTTTGAAAAAGATACCAAATACTTTGAGCCTTCAAAAAAAGAATTTATGATAAATTATCGAGTTGATAATTTAGAACCTCTTGTAGCTCAACTGAAAAAAAATGGAGTTACTATACTCGATGAAATTGAAACCTTTGACTACGGAAAATTTGTACATATTATGGATCCTGAAGGAAACAAAATAGAACTATGGGAGCCCGTTGACCAGGTTTTTACAGATTTTTTAAAAGGTAACACTACAAAATAGAACCTACTTCAAACTTTTTAAACTTTTTTCAAGCATTGAAATTTTTGCAATAGCGTCTGCTTCTTTTTTACGTTCAACAGCTATTACTTGCTCTGGTGCATTATTAACAAAACGTTCGTTGCTCAACTTTTTCTGAACTGAATTTAAAAATCCTTTAGCATACTTTAATTCTGTTTCCAATTTTACAATTTCATCCTCAATATTGATACTATCACCTAATGGAATAAAATATTCATTAGACTTTACTCTAAAAGAAAGTGCTCCTTCTTGTTTTTCGCTTACATATTCTAATGTAGAAACATTTCCTAGTTTTTTGATAATTACATCAAAATCAACATTTGATTTTTCATTATTTAAAATATAAAGCTCAATGCTGTCTTTGTTTGGAATGTTTTTATCTTTTCTAATTGTTCTAATTCCAGATATAACGTTGGATGCGAATTCAAACTGTTTTATTAAATTTTTATCTTTACTTTTTATAGTGGGCCATTTGGTTATTATTAATGCCTCATCAACTTGTCTTTCATTAATCAATTGCCATATTTCTTCTGAAATAAAAGGCATAAACGGGTGCAATATCTTTAAAATTTGCTCAAAATTAGATATTGTTTGTTCGTAAGTTTTTACATCAATCGGACTTTGATATGCTGGTTTAACCATTTCTAAATACCATGATGAAAAGTCATCCCAAATAAATTTATAGGTTGTCATTAACGCCTCTGAAATTCGATATCCTTTAAATGATTTTTCTAAATCAATAAGTACCTTTTCCAATTTTGCATCAAACCATTTAATTGCCTGTTTCGCAGATTCCGGTTGATTAATATCTGTTGAAATTTCCCACCCTTTTACCAAACGAAATGCATTCCAAATTTTATTTGAAAAATTACGTCCTTGCTCACAAAGTTCTTCATCAAAAGGCAAATCATTTCCTGCCGGCGAGGTTAACAACATCCCTACTCTCACTCCATCTGCGCCATATTTTTCCATTAATTCAATAGGATCTGGAGAGTTTCCTAAAGATTTTGACATTTTTCGACCTTGCTTGTCTCTTACTATTCCGGTAAGGTAAACATTAGAAAATGGCTTTTCTCCTCTATATTCGTATCCGGCAATAATCATACGAGCTACCCAGAAAAATATAATTTCTGGTGCCGTAACCAAATCACGAGTTGGATAATAATAGTTAATTTCTTCATTTTCCGGATTACGAATTCCATCAAAAACAGATATTGGCCATAACCAAGAGGAAAACCATGTATCTAAAGCATCTTCATCTTGTTTTAAATCGTTAATCGAATAGTCTTTCCCTGTTTTTTCTTTAGCAAGAATAACAGCTTCTTCTATAGTTGCAGCTACTACAAAATCATTAGGACTATCGCCATAATAAAAAGCTGGAATACGATGGCCCCACCACAATTGTCTTGAAATATTCCAATCACGTACATTCTCCATCCAATGGCGATATGTATTTTTAAACTTATTTGGAACCAATTTTACCTCATCTTCCATTACTGCCTTCAAAGCAGGTTCAGCAAGGTCTTTCATTTTTAAAAACCATTGAATTGAAACCTTAGGTTCAATTATTGCACCGGTTCTTTCTGACGTACCAACTTTATTTACATAATCTTCAACTTTTACAAGAGAGTCTAATTGGCCTAGTTCTTCAACAATTTCTTTTCGAACAACAAATCTATCTTTGCCTTGATAATGTAATCCAAGTGAATTAAGTGTAGCATCATCATTAAAAATATCCAATACTTCTAACTCATGCTTTTCTCCAATTGTTTTATCATTTGGATCGTGAGCTGGTGTTATTTTTAAACAACCTGTGCCAAATTCCATATCCACATAATCATCTTCAATAATCGGAATAACACGATTGGCAATTGGTACAATAACTTTTTTACCTTTTAATTGACTAAACCTTTCATCATTAGGGTTGATACAAACTGCTGTGTCTCCTAAAATAGTTTCAGGTCTTGTTGTTGCTATAGTCACAAAATTATTTT